>JGI20200J14955_1000033_pt1 | contig 27228 bp, 27 predicted proteins | sample NGESurshal092012_FD_14955 | JGI IMG/M metagenome (IMG submission 14955) | reverse complement strand
TGGGCTATTTGACACCCGTGGAATATGAGTTAGGATTCAGAGACATTAACGAACTGACGGCTTAATCTCGAGTCCACAAAAGCGGGGACACTCCACAGAAACACCACGAACACCATCACCCGAGCGGACAGCGGGGTCCTCGCGGTCCGAAAGGTCAACCACACGGTGGCCAGCTGAACGGCGAGCACAACCGATTGGGCCCAGCCCGCCACAAACGACACCGACACCACGTAGGTGACGACGACCAGGACCAGCACCAACCCGTAGCTGTCCGCGGAGACGAACTTCGCGAGCAACGCTCGACCGGGACGCCGCCGGGCGGCGTGCGCGCCCTGCTCGGGGGATTCGTCTCTGACCATGATCATCTCCGTCGTTCACGCTCGCGCGGACCCTGCCACCGTCGGGTGCGGCCGGGACCGGCCGTCGATCGGGCTGCCGTGACCACGCGCGGCCACGGTACGTGCACGGGCTCGTCGCGGGTGCTGACAGCGGTGATGACAGGGGCGACGTTTTCGATCCGACGGGCGTCTCGGCGACCCGGAATCAGGAGGCTACGGGAAGGCTACGGGCGACTCCACGCGAGGGCGAAGACGGTGCCAGGGGTCGCCCTGTCAGCCTGCTGCTGACGCCCGCGCCGGCGGGCACCGGCGGTCGACGCCCCAGCGCAACTGCGCGCTGATCACGACCGGGGCGTGCGCCTCGAGGCCTGCGCCACCAGCTCGCCGCCAACGCGGGACAGCCTCGGCCAAGATCCGCGGGTCGTTGCGCGCCCTGGCTCGCGCCAACGCATCCCACAGTTCAGCGGCCTCCGGGTCAACGTCCGTCAGGTCGCCGACGGCCGACGGGGTGATCACCGAACCGCCCGGTGTGTGCAGATGAACCCCTCTCTAGACCGCGAGCCGCCGGTTTTGCGACGAGTTGTCCGCCGGGTGGGCACGTCGGGCCTGGGCATGCTCAGACGCCGGAGTATTCGTGCTCGTTGGTGGGCAGGCCGGCCGCCGTCCATGCTGTGAGACCGCCGTCGAGGACGGCGATGTTCGCGTAGCCCATGTCTTTCAAGGTGACCGCCGCGAGCGCAGCGCGTGCGCCGGATGCGCACACCACGATGACCCGGTCGGCCGGGTCGAGGGCCTTGTTGTGCCGCGGGTTTGTCGGGTCGGCGAAGAACTCGACCAATCCGCGCGGTGCGGGGACCGCGCCCTGGATGTGGCCGTGTTGCCACTCCTGCGCCTCCCGGACGTCCAGCAACACCGCGCCTCCGTGGGCAGTTCCGCGGCGGCGTCCTGCGGTGCTACGTGTGGGATCTGCGCTCGCGCGGCTGTGACCAATTCAGCTGCCGTCTTCACGTGTCCTTCTTTCCGTTGTGTTGCTCTGCTCGTGAGGCGCCAGGCGTGGCGGGTCGGTTCAATGGTTCCGAACCGCCCCGCCTGGCGCATTCTGAATGCAACTTGACTTTGTTGGATTTCCCCGGTGCTATCCGAGGCGGGGGTGCTCCAGGCCGAGTTNTTCCCCGGCGAGCTTCTCCCAGCGTTCCTCGAGCAGTTGCTTCACAGCCTGTTCCTCGAATTCGGGCGCGGCCCATTCGTGGACGTCGAAATCATTCTTGATATAGCCGTGGCTGAACATGAAGTCCTTGCCGATCTCGACGGCGGCCAGGTTCTGCGCGGACAGGTTGGGCACCATGTCGATGTGTTTGATGCCCTGGTAGGTGTCCTCGACGTCGGCGTAGAACGTCTGCCTGTCCAGGATCGCCGCGGCGGCACGCTTGTATTCGTTGGCCCACCGGCCGACCTTGATCATGCCCTTCATGAACGTGACGACCAGTTCGGGGTGTTTCTCGGCCATCTCGGCGGTGCAGGTGATCACGGCGGGGATGTTGGCGACCTGCAGCGTCCAGTCCGGGTACCGGGACAGGTCCTCGATGGCCTTGAACTTGCCGGTGGCCTCCTGCAGGTGCTGGAAGGGCTTGCTCTGGGTGTAGATCGCGTCGACCACACCGGTGCCGAGCGCCGTCTCCAACGGCCGGAACGCCAGGTCGTGCTTGTGGTCCCGTTTGAGCCACAACTCCGACGGGTTCTCCATCGGATCGAGCATCTTCGGGTCGTCGTACCAGTCGTCCGGGTAGGGGAATTCGACGATCTCCACGTCGTCGCGGGTCATGCCGTTCATCCGCAGCATCAGTTCGATGCCCTGTTCCTCCTGGATGCGCCACCAGTCGTTCTTGATGGTGTTCAGGCTCTTCGTCAGCCCGATCTTCTTGCCCGTCAGATCGGTCATCCGGTTAACGTCGTCCCTGGCGCGGACCAGCATGCACCCGCCTTCGTGCGGAGCATGGGTCGCCCCCAGCAGCACGGTCTGGCGGATGTCCGCATGCACATGAACGGGCGGGAACAACCCTCCGAAGCGGATCAGGTTGTCCAGGTTGTGGATGTAGTGCGGGTACCAGTTGTTCTCCCGGCGGGAGCGCAGAAAGGCGTATGTCACGCCGATCTTCTTGAATTCCTCTCTGGTCCAGCCCAGCTCCTGGTCAACATTGCTGGCAGAAACGAGCGGGCAATTGGTGTAGTACACCTCGATCCACGTCAACGGCACCGTGCTGGACCGTGCTGGACACCCGCCCTGCTTTGGTGTCGGATGCCTTCAATACCTGGGTCATGGTTCCTCTTCCCATCGTCGGTCTGCGTTGCTGCTGGATTGGGCCTGCTGGGTGCGGCCCGGGCCTCGTGCCTGCCGCTGGACATGCGACACCCCTCGGGCCGCTGCCCCGCCGGTTACTTCGCGACGTCGCGGCCGTGGACGGTGAGCGCCCAGATCACGAACACATCAAGGGCGGTGATCAACATGCTCCACACCGGGTAGTACGGCAGCCACATGAGGTTCAGCACCGCGCTGATGATCGCGACGCCGACTCCGACCACTCTCGCCCACACCGCGCCTTGGAAAAGGAAGAACCCGGCCACCACCAGCAGAGCCCCGGCCAGCAAGTGGATCCAGCCCCACGTCGTGATGTCGAAGGAGAACGTCCATTTCTGCCCGACGACATAGAAGGTGTCGTTGAACAGGGCGACGATGCCCTGGATGGCCTGGAACATCCCCACTGTGATCATCACGATGCCGGCGAAGATGGTCAGGCCGACCGCGGCGCCGCTGGGTGGGGTGGCTGGGGGGCTTTGTCCGGTCCGGTGATCGGTGACCATCAGAACGCTCCTTCGTCTACGGTGATCCGTCGGGTGACCCCGACATCTCGATCCTGTGCTGACCCCAAGGGTCGGGAACCACACGGTCGGGATGAACCACGCAGATCTCCGGCGACCATGTCACCCCGGAGTCATTCGAACCGGATGAGACCGGGTCGGAGCAACAACGTGACGACGGAGATCCGTTCGCTGGTGAGTGTCGCCGCGACGGTGAACGCTTGCCGATGAGCAAACGCACGCAGGACCCGAAGACCGCCGCTCTTGGCGATGCGGTCTGTTGTTGTCACAAGAGGTGCAGGTCGCGGGCCCGGTCGACGGCGTCCCGGCGGGTGGCGACGCCGAGTTTGCGATAGATGGAGCGTTGGTGGGTTTTCACGGTGTTGACCGTGATGAACAGGTCGGAAGCTATTTCGCCCGATTTGAACATGGTCGGCAGATAGTTCAGCACCGCGCGTTCCCGTTCGGTCAACACTTCGGCGCTGGGATTCGCCGGGGCCGCGGTCGCCGAGCCGCCGGCCGCGGCAGTGGTCAGCCCGCTGGTGAAGGTGAGGTGCGTTGCGACGACGTGTCGGTGGCGGGCGATCAACGCCGTGATCTGCGTTCCGGCGGCCACAAAGGGCCCGGTCATGCCGACGCCCTGTGCGAGGTCGATCGCGTCGGCAATTGCTGACAGGGCAGCGGTCTCGCGGTGCGTTCGGTCGGCCGCGACGGCGGCCACGATCCGGCCCTCCACTGCGGCTCCCCGGTACGACAGTAGTGCCGCTGGGTCGTTGGCCAACAGGTCGAGCGCGGCGTCGGGTTGATGCAGCAGCAGTCGGGCCTTGGCCAGCGCGACGCGGTGGAGGGCGGCAGCGAACCCCCCCCGATTCCGGGTTCTCGTCTGCCAACAGGTCGATCGCCGCCTGGGCCTGGCCGGCGGACAGGTGCATGTCGGCGCGCGTGACGGCGCACCAGCGGGCCAGCATCGCGGGCAGAGCCCCGGCGTGGGCCTGGATCGACGTGAGGCATGCGGCCGCAGCGCGCGCAGCGGACGGGTCGTGGCGGGCGACTGCGACCTCCACGGCGGCGATGGCCAGCGCCAAGCGGCAGGCGATGTCCGAGCCGCCATTGCTGACATTCAGGCCTGGCGTCGATGCTGGCTTGCGCCGCGTCCAGCCGGTTGGTGGCGATGTCGGTCAGCGCGAGGGCGGCGTACAGCGCCAATGCCTGCGGTTCGGACGACCAGCCTCTGCGCTCGGCTATCCGCTGCCCTGCATCCGCCCGGCCCGCGGCGTCCGGAAACCGGCCGTGGATCGCATCCAACAGTGCCAGGTGAGCTAGCGCGCTCAGCTCGACAAGACCCAGACCCATTTCAGCGCAACGGGTCTGCACGCTGGCCAGGTTGGTCTCGGCGGCGGCGAGGTCGCCGGCCCACAGCCGCCCGAGCGCAATGTTGTTGGTCGCGACGACCCGGTAATGCTCGATGACGGGCATCTGCCACCGCGGCACCTGGTCGAGCAGGGCCAGCAACGTGCTGGCCCTGCCCGTGGTCGCGGCAGGATTCCGGGTGCGCGCGTACACCACGTCCAGCAGCGCGATCGTCACGGCGGCTGCGGGCCGGTCGTTCGGTCGAACATCGACCATCAGCGCGGCAGCGTCCCGCGCGTTATGGGCCATCGCCTCGAAATCGTGCCGATGGTAGTGGCATAGCGCCGCGGCCAGCAGCGTACTGGTGGTCGGGGCGACAAGGGCGTGGGCCGCGGCCGGGCCCAACGCCGCCACCAGGGCCGGGCCGCTCGGAGTGAGCACCAGCGGAAGGCCCAGCGCGGCCAGCGGCCGCCCGACCTCGTCCCAATCCAAGGCTCGACCGGCGTGCCGGATGGCGGGGATCGGTTCGCCCTGCTGGGCGAACCACCGCGACGCCCGCAGGTGCACATCGGCAACGATGCCTGGCCGGTCCCGAGACAACCGATGCAGCAACAGTTCCCGCAGCAGCGGGTGGACACTGAACCACTCCGACCGGCCCGCCAGGTCCACCACCAACGAGTTGCGCGACGCCAGTCGCTCCAGGGACAGCTGGCCGTCACTACGGCCGGTCAACTCATTCGCCAGACCGGCAGCGAGCCGGTCGGCCACGCTGGTCATCAGGAGGAACTCCCGGTCCTGCTCGGGAAGTTGGTCGGTGACCTCTTCGATCAGGTATTCGGCCACCAGATGGTCGCTGCCGGTGAACCGGGAGATGCCGCCGTCGATGTCACCCGGATCCAGACACATCAGGGCCAGCCGCAGGCCCGCGGCCCACCCTTGGGTGCGGTCCAGCAGCACCGTGAGCTGACCTTCGGACAGGCGAAGGCCATTGCGGGCGAACAACTCCGCCGCCTCGGTCGAGCCGAAAGCCAGGTCATGCGCGCGGACATCGGTGACTTCACCGTTGACCCGCAACCGGTGCAGCCGCAGCGCCGGATCCGACCTGGTGGCCAGCACCAGGCGCAGCTGGGGCGGTTGATGATCCAGCAGCTGACCGAACGATTCCAGCACCGCCGGGTTGGAGACCTGCTGGAAATCGTCCAACACCAGCACAAGCACCTCCGGCAGTTCGGCCAACGCCTCCCGGATCTGGGTGAGCTCCCGGGCGCCGAACCCCGCGGCGGGGGTCATATGCCTGAGCGCGCTGTCGGCGGGAACGATGTCGACCACCGCGAGCGCACCCAGCACGTCGGACCAGAACGACTGCACGTGGTTATCTGTTTCGTCCATCGCCAGCCATGCCACCGGGCCGGGAGCCCTGCCCCCGCGGGCCCCAGGACGCCAGGGTGAGCGTCTTGCCGTAACCCGGACCAGCGCTCACCAGCGTCACCGGACCACGGACGGCGGCCGTGATGCGGTCCTCCAGGTGCGGTCGCCGCACGAAGCCCGGGGAAACCGCCGGGGGCGCCGCCCGCAGTCTGAGCAGGCGGGTGACCTGGTCGTCCCGCATCAAACGTTCTCCCACGATCCGTTGGCCCAACCACGTCCGCCGGGCACCCCGGCGAACGGCACCCACAGGTTGCGTCCGGACACGGTGGCCCGGCTACGGCCTTAGGTCCCGACTTCCCATCCGGTTCGGATGATCCGGCCGCAGCCGGGGAGTGGGATGGTCGCGGCAAGGAAGCGTGTTGGCCGGTGTTCGGGGGTCAAGATATGACAGCGGTGGAGTTCGAGATCCGGGTCGTCGGCTCCGTGCCCGCTGACGTGCTCGAGGAATTGGAGAACGTGCACGTGGTCAGTCAGGCCGTCGACACCGTGCTCCGGGGCCCGGTCCAGGACCAGGCCGCACTGATCGGAATCATCAACCGACTACACAGTTGGGGCATCGAACTGCGTGGGATTCGGCAACTATGAGCACCCCACCGACAGGAAGCACCACCGCGCGCGACTACGAGATCGTCGTCGCAGGCCAGATCGGGCCGGTGCTGGCGTCCACCCTGTCCGGCTTTGCGACCACGACGGTGCCTACCGTCACCGTGCTCGCCGGTGCCGTGCCCGACCGAGAGGAACTCCGCGTCATCCTGGACCTGCTCCACGCTCGCGGGCTGGCGGCGACCGAACTCCAGATCGAACCGCGTACCAAGGCGGACGAACGGACCCCGGCGCTGCTGCGGCGGCCATGGTCGGCCTGAGCTGCCAGGCCCGACGAGGCGCAGCTATCCGGGAACGCCGTCGTCACAGACCCTCGACGGCGGGTATCCGGCCGCTGCGGACCGCGTCGACGAACGCCTGGTAGTCCGCCTCGTTCTGGTCGGCGTACCGCTGGGAGAAATCGGTGATCGCGATGTCGAAGTCGTCGGCGGTGCCGAGGTAGGCGTCAATGGCGATGGCGTCACCGGCGCGGGCGTGCGCGCGGGCCAGGGTCCAGCCGCAGAGCCCGGCGTAGTACTCCAGCATCAAGGCGGACATGGTGTCGACCAGCGCCGAACCCTTCATGTCCCGCAGCTGTCGCCAGTACAGGTAACGGTTGGCCTGTACGCCCTTCGTCCAGCCGAGGAAGATGTCACTGGCCGCCTGCATCATCCGTTGCCCCTGCACCACCCGTTCGCCGGGGTTGCGGTAGCGGCTCTTCGGCAGATGGTCCTCCAGGACTGATCTGGTCGCCTCCTTGACCTGCAGGAACAGCGGGTCCTGCGCGTCGCGGCCCTGCAACAGCACGATGAACGCCCTGGTGCCGACGCTACCGACGCCGACGACCTTGCGTGCCATGTCGATGATCTCGAATCTCTCCAGCAGGTGCCTGCGATCGTCCTGCAGCGTGGCACGGTAGTCCCGGAACTGGTCGTGCAACGCCTTGGCAACGTCCGCTTCGTTCATGCCGTACTGCTCCTGCAGGTCACGAACGGGGACCACGATCGGCGGTTGGCTGACGATGCGGTACTTCCCGTCGACCACCTCGCCGAGCTTGGACAGGGCCTGCAGGCTGTCCCGGGCCTGCGCCTTGCGGATGTTCTTGTCCGCCTGCCTGGCCGCCCAGGCGATGCTTCCGGGTGGTGGCTTGCCCTTGTCCTTAACGGCCTTCGCGTCCTTGCCGCCGCCCTTTGCCTTCTTCCGGGTCTTCACACCCCTTGCACTGCTGGTGGTTTCGGCGGCGAGCTTGCTCAGTGCGGCCTGCATTTCGGTCGCGGACTTACTCGTGTACCAGAGCTCCATCGTGCCCATCTCGGCGAACTGGGCCATCGCCTCCCGGTAGGCCCGCACCGACGCCTGCGTGACGGACCCGCTCTCCGCCTTGGTCAGGCCGTTGTTGCGTGCCGCGATGGTGAAACTGGCTGCCATCCGCTTCACGTCGTATTCGAACGGCCCGGGCAGCGTCTCGTCGAAGTCATTCAGGTCGAACAGCAATTCCCGCTCGGGCGAGGCGAACACGCCGAAATTCGACAGGTGCGCGTCCCCGCAGAGTTGGGTGATCAGCCCCGCTGTCGGTGTCGCCGCGAGATCGGTGGCCATGATCTTCGCCGCGCCGCGGTAGAAGGTGAACGGCGAGACCATCATCCGGCCGTGCCGGACCGGCACCAGGTCGGGCTCCCGCGTCACGTTCTGTTCCTCGAGCAGTGCCACCGGGTCAGGGCGGTCGGCTGCCGGCGACCATCCCGTGTGTGCCTCCGGAGGAGTCTGGATCCGTGCGTCGGCTCCCTGCGCGCGCCGATCCGTGACACTCGGATGTGCGATCACCTTGGCTGACATTGTGAGCTGCTCCCCATCATTCCGATCAATCGGGACGCATCTACTGTGCCCCTCTACGCGGTGCCGCGCCTCCCACGATGGGGGTGAGAAGAGGCTCGGGGGCGAACGAGCGCCCGTCCGAGGAGGGGAATTGGTCGGCAAACAACGCCGGTAGCCTGACCTTTGCCATCACGATGGGAGCCAAGATGAGTGCACCTCTGACTCCGGCCGGTGAATCCGCCGTCGCCGATCTCGCCGCGCGTTACCGGGTGAGCGACGGCGCGGTGAGGACGCTGCTGGACGCCGTCGCCCGTGGGGGCGGCGCGATGGCGCAGTTCTCCCATCCGGAACTGGGCGGCAACGGGCAGTGGATGCGCGGCGGGATGACCATGGTCGGGGACATGTTCAACCCCGGCCTGCAGTCAACCGTCAGCGGCATCTGCTCGGAACTCTCGGCGCTGCTGGCCTCCGGAGGCGTGCTGGTCCGGCCCCCGGAGCCTGGGTCCGCTGGGTTCGGGAGTTTCGGGGGTCAGGCCTGGTGGCCTGAGGGGTTGGGACGCCCGAGTTCGTCGGGCGGGCAGAACGACGCCTCCTATGCCTATTTCCCCGGACCTCGGCGGCTGGCCATCCGGCGGAGCGGCGCGATCACCCTGTACGACACGCTGGACCACGCGATCTCCGGCGTTCAACAGCAGCAGGGCGGCCGCGGTTCGCTCGAGTTCTCCAGCCAGCACGGCACTTTCACGGTGGATACGCTGCCGGTGGTGACAGGCGGGACCCCGTCCCCGGCTGCTGCCGGAGCGGCAGTTGAATCCTCGCCCGCCGCCGGTTCACCCGTCGCTACGCCGCCGGTCCGGGCAACGGCGCCACCCCGTCCGGCTGGGCCCGCTCCTGCCGCGACACCCCCGGCGCCGTCGGCCGCGGTGGTTCCGCCGCCGGCACCCGCGTCGCCTCCGGCGCCCGCCGCGTCCGGGATCGTCACCAGTGCCGCGGAGATCGGCGCTGCGATCGAGACGCTGGCATCGTTGCGCGACAAGGGGTTTGTCACCGAGGCCGAATTCGCCGCGAAGAAGGCCGAACTGTTGGCCCGTTTGTAAGATGGACGGCTGCTTGACTGCTGCTCTCGTTTCGACGCCGTCCGCCGCGACTATGGCGACGTTCTTGCCCTGCACTAGAGCTGCCACAACTCTTCGTTCCCGGTAGCAGGTGCGCCGTGGGAACCTCGGTGTCGTCGCGCCGTTTCCCCACGCGCCGACCGTCATGATGCCGACGCCACGGCCGGGCGGGGTACACGCGCCCGCGCNCCTTCCGTCCACCTGGGCCTTGGCGNCGGCGTCACCCCGATGTCTGTTCCCGTTTGTCGTGCCGGCCGAACGCGGAATTCCTCGCTCGTCGTGGCGGANCCCTGGCCGACGGNCCGTCGATCGCTACTGGTCTGGTTCCGGATCACCGCCCGCCGCCGCGCCGAGGTGATCACCTCGTCCGATGCCCCGTTGGCCGAGGCCATTCCCGTGGCCATCACCACTGAGCCCCGCTTTTCACCACTGAGCGCCAACATGTGTCGGAGCCGAGACCTCAAAACCGGAGCCGAGTGGGATTTGGCGCTATCACTCAACGGTGACGCCCCGCACGCCCAGATCGCGCACAGTTGCTGCACCGTGGACAACCCGTTGGCCGTCGGGTCTGCGGGCCGGTGACCGCGTCGGGATGGTCAGGACAAGGCCGGAGGGCTGGTCGGTGGGGGCTTCGTCGGTGGGGGCTTTGTCGGCGCCTCGGCAGCGCTCTCGCGAGCCACCATCGGACCTGACGGGCGATGGATGCGGATCGCGATCAACGGGAAAACGGCGACGGAAAGGACGCCGGCACCGACGAGCGCCGCCGCGTTCTGCGGCAGCATCACACCGGAATCGATACCGATCTCGGACAGCGCGACGAGGAGCGGCAGCGCCGTGGCCGTCAGGAACACCATCTCGAAACGCTCCCTCAGCGCGAGGGACTTGCGGTAGACCAGCAGCGCGGGTGCACCGCGCACTGCGAGCAGCAGCACGAAGAACACCAGCAGCCGGAGTGGGTTCTCCACGATGGACTGCAGGTCAAGGGCCATGCCGGAATTGACGAAGAAGACGGGGATGAAGAAGCCGTACCCAACGGCGTCCAGCTTCTCCTCGAATTCGCTGTTGTCGTCCGTGGTTGAGGTACGCCGCAGCACCATGCCCGCGAAGAATGCTCCCAGCGCGGCCTCGACTCCGAACTTCTGCGTGATGAGCAGCAGACCGACCAGCAGGACCACCGTGATGCGCAGCGTCGACTGTGAGGTGGCGTGTTTGTTCTCGCCGATGATTGCCGCTACGCGGGTTCCGGAAAGCAATCGGGTCAGCCACGCGAGCACGAACGCCAGGCCGGCGATCGAGGCGATGATGAGCGCCTCCCACCAGGTCTTGTAGGCGCCGAGGAAGAGCGAGATCGCCAGGATCGGAAAGAGTTCCCCGGCAGCGCCGGCGGCGAAGATGAAGCGGCCGAACGTGCCGGTCAGCATGTTCTGGTCGCGCAGGATCGGGAGCAGCGTGCCGAGTGCGGTGGTGGTCAACGCGATCGACACCGGTACGAACGCTTGCACAAATCCGATCGCCGCGAGGCCACCGACGACCAGGACTGCCAGCACGGTGCTGATCGTCCAGGCGACGAGGGCCTGCTGTCCGGCCTTCTCCCGCAGCAACTGTGGGTCCAACTCGTGTCCCGCGAGGAGAAACAGGAACCCCAGCCCCAGTCCGGCGAGGAGTTCGATGTCGCCTGAGTCCGCGAAGCCGAACGCGTGGGGTCCGATGACGATGCCGCCGAGGATCAGGAACAACACCTGCGGCGGCCGACCCGGTACGAGGCGGGAGATGATCGGTGCCAACGCGGCAACGGTCATCACCAGCAGGAGAGTCCACAGCGAACTCGGGCTCACCGTTCAGTCCACCCCTCGTCGGACCCGCGACCGCACCCTGCTGGCCTGGACGCTCTGGTCACAAGCGCGTCGCGGGTGATCCCTGTCTTGTGGTCCACAGTGACATTCGTCAGGTGAAGACGACTCATCCTCGGTGGGTGATCCCGCGGGCGGCTCGGTTCGCCGCGGCGATCGGGTCATCTGTGACGGGACCTCGGCTTGCTCGACGAGATCCAACCCGAGCGGGTGAAGCCGCTGCAGGATCTCCCGCACAGCAGCCGACCAGTGCACGGGAGGCATGTGGTGCTGAAGCGGCGGTCCATCGCGCTGCGTCGTCGTGTATCTCGGACACTGCGACGGCCATCCGGAGGTCAAGAATCCACGATCGAGGCGACCGATGATCCGGCGAACCTCGCTAGAGCCGTCCGCCGTCGAACCGGCGCAGGAACACGCTGCGTCCGGTCCGCGAGCAGGTCGCAGGTGCCAGCCGGGCCATTACCGGCCCTCGGCGCGGCTGGTGTCAGGGGAATGTGCCACGATCGGTATCGGCGACACCCGCTCGCACAACAACGCAGAAGGGATCGGGGAATGACCGATCAGGCGGCTGAGCCAGGCACGCTGGACATTTCGAAATTGGAGCCCTTGGGCGCAGGACCGACGCGCACCCAGGTCGTCGAACACCTCGCCGAGCTCGGCCGGTTCCGCCTGCTCATCGACGGCAACGAAGTGGCGGTGCTGGACTACCGCCGGCTGCCGGGCAAGTGGAACATCGTGCACACCTACACGGAACCGGCCTCCCGCGGTTATGGCGTCGCATCGGACCTGGTCAAGGCCACGCTGGACACCGCTCGCGCCGAGGGCGTGACAGTGATCCCGACCTGCCCGTACGTGAACTGGTGGATCACCGAGCACCACCCGGGTTACGAAGACCTGGTCGCCTCGGCATGACGGGTCCGGCCCCGGGCGAATCGGGCGCTGTGCCCGGCTCACCCGGTCGGCCAGACCCTGAAGCCACGCCGTCCTCGACCGAGCATCCGGCGCCGGAGGACTCGTCCTCGGAGGATCCGGCCGCAGCCCCGGCTTCTTCGTCACGGGTCGTTCCGGGTGCTGCCGACGGCTCATCGGGCTCGAGCGCCGGCAGTCTTGACGAGCAAGCCGCCGCCTGGCAGGCGGCGCTCGACGACGCACTGGACGCGTTCGGTGATGATTCGCGCGAGCCGCAGCCCGCGGGCGCCGCATCAGGCGGCCCCGCCGTCGACGGCTCACCACCGGGATCGGGGGCACCGGGCGGTCACGATCGCGACGATCAACAGGGCCGCCGCCGGGCCGGTCTGCTCGCCTCGCTGACCACGCTGTCCACCCGGATGATGTCGGAACGGGCGGTGCGGGCGACCGAGGCCGCCGCGGCCGCCGCCACCGCCAGCGCCCAGGCCGCGGAGACCGCGGCCGCGGGTGGGGACTCCCGCGACCACCCATACCACTCGCCGTTCAACTGGGGATTCTTCGGCGGACTCGGCGTGCTCATCGCGTACGTCACTTACCTCATGCTGGACACCATTCGCGACACGCTCGTCCTGCTCGCCATCGCGACGTTGTTGTCGATCGGGCTGGACCCACTGGTCAGCCTGCTCGAACGGAACGGCCTGCGGCGGGGAGGCGCGGTGGCGACGGTGTTCCTGGCGCTGCTGGCGGTCATCGCCGCGGCGATCTACGCGATCGTGCCGCCGATCGTCAACGAGGTAGGCTCGTTCGTCGGGTCGGTGCCGCAGCTGATCGAGAGCCTGCAGGAGAACCCGACCATCCAGAACCTGGACCAGCGGTTCCAGTTGCTCAACGCGCTGCGCAACTCCAACATCGTGCAGAACGTGGGCAGCGGGGCCGCGGGCGGGCTCCTCACCGCCAGCGTCACGGTGGCCTCGGTGTTCCTCGACCTGGTGATCATCCTGATCCTGACCCTGTACTTCCTGGCCGGGTTCCCGCGGATCAAGGCCGCGGCCTACCGGTTGGTGCCCGCCACCCGCCGGCCGCGGGTGATCGAACTCAGCGACCGCGTGCTCAAGCAGATGGGCGGTTACCTCTCGGGCGCGACGATCATCGCGATCCAGGCCGGGCTGATCGCGGGCATCTTCGCCTTCATCATCGGCCTGCCCTATCCGTGGGCGATCGCGCTCGGCGCCGCGGTGCTCGACTTCATCCCGGTGGTCGGCCCGATCATCATCGGCGTCTCGATGACCCTGCTCGGCTTCACCCAGTCGTTGGCGATCGGCATCATCGCCGGGGTGTTCTACCTGTGCCAGCACCTGTTCGAGGCGTACTGGTTGTATCCCAGGGTGATGCGCCGCACCGTCGAGATCTCCACCGGCGCCGTCGTCGTCGCGATCCTGATCGGTGCCTCACTGCTCGGCGTCACCGGAGCGATCCTGGCCGTGCCGGTGGCCGCNGCNATCATGCTGATCGTCCGTGAAGTGATCATGCCGATGCAGGAACGGTCGTGATCGACCGGTGGCGCCATCTGGAGGTCGCCGACCAATGGGGNCGCCGGGCGGTCGTCACCGGCGCGAACACCGGCCTCGGTTATGTCTCCACGCTGGCCCTGGTCAACGCCGGTGCAGAGGTGGTGATGGCGGTCCGCGACCTGGACCGAGGACAAGCCGCTGCGCAACGGATCCGAGAGCAGGTTCCGGACGCGAAACTCCGGGTGATCCACATGGATCTGGCCGAACTCGCGTCGGTCCGTGACTTCGCCTCCGGTCTGGTCGAGGAGCCCGAACCGGTGGACGTGCTGATGCTCAACGCCGGGGTCATGTTGGTACCCCGACGGGAGCTGACCCCGGCAGGGTTCGAACGCCAGATGGGGGTGAATCATCTCGGCCATTTCGCGCTCACCGTCGGGCTGCTGCCGGCGCTGGGTCGCTCGGCCGGTGGAGCTCGGGTCGTTTCGGTGACGTCACTGACGTACGCCAGGGTCGGTCCGCTCGACCGCGGGTTGGGGCTGACCGGCGAGTACTCGCCGATGCGTGCCTACGGGCAGTCCAAGCTCGCGGTCGCACTCTCCAGCCAGGAACTGCACCGTCGCGCGAGCATGATCGGTCGGGCGCCCGGTGCTGCGCCGGGTCGTGGTCTGGTGTCGGTGTTGGCCCATCCGGGCTGGTCGGCGACCGCGGAGAGCCAACCGGACGACGGCGCCGGACGGTCGGTGTTGCTCGCCCGCCGCGCCACCGCGATCCTCGGTTCCTCGCCGGCGCAGGGCGCCCGCGCGCAGCTCTACGCGGCGACGGCGCCGGAGCTGACCGGCGGGGAGTTCATCGGGCCGAGCAGGCTGGGCCGCGGCGCGCCGGCGGCCGCGACCCTTTCCAAGGTGGCGACCGACGCGGACGCGGCGCGGTGGTTGTGGGACGAGTCGGTCCGGCTGACCGGCGCCGACCCGAACCTCCCCGCTTCCCAGCTGACCTGAGGGCGCCGGCTCAGCCGGACGGGCGCGGCCGGCGGAGGACCACCACGATCGCCGCGATGATCAGCACGGCCGCCAGGGCGAGCGCGGCCCACACCCATCCGGACAGTCCCGATGACGAGCCGGCCGGCCCCACGGCCGCGGTGGACACCGTCGCCGATGGTGGCGCCGCCGCCGCCGCCGACGACGTTGCCGCGGGCGCTGGCGCAGCCGCGGACGTGCCGGTCGCCGCGGAGCCGGCCCCGGTCGATTCCACCGCCAAGGCGGCGCCGGCGAACTGGAACTTGACCTCGCCCGTCACCGGGTGGCCGTCGGCAGAGACGACCCGGAAGGCGATGACGTACTCGCCTGCCTGGGTGATCTCGCCGACCGCGCTGGTGACGACCGTGCTGTCCACCGTCGGCGACCCGCTCTGGTACGACTGGCCCTCCGGTCCGGTCATCGTGACCACCGGTTCGAAGTTCTGCACCGGCTGGTCGAAGGTGAGGGTGACCGTCGCCGGCGCGGTCTGCACGGTCGATCCGTCCGCGGGATCGCTGCTGATCAGCACGTCGTGCGCGGCCGCCGGTCCGGCGAACCCGACCGCCGCGAGTGCAGTCAGCACTGCGACCAGGCCGATCCGCAGGGCCGGACGCCGGCGCGGTGTGGACGCGCCCATGGTGATGATCACGTCTTCTCCCCGGTGCTCGGACGGCGGCGCAGCGCGACTGCGGCGGTCAGCAATGCCGCCGCCGCCACCACGATCCCGATGACCGCCAGAATCACCGCCGTGCTGTCGGATCCTCCTGATGGCTCGCCGGTGGCCGACGCCGCCGACACGGTCGCGGCGCTCGCCTCGACCTCGGTCGAGGCCGCCGCGGTCTCGTCGCTGTGCGAATCCTCGGCGTCGCCTGCGGCCGCGACGGTCAACGTCGGCGCCGGGTGTTCTGGTTCCTCGCCGGACGCCGGCGTCGGCTCGTTCCATTCGACGACGGTGCCGTCGTCGTAGGTCTGGGTGGTGGGAAATTCCAGCGATGCGACGTCCGGCACGGGTCCGGCGGAGATCTCGAACTCGGCGAACTCACCGGGCCCGATCCGGTTGCCGGCCTGGGCGGTCCAGGTCACCGAGGTGACGGCTTCCTCGATGGTGAGGTCACCCTCGGTGACCGGTGCCGCGAGCGTCTGCTTAGTCGGTGTCACCGTCCATCCGGGCACCTGCTTGACCGAGACGAAGGCAAAGGGATGGTCGGTCGGCAGCGTCACCGTGACGGCGACGGTGCCGGCGGTGTCGGATTCGTTGGGAACCCAAAAGGTGAGCTTGGTGAAATCGCCTGCGGGGGCGCTCGATGGGTTGACGGTGACGTGGGCCGCGGCGGCACCAGCGCCGGCGATCAGGGTGACCGCGGTGAGGGTGACAAGGGTCAGCAAGCGCCGCAGGCGAAGCCCGCGAGCTGGTTTCTTGAGCATGAGGAAGCCTTCTTGCAGTGGTTTCGTGGGGGGCTCGACGCGGCAACGTACCCAGCAGCCCTGGGCGTTTGCCGTCGTGAGCGCGTGTCGTGATCAGCGTCAGGCGACGCCTGGTGGGCCGATCGGACAGCAGGATCACGGCATGGAAGAACGCACCCGGACCTGACGGTGCCGTCCGAGTAATCAGCCGGCCGAGTGGCCGGCGGTGCGCAGCGCGACGGGCGGACCCCGCCGGGTGACAGAGGCGGCCAGCGAGCGGCGCTGCCCGGGACACGAGTGATCGACCAGGATGGCGGTCCAGCTCGGAGCGACGCAGATCGGGGCCGCCACCCGGAGCCGGACGATCAGCCGGTGCAGCGCGGCGAAGAGCCGGAAGAGCGCACTTTCACCGACCGTCATCAGCCACGCGGAAGCGGCAGCGGCGAACAGGTGGAACGAGACCATCCGCGCGACGTCGACGGGACCCGACTGATGGGCCGTCACCTCGAACAGCAGGTGGAAGCCGACCTGGCTGGCGGCCAGCATCGCGGTGATCTGCAGCCCGCTGAGGCGCCGATCGGCCAACCCGGACACGCTCGCCCCGACCAGCGCGGCCAGCACGATCAGGATCGCCGGATCGGGTGCGTGCCCACCGCCGTTCACGTGACCGATCGCAGCCAGCGACGTGGCGACGACTGCGAACACCGAGGCTCGCAGCATCCGCCAGCGCGGGGAGGTCGGCGCTCGCACGGCGTCAGGCTAGCTGACCGCGTCGCACGGTGACGATTCCCCAATCTGGGGTGCCGCGAGGTTTCCGAGAGCGGAAGAGCGCCTCAGGAGCTGCGTGGACCGACCAGGAACGTCATCAACTCGGCGTCCACCCTGTCCAGATCGCTGTTGACGGCGCGCAGTGCCGCGCCGCGGGTACCAGGCGGCATCGAGACCGTCGCATCAACCGCCGCTGTCAGGTCAGTCAGTCGGGTGGTCGCGGTGTCGGCGAAACGGATGACCGCCGTGTCCCCACTGCGGCGCGCGCGGAGTTCGTCGATGGCCGACGACAACCCCGCGATCCGTGCCCGCGCCGGACCTGTCGGGCCCTTGTAGGCGGCCACGTCGTCGACGGGCACGCCCAGATGCTTGGCACGTTGCTCGTCCAACAGGCCGCGGACGGATGTCGAGGCCTGCATGGCCCCCGCGGCAACCAACGGGCCGGCCACTCTGATCGCGGTGACGACCCGCAGCACCGTCCGAGGGTCGGTCACCATCGTGAAGAACCCGGGCCGCGCCGACTGCTTGGGTGGCTTGACAGGCTTCTTCTTGCGCGCTTTGCGGCCGAATGCCACGGGTGCTCCCCTCTCAGGCCGGCGACCGGCGATCAGAGGTCAGCGTAGAGGGGTCCGGCTCGCCTGTGCATTCGGGAGTCCCGGCGGGCCTACCCTGGGCGGCGATGATCTCTCTGGCCGGGATGGGGCGCGCGCCGGCGGTCGGGCGGGCGGTGGCTGACTCCGTGCCTGACACCGTGCGTGACTCCGTGCGTGATGCCGTGCCTGATGCCGTGCCTGGTGTGATGCCGACCGCGACGACTGCGAGCGGCAGGCGTCGGTGACCGGCCGTCCCGTCCGGCTGGGTCCCTCGGCCGCCTACCGGTGCCGCCGGCGGGTGCACCTGGACTGGGCGGTCGGCCTGCAAAGGCCTGTCGCTTCGGCGAGCGCCCACCGCGCGATCACAGAGCTGGCCGAGCATCGCGAAGCAGTGCTGCGCGCGGTGCGGGCGGCCCGCGGCCTGCCGGCAGACGACGCCGACCGCACCGTCCTGGTGCCCCGCGGAGCCGTGCTGTCAGCAGACGTCCCGGCGCCGGCGGCGCTCGCACCGCCCGCTCCGGCACCGATCTCCCCTGTCCTGATCACTCCTGTACTGATCTACCCGGGCCTGCCCGACAGCTCCCGGTCGGGATGGCCGGACCTCCTGATCTGGGCCGGCGACGGGTACCAGCCGGTGATCATCAGGGCTCACCGCACCCTTGACCCGGGGCAAGGCGCGCGCTGTTCGACGTTCGGCGACCCTGCCCGGGTGCTGCCCGACCCCACCCGCCGGGCTCGCCGCGGTCGGGCCGACGTCATCGCGCTGGCACACCACTACCGCCAGCTGACCGAACTGGGGTGGGCGTCGTCAACCGCCCGTGGTGGGGTGATCGGCCGCGGGGACCCGGGCGACGAGGCGCTGGTGGTCTGGCACGACCTCGACCTGCCGGGTGCGTCGACGCTCGCCGAGTACGATCGGCGATTCGCCGACCGGCTGGCGGTGGCCGGGGCCGCCGCGAGCGGCGCGGAGCCGCTGGCCTTTCCCTCCCGGATCCCCGAGTGTCGGCGCTGCCCGTGGTGGCCCCGCTGCTCGGCCGAACTCGAGCAGGCCCGTGACGTTTCGCTGCTGGTGACGGGCGGCGACGTCGCGCTGCTGCAGGCCGCCGGGGTGCACACGATCGACCAGCTGGCCGAGCTGCCGACGGAGCTACCGCGGGAGCTCGCGGCCGAGCTCCGGCTCAGCACGGCGCCGGTCAGCCAGTCACGGGTCAGGGCGCGCGCCTTCCAGCTCGGTATCCCGCTGGTGCGGATCGGCCGGCGGGGCGCGATCCGCCGCGCGGACGTCGAGCTGGATGTCGACTCCGAGTCCTACGGCCAGGACGGCGCCTACCTGTGGGGCACCTATCTGTCCGGAGCGGACGTCGGGTTCACCCCCGGGTACCGACCCTTCGCCACCTGGCGGCCGCTGCCGTCGGTCAGCGAGGCGCAGGTGTTCGTCGAGTTCTACCGGTTTCTGCTCGACGTCCGGGCCGCTGCGACGGCGCGCGGGCTCAGCTTCGCCGCCTTCTGCTACGCCCGGACCGCCGAGGAACGGTGGATGCGTGCCATCCCGCTGCGGTATCCCGGGGTGCCCGGTATGCCGACCGCGCAGGAGATCGCCGAGTTCTGCGCATCGCCGGACTGGGTGGATGAGCACGCCGAGCTCAAGCGACTGTTCCTGCCCACCGGTTCGCTCCGGCTGAAGGCGGTGGCCGGCGCGCTGGGGTTCTCCTGGCGGGATCCCGAGCCGGGCGGGGAGAACTCGCTGGCCTGGTACCGGGCTGCGGTGGGCGACGGGTCGGCCGGCCCGGACCCGGAGCAGGAGCAGCGGATCCTGCGCTACAACGAGGACGACGTGCGGGCCACCCTCGAGGTGCGGGAGTGGTTGGGGCGCAACGGGATGACGTTGCCGACCGTGGCGGACCTTGAGGCCGGTGCGGGCGTCGCTGGTGTCGCTGGTGTCGCTGGTGTCGCTGGTGTCACCGGGGCGGCATCCGCAGCGCCCCGTCCAACCGGATGACCTCGCCATTCAGGTAGTCCGCCGCGGCCAGCGAGAGCACCAGCGCCGCATACTCATCGGGCCGGCCGAACCTCGCCGGGAACGGCACCGTGGCCGCCAGCGCCTCGCGGATCTCCTCGGTCACCGAGCCCAGCAGCGGGGTGTCCAGAATGCCCGGCGCGATCGTCATCACCCTGATCCCGTACTGCGCGAGATCCCGGGCCGCGGGCAGCGTCATCCCGACCACTCCGCCCTTGGACGCGGCGTACGCGATCTGCCCGACCTGGCCGTCGTAGGCCGCGATCGAGGCGGTGTTCACGATCAGCCCGCGCTGCCCCGCGTCATCGACCGGGGCGGTGGCGGCGATCGCTTCGGCCGCCAGCCGCACCACGTTGAACGTGCCGATCAGGTTGACCGTCACCACCCTGGTGAACACGTCGAGATCGTGGGCGCCAATGCGGGACAGCACCCGTCGGGCGGTGGCGATGCCCGCGCAGTTGACGGCCAGCCGGAGCGGCGCGTCCGGCGTCACCCGCGCGAGCGCGGCCGCGACATCCGCCGGGTTGGTGACGTCACCGCTGGCCGGGACGATCCCGTCCGTCACCGGAGGCCCGGACCGCTCCCACCCGGCGGCGAGATCGAAGCCGATCACCCGCACCCCGGCGCGAGCCAGCGCCGCCGAGGTGGCCGCGCCCAATCCAGACGCCGCGCCGGTGACAATGGCCGAGGTACCGGCGATCTGCATCGAAGACTCCCGCTCTGCTGGCTGGTCGGCGTTGAGGTCGGCCCGGTGCCCGGCGGACAGCGATGCGGCGCACCGGCGGGCCGTAGGCGAGGGTAGCGGCCGCGCTCGTCGGGGTGGTGACGGCGGGATGGGGGCGGCCCGCCCCGTCCGAATTGACGTCCGCACCACAGGCGGCGAGGCTGGCGGCAGCGGCCTTCTGGCGGGGACCTTCTCGGGACGATCGATGGCGGAGGTGAGGCGTTGTTCCTGCTCCGCAAGCCCATCCTCGCGGTCTCGGACAGCGCTGTGGTGCGGGCCGCAATGTCGAAGACGCCGCTCACCAGGTCCGTCGTGGCCCGTTTCATCGCGGGAGAGACAGCGACAGATGCCCTGGCCGCGGTTTCCGACCTGCACGCGCACGGGTTGCAGGTGTCCCTCGATCACCTCGGTGAGGACACCAAGGACAGAGCGGCCGCGGATGCGACCGTCGATGCCTACCTGGACCTGCTGCAGGTGATGGCGGCGGCCGGCCAGGTGTCCGGGTCGGAACTGTCGGTGAAGCTCTCGGCGGTGGGCCAGGCGCTGCCGCCGGCCGAGGACGTTCCCGGCGGTGGGCACGCCTACGCGCTGGCTGCGGCGCGGCGGATCACCGAGGCCGCCTACGCGGCCGGGGCGCGGGTCACCCTGGACATGGAGGACCACACCACGGTCGACAGCACGCTGGAGGTGCTGGCGGCGCTGCGAAAGGACCATCCAGATGTCGGGGTGGCGGTTCAGGCAATGCTGCTGCGCACGCCGAAGGACCTGCTTGAGCTGACCGGCCCCGGATCGCGGGTGCGATTGGTCAAGGGCGCCTACGACGAGCCCGATTCCGTGGCGTTCACGGACCCTTCGCAGGTCGACCGCGCCTACGTCCGCGCGTTGAAGGTGCTGATGAGCGGCAAGGGTTATCCGATGGTGGGCTCGCACGACCCGCGGATCGTGGCCATCGCCGCCAAGCTGGCCGACGACGCCGGGCGCACCCCGAACCGTTGGGAACACCAGATGCTGTACGGGATCCGGCCCGATGAACAGACCAGGTTGGTCGCGGAGGGCCGGACGGTCAGGGTCTACATCCCCTACGGCACCGATTGGTACGGCTACTTCGCCCGCCGGCTGGCCGAGCGCCCCGCGAACCTGCTGTTCTTCGCCCGCTCGGTGGTCAGCCGTGACTGACCCCCGCGCCGCCCCCTNTTGGCGCGGATCATCTTCCACAGCGCGCAGGAAATCGTGTACTTCAGTCCCACCCGTCCCATTTCCGGGGTACATCAACCGCGCCGACGAAGTTGATCCGCGCCCAACAAGGGGCGCGTGCCCGGGTGTGCGCCGGGCCCGGCCCCGGCTCGGACGCCGACTGCCGCAGTGACCTCCGACCGCGCAGACCTCCGACCGCGCAGACCTCCGACCGCGCAGACCTCCGACCGCACACCCCGTCAGGAGAGAAGTCATGGACGCCATCACCCACCCCCCGCTGCCGGTCAACGAGCCGGTGCTGGACTACGCCCCCGGCTCCCCGGAACGGGAATCGCTGGTCGCCGCGTTGGCTGCGGTCACCGAGCCGGTCGAACTGGGCGCCGTGATCGGTGGGCAGGCCCGGCGCCCCGGCGGTGAATCCTTTGACGTCGTCGCGCCGTTCGACCACCGCAGGATCCTGGCGATCTCCGCCAACTCGATCCAGTCCGACGCCAAGGACGCGGTCGCGGCCGCGCTCGACGCCGTGGCCGGGTGGCGGGCGATGGACATCGACGCCAGGGCCGCGATCCTGCTGCGTGCGGCCGACCTGCTGGCCGGGCCGTGGCGGGCTCGGATCAACGCCGCCACCATGCTCGGCCAGGCGAAGACGGCCTACCAGGCGGAGATCGACTCGGCCTGCGAGCTCGCCGACTTCTGGCGCTTCAACGTGCATTTCGCCCGCCAGGTACTCACCGAGCAGCCGATCGCCAACGCCCGCGGGATCTGGAACCGCACCGATCACCGGCCGTTGGAGGGGTTCGTCTACGCGGTCACGCCGTTCAACTTCACCGCGATCGCCGGCAACCTGCCGACCGCGCCGGCGCTGATGGGCAACGTGGTGGTGTGGAAGCCGTCGATGACGCAGCAGCTGGCCGCCTCCCTGGTGATGGATCTGTTGCAGGAGGCCGGGCTGCCCGACGGAGTGATCAACATGCTGCCCGGTCAGGGGCCGGAGATCTCCGAGGTGGTGCTCGCGCATCCCGATCTCGCCGGAATCCACTTCACCGGCTCGACCCGGGTCTTCCAGCAACTGTGGAGCACGGTCGGCGCGAACATCGCCGGCTACCGGTCCTACCCGCGGTTGGTCGGCGAGACCGGCGGCAAGGACTTCGTGGTGGCCCATCCCTCGGCGGACCTGGACGTGCTGCGCACGGCCCTGGTCCGCGGGGCTTTCGAATACTCGGGGCAGAAGTGCTCGGCCGCCTCCCGGGCCTACGTCCCGAATTCGTTGTGGTCCCGGCTCCGCGACGGCCTGGCCGGCGAAACCGACGCGCTGACAATCGGTTCCGTCGAGGACTTCAGCAATTTCACCAGCGCGGTGATCGACGACCGCGCGTTCGGCCGGCTCAAGGCGGCCATCGACCGCGCGCAGGCGGCGGACTCCATCGAGGTGCTGGCGGGGGGTAGCTACGACGACTCGCTGGGCTATTTCGTCCGGCCGACCCTGCTGGTCGGCACCGACCCCCGTGACGACATTTTCTGCACGGAGTACTTCGGCCCGATCCTGTCCATCCACGTGTATCCCGACGATCAGTTCGGGGCCGTGCTCACCGAGGTGGACCAGGCCTCGCCGTACGCGCTGACCGGGTCGATCATCGCGCGCGACCGGAGCGCCGTCGAGCAGGCCAGCGGCGCGCTGCGGTACACCGCCGGCAACTTCTACATCAACGACAAACCGACCGGCGCGGTGGTGGGACAGCAACCGTTCGGTGGTGCCAGGGCGTCCGGTACGAACGACAAGGCCGGGTCGGCGGCCAACCTGATGCGCTGGACCTCACCGCGGTCGATCAAGGAAACCTTCGTGGCGCCAACGGCTGTCGACTATCCGCATCAGCGAAAGCAGTGACGGACCTGCGACGAGGGTATGGCGGACGCGAAAGAAGCGCTGATCAGATCCACGAATCGCACGCCACCACGGATCGTGCGCTGATCAACATCACCAAAATGCGCCCGAAATGTCCACCTCCGCGGGTGTTTGATCAGCGCGGGGTGCCGTCCGCGGGTGTTTGATCAGCGCAGGGCCGGGTGCGGGTGACCCGCGCCGACGCCCGCCGGCCGGCCTCGCCCCGACAGGGCTACCACCCGGATGCCGCCCCGGTGATCGCTCGCGGGTCGGCGGCGCCGGCCAGCACTCCGTCCGGCAGCACCCGGATGGCCTGCGCGTGGCCGAAATTCGCGCCGGCCTCGGCCCGCACCACCCGGTGACCCCGCTCGGTCAACCCCCGCGCCCACGAGGCAGGAGCGCAGACCTCCAGCATCGTCACCTGCGGTCCGTCGTCCTCCCAGGTGGAGAACCCGCCGTCACCCAGCATCCAGCGCGGGGCGTCCACAGCGGCAGCGGGGGACTGCCCGGCGTCCAGCATCCGGGCCAGCAGCTGCAGCACCACCTGCGGTTGGATGTCCCCGCCTTGGGTGCCCAGCACCGCGGTCAGCCCGCCGTACGGGTCGGTGACGAGGGCGGGCGCGAGGGTGTGCGGCGGACGACGCCCCGGCGCGAGTTCGGCCGGGTGGCCCGGGGCGAGGCTGAAGCCGATGCCCCGGTTCTGCAGGAAGATCCCGGTCCGGGGCACCACGAGATGGCAGCCCCAGCCGGCGGCATTGGACTGGATGAGCGAGACGCCCATGCCGTCGGAGTCCGCGGCGCACAGGTAGATGGTGCCGCCGGGCCTGGTAACGGAAGCGGGCGCCGTCCTGGCCGACGGGTCGATGGCCTCCCGCCGCGCCGCCAGCCGGCCCTCGTCCAGCAACGCCGCCCCGTCGGCCCCGTCGAACAGCACCCAGGGCCGGTCGTACCCGGCCCACCGCGCTGCCTCGGACAGCAGGTGCGCCCACCGGGGATCGCCGGGGTCTTCCGGCAGGTCCAACCCGTCGGTGATGCGGGCGCCGGCCAGCGTCAGGTAGCCCTGTGACGGCGGCGGCACCGTCCAGACGTCGTGGCCCCATGCCCGAACGCGCAGCGGCGTCTCCCACCCGGCGCAGGACCGGGCCAGGTCGTCGGCGGTGAACAACCCGCGGCCCAGGTCGATCAACCCGGCTCCGAACTCACCCCCGTAGAACGCCTCCCGCCCGCCCTCGACGATCGCGTCGAATGCGCGGGCCAGCAGTGGGCGCCGCATCATCCCACCCACCCGGACCGGACCGGACCGGAAGTAGTCGTCGGCGCCCGGCACGCCCCCGATCCGCCTGACCGCCCTGGACAGCAGCGGGGACGCAGGAAACCCGGACACCGCGTACTCCCGGGCGGGGGCGAGCACCTCTGCAAGCGGCAGCCGGCCGAACCGGCCGTGCAGCGCGAGCCAACCGTCGACACACCCGGGCACGGTGGCCGAGCGGACGTCAGCCCGCATCGGCATCTCGTCGAAGCCGTCGGCCCGCAGAGCGGCGGCCGAAGCCCCGGATCCCGCGCGGCCCACCGAAGCCAGGGTGGCAGGCGACGGTCCACCGGAATGCACCAGCGCGAAAAGATCGCCGCCCATACCGCACATGTGCTGGGCGGTGACGGCAAGCACGGCGCCGGCGGCTACCGCAGCGTCCGCGGCACTCCCTCCGGCCCGGAGCACCGCGACGCCGGCAGATGAAGCGAGTTGGTCCACCGTGCACACCATCCCGCGCGGCGCGAGGACGGTGCGGTCGCCGTGGAATGCCATGGGCGGCACGGTAACAGCGGGTGCACGGCCCGGTTCCGGCCGGCGGAGCCAGCCGTCGGCGATCTGCGGAACCTGCCGGCCCGGCCGGTTCCTGACCCACGACTCCGAACCCTCGCCTCCGGCGCGACCCGGGCTCGCCGACCGGACCCGACATCTCCGGGGGTCGATCCGGACCGAGGACCCTCGACTCTGCGGACAACTGGGCAGATGCATATGGTTCTGGGTATGACTGACTACGGACTTCGCCGGAACAAGGTGGCCATTGTCGGAGCCGGCGCGGTCGGCGCGACCTTGGCATACGCCAGCCTCATTCGGGGTGTCGCCCACGACGTCGTGCTGTACGACATGAACGCCGACAAGGTGGAGGCCGAGGTCCTCGACCTTCGGCACGGACTGCAGTTCGTGCCGCGCGCCGAGGTGCACGGCTCGGATGACGTCTCCGTCTGCGAGGGCGCGGACGTCATCGCGATCACTGCAGGCGCCAAGCAGAAGCCGGGACAGACCCGGCTCGAACTGGCCGGCACCAATGTGGAAATCTGCCGCGCCGTGATGCCCAAGCTGCTGGACGTGGCCCCGGACGCGGTGATCGTGATGGTCACCAATCCTGTCGACGTGCTGACGCTGGCCGCGCTGAAGTTCTCCGGCCTGCCGGCCCACCGGGTGCTGGGCAGCGGGACGGTGCTGGATTCTTCGAGGCTGCGTGATCTGATCGCCAGGCATTTCGGCGTCGCCCCGCAGAGCGTGCACGCGATCATCGCCGGCGAGCACGGCGATTCGGAGTTCCCGCTGTGGAGCACCGCGACCGTCGGAGGTGTTCCGGTGCAGGACTTCTCGATGCCGGGTGGCAGCAAACTCGACACCGAGAGGGAGGACAAGATCGGCCGCGAAGTGGTTACGGCTGCGGAACGGATCATCCGCGGCAAGGGCGCCACCAACTACGCGGTCGGGCTGGCCGCCACCAGGGTGATCGAGGCCGTCGTCAGGGACGAGAACGGCGTGCTGCCGGTGACCTCGCTGCTGGACGGGCATTTCGGGCTGTCCGACGTGTGCCTGTCGTTGCCGTCGGTGGTCAACGCCAGCGGGGTGGCCGCGGTGCTGGACGTGCCGCTGTCCCAGCGCGAGCTCGATCAGCTGCATCATTCGGCGAAGGAAGTCCGCGCGGTCGCGGCGTCCCTCGGGCTGTAGGCCACCGTGACGTCGGGCGCGGGGACGTCGATCTGTTGGCTCACGACGATCTGATGGTGGAGCTCGGTGATCGCATCCGGGTCTGCGTGCCCCGCAGCCAGTTGGAAGCGGTCAACCAGCAACTTGGGCACTCCGAGCGGCAGGTCAGCCAGATCGACGCGCTGAGTCTTGGCATCGGGCTGACTCTTGGACTGCTCCTCAGGCTGCTCACTATTCCGCTGCCCGGCGGTATCAAGCCCTCGGGAGCCGCGGCCGGGCCGCTGTTGGTGGGGATGGCGCCGGGCCGCATCGAACGGACGGGGCCCCATAGTCCGGGGTTTGCCGAATTCGGCCAACCTGACGATCCGTCAGCTCGGACTGCTGCTGTGCCTGGCCACCACGAAGCTGGCCTCGGGTCAGGCCTTCGCCTCACCGACCTTCAGCCTTGACGGGCTGAAGATCCTGCTGTTCGGGGCGGGTGCTGACCGTGGTGGCCCGCGCCACGGTCATCATGTGCAGGTCATCGTCGGCTTGTTGGCGCGCCGCTGGGTGGCCGCGCCGTTGAGCCGGAGTCCGGTGCGCGCGCGGTGCGTCGATCCGCCCGCCCGGTGAGCGGGAGGACGGCGCTGACGGCGGTTCCGCCGCCGTCCGGCCCTGCCGTCAAGCTCCAGGTTCCGCCGGAGCTCTCCACCCGATCCTTGAGCAGTCGCAGTCCGAGGTGACCCTCGGCCCGCCGGTCGACGTCTTCGGGGTCGAGACCGATGCCGTTGTCCACGATCACCAGGTGGACGGTCTGCTGGTCGTCGGGACCCGACGTCCCGCCGACCCCCAGATCGATCTGCACCTGGTCGGCCAAGGCATGTTCGGAGACGTTGGCGAGCGCTTCCCTCGCAACCCGGTAGAGCGTG
>JGI20200J14955_1000032_pt1 | contig 27292 bp, 21 predicted proteins | sample NGESurshal092012_FD_14955 | JGI IMG/M metagenome (IMG submission 14955) | reverse complement strand
GATGGAGCCCCTGTGGTTCTGGCAGGAGAGAAACTCTTTTCCATTCAAAAAAAAATTGGGCCTTACTCACGGGAAGACCGAGCAAAAGCAATTAGCAAGCGAATTGAAGCAATTGCTCAAGATCAGTCAATTCCAGTTGATTTTCTAAAGATAGAAGAGCAGAAAGATTCGGCAGATATTGTGGTGAATGATAGGATAATCTTAACTATTACAGATGATGATGCCAAAGCTGCCAATATCAACCGACAAAAACTCTCGATTGGATATCTTCAAAAAATTCAAGACTCAATCAAACAATATCGGGAATCCCGTAGCTTAGAGAATATTTTACTTGGTGTCCTTTACAGCTTTATTGCCACTATCATTCTCTGGATCTTTTTTAGAGTCTCGAACCAAATCTTTTCTGGGATTTATGCACAGTTTGATTCCTGGGGCAGCACAATGATTCCAGCCTTAAGAATTCAAAATCTTGAAATCTTACCTGCAACTCAAATTGCCGATATTCTCATTCGTTTAATCAAGACCCTGCGCTTGGCTCTTATCTTGGGAGTCCTTTACCTCTACGACCTGCTCCTTTTAAGCTTTTTCCCCTGGACAAGACCATTTGGAGCTTCCCTTTCTAGTTACCTCTTAGAGAAATTATTTGTTGGTTCGCAGGCATTTTTATCGTATCTACCAAACTTATTCGTTATTGCCTTAGTCATCTTGGTTACCTACTACATCCTCAAACTTTTCAAATTTATCTTTAGTAAAATTGGTAGTGGGATGCTTGCTTTCCCAGGGTTTTATCCTGAATGGGCCGAGCCAACCTACAAGTTAGTAACATTCTTAATTATTGCTCTAGCGGCGGTAGTAGTATTTCCCTACTTTCCAGGATCTCAGTCTCCAGCATTTCAAGGAATTTCTATTTTTCTCGGTCTTCTCGTTTCACTTGGTTCGTCTTCTGCTATCGCTAACGTGGTCGCTGGTGTCATTCTCATCTACACCCGTGCCTTTCAGATTGGCGACCGCGTCAAAATTGGAGATGCGATGGGAGACATTGTGGAAAAAACACTCTTGGTCACTCGTATTCGGACCCCCAAAAATGTGGTGATTACTATCCCCAATGCCACAGTTCTCAACAGCCAAATTGTCAACTACAGCGCTCTAGCTACAGCCCCTGGCAATAATCTTATCCTGCACACTACAGTCACTTTGGGCTATGACTTGCCGTGGCGCAAAGTCCATGAAACTTTGATTCGGGCAGCATGTGCCACACAAGATATTCTGGCAGAACCTGCTCCCTTCGTTTTGCAAATGAGCCTGGATGATTCCTATGTCAGTTATGAGTTGAATGCCTATACGGATAAGCCCATTATAATGGCCGGTATCTATTCGGAACTGCACCAGAATATCCAGGATATGTGCAACGAAGTAGGCATTGAAATCCTTTCGCCTCATTACCGTGCCGTTCGGGATGGTAACCAAAATACCATTCCTGAAAATTACCTTCCAAAAGACTATGTAGCACCAGGATTCAAAATTTCTCCCTTAGACAATTTTTTCCATCCCTCCGATAGCAAGTCGAAAGCGAATGGGCAAGAACTAACAGAAGCCCAGGATGAGTGATCTAAAACATGCCTTGATGACCCATGCTTTGACCCGAGAATACCCTCCCCCAGACTTATGGGAAAACCCGGCACCGAGTAGATGCGATATCATAGCCATGATCATTCCGGTGTGGGGGAGTCTGTCAGGCAGGCGAATTACTAAAAACGCTTAGTCTACCGGGACCACTTACGGGAGTAGTATATGTTTTTTCCGCTTATGGCTGCAGGCTCAGTTGGTGAGCTTGCCCCCGGCCTGCTAACCCTTGGGCAACTGTTAGCCAGCCTTCTGATCATCTATGTTTCTAGTAAGGTCGGCGGTGAGCTGGCCTTACGTCTCAAACAACCCTCTGTCCTCGGCGAATTAGTTGCGGGGTTGGTGGTCGGTGTCTCTGGACTGCGTCTTATCGATCCGACGCAGCCTGTGCTGCTGCTGCTGGCGCAGGTCGGTGTAACCTTACTACTCTTTGAAATTGGTTTGGAGTCGGATCTCAGGTCTTTGCTTAAGCTTGGTCCCCAGTCGCTGGCAGTTGCCTTGGTCGGAATGTTTTTGCCCTTTGCTCTGGGCTACGCTGCCATCAAATTGACAACAGGGGCACCGGATATTCTGGCTGTCTTTGTAGGGGCTACGGCCACCGCTACCAGCATTGGTATCAGCGCTAAGATTCTTTCGGATCTGGGATATCTCCAACGCCCCGAAGGTCAGATCATCCTGGGAGCAGCGGTGATCGACGACATCTTGGGCATCGTGATCCTCTCGGTGGTGTCCGGGATTGCTAAAGGGGGCAGTTTGGAGTGGGTAGCAGTAGGGCGCATTGTTCTTTCCTCCCTTGGCTTTTTGGTGGGTGCCATTGTTATCGGCAACTGGTTTTTGCCCTTCTTTTTGAAGACGGTGAGATGGCTGCGCACCAGAGGTGACTTAATTACTGCCTCTTTAATCTTTGCGTTTTCTTTGGCCTGGATAGCAGAACAGGTAGGTTCTGCGGCGATCATCGGTGCTTTTGCCGCTGGGCTAGTATTAGCTAAAACGGATAAGCGTCACGATCTTGAGCAGCAGCTGCGCCCGATTACCGATTTTTTCCTGCCTGTCTTCTTTATTACGGTTGGAGCTGGGGTGAATCTGGCTCTGTTAGCGAACCAGGAAGCCCTACTCTTGGCCCTTACCCTCAGTGCTACGGCGGTACTCGGAAAACTGTTGTGTGGCTGGGCTGCCTTTGGGATTCCAGCCAATAAATGGGTCATTGGAGCAGGGATGGTCCCACGCGGTGAGGTTGGTCTGGTCTTTGCTAGCGTTGGACTGTCGATAGGTGTACTCTTTGGGCGTTATCACACCGCTGTTGTGATTATGGTGATTTTCACCACGTTCTTGGGACCGTTGCTCTTAAGCCTGCTGCTGCGCGGTAAGCCTGTGAGTGCATTAGTCAGCGAAGAAACTTCCGTTGAGGTCCGGTAGTAGAAAATTCCCCTACGCAAGTGAACTTCCACACAAACACTCCTTCTCATAAGGGGGCTTGTCCCTGTCCAAGATCGCCCCCACGAAAGAGAGCGCTGAATGGACTTATTGCCACGACATTGCGATGCGGAAGCGCTCCTCGTGCGAGAGTGCGGGTCACTTGCCACTCTGCCAAAGCCTCTTCGCTGCGACGCCGTAGTTTCCGAGTTGGTAGTTCGCCACTTTGACTACCTTGAATGTGAAGGTCTCGAAAGGCTCCGCTTTCATTCGCTTCACAAAATCCTCGTTGGCAACGCCCAAGGTGACGTGGGGCACCCGGCTCTCGCCGCTGGACTTCGGAATGAATGTTTCGACCCAGGCAATGGTCTCCTGGTTGATGATCTCGGTCCCATAGAAAGCCGCTGCGGTCCCGTTGCTCACGGAAAACGGCGTTACGGCGTCGATCACCTTCTGGTGCAGGCGCATCAGCTCGGGAGTGCGCTCTACGATGTAGGCCGTCGCTGCGTTTCCTCCAAACATTGCATAGTCGTAACCCTTCGCTTTCAGCAGCCACTCTGTCGGCCGTTCGGCGGCGAGCACCTTCGTGACTGCGGCACTCACCGCGTCCAGGTCCTTCGCTCGCACGAAGCGCTGCAAGATCGTTATATGCGGCGTATGTGCGGCGTCCAGTTCATAACCAGCCGGGAAGTTTCCTCGCAACCGGGCGTTGGCCGCGTTGGACTTGCCAATCATTGTCTGATCCGGTTCGAGGAGGACGTCGATAGCGATCACGTCATCGGTTTGTGTTCCTAGGGCCAGTGCCGCAGCTTCCGCCTTACAATCGCGCGTCGGTGGGAAGCCCTTGGTGCGAACAGCCGCGACTTCGGCCCTGGCGGCCTCCAGATCCGCGCGGAACGTGGGATCGGCGTGCAGCCTCGCCACGGTGGCGTCGCCCATGAAACGGCCCCAAACCACGTCGCTATACCAATGATGGTTGACGACGTTGCGGCTCTCTCCAAAAGCCCGACCTCGGGCGAGGAGTTCGTCGGCACGATCTGGCGAAATCTCGCTCAGGATGAGTGCAAACCCCGAGCCGATGGCAGTGTGCCCCGACGGATATGAGGGGTCCTTCTCCAGCTCGGCTCGATATTTCGGAACGCCCATGGGTTCCTTGTTCTGCATGAAAGGACGCGCGCGTTTGTAGTGATTCTTCGCGGTGTAGGTCGACAGGGCTAAATCACTGAAAGATCGGCGCAACAACGTATACAGATACGGGGCATTCTCTTCCGTGATCTGGGCGTTTAGCGCGCAGGAAAAAGTGTTGACCAAGTTCGGAAGTTTCAAATCGAAGTCGGATTCCGCCAGCGCGAAGCGCGGTGTGCCGCGCAAAGCGAAAGTGCTTCGGGCGACCTCCTCGTCGTGCGCGAAGGCGGCCGAGCCAGGGGTTGGAGGCGGAGGAATCAGGGCGAGGCTGTTCGGGAGCGCCTTGGAGCCCAGATAACCCTGCAGCGCACCCAAACCGAGTTCAGGATGGAACTCGGGAACAGTGCCAAGCTTGGTCCGGGCCTGGGAGGTAACATCGTTCGCGGCCGCGTAGCCGGTGAACAGGCTTAGCGCCAAGGCACAGACCAACGCCACGTTGAGAAATATCCGACTGTGCGACCGATCCGAGATCAGCAGACTCGAACGTTGAATGTCGTCGTTGTTGCTCATTTGGTTCACCTTTTCGTTCCTCACCAGTGATCGGCAACCCTGTTCGGGCTGCCGGCCCTGAATGGAATTGTTGAATTCATCTTTTCTAGACCGGAAAGATGGTCTTCCAATCGTCCTTCATGCTCACGACTGTCCACCCGCGCTGCGTCGCTTCTTTCAGTGCTTCGACAAGCTTGCCGCTGCTCTTGGGCTTGGCGTCGTAGGCGTATTCGCGTTCGCCGTCGGTGTGGTGGACGATGAGGCCGAAACTCGGGCGCGGGTTGTTGATGGTGGTGTATTGCAGCATTGCATGGTCGCCGTCGCTGTTGCCACCACAGACGATGGGTCGGCGACCGATAAACTGATGAATGCCGACTGGCTTGCCCGCCTTGTCGTCCACGAACAGATGGTCCATTGTCTTCGCCAGCACCGGTCCGCTGTCGCGCAGCTCGAATGTCGTCCGCGCTGTCGATCCGACCACCTGCTCCGGCGGGATGCCGTAGACGCGCTCCACCCAGACGCGCATGAAATCCGCGCCGCCACCGGAAACGATGAAGGTCTTGAAGCCGTTCGTCCTCAGGTAGCTCAGGAGTTCCTGCATCGGCTGGAAGGTGAGTTGGTCATAGGGCTTGCCGTATTGCGGATGTTTGGCCGATGCGAGCCACGCCTCCACGGCGGCACGGAACTCGTCGGTGGTCATACCGGCATGGGTGAGCGCGCCGACTCGCAGCAGGCCCGCGTAGCGTCCCCCTTCCAGGAGTTTCTCCAGGTCACCTGCCAAGGCGGCTTGAACCATTGGGTCTGCGGCGAGCTCGGGCTCAGTGGGGACGCGGCGCTTCAGTTCGTCGATGAGGAAGGCGAGCTGAAACGGCATCGGATTCTCTGGCCAGAGCGTGCCGTCGTTGTCGAACACGGCGATGCGTTCGGCCGGCGGCACGAAGTCCTTGCCCCCAGCCGTAATAACGCGCTGGACAAACGCCTCGATGGATTGCCTGGCCTTTGAGTCGTTCCACGATGGAAGCGGGTCAGCGGGTACTTGTCTCGTTGTCATTCTTCTTCTCCGTGGTTGACGATTCGAAGCCGACTATCCCCAACAGGGCCCGAGGATGCGGCGTGGCATCGCAAGGCCCTTGTTGAAGTCTATTGCTTGACATACTTGGCCCGCAGCACAAGGTCGACATCGTTGTTGATCTCCTTATCTTTTTGAAAGGCTAGATTTGCAACAGGAGCATGTAGATCGGGTGGCGATAGCAAATATCACCCCACAAATCATGGTGACAGGCAATGAGGATGGATAGATTCTCGTGTTATAAAAAGTTGCAGAATTGTGATCACCAGGGTAAGACCTGTTCAGCTTGAAATTCTGTTGAGTAACTGGGGAGGGGGGGGATCTAAATTTTAATCAAGCGCTATATCTCTACTCAGGAAAAACTCATTCTTCTCTAAACCAACTCTCTTAAAGTGGAATTGCAAGAGAGCACAAGAAGGCGCGGATAAAAGAGGAGTGGGCTCTAGATCATGAAAACCTCACATGGCCATGAAGATATAACCATCTATTGCTGAGGTGATTATGTGAATTCTGTGGTTAATCCTTTAAAAGCGTCAGTCAAGGGTATTCAAGAAAGTTTTTCTTCTCTCCAATTTCGACTGATTTTTGGAAGTACCACTATTTTAATTCTTGGTCTCGGCAGTATGGCCCTGTGGATGGATTGGGAGATACAAAATCTTCTCCTCGACACGCAGCAGCTGAATAGTGCTCTGCATTCCACTAAATTGGTGGGTGTTCTGCAAAGTTTAAAGATAGTAAGCCTTCTCTTGATCACGATTACAACTATCATCAGTATCCTGTATGTCCGACGCACTCTGTTCCCTCTACAACAGGTACTGCAGGAAATGAAAGACCAAACTCCAGCCTTGAGTTTGAATCCCATTCATCAGGCACCAAGTGAAGTTAGACAACTGATCGACTATTGGAACCATCGGCTCGTATATATTTCGGAAATGAAAGAGCAGCAGAAACAGTTTATCAATGGGGCTGCTCATGAACTACGCACTCCTCTGAGTCTGATTTATGGCTACTTGCAACAGGCCATGCGCCGGGATCATAACTTGGTAGATTCCCAGAAAGAAGCTCTAGCCATGGCTGCAGCTGAAGCCAAACGAATGACTGAAGTCTTGCAGGAATTACTGCTGCTGGCACGGGTTGAGCGTGGAGTTATACCCTTCCACCTAGAAACGCTGGTATTGAATGAGCTTTTGGTAGAGGTAGTAGGAATGACTCACCCGTTCGAACAGCGGACGATACTTTTTGAATCAGACGCAAGGCCGATTGAAGTCAACGCAGACCGTAGGTACTTAATACAGGTCTTGGGCAGGTTGATTGATAATGCAGTCAGGTACTCTCCTGTAGATGAACCGATTATTTTGAAGCTCAATCGTTGTGAGTGTTGGGCTGTGATTCAGGTCTGTGATAATGCAAGCGCTGACTTGTCCGCTCAGAGTTGCGGCATTCCCTCAGCGCAACAAGCACGCATCTTTGAGCCTTTTTATCGGGTTGACCCCTCTCGCACCCGCTCAACGGGAGGGGTTGGTTTGGGTCTATCCATCGTCAGGGCTTTGATCGAAAGCATGGGCGGATCGGTTTCCGTCCAGTCAACGCCTGATCAGGGCACTACGTTTACGCTGACTTTGCCCACTCTAGGAGATCCATGATGACAACAGCCCATATTCTCCTGATTGAAGATGAGGTCAAGCTAGCCCGGTTTCTGGAACTGGAGCTGGGTAGTGAAGGCTACCGTCTCACTGTGGCCCATGATGGCATAGAGGGACTTACCCTAGCCCGCGAAACATCGCCTGATGTGGCAATTCTAGATTGGATGTTGCCTGGTTTGACGGGAGTGGAACTGTGTCGTCGGCTGCGGGCAACGGGGAATAAGATACCAATTATTTTACTAACCGCTAAAGACGAAGTGGGGGATCGGGTGGCGGGTTTAGATGCTGGAGCGGATGATTACCTGGTCAAACCGTTCAGCATCGAAGAATTACTCGCTAGGATCCGTGCTCTTCTGCGGCGCACCCATGAACTGGATGCGGATCTGTTGCAATTTGAAGACTTAAGCCTCCATCGCCTCACACGCGAGGTCTTTCGAGAGCAACGGGCCATCGATCTGACGGCCAAAGAATTTGACCTCTTAGCATATCTTCTTAGTCATCCCCGGCAAGTGGTTACCCGAGATCAGCTGCTGGAGAAGGTCTGGGGATACGACTTTATGGGTGATTCCAATATCATTGAGGTCTATATTCGCTATCTACGCCTCAAGCTGGAAGATCATAACGAGAAACGCTTGATTTATACCGTGCGTGGGGTTGGCTATGTCTTGCGCGAGCAGCGGGAGTAAATTATCTTTCTCCATGACACAATAAGATTACGCCAAGCTAACTCGTGTAGAACCCCTAATTAATCACGCTCAAAGAACTAGAGCTTCAACGAGGAATTAGTGAAGTTCAACTATTAGACATTATCCAATCATAGCCGCCGCTGATTTGGCCAATGCTTGGGTTTATTTCGAAGCCAATCCTGATGAGATTGAAACAGCTATTCAGGAAAATGAGGCAGACTAAATTGTGGTGCATTTATATGCGGATGAACAGTTCCCTTTGGGAGTGCCGAAGTTATTACATTCAATGGTGAGAAATCCACTCCATGTCTACCTCTTGGATATTTAACTTTTTCTCACCCAGCCGTTAATAGTAAATCGACTATCAGCAAAAGCTTGGGAAGGACAGCTTACGGACAGAACCTCGTGCATATAGCGACTGAGGAAAAATACAATACTGTTATTGAGCGGCTGTACGGTTTGGAATGAATCGGCAGCGACGTAAAAGTTATTTTCGATTTTACTATCATAGATCACTAAATCACCGCCGAAAAATGCCTTAGGCTCTCGGTTAAAGTAATACACATAGGTTAATTCACGGGTAGCTGTGTCAGGGCTGCCACTGTCGTTATGGACTTTGTAATAATTACCATCGTTATGAGCAGTCAGCTGTGCTTCTACATAATCTATTGGAAACGGCGCTATCTTGAGGTGACTAACCAATTGAGGCACAACTGCCTTGACTCGGTTTACGAGTAATTCTGAGAATGGTGAAAAGGTTGGCAAAAACATGGAACGGCGATAATCTGGATCGTTAGCCGAGTTTGAAGTGGACAGAAAATTATTTTCCTGTTCAATCACAAAATCAAATAATTGCTCTAATTCCGTCGCAGTCAAAAAATCTTGCACTTGAACAAAATGAGAAGGCAAAACCTCTGGTATAGATTGAGATGTACCCTTAGCAGAACTCTGCGGCTGTTGCGTCTGGATTACAGATGAATTAGTAACTATATTTTTGTAAGAATTATGACTAACTAAGGATGGAGATAAATATGCTTTTTCAGCCTGGTTTACAATCTCTAGATTTGAAGATTTAACTTTGGACTGGCTAGTAATTTGCCACAGTTTGTGACTGCCTTGATAACTAACAAGTGTACAAATAAAATTTCGCCAAGCAAATTGGAATGACACCTCTTTAGTTCTTAGTGTATCTAAGGCAGTGGCATCAAGTTCTAGTAAAGTGCATAGTTCTTCAGTGGCTAGCCAAAATTCTGAGTCAGTAATATGCTTAACTAATTCAAGTTGCTGGATTAAGGCATGGACTTTGGTTTGGGGATGTTCTTGCATATATTTAGCAGGGTAGACTGCAATCGCAGTTTACCCAATATGAACGACAAAAGTATCAACAAAGTCGAAAGCTAATCATGCGTTTTCACCCAGATTAACAGGTTTGCTGGTCCGTATAGTGAATCAAAACAGCCTAGCACGCTCCTAATGAACGAACGCCCCCAGTTACCCAGGGGCGTCTTGATAGCTAATCCAACAAGAGGTCTTACTTGGACTTCATGCTGTACTTCTTCAGGAAGCGGTCAACCCGTCCTTCCGTGTCCACAAGCTTTTGTTGACCTGTGAAAAAGGGATGGCAGGCAGAGCAAATTTCCGTCTGAATGGTCCCGGACGCAGTCTTGCGGGTAGAACGGGTCTTGTATTGGGTCCCACAGCCACAAACAATCGTGGTCTCTTCGTAGGCAGGATGAATGTCTTGCTTCGGCATGGCGCTTTTTAACCTAAATGAGTTGAGCAAACTCAATAAACTGAGTAAACGAATTAACGCTTGGAGAACTGAGAAGCTTTGCGGGCTTTTTTGAGACCGTATTTCTTCCGTTCTACTGTTCTAGCATCTCGAGTCAGGTAGCCTTCTACTTTGAGGGGCTTATGATTTTCTGGACTTAATTCGCATAGCGCACGAGCCACACCCTGACGGATAGCTCCAGCTTGACCCGAAAGGCCACCCCCATGAGCATTGACGAGCAAATCGTACTGATTTTCCAAGCCTAGGGTTTCTAAAGGCTGGCGAACTGCCATCAAAAGTCTTCTACTAGTATTGAGATAATCAGTGCCAGTCCGATCATTGATCGTGATATTTCCTTCGCCGGGCGTCAAACGAACACGGGCGATTGAGTTCTTGCGCCGTCCCGTTCCCCAGTAGTACACAGGGCCACTCATGAATTTTCTCCGGTTGTATTCAAAGCATAGGATTTAGGCTGTTGGGCCTGGTGGGGATGCTCTGCCCCTTTATACACTTTCAGCTTGGTATACTGCTGGCGCCCTAGACGAGTGTGGGGAATCATGCCCTTGATCGCTTTTTCCACAATTCTTTCGGGTAAGCGACGTTGTAAGTTCCGGAAAGTCTCCATCTTCATGCCGCCAGGTCTACCGGAGTGCCGATAGTAGACCTTTTGATCGATTTTCTTGCCCGTGACCACAACCTTGTCGGCATTGACCACGATTACGAAATCTCCCGCGTCCACATCGTTCGCGAAGGTGGGCTTATGCTTCCCGCGCAAAAGATTTGCCGCCACGGTAGCCAAACGGCCTAGGCGTTGCCCTTCCGCATCGATTACATACCAATCTTTAACGACCGTTTTTTCCGTTGTAAGTACGGTCTTCTCTATTGCTGACATGCGCTGGATTCTCCTGCAAATTGCACGAGCTTAACGCCGTGCTGCTCATCGGGACCCTATGGATTGCGTCTTTAGAGCACAAGTGATAAGGGTACCAAACTTTGAGCCAAAAAGGCAAACCCTTCTTAGGCTTCAATGACAACCCGAAGATTTCCACGCTTCCTGGCCACCCGACACGCCGTAGTACTGCCAGAACGTTCGAATTCCAGGTCAACCAAAGTAGATCCGACCCGCAGATTCTGGAAAGAAAGGCGGCTAATCGATTCTGGGAGGGCTGGATCAATAATCCGCAAACAATTACTGGGTGCATCCGGTACCAGGTTCGCCATCATTTGGAGGAGTTGGAAAATACTCCCCGTGGCCCATGCCTGAGGAGAACAAGCTACCGGGTACTGAACAGGGGCACTATCATCCGTGCGGCCATAACCGCAGAAAAGCTCTGGGGGACGCTTATACGGCTGATACAAGGTCATATCAAACAGGCTTTTAGAAAGTTCAAGCGCTTGGTCCGTCATGCCCAAAGAACGCAAACCCATGGCAATCAAAGCATTATCATGGGGCCAGATAGATCCTACGTGATAACCCATCGGGTTGTAGGCAGGAGAAAGACTACTCAACGTGCGAATCCCCCAGCCGTTGAACATATCCGGAGCCCGAAGCCGTTCGGCAACACTGTGCGCTTTATCCTTATCCAAGATGCCCAGATGCAAACAGTGACCAGGATTGGAGCTAATGCTATCCACCTGTCGACCTTCTCCATCCAAGGCCAGCGCACAATAATCTTGGTCTTCTATCCAAAAGTCGCGATTAAAACGNATCTTCAGCTCTCTCGCTTGCTCTTGCCAGCGATCCGCCAAGTCAATCCGCTTTCTCAAACGGGCAACCTCACTCATGCGCATTTTGGCTGCATAGACATAGGCTTGGACCTCAGCCAAGGCAATAGGCCCCGTCGCAATCTGCCCCCGACGGTCCACAATACAATCTTCCGAATCTTTCCAGCCCTGATTGGCAAGCCCTCGTTTGGATTTACGAGAGTAGCTCAGGTACCCTAAATCTTTGCAGTTGCGATCCACCCAGTCCATGGCGGCACGAGCATTAGGCCATAGATGCTCCAAAGTCTCTCGGTCATGAGTCCAGGCATAGTATTCGGCATAGAGCATCAACCATAAAGGAGTGGCGTCTACGGTACCGTAATAGGGCGTATGCGGAACTTCTCCACAACGGGCCATTTCACCGACCCGGAGTTCATGCAAAATCTTTCCAGGCTGCTCATCACGCCATTCATCATCAACTTTGCCCTGATACTCTGCCAGAATCAATAAGGTCTCACGGGCAATGGTCGAGTCCAGAATTAAGGTTTGTGAGGCACTGATGATGGAATCACGGCCAAATAAAGTGGAGAACCAAGGCACACCAGCCGAAAGTGCCTTATTCTTGCCGAATGATTGACGCAACAGATAGATATCCTGCTCCGCCCGGTCAAGAATTTGGTTGAAAACAGGATCGTCTGAATGAATCCGGGTAACTTGCTGGCTCCAGGCTTGCTCCTCCAATAATTCCAAGGCCTTCGCTTGCACCAAAGTCGCAGGAGGACTGACCTTAGAAATAAGTTTCTTATTGGTAAACATTTGGAGTCGATAGCCCAGCTTCTGGGTCTCGTGGGAAGCCAGCTCAATTTGCCAGACAGCCGTATAGCCTTTGAGCTTGTCGGGTTGGCGATGTAGGAATTGGATATGGGACTCAGCCAAGGACTGATCCAGTCCTTGATAGGCTAGCGTCAGCTCTTCGATACGAGGTAGCTCATGATGAGCTAGGGATAATTCCGCTTCTCCCTCGAGAGAGGGCTCAAGAGAAGGCTTGGGTTCTTTAACTTCCCGTAGAATTTGCCCCCGCTGTGTCCGCTTGTAGCCACGGACTTCAAACAAATCAGCAAAATCAGCATCAAAGCTAAGGCTGAGTTCAAAACAGACGATGCTAGTAGAATAGTTGCAAATTTCTAACTCTTCAAATAACCCACTGCTGAGCACTATTTCCCGCCGAATACCTAAGCTATCCGCCCGTAGAGCAGCAGATCCGGTCTCAATTTGCGGATTGGTGCACAAAACGGACAGCATGAACCCTTTTTCAGCGGTGCTGTTCAATAGAACAGGAGGTCTGCCCTCAATCTGTAACTCTAAGCGGCTAAGAAAGCGAGTGTCGTTACAAAATAAGCCCATGCTGGCAGCTATATCATCTCCACAGGAACCAGCAATATTGCCTAAGGTATCTGTAATTAGAAATAGTTCATCCTCTTTAAGGGTGAGGGTCGGTTGGGGCCGCTCACCCAGCACGCAGGGCCATTCAGGGATCGGCATCTGGTCAGCGGGAACAAAAGTTCTGTTGTCCATTTTGTTCGCATCAGAAAAATTCACTTCTAGGGTGTTCAATGTCATTCCACAGAGTTTCCAGGGATCGCTATAGTTTCATGGTGATTGCCATATACAACTAAACCACAAAAAGAACTCCCATGTTAGGGATAGCCCTGACATATTTAAGGTTTAAGCATTGCTTAAACATTCGGCACCTTAAAATGTTACGAAGTAAACAAATGCATCATTTCTTTTGTTCTATAAGCATTCGATAGGCTCTCTCATATTCATCAGTCATTTTTTGAACATTAAACCGATTGAGAACATGTTCTCTGCAGGTTCTACGGTCCAGCTTCATCGCTTCCAGGACAGCGCTTACCATCTCTTCACGACTATTACAAACAAAGCCCGTTTTTCCGTGTTCAATAACCTCGGGAACGGAACCAAGAGCCATGCCCACTACGGGCGTGCCTGTAGCCATGGACTCAATCATTACCAGACCAAACGGTTCTCGCCAGGTAATCGGAAATAAAGTAACGCTAGCCTCTGCTAAAAGTTCTACTTTCTGGTCATGAGAAACTTCCCCAAGATATTGAATTTGATCCCCATCTATGAGAGGAGCCAAACTCTCTTCGTAGAAGTCTCGGTCAACAGCATCTATTTTGCCCGCCATCTTTAGAGGAAGTCCTGTAGCCTGAGCGATGGCAATAGCTTCTTGAGGACCTTTTTCTGGAGAAAGGCGACCTACAAATGCAAGATAGGCTGGTTGACTGGGCTTATCCTGAAAGGGATAGGTACTCGTATCGATGCCGTTATAGACGGTATGGATATAATTTAAGCCGAGGCGGTGTTCTCGTTGTGCTTCGCTAATGCTGATATAAGCATGCTCATCGAAAAACTGAAAAAGTTTTTCATTGTCAGGGGTAAAAATACCATGAGTTGTATGCACGGTAGGAGTCTTCACCAAGGCGGCAAAAGGCAGGGCAGGACAACCAACATGAGAGTGAATTATATCGAATTGATGAGCATTTTGATACACATGACTAAGCATCATCTGCTCATAAACAGAAGGCTCCTTAACGCTCTTGTCAAGCCGTAGAGCCTTATCGTGAAAAGAAATCAGTGAAGCTTTTGTAATAGAATCCCCAGAAGCAAATAGCGTCACCTCATGACCACGATGAACCAATTCATCCGTAAGCAAGCTAACAATTAGTTCGATACCCCCATAGCGTGGTGGAGGAACTTGTTCCCAGAGCGGCGCAATTTGAGCAATTTTCATAGGCACTATAATAGATGTGAAACAGGTGTAGAAGACCCGAACTTCTATGTTGCGGAAAGCTACATTGAATAGATTGCGGACCCCTAAAACCCACAATAGGTCTATATAGGAGTTAGTATAGCATCTGTTTTACGGCACTAAAAATTCACACCCCCAGCGCATCCGCTAAGGGCATGAGAGTCTTATTTGCGTGTGGACTTATGCTGCAGGCTAGAGATGTTTCAGGATGATCGCCTGATAGTCTTTCTTGGATTTCACTCCTACCAAACGCTCTACCATTTCCTTGTTCTTGAAGAACATCACCGTAGGCGTCCCGGTCACGCCCGTAGCTTCAGCCATCTCCGGCTCGGCTTCAATGTCGATATCAACGGCATGAAACTTGCCCTCAAACTCCGAAGATACTTTATGGAGAATAGGTTTGAGCATATGGCAGGGCCCACATTGAGGCGCGGTGTACTTGACCATGATCAGTTTGTTTGACTCATGGTAGAGCTTACGTAAGGCATAGCCCCCTTCAAAGAAAGTATCATCCAAAGAGAAATGTTCTGGAGCAGGGACGCTTGCTTGAGGTTGTGTCTTTTCAGCGGGTGGTTCTGCGGGAGCCTGTTCAGTCTGTGGTGCAGCCTGGTGCTCTTCTTGGTGATGCTCTTCTTTCAGGAGCCCCTGGGCCGACAACCAACGTTCGGCCAGAAGCGCTGCCATACATCCGGTACCCGCAGCAGTAACGGCCTGACGGTATTCGTGGTCCTGGACATCTCCAGCCGCAAAAACCCCTTCTACGTTGGTTTCAACGGATTTCCCTGCGGTAATGATGTAGCCCACTTCATCCAACGCGATCTGTCCTTTAAATAAGCTGGTATTCGGTGTATGACCGACAGCATAAAACAAACCTCGGATGGGCAATTCGGACACTTCTCCCGACTGTGTATTTTGGATTTTGACGCCCTTGATTACCTCATCTCCATAGACAGCCAGGGGAGCTGTGTTCCAGTGGACTTTGATTTTGGAATGGCGTAAAACCCTTTCCTGCATCGCCTTCGAAGCCCGCATCTGGTCTCTGCGCACGAGAATGTGAACCCTGGAGCCATACTTGGTTAGGTAAACAGCCTCTTCCGCAGCGGTATCCCCTCCGCCAATAATCGCTAGTTCCGCATTGCGGAATAAAGGAATCGTTCCATCACAGATAGCGCAGGCCGAAATCCCTTTGTTCCAGAATTCTTCTTCCCCAGGCAAATTTAGCCGCTTGGCCGTAGCGCCTGTGGCAATGATGATGCTGTGGGCCTGAACTTCTAGGGTTTCCGATTTAATCGCGAATGGACGCTTGCTCAGGTCTACCGAGACAACATCTTCGGTGATGATTTCTGCGCCCCAGCGCTCTGCTTGAGCACGAGTACGATGCATTAATTCTGGCCCCTGAATTCCCTCGGGAAAACCAGGAAAATTTTCGACTTCGGTTGTAGTCATCAGCTGACCACCAGGAATACCCCCAGCCTGGAAACCTTCGAACACCAGGGGCTTTAGATTTGCCCGTCCTGCATAGATGGCCGCAGTGTAGCCAGCCGGACCAGACCCAATGATGACTAAGTTTTCAACCATAATTTCATTTCCTTTAAGCAAAGTCATAATGAGTTCATCTTAGGCGATTAAGGAGGCATTGGCAATAGGTAGCATTGCCCATACTTAAAGCTCTCAGGCTTTCAGGATACCTGAGGTTTTAGGAGAGGGCGCATTTCCTGTACCCCACTTTGCTCGGTCAGAAATGTCAACCAGAGCCCTAGATTGGGCGATCATGCCCCAATGGAATAATTCATGAATAACCAGCGGCTGGGATAATCCTTGGGTAATAGCCTGTCGATTTTTCTATGGCCCAGGGTTCTGTAGCGCATAAAACCGAATGTATTCTCTCGCTGGAACTACCTTTTAGCCAGACTGCCGCCCTGTGGCGACACCGATACCAACCACAAAACAATCCCGGTCCAGAGTCTTTGACCATCATTACAGGATTGCATGGAGATGAATTGGATGGAGCTTATGTATGTGCGTTGCTGCATCAATTTCTGCAAGATCTTCCCCAAGGATGGCGCTTGCAAGGGACGATTAACCTGCTACCGAACGTAAATCCTTGGGGAACTGTATTAGGAGAAAGACTTTTTCCCTTGAGTAACTGTGACCTAAACCGCAATTTTCCTGGTAATGCCCAAGGTGTAATCGAAGAACAGATCACCGCAGCCGTTATCAATGAGTGCCTGGCCTCCGATGTCTGTTTGGATATTCACAGCTCCAATAGTTTCCTTAAAGAAGTCCCCCAATTACGGGTCGTAGGAGAACGGACTACGCTGGAGCATGCGCAGGTCATGGGTCTAGATTTGGTGTGGACCCATTCAGCTCACCATTGGATTGCCGGGAGCCTTGCCAAGGCGCTCTATGAAAAACAAAAGCAAGTTTTAGTCCTAGAGACAGGAACAGGCCGCAGGATTGTCCGACGTTGGGCAGAGCGTATTTATGAGGGAATTCTAAGACTCTGCGTAGAGCTAAATATTCTGCACACAGACCGTCCATTACCGCCTAGACGTCGTGCCGTCGTAGTCTCTGAAACAGGCGTTGACCACATGAGTGCTCCTCAAGGAGGCCTATTTGTTCCTGTTGAAGGGATCGATGTAGGCCAGCAGGTGTATGCTCGTCAAATACTAGGGCATATTATCCATCCCGTTACCCTTTCCTCCCTAGAGGTGACGATTCCCAGTGAAGGGTATTTATTTACCCTGAGAGTCAATCCAAGTGTTGTAGAAGGAGCGCTCTTGGCACGTATTGCACGAGGAAGAATTAGAATAGGTTGAATCTTGGGAACAATTCTTGTAGGAATATGAATCAGGGGAGACTAAGGCTTTCTTCCGAATAATGGCCCTATCCCTATCCCTCGCCCCACCACTCATAGGACTTAGATATGTCAAAACGTGCGCTTATCACTGGAATCACGGGCCAAGATGGCTCTTATTTGGCCGAACTGCTTCTAGCGAAAGGCTATGAAGTCCACGGCATTATCCGTCGAAGCAGCACGTTCAGCACAGACCGGATCGACCATCTTTATAAAGATCCCCATCTCCCCGAGACCAAACTTTTCTTGCACTATGGGGATTTGACGGACGCTCAATCCCTCTTTCGGGTAGTCTCCAAAACGCAACCGCAGGAAGTCTATCATTTAGCCGCTCAGTCTCATGTTCGCGTGAGCTTTGATGAGCCGGAATACACTGGAGATACCACTGGATTAGGTACAACACGTCTCCTGGAAACTATNCGCACCGTTGACCCGAGCATTCGCTTCTATCAGGCCTCCAGTTCCGAGATGTATGGCAAAGTCCTCGCCGTTCCTCAGGATGAAGANACGCCCTTCTANCCCCGTTCTCCCTATGGAGTGGCCAAAGTCTATAGTTTTTGGTTAACNGTCAACTACCGAGAAGCCTATAACATGCATGCTTCCAACGGTATTTTGTTTAACCACGAATCNCCTCGNCGGGGAGAAACTTTTGTTACCCGCAAAATCACGCGTTCTCTGGCCCGCATGGCCGCAGGTCAACAAAATCTCATGTACCTAGGGAATTTGGATTCCAAGCGGGATTGGGGCTATGCCAAAGATTATGTAGAAGCAATGTGGCTGATGCTGCAACAGCCTGAAGCCGACGACTATGTGATCGCTACAGGGGAAACTCATAGTGTTCGGGAGTTTTGCGAATTAGCCTTTGAACGAGCCGGTATGCCTCTGGAGTGGAAAGGCTCTGGCGTCGAAGAACAAGGTTTGCATGCCGAGACAGGCAAAGTTCTGATCAAAATTGACCCCCGCTATTTCCGCCCGACGGAAGTTGACCTACTGCTCGGCAATCCTGCTAAAGCGATAGGGAAACTAGGCTGGAAGCTGCGCACTAGTTTCACCGAGCTGGTGGAACTCATGGTAGATGCTGACCTGCAAGCCATGGGTGTCTCTGGGATGCCTCGTAGCGACCGAGCGCTGGTCCGCTCTGGAAGTGCTGTTGCGGACGGGGTAGTAGGTTAATGGAGATGGATCTAACAGACAAAAATATTCTGGTGACCGGAGGTTCCGGTTTCCTGGGTCGTCATGTTGTGCAAGCTTTGGTGGAAGCAGGAGCTAACCCTGCGAATATCTCCACGCCTCGGTCCAAGGACTGCGACCTCCGCTCAGCAGAAAACTGCAAATCGGCTTTAGAGGAACAAGATGTTGTCATCCACCTAGCAGCCCATGTGGGTGGGATTGGCTTAAATCAAAAAAAACCGGGTGAATTGTTTTATGACAACCTGATGATGGGTGTGAACTTGATTCATCAGGCACATCTCATAGGGGTTAGCAAAGTAGTGGTGGTTGGTACTATTTGTGCTTATCCCAAATTCACACCCGTCCCTTTCAAAGAAGAAGACCTTTGGAATGGCTATCCGGAAGAGACCAACGCTCCCTATGGAATAGCTAAAAAAGCGCTCTTGGTTCAACTAGATGCGTACCGTCAACAGTATGGACTTTCTGGGGTCTATCTGCTCCCTGTAAATCTTTATGGTCCCTGGGATAACTTTAATCCAGATTCTTCCCATGTGATTCCTGCTTTGATCCGTAAGCTAGATGAAGCGAAGCTGCGTAAAGACGACGTGGTTGCGGTATGGGGAGATGGCTCTCCGACCCGTGAGTTTCTTTATGTCGACGATGCCGCGCGAGGGATTGTCATGGCAACGCAGCATTACGATGGTTCAGATCCCGTCAACCTGGGCACCAACTACGAAATCTCCATTAAAGACTTGGTGGAACTGCTTGCGGAATTAATGGAATTTGAGGGCAAAATTCACTGGCAAACCGATAAGCCCAACGGTCAACCCCGTCGCTGTCTAGATACCCAAAAAGCAGAAAAACTCTTTGGATTCAAGGCACAAATGCCCTTTAGAGAAGGGTTAAAGCGAACTATTGACTGGTGGACAGCTCATCGAGACGCCTAAGATTTGTGATTCCCAACATCTAGATGCAGATGGTCGATGAACTCATCCCAATTCTGATGCATTCTATTGACCAAAATAGTTGCGCCTTAGCATTCTTCTAAAAGAACAACAGCATAAGCGCAGATAGCTTGTCCTGCTCCTATAGGTCCCAAGCCTTCCTGTGTGGTTGCTTTTACCCCTATCTGCTGGGAAGAAATCCCCATCGCCATAGCTAACTTTTCTTGGATATGCGTGATATGAGGACGCATCTTTGGGGCTTCAGCTACAATCACAGTGTCTAAATTTTGAATACGGTAGCCACGGGCTTGGACCAATTCCATCACTTTTTGTAAGAGCATGAGACTATTAGCTCCCCGCCATTGTTCATCCGTCGGCGGAAAGTATTGACCAATATCCCCTAAGGCCAGTGCTCCTAAGAGAGCGTCCATGATCGCATGGGTTAAAACATCAGCATCACTGTGCCCCAATAAGCCCTTCTCAAAAGGAATAGGAACTCCCCCAAGAATCAAGTTACGGCCCTCTACAAGCCGATGAATATCGTAGCCATTACCAATGCGCATAGTTCGTACTTTATAGCTAGGGACAGAAATATTAGGACATTCAGATTCAGCAGAGCCCTAGCAATAGTCAATTCTGCTTGTCCTAACAAAGTTGGCTCTTGCTTTATTCATTAAAAAGCACCCAGAGCGTTCGTGACTTCGTTACTCTGGGTGCTCCGGTTAGCTAAGACACTTACTTAACTTCTGTAAAGTCAGCGTCAATCACATCATCATCGGGACCTTTACTATCAGGGCTAGGGCCTGATCCCGGTGAACCAGAAGCATCGGCACTGGTTGGGCCACCAGACTCCTGGTAAAGCTTAGAAGACAAGCCATAGACTGCCTGTTGAAGCTCCTCTTTGAGGGATCTGATCTTGTCGATGTCGTTGATGTTCATCGCAGCTCGTAGATCAGTGATTAAGGTTTCCACCTTAGTCTTGTCCTCTGGGGGTACGCGGTCTCCGAACTCCTTGATTTGGCGCTCTGCAGAGAAGGTCAGAGAGTCAGCCTCATTCTTGAGATCTACTTCTTCCCGACGTTTCTTATCTTCCGTAGAGTGCGATTCAGCATCCCGGACCATACGCTCCACGTCCATCTTGTCGAGGGTGGAAGCGCCGGTGATCGTAATACTTTGCTCCTTCCCGGAAGCCTTATCCTTTGCCACGACGGCAAGGATACCGTTGGCATCAATGTCAAAGGTTACTTCGACTTGGGGCACTCCTCGAGGAGCGGGTGGAATACCATCCAGCCGGAATCGACCAAGGGATTTGTTATCTCCCGCCATCTCCCGTTCCCCTTGGACAACGTGGATCTCGACGGAGGTCTGACCATCGGCTGCCGTAGAGAAAGTTTCCGACTTTTTGGTGGGAATCGTAGTGTTGCGGGGAATTAGCTTAGTGGAAACCCCACCCAATGTCTCCACACCCAGTGAAAGCGGGGTGACATCCAAGAGCAAAATATCCTTGACCTCACCAGCCAGAACCCCAGCTTGAATCGCTGCACCAATAGCCACNACTTCATCGGGGTTAACGGTTTGGTTTGGATCTTTGTTCGTCAGTCGCTTAACTAACTCCTTGACCGCCGGGATCCGAGTAGAACCCCCGACCATGACCACTTCATCTAGCTGATCCAGAGAGATTTTGGCATCCTTAAGCGCCTGTTGCACCGGAACACGGCACCGCTCGATCAAGTCAGAACAAATTTCTTCGAATTTGCCTCTGGTGAGCTTGAGTTCCAGATGCTTGGGTCCATCCTGGGTTGCCGTAATGAAAGGCAGGTTAATCGTAGATTCNGTAACGGCAGAAAGTTCAATCTTGGCTTTTTCCGCCGCTTCGGTCAGACGCTGGAGGGCTTGACGGTCTTGGCGTAGGTCAATNCCTTCTAACTTCTTAAACTCATCGGCCATCCAGTCCACAATGTGGCGGTCAAAGTCATCCCCTCCCAGGTGNGTATCCCCTGANGTGGATTTCACTTCAAAAATGCCATCGCCTACTTCTAGAACAGACACATCGAAGGTACCACCACCAAGGTCAAATACCAGGATGGTTTCGTTGGCTTTTCTGTCTAAGCCATAGGCCAGCGAAGCAGCCGTCGGTTCGTTGATAATCCGAAGAACATCAATGCCGGCAATCTTGCCTGCATCTTTGGTCGCTTGGCGCTGGGCATCATTGAAGTATGCCGGGACCGTAATCACCGCTTGGGTGACTTTTTCCCCCAAGTACGTGCTCGCATCGTCCACTAGCTTACGAAGCACCATCGCAGAGATCTCTTCAGGAGCCATATCCTTACCCGCCAGGGGGCTAGAAATCTTGACCTTTCCTCCAGCGTCTTTTACCTGGTAAGGCACTTGCTTCGCTTCGCTGCTTACTTCTCCGGTATTTCGACCGATGAAACGCTTGACCGAATAGAAAGTGTTTTCGGAGTTCAAGACNGACTGGCGGCGGGCAATCTGCCCGACCAAGCGCTCTCCTCCTTTGGTAAAAGCCACCACAGAAGGTGTTGTGCGGTTCCCCTCTGCATTGGGAATAACGGTGGGTTGCCCCCCCTCCAGTACCGCTACTACGGAGTTGGTGGTTCCCAAATCTATGCCAACTACTTTTGCCATGCTTCTAGCACCTCTTTTCGAGTCCTTTTTCTAGGGTACAATTACGGCTTGTCGGGAAAACCCGTTCTTTATTCCACCTAAGCATATTGAGTCTAGCTTTAGCAACTGACTTGATGAAGTGCCAGCATGAGCCTTCCCCAAACCAAACCAGCACGAAACAGGACTTTAAGGTCTACTTTAGATCCATTTTACTGGCAGTGGCAATCGAGTGATCTTTTAGCGGAAAATAGAATATCAAGGGGTGGACGCTGAGGTGGTATGGATAAGGGTGCATTAGTTGAATTTCGTCTTCAGGGAGAGCGGCTCCTAGCCGTGATTACAGGACCAGATGGCAAGAAAAATTGGTGTTTGCAGACAGCATCTGGACAAATTCATCGTGTTCATCCTCGTCAAGTTACATTCGAATGGCCCGATGGTCCATACAAACTACAAGATATTCCTCAGATGGAGTTTGTTAGCCAGGAATACATCACCGCTACCGACCTGGAAGTCGCCTGGGAAATCCTTGTGGATACTCATGAATCCACAGCCCCTAAGGATTTGGCTCAACTCCTGTTTGGAGAACAAACTCCCGTAGCGACCTATAGTGCCCACCGCCTTTTAGCGGAGGACAAACTGTACTTTAAGCTGAAGGGAGAAGTTTATGAACCGCGGCCTCGTGAACAAGTCGAGGAAATCCGACATCAGTTGGTCGCTGCTACTGAAAAAACGCGTATCCAAGAAACCTTTGTCCAAAAAATTCGCCACCGTCTAGCGGGGAGCACCGATCCACAAGATTTGATTTGGGACCAAGCAATAGACCTACCTAGGTTGACAGCCTTAGAGCGTTGGGTTCTATGGCAACAGGAATCCCCAGATTACCGCATGGCCCAGGAAACTTTGCGTATTTTGGGTCGAAAGGAAGAACCCCAGGACGCGTTCCGGCTTTTGGTGGAATTGGGCCATTGGAATCCGCATGAGAATTTATTTCTACTACGCTCTCAGATTCCTCAAACTTTTTCTAAGGAGGCCATCGCTGAGACTCAGCGGCTTCTGGAAAATCCACCCATAGACCTAGACCAAGCTCGGCGTCGTGACCTGAAGACCATGCCGGTCTATACCATTGACGATGAATCTACTCAGGAAGTGGACGACGGACTGAGCATAGAACAACGGCCTGATGGGACGCAATGGATTTGGGTCCATGTGGCAGACCCCAGCCGATGGATACTCCCTGATAGTGTCTTGGACCGAGAAGTCAGAGCGCGGGGGACCAGTGTATATCTCCCGGACCGCGTACTACCGATGTTCCCCCCTGAACTGGCTACAGGGCCGATGAGCCTGGTGGCAGGACGGGATAACTGCAGTCTCAGCTTTGCCATTCATCTTTCTGAGACAGGAGAGATCCTGCATTATGAAATCATGCCTTCCCTCCTGCGGACCATATACCGCATTGACTATCCTGAGGTGGATGAACTGCTGGAAACAGGTTCGGAGCCTACGCTGGAGAAGCTCTATCAGTGGGCTAAGAAACGTCGGGATTATCGACTGGGTTTGGGTGCGGTGCAAATTGATATGCCGGAATCTCAAATTAAAGTCCAAGAGGAGGGCAAAAAACTTAACTTAGAGGTTTTAACCGAAAGTCCTTCCAGGCTTTTGGTTTCAGAGATGATGATTTTGGTGGGAGAAGTGACTGCGCTCTATGCCCAGCGGGAGGAAATTCCGATTCCCTACCGAGCCCAGCCCCAACCTCAGCTTCCTCCCCAAGAAGAGATTGACCAACTCCCCCTCGGTCCTGTTCGAGATTATGTCCTATGCCGCTTTATGCAACGAGGAGAAACCAGCTTCAGTCCAGCTTCCCATGGGGGGCTTGGCCTTGCAGCTTATGCTCAGGCCACTTCTCCCATCCGTCGATATAGTGACTTGGTGGTTCATTACCAACTCAAAGCGCACCTGCGAGGAAAAGCGCTGCCTTTTGATGCAGAGCAACTACGCATCCTTTTGGCTCCGATAGAAAGTACTTGCTATGAAGCAACGCAACTGGAACGGCAAACCGTGCGTTACTGGCTTTTGGAATACATTGCCCGTGAACCTGATACGCTCCACCCTGCCTTAGTTCTAGATTGGGCTGGAGGAGATTCTCACAGAGGGGTTGTGCTTTTAGAACAAATTGGGATTCGTTTGCCCGTTCGCTTTGACCGAGCGGTCAGTCGGGGCGAAATGGTAGACCTCAGAGTAGTCCAAATAGATCCACGTCAAGATCTTCTAGTGTTGAAAGAAGTCCGGTAGGGCCGAGAAGAAAAAAAACCGAAGAAAAAAACCGTGAAAAGATAAGAACGAAAATTAGGAACAAGGAGAAAAAGTTATGCAAAATCCGCTTTTACGCCAGTTGTTGATGATGGGATTGGAAACCACNAACTTAGTGGTGGATAGACTGCAGAAGACGCTGGATGATTGGGTTAAGGATGGCCGNCTCAATCANAAAGATGCCAAAGAATTCCTCGATGACATGCTGTTTAGATTAAAAGAGGAGCAGGGTAATTTTGAAGATCAATTTCAACGCCGCTTACGGGCTACCCTCAAGGATATTGGCGTTCCTGAAAATAGCGANGTAGAAGCGCTTAAAAATAGAGTTGAACAGTTGGAATACCAGGTCCGCCAACTACAAGAACGACAAGAACGACGCTAAATACTAGGCTTGCCCTCTCAAACATGAAATAAAGACAAATGGTGCGGTAAGCTAGCGGCTGATTCTTGAGACAGTTCCCATGGCTCCCCGTATCGATGGCCGAAAGCTTGATGAACTGAGACCGATTCACTTCGCTCGGAACTACACTCGTTTCACGCCTGGGTCAGTTTTGGTGACCGTCGGGAATACCTGGGTTTTGTGCACGTGCTCTGTGGAAGACAAGGTTCCTGATTTTCTCAAAAACACAAATCAGGGTTGGCTCACCGCAGAATACAGTATGCTTCCTGGTTCGACGCCTAGAGCTAGGGCTAAACGGGAAACCAGTAGACCTTCCGGTCGAACGCAAGAAATCCAACGCTTGATTGGTCGTTCCTTACGCATGGCCGTAGATCTAAAGGCTCTAGGGCCGCGCACCTTGACGGTAGACTGCGATGTCCTCCAAGCCGATGGAGGCACGAGAACAGCCGCAATCACCGGTGGTTGGGTTGCGCTACGGGATGCCCTAGAAAGCCTAGGGCTCAAGGGCGCCTTAAAAACGCAAGTTGCCGCCATCTCCCTTGGCACCATTGAGGGGATTGCTCATCTAGATCTTTGCTACGAAGAAGATGTAAAGGCTGAAGTGGATATGAATGTAGTGATGACGCAGGAACTCGCCCTAATTGAAATTCAAGCGACCGCGGAAGAGGGCCCCCTAGAACGCTCTGAGTTGGATAGTTTGCTCGGCCTAGCCACAGCAGGAATATCGCAGTTACTGGAACTGCAAAGAGGATAAGGGTTGCACCTGGGCAAGCAATATATTCGTGAGGAGGGGAGTATTCCGGAATGGAGACTCTAGCGATTCCAGGCCATATAGGGCAGCTTTGAAGCTGTTGCTCGCACTTGCTGAGCTTGGGCAACTAACTGTCCACAAGCATCCCAGGTCCCTTCGGTAAACATGTTGCGCGGTCCTTCGCTCATGAATACAGGTGCATGAAAATCTCCACAATGGACTTGCATGGCCATTAGATCCAACCTGATCGGTGTTTGAGGACGCTTAGCTAGGGCTTTTTGTAAATAGTCAACGGTGCCAGAATTCGCGGTCAAGCAAGGAATGCCCATGGCTACACAGTTACCAAAGAAAATCTCAGCGAAGCTCTCCCCAACCAGTGCTTGAATACCCCATTTGGCAATTGCTTGGGGCGCATGTTCTCGACTAGACCCACAGCCGAAATTGCGGTTAACCACTAGAATCTTGGCTCCCTGATACTGAGACTGGTCAAAGGGGTGTTGCCCCGCGAGTGCCTTGCGATCATCCGCGAATACTGCTGCTCCCAGTCCGTCGAACGTCACACAACGCAAGAATCGAGCAGGAATAATCCGGTCAGTATCAATGTCATTACCGATGAGTGGAATACCTCTTCCGGCCACAGTTCTCACTTCACTTACCATTCCAGCAACTCCTGCATGAGCGTATTCAAAAAACTTATAAGACTAATCAGTGATTACTTGATCCATCTTATGAGAGTCAGGCTTTAATAGAGGAGAACACCTACCTCGAAAAGGTAATTGACCTATGACTGCTACTTTAGAGCGTCGCTCTAGTCAAGGGCCCTGGGGTCAGTTCGCTGACTGGATCACCTCCACCGAAAACCGTCTTTATGTCGGTTGGTTCGGCGTCTTGATGATCCCCACCCTCTTGACTGCGACCACTTGCTTCATTATCGCCTTCATCGCTGCTCCTCCTGTTGATATGGATGGAATCCGCGAACCTATCTCTGGAAGCTTGCTTTACGGCAACAACCTCATCTCCGGGAATGTTATTCCCTCTTCCAACGCGATCGGTTTGCACTTCTACCCTATCTGGGAAGCTTCCAGCATGGATGAATGGTTGTACAACGGTGGTCCTTACCAACTGATTGTCTTCCACTTCTTGCTCGGCGTCTTCTGCTACCTCGGTCGTGAGTGGGAACTTTCCTACCGTCTGGGCCTGCGTCCTTGGATTTGCATCGCGTATTCTGCGCCTGTAGCTGCTGCTACTGCCGTTTTCTTTATCTATCCCATCGGTCAAGGTTCTTTCTCTGATGGCATGCCTTTGGGTATTTCGGGAACCTTCAACTTCATGTTGGTTTTCCAAGCTGAGCACAACATCTTGAACCATCCTTTCCACATGTTGGGAGTAGCGGGTGTGTTCGGTGGTGCCTTGTTCTCTGCGATGCATGGTTCTTTGGTCACCTCTTCTCTGATTAAAGAGACGACCTACGAAGAGTCTCAGAGCAACGGCTACAAGTTTGGTCAGGAAGAAGAGACCTACAACATTGTGGCTGCCCACGGATACTTCGGTCGCTTGATCTTCCAATATGCCTCTTTCAACAACAGCCGCTCCTTGCACTTTGTGTTGGCAGCATGGCCTGTAATTGGAATCTGGGCAACGTCCTTGGGAATCAGCATCATGGCGTTCAACCTGAATGGTTTCAACTTCAATGGCAGCATTGTTGACCCTCAGGGCCGGGTAATTTACACCTGGGCGGACATCGTGAACAGAGCTAACCTGGGAATGGAAGTAATGCACGAGCGTAATGCGCACAACTTCCCTCTTGACTTGGCTTCTGGTC
>JGI20200J14955_1000031_pt1 | contig 27654 bp, 27 predicted proteins | sample NGESurshal092012_FD_14955 | JGI IMG/M metagenome (IMG submission 14955) | reverse complement strand
GCCGAGCCCTTGCGGCGCTCACGACAGCGAATTCACGCGGATCGTTCGAATCCTGTGCTTGAGCATCTCGGAGCTTGACATTCAACAACAGTCGAACAGCGGCAAGAACCGATTCCTCGAGCATCCCGCGTTGGATTCGTCTGCCGAGTTTCGTCGATCTGGGAGTTGACCTCACGAAAGTCGGGATCATTCTCCACGATCGCCCCCACCGTGGTCGAAGCTTGATCTGCCGTTCCAGAGCGTCGCCAATGGGCTGGTGCTCTCGATATATTGCCACCTTCAGCGGAATGCCCCAGCAGACGAGAGCAAGGTTGTCCGCAGCGAAGATCACCCCCGGTCCCAGGAACAGGATCGGAATGCCGGGCCATTCCGGGGGGGACATCACGAGTCGGCGCCAGGTCGGAACCAGTAGCCGGGATATTGGATCGATTCGTCCGCCGAATGGTCCTCCTGGCGACCGGATCGCGGTCTTATCACCGTCGTTCGCGGCGGCCGGTGCTTTTCCGCGGTTCATCCGTGATGCTGCTGCACCTGCCGCGAGCACACCGCGCAAGCGGGCGCAACGTGCTCACACCACAGTCATGACTCTGCCCGCTCACGGCCTCCGATCATTGACCTGGGACCAGGGCAAGGAAATGTCCCAGCATCCGCAATTCACCATCACCACCTTGCGTCCTTGTGTGTATTTCTGCGATCCGCACAGCCCCTGGCAGCGCGGCTCCAATAAGAACACGAATGGGTCACTGCGCCAGTACTTTCCGAAGGGCAGCGACATGACCGCCAGCAGCCAGCGACCTCATCGCGGCGGCCACCGAGCTCGACGCACGGCCATCGAAAACCCCGAACTGGGACCCCCCAGCGCAGCACCTCAACATGCTGCTTGAATCTTGAATCAACCAATTGACCCTGTGTTGCGACGATCACTCGAATCAGCACTTGAATGCAGCCGAGCGAATTGCTGCCCGAACCTCCCCGTCCGGGAATGTGAACACGCCCGCCAGGCTCCTCCGGATCCGCTCGGCCCGACCGAGGTCTTGTTGGTCTTGTTGGGGCTGACGGAGATCTGGGTGCGCGCGGCGGGCGGCGATATCGACGGCGCTTTGCGCTACGGCCAGGCCGAGCGCTTCATTCAGGTCGGGATGCCGCGCCCTCGACGTCCCACCAGCTGCCGGTGGGTCACCTCACCCGGAGAACAGGCCGCCGATCAGCGCTTGCCAGGTCAACGGGCCCACGATGCCGTCAGGTACCAGGCCCGCGGCGCCCTGGAAGGCTGCGACCCATTGCTGGGTTTTGGGTCCGAAGACACCGTCGACGACCAGCACCGGTGGGCCTTCACCCCTCCCGCCACGGAAGTTGGCTTGGTCCTGCACGGCCTTGACCGCCGAGCCGACGCTCCCGCGTTGCACGGTGATGATCAGCGACCGCCAGGTCTTCGATCCGACGATCCCGTCGACCACCAAGCCGTGCGCGCCCTGGAATGTGCGGACCGCTGCGTTGGTCTTGGCGCCGAAGATGCCGTCCACCGCGAGCCAAGCGCCGCGGGCGTGGAGCAGGTACTGCAGGGAGCGAACGGGCTGACCGGCGCTGCCCTGGCTGATCACCGGCCAGGCCGGCAAGTCCTCGACAACCGCTGCCCGGGCGGCGGCGGTGACCGCACCCGGTGCTGCCGGTGTGGTCCGTGCCGCCGCGCTCGGTGCGGCGAGAACGAGGCACACGCTCAGGGCGAGAAGCCCGATCAGCGCGCGAATGATGGCCTTCATGGCAAGGCCTCCTTGGTTCAAGGGGCGCCGGACCGCCCGTCCTGATCGGCGGACGGGCCATGCGCTCGCCGACCCGTCCAGTGCATCGCTGACGCGCACGACTTGACCAGGGCCAGAGGTCCCGGGCCCGAGTGCGGATGCGCCACGGGGGTGGTCTTTCCGATCCGGGGCCGATTGCGGCTGTGCCGGCGACCCCGGTTCAGGCAGGTCGCCAGGCGAGGGGTCCTTCTCGGTGGCCGCCCGAGGCTGCGAGTCGGTGGCGGAGTCTGCTGGTGGGGGTTGTTGTCACGGTCGCCGTCAGCGCCGGGGCCGCGCCGTCACCGACGAGATGGCGCCGGGTCGGCAGGCGATGAGACAGCGGCGTGACTCGCACGGCGAACCCCTTTCTGAAACCGCGGGGGCCACCGTCGGTGCGCCGGTCGCGTTCATGTACGCGGCATAGGTCGGCGCCGCGCACGTCCGGGACGGGTGAGATGCGGCCACCGCGTGGCCGGCGGTCTTGCGGGGTTGAATGCGGGTGTGACCGCAGCTGCCGTGGTGTACGCGGCCCTCGTGCTTGCCTTCACCGCGTCCGCGCGGTGGCTGGGCCGGATTTATGTCACCGCCCCCATCGCGTTCGTGATCGCCGGTGCGGTGATCTCCGCGGTGACATCGTCACCGACCGCGGACACCGCCGGGGAGATCAGGGCGGTCGCGGAGGTGACGTTGGCGTTGATCCTGTTCCACGACGCGGCGCAGGTCCGGCCGCGGCAGATCGACGCCGACCGGGGATTGGTTTTGAGGTTGCTGTTGGTGGGTCTGCCGCTGACCGTGGTGATCGGGTTCCTCGCCGCCAGGGTGGTGTTCCCGGCGATGCCCGTCATGGTCGCGGTGCTGCTCGCGGCCGCGTTGGCCCCAACCGACGCCGGCCTGGGCGCTGCGACCGTGTTGAACCCTGTGGTGCCCGTCCGGGTTCGGCGGGCCCTGAATGTCGAAAGTGGTTTGAACGACGGCCTGATCACCCCGGTGGTGCTGTTCGCGATCGCCGCGGCCGCCGGTGAGGAAGGGCTGCGCACCGGGATCACCGTCCTGCAGGGGGTAATCGATCTCGGTGTGGGCGTGGTGTTGGGGGCCGTCGTCGGCGCGGGGGGTGGCCTGCTGCTGGGCTGGTCCCGGCGCCGTGACCTGAGCACCCAGAGCACCAGATCGCTGGGCGTGCTGGTGCTGCCGATTTTGGCGTACTGCCTGGTGGCGTTGATCGGTGGGAACAGTTTCGTGGCCGCTTTCGTCGCCGGCACCGCTTTCACCGCGGCGGCGTCCTGGGTCGATGACGAGGAGTCCGCCCTGGACCGGACCGAGGGATTGTCCGAACTGTTGGGGTTCGCGGTGTGGGTGGTCTTCGGTCTTGCCGCGCTTCCGTTGATCCGCGACCAGATCGGCTGGCGCGAAATGCTGTTCGCGGTGCTGTCGCTGACGGTGTTCCGGATGGTTCCGGTCGCGTTGTCGTTGGTCGGTAGCGGGATGCGGGGCCGGACTGTCGCGTTCATCGGTTGGTTCGGTCCCCGTGGCCTGGCGTCGGTGGTGTTCGCGTTGCTCGCCGTCGAGGACCTGGAGGTGGACGACTCGCTCCGCGAGGCGATCGCCACCATCGCGATGACGGTGCTGCTCAGCGTCATCCTGCACGGCCTGACCGCCGACGTGTTCGCGACACGGTACGGCGCGTGGATCGACCGGGAACGCCCGGCGGCGGAGACCGCACCGGCCACCGAACCCCGCGCTCGCCGGTCACTGGTGCCCTGGCGGCAGCACCGCTCCTGACCCGACCCGAGTCGAGCCCGGACAACACCCTCGCAACGTCGGGTCACCGTCGTCCGCGCCGTTGCGTGAAGCCGCCACGGCGCCGTCACCGGTTTCGGGACTTCCGCGCGGTGGTGGTGGTGGTGGTGGTCGAGCCGATCACTGGCACCGTCCCGGACAGCAGGGCGTTGACGCGCTGATTGTGCAACCCGACCCCATCGACAGCGGGCAGTCCGGGGGTGCCGGCGGTCCTGAAGGGTGTCCGGTGGTCATCGCCAGGGTCGAGGCCCGCGTCTGCTGGGTGGTCATTCCGCCGGTCAGCAGGCACCGGGCCCTGGCCGCTCGCCGCCGCGATGTGGTCGACACGGTCCTGGACGTCTCGATGCGCAACCCCTGATCGCATGCCGGCGACCGGAAACCCCAGAGCGGGTGGTTGCGCCAGGCGACACGAGCGCCCAGCTGCGGCTCCGCACCACCTGACGGACTGCGACAGAAATGCGAAACAGGGCTAACCCGGGGGCACGAGCTGACCGTCATCGATGCGGTGGAACGGCGCGAGACCGCCGAAGGATGAGCCGTTGTGCCCTGGTGTGGCGGCGGCGCAGAGTCGGATCATGGGTCTCGGGCAGGCTTGGTGGCCGGAGAGGTCGCGGTCGTGAGAGCGGGCATGAGGATCGGCGTGTGGTGCCGATTCATGGTTGCACTGATGCTGGTGTTGGCAACGAATTCGTGCAGTGGCTCCGCCGTTGTGACGTCCCCGACGAGTGAGGCGCCCACCATCGGGATCGGATCCACCAGTGCTGGCACGCCCACCTTCGCCCCGCCGATCACCACCTCCGTCGGGACCGAGCCATCGGATGATCTCTGGACCGCCGCGCCTCCGCCGGGCACGACGTGGGCCGCGAGTGCCGCGGACCAGCTCGTGCCCTTCTTCGCAGCCGTCGCCCAGACCGACCGGTTCCTGCGCGCCGCGGCGGACGCCGTGAACGCCGGCTTCGGGGCAGACACCATCACCTTCAGTCAAGCGACCATCGACGCCGTCGAACGATCCGCGCCGACGGCGGTGGCGACGGCCATCCCGGCCGGTCTCGAACCGGCCGTCGAGCAAGCAGTGCTGCTGGTCTACAGCGATCTCGTCTCGAGGTACGCCGCGCTGCACGGCGACTCGTGCCTGCCGCGCCGCACCATCCCCCGTTCTGAACTCAATCCCAGATGCTTCACCCAGGGCCATGTGGCGGCCATCCGGCTGACCGCTGACGTCGACGCGGCTCGAACGTTGGCTGCCGCCTCGCCACCGGTGGCGGCACCGGCGGCGGACTCCCGCACCGTCGCAGAACTGCTCCTGCGAATCGCATTCATCGACAAGGCCAATCTGGGTTGCGACCAGACGGGTGGCTTCCTGGCCATCGATGCCATCAAGATCGATTGGAATGCCGAGCCGCCGCCGGCGCCTGACGTCCCACCCACCGATGGCCACATCGGCACATGCGTCGTTCTTGCTGTCGATGTCTGCGGGATCCCGTTCCGGGCGACGTACAACGCCGAAACCGGTTGGGCGGTGGACGTCGTCGCGTGTTGACTTTGCCGAGCAACCGATCTCGATCACACCACGGGGCGACTATGTCTTCCAGGTCGGATGCCAGCGGACTTGCCATCCTGATCTGAGTGCATCCAATGAGCACCATCGCCTCGTTTCCGCGGTCACGCCGCGACCATGCAGATGATGATGCACCCGGCGATGAATATGGTCATCGACCATGTTCCAGAATCGGGGGCACAGTCGATAACGGGGAGTCCGTGGGTAGCGCTCGACACTCAGCATTCGTCTGCAACGTTGGAACGCGCTCATTTGCCGCGAGGCAAACCAGGCCATCCGACGCCTTCTCGCGGTGCCGGAATGGCTTCTCCCGCAGCCCCTGTCCTGCGGAGTTGCGGGTCCAGGGACCCTCGTCAGTTCGTGACCCGCGGTCCAAAGTCAACGATGAGGCAGATCCCAAATCGTTGCCACGGGGAATGTTCGTATCCACAACCACCGCCCGTGAGACACGTTAAAACAGCCGGGATTCTTGCCGCGGTCGCGGTGACCGAGCCTGCAGCCGGAACGCCGCCACCCGCCGGCACATACGGTGCACCCGGCTGATGGGGTGCGGACCCGCCGGCGCACCATGAATGCAGGGCGCGATGCATCGGGTCGGACCCTCATCGAGGGCTTCCGGCGCGGCAGGACGCCGTTTCCGGGTTGACCGCGGAAGGCGATCAGGGTTGGCGGAGGTCGATGCGGAGGTCGATGTTGCGCCGGACAGCACCCGGCCGCCTGACCCGGCGCGGTTGCCGCGCGGTGTGCCGTTCTTCGCGGTCATCGCCGTCGCGGTGCTGGTGCTGCTGGTCGGCGGAGCGGGCGGCGCGTACCAGGGCAAGTTGTCCGAGGTGCAGAAGAACGACAACTCCTCGTATCTACCGGCGTCGGCGGAGTCCACCAGAGCGGCGGGCGAGGCCGCCGCGTTCAACCCGGCGCAGGTGATTCCCGGTTTCTGTGCTGACGGTGCGGCAGCCTGGGCAGGTGGCTGCGGCCGTCGGTGCGGCTCTTCGGGCGGCAGTGCCCCCTGCCGCGCTCATCTGCCTGACCGATGGAATCGCGATGGGCGCGTATCAGGCAGCGCACGAGTGCGGGATGTCGGTGCCCGACGACATCTCGGTGGTCTCGTTCGGCGATTCGCACCTGGCCCCGTGGCTGCATCCGCCGTTGACCACCGTGGCGGTCCCTTACGCCGAATTGGCTCGTCAGGCCGTGGAGATCCTGCTCGCGACGGAGAAACGCCTCGGCCCGCGACACGTTCCGATGACGTTGATCGAGCGGTCCTCGGTCGCGCGGGCCCAGTACCAACGAGCAGCGGGCGCGGAGCGATCCAGCGCTTGAGGCACCGGACGCCGGCGGCGGTGTGCCGTAGCCTGAAGGCGTGGGACCGATGGGTGAGCTGGGTGCGTTGTTCAACCCCGGCATGCGCCACGAACTCGAGGAACGCCGGTCCAAGGCGATGCGCCGTGAGGAAGAGGGCAACGCCCGCGACGGCGATCTCCGGATCGACCTGGAGTCCGGCGTCGCAGTGATCAACGTGCCCGGTGCCGACGGCGGGACGGCGGAGCAGGGTCCGGCAGCAGCGGAGCAGAGCGGCGCTGCCGAGCAGGTTGAAGTTGCCGAACCCGGCACGGCTGCCGACAAGGACCAGGCGCCGCTGGAGGATCGTCCGGATCACGCGGCAGCAGACCTGTCCACGGCGGACCCGTCCATCTTGGCGGCGACGCCCGCGGGTGCTGCCGCCGATGCCGACGCGGCTGCCGCGGCTGCCGCGCAGCCCCGTCCCCGCGGCAAGCGCGGACTCGCTGCCTCCTCGCGCTGATCGCGACGGTCACTTCCCGTCGAGCACCCGCCAGCAGCTGGTGACGTGGTCGTCGACCATCCCGGTGGCCTGCATCAACGCGTAGGCGGTGGTGGGGCCGAAAAACCGGAAGCCTCGCCGTTTCAGCTCTTTCGCCATCGCGGTCGACTCCGCGGTGACTGCGGGCACGTCACCGACGCTCACCGGGCGGGGCCGCGGCTCGGTCGGCGCGAAGGACCACATCAACTCGTCCAGGCCGCCGTCGAGCGCGGCGGCGACCCGCGCGTTGTCGATCGATGCGGTGATTTTGGCTCTGTTACGGACGATCGACGCGTCGGCCATCAGTCGTTCGGTGTCGGGCTCGCCGAACGCGGCGACCTTGTCGATGGCAAAGCCGTCGAACGACCGCCGGAAGGCAGGGCGTTTGCGCAGAATGGTCAGCCAGCTCAGCCCGGATTGGAACGCCTCCAGGCACAGCCGCTCGAACAGCGCGTCATCGCCGTGCAGCACCCGGCCCCACTCGTCGTCGTGGTAGCCGATGTAGTCGGGAGTGCTCAACGCCCACGCGCACCGCGGACGGTCGTCAGCAACGGCCTCCGCGAGCAGGGCCGGTCGTGGCGCCGGTTCTGTCCTGCCGGCCGACGTCATACCGGCCCGGCCTCCGGAACCGCGGCCAACGGCAGTGTCCCGTTGGCGACCTGCTTGGCCAACCGCCGGAGGGACGCCTGCAGCCCGATCCGGGCCAGCGGCTTGATGAGCGGCCAGCCCAGCTTGCCGACCACTCCGAAGGGCAGGTCGAGTTCTTCCGCCCAAGTCACCCGGCTCCCGCCGGGTGTCGCATGCACCTCGAAGATGCCGACGCCGCGGACGAACTCCCCTTCGTGCTGGGTGATCCACCGCCACGGAGGGTCGTAAACGGTGACCACCATCGTGTCAAGGAAACCGACACTGCCGATGCCGGTGAAGGCTGCCATTCGCGAGCCAACGTGAGGTATCGCAACCGACCCGTCGATCGGGTAGAGGCTGGTGGCGATGATCCAGCGCTCCTGCGAGGGCAGATCGACCATCGATGCGAACGCGGTGGCGGGTTCGACCGATAGGTCGACCGAAGCTTCGACCCGAACGGTCATAAGTCACCTGTGGTCTGTGCGGTGGGATTGTCGGAGGGCCGTGCGAACTGGGCGGATTCACCGGGCTGGGCACCTTTAGCGGGCTGGGTCGATGGAACTCGTGACGGGCCGACCTCGGCGAATACCGGCTGTTCGGCATCCGCGGTGCCCTCGGTCTCGGGGGACCCATCGCCGCCGGACAGGGTCGCGATCTCGGCGCGCAGCCGGTCGATTTCGCCGCCCATGCGCTCCAGCGCCCAGTCGACATCGCTCATCCGGTAGCCGCGCAGCGCCATGGCGAATCTGACCGTGCCGACGTCGGCGCCGGTCATGCCGTGCTCGGGCAACTCGGTCGGTGAGGTGCGCGGCGACAGCGGGGCCAGTTGCTCACCGCGCCCGAAGACGAACACCGCCAGCGCGAACATCACGAGCCCGATCACCGCCGCGATGACGAGGTACTGCAGAACGGTGGTCACCAGATGATCGTGCCACGGCGGGCCGACAGCCCAACTGCGGACAAGGTGGGGTGCTGATCAGATCAGGCCGCGCCGGGCCGCGAGCGGTGCACGGGTGCCGCGGATCGCCGCAGCCATGTCCACGGCACGGCGGGTCGGCAGCACCTGGTGGGCGCGGAACACCGCGGCGCCCTGCCAGGCGGCGATTGCGGTGGCTGCCAGCGTGCCCTCCAACCGCTGGTCGACGGGCACGTCGAGGGTCTCGCCGACGAAGTCCTTGTTCGACAGCGCCATCAGGACGGGCCAGCCGGTCGCGACCAGCTCGTCGGTCCGGTTGAGAATCTCCAGGCCGTGCCAGGTGTTCTTGCCGAAATCGTGGGTGGGATCGATGAGGATGCCGTTCGCAGGAACGCCGGCAGCGACCATCCGCTCGGCCGCACGGGTGGTCTCGTTGATCACCGCCGCCACGACGTCCCGGTATGAGACTCGGAACGGGTTGGTGCGGGGGGCTGCTCCCCCGGTGTGCGAGCAGACGATGCCGGCGCCGAACCGGGCCGCGACCTCGGCGAGCGCGGGGTCGGCACCGGCCCAGGTGTCGTTGATCAGGTCGGCACCCGACTCGCAGGCGGCGGCCGCGACGTCCGCCCGCCAGGTGTCCACGCTGATCACCAGCTCCGGGTACAGCGCGCGGACCCGCTCGACGAACGGCACGACGCGGCGGATCTCCTCCGCGACCGTGACCTCGTCTCCGACGCCGGCCTTCACCCCGCCGATGTCGACCAGGTCGGCCCCCTGCGCCACCGCCTGGTGGACGGCCTCGACGGCGGCTCCGTCGGAGAACGTCCGACCGGCGTCGAAGAAGCTGTCCGGCGTTCGGTTCACGATGGCCATCACCGCAGCACGATCGATCGGTAGCGGACGGCCGCGGAGGACCACACGGGCGTGCTTGTTCGTGGCGAGTGTCATCGACGCCCAGGGTACAAACCTGTTTCGCCGTCCTGTTCGCCGTCCTGTTCGCCGTCCGCAACGATGGTCCGCAACGATGGTCCGATGCTCAGCGATGAGGAACTGATGTCCATCGCCGACCGGTTGCTTGCCGTGAGCGGCATCGTCGGGGTCACCCTGGGTGGCAGCCGGGCACGCGGGGCGGCACTGCCCGGGTCCGACATCGATCTGGGCTTGTACTACCGCGGCGCGTTGGACATCGAGGCGCTTGGCGAGTTGGCCTTTGAGCTGTCGGGCCCGCAAGCGGAGGTGACCGCGATCGGCGGATGGGGTCCCCGGGTCAACGGCGGGGGCTGGTTGACGATCGGCGGGCAGGCCGTCGACTGGATCTACCGCGACCTGGACGACGTCGACGCCTGCTGGCGCCGGGCCTGCCGCGGCGAGATCGTGGTGCATGTCCAGGTCGGGCACCCCGCGGGCTTCCCGGATTGGGCGTACCCGGGCGAACTGGCGCTGGCCGTCCTGCTGGCCGATCCGACCGCCGAACTGGGCATGCGTCGCGCCGAGATGACCCACTATCCGGCGGCGCTGGCGCGGGCACAGTGTCGCGGTCTGTGGGAGGCCGACTTCTGCCTGAGCATCGCGGGTAAGGCGATCGGTCGCGCAGATGCCGCCTACATCGCCGGATGCCTGTTCCGGGCGGTGACGGTGTGCGTGCACGCCCTGCACGGCGCGGCCGGAGTCTGGGTGATCAACGAGAAGGGCGGGGTCGCCTCGGCCGCGCGGCTGCCGGGCTGTCCCGCCGATTTCGAGGGCCGGGTACAGGCGTTGATGGGCGGTGTGGGGACGTCGGCGGCCGAACTCGGGCGCACCCTCGCCGCCGCCGCTGCGGTGGTCGCGGAGGTGAAGGCGGCGCTGGGCGAGGTGCCGGCGCCGGGCGTGCCGGCGCGGACTCTGGGCGGCACGTCCGGCGCGTCCGGCGCCGCTGGCGGCACCGGTGGCTGACCGATCGGCCGGCCGGTCCGCCGGGCCGACTGTGGGTTGGGGAACCATGGAACAGCCCGGGGCGCAAGATCTGCCACCGGCNCCGCGGCCACATCCGGCGGGGCCACATCCGGCGGGGCCACATCCGGCGGGGCCATATCCGGCGGGGCCATATCCGGCGGGGCCATATCCGGCGGGGCCATATCCGGCGGGGCCATATCCGGTGGGACCTACCTCGAAGGCCAGGTCGCCGCGGGACCCGCCAGGTCCCCTCGGACCCAGCAACCCGGCTGACAAACAGGCCGGCGTGGTGCAGATACGCACGACTCGACGATCACTTTCATGACACCGGAGCGGCCTTACATTGAAGCGCACATCAGGGTTGAGTTGGCGCCCATCAGGTTGAGTGTGGGGATGACGATCCTTGGAGCCGTCAAGCAACGCCCCGCCCGAAAGGGCTGGCAGCGGCTCGACCTGATCGCTGCGTGCGCGGCGGAGGCACTCTGCCGGCTGGTCGTTCCCCTCGTTTCGGCACGCTGACCCATCGGCGGCGACGTAGCGCCCGGGGAGTACCGCCGTTCCACCTGCCGGGTGATCAGGCCAACCATCCATGCGCGCTGTGACGGCAGCGTCCTCTCGTATGTCCCCAAAAGGTTGAATGCCGGACACCTGGAGTCAATGTGCCGTCGGTAGCGTGCACGCACCACGTCATAAGCTGCGTCGGGAAGGCATGGCCATGGCCCCGGTTGACCGCCGTACATTCTTCAAATTGGTGGGAGCCCCGGCCATCGCCGCCGCGCTGCCACTTGATCTCGGGAAGGTGCTGTCCATCCCGGCCAACAACAGAACCGGGTCGATCAACGACGTCGAGCATGTCATCTTCCTGATGCAGGAGAACAGGTCCTTCGACCACTACTTCGGGACGATGCGGGGGGTTCGCGGTTTTGCCGACCCGCACCCGGTGATGCTGTCGTCGGGCCGGAGCGTATGGCACCAGCCGAACGGAACGAGTGAATTGCTGCCGTTCCGACCCGAGGTGCCGAACCTGGGCAAGACTTTCCTGCCGGACCCGCCACACGGCTGGGTCGACACCCACGCCGCCTGGAATGCCGGACGCTACGACGGGTGGGTGCCCAACAAGGGCGTCACGACGATGACGTATCACACCGAGAAGGATCTGCCGTACCAGTTTGCGCTCGCCGAAGCCTTTACGATTTGCGACAACTACCATTGTTCGCTGCTTGGCCCGACCGACCCTAACCGTTACCACATGTGGACCGGCTGGGTCGGCAATGACGGGACGGCGGGCGGTCCTGTCATCAACAATGCGGAGGCGGGTTACGACTGGTCCACCTACCCGGAACGGCTGGAGCGCGCAGGAATTTCGTGGAAGGTGTATCAGGACATCGGTGTCGGCCTGGACGCTGCCGGCTTCTGGGGATGGACCGAGGACCCGTATATCGGCAATTACGGCGACAACTCCCTGCTCTATTTCCACCAGTATCAAAACGCCCAACCCGGAACGCCGCTCGCCGACAAGGCGAAGGTGGGCACCAATATCAACGCGCAGGGCCGCAACCCCGAGGCACTGCTGGCCGATTTCCGCGCGGAGGTCGCCGGCGGCCGGCTGCCGCAGGTCTCTTGGATCGTCGCGCCCGAGGCCTATTCCGAGCACCCGAACTGGGAACCGGATTTCGGATCCTGGTACGTCTCGCAGGTCATCGACATTCTTGCCGCCAACGCTGACGTGTGGAGCAAGATGGCCCTGTTTGTCACCTATGACGAGGAGGGTGGCTTCTTCGACCATCTGGTGCCGCCGACCCCGCCGCCGACCCGGGCGCAGGGCCTGTCGACCGTGCCGATCACCAACGAGATCTTTCCCGGCAATGCCGACAATCCGGCCGGCCCCTACGGACTCGGCGTGCGGGTGCCGATGATCGTCGTGTCGCCTTGGACCCGCGGCGGGTGGGTCAACTCGCAGCTGTTCGACCACACGTCGCTGATCCGGTTCCTCGAAGCGAGATTCGGCCACCACCGTCCGGACTTGACGGAATCCAACATCACCCCGTGGCGTCGTGCCGTCGTCGGTGACCTGACCACCGCATTCGACTTCAAGACGCCCAACAAGTCCCGAGCGAGCAGGTTGCCCGGCACCGACGACTTCAAGCCCGACGATCTCGTTCGGCACCCCGACGAAGTACCCGTACCGCCAACAGATCAGCGTGTCCCCGGCCAGCAGCGCGGTGTGCGGCGAGCACGGGCGATCCCGTACACCTTGCACGTGAACGGGCGCCTGGACGGGGCGTTCTACACCATCGACTTCGCGAGCGCCGGTGGTGCGGCGGCAGTGTTCCAGGTGTGGTCGGCGGGCAGTGCCGACCCGCCCAGGAGCTACACGGTCGAGTCGGGTCAGAAACTGACCGACAGCTGGGACGTAGGGCCGGGGTACGACCTGGCAGTGCACGGCCCCAACGGTTTCTTCCGCGGCTTCAAGGGCGGCACTGCCGGCCGGCAGGCGAATCTCCAGATCACGGCGTCCTATGATCCGGGGAGGCACGGCATGGCGCTGCGCATCACCAATCGCGGTTCGGCAGCGGCCAAGGTGACCGTCCGCAACGGCTATACCAAGCGATCGAGCACGGAACTCGTCCGGGTGGGCGAGGGGCACACCGAAAAGGTCTCGTTGGCACTCGCCGTCGGCTGGTACGACCTCGTCCTCACGGTCGAGGGCGACCCGCAGTTCAAATACCGTTACTCCGGCCACGTGGAGAACGGCTCGGAGAGCATCACCGACCCGATGATGGGCGGGCTGTTGGCCTACCTGCCGGCGTCGGGCCGGCCGGCCGGCTGAGGGCGGCGCACGCCAGGTCTATCCGCTCAAGAAAAGCGAAAGCGCTGTAACGGAGCGCATTCCGGTCAGGTTGGGTGACGGTGCTCACATCGGCGGGCGGCCGTGCCATCGGCCGGCTCGACGGCTTGGCAGACTGCTTCAGCGCCGCTCGGTGCGAGGAGTCCCCGACTACTCCGGTGTCCAATGACCGCAGCCCGGCGCCGTTGGCGTATTTCGCCGGACTTGAGTAGCGCGACCAGGTGGGTTTCCTGGCGGGGTTGAGCTTCGGCTGCTTGCCGCGCGGCCGTCCCTTGGCCTTCCCGATTCTCATGCCTTCCCGGGTGCGGAGGTGGGATGAGGTCGGCCTCGAATTCGGCGACCATGGCCGGCATGTCGAACAGCAGTCGGCCGACCGGGTCGGTCGGGTCGTAGACGGCCCCGCCGAGGCTGAGCCGGACCCGCCGCGTGGTCAGTTTCAACAATTTCGCTCAGATCGCCGTCAGCCCGCAGGTTATCGGCTTGCGGGGCACGATGAGCGGGGACTTGCCTCGCTCCGTGCCCGCCCCCCGCGCCGAGCGTCGTGTCCGAGGGCCGGCCAATGCCCATTGTCCCTGGCGACATTCGGGCGCAAGCAATCTGCTCGGTCCGGGCGGACGTCGACCGCGGGTGACATGCCGAGGACGAGGCGATCGCTGCTGCTGACACTCTGCTCCTGACATTCCGAACCCGCTTGGCGTCGACGACAACGCGCACCTGCTCGACAGGGTCCTGCGCCTCGTCGCGCCGGCGGGCTGGGCTGGCGGTGAGGTTGCCCGGTCCGGGCGTCGATGTTGGTGCTGTCGACCATCGATGGCCCCGTCAGGACGGATTGGCTGCCGCGATTGATCTTTCAGGTGCAGCGCCATGGTTGTAAGGTATGTCCGCCCATCTGGGTGTCGGCTGCAGTGCCGGTTGGTGCTTTCGGACGCTGCCCGGTTGGTTCGTCCATTGACGAAGCGAGGCGCCCAATGACGGGTCCGTTGACGATCGACCAGCTCCCAGGACCGCACGGAGTGCCGATCCTCGGGAATCTCCTCGATCTCAACACGCCCAACCCGATGGAGACGATCATCGGGTGGGCCTGCAGTGGGGCCCGATCTTCCGGGTCAGCGTGCCGGGCAGGGATCTCGTCATCGTGTCGGGCGCAGACCTTGTCGAGGAGATCTGCGACGACACCAGGTTCGGCAAACAGCTCGGCCCGGGCCTGAAGGCGGCACAGGACGACGGGAGCCAGCCAGGGGCTGTTCACCAGCGAGACGAGCGACCCACTGTGGCGCCGCGCGCACAACATCCTGATGGCGCCGTTCAGTCAGCAGGCCATGCGCGGGTACATGCCACGCATGGTCGACATCGCCGGGCAACTGGTGGACAAGTGGTCCCGCCTCAACCCGGATGACGAGGTCAACGTCCCGCAGGACATGACCGCCCTCACCCTGGACACCATCGCGCTCTGCGGTTTCGACTACCGCTTCAACTCGTTGTATCGGGACACCCCACACCCGTTCGTCGCGGCCATGGTGCGGAACCTTGTCGAACGCCAGAAGCAGGCCAGGGAGCTGCCGATCCAGCGCAAGCTGCGGATCCAGGCCCGGCGACAAGTAAAGGAGGATCAGGAGTTTCAAGTCAACCTGGCTAAGGAGCTGATGGCGGAGCGGCGTCGACTCGGCGATGCCACAGAACAATCAGTCAACAGCGACCTGCTGGGTCTGATGCTGACCGGCTTCGACAAGCAGAGCGGACAAGTCCTTCCCGACGACAACATCGTCGCCCAGTGCCTCACCTTCCTCGTCGCTGGTCACGAGACGACCAGCGGGCTGCTGTCCTTCGCCATCTATTTCCTGATGAAGAATCCGCAGTACGCGCAGCGGGCGCGGGCCGAGATGGACGAGGTGCTCGGCAACGACTGCCGAACCCAGCTATGAGCAGATCCACCGGCTCAGCTACGTCCGGCAGGTCCTCGACGAATCGTTGCGGATGTGGCCGACGGCGCCGATGTTCACGCGCACGCCTCTGCATGACACCGTGGTAGCCGGCAGGTCTGCCTTTCCGAAGGACACCGCGCTATCGATACTCGTGCCGATGCTGCACCGGGACCGGAGTGTGTGGGGAGCCGACGCCGAAGAGTTCAACCCGGACCATTTCCGCCCCGAGCGCTTCAAGTCCGTGCCGCCCAATGCTTATCGCCCCTTCGGGACCGGAATGCGCCTGCATCGGTCGTCAATTCGCTCTCCAGGAGGCCACGCTCGTCCTGGGAATGCTGTTGCAGCGGTTCGAATTCATCGACCACCGTGACTACCAGTTGCACACACTGGCCACGTTGACCGTCAAGCCCGCCGACTTCTGGATCAAGCTGCGCCCGCGCACCGACCACGCGCTGCGGGTCACCATCCCGCCGCCCAGCCCAGTGGAGCAACCAACGGCGGACCGGCCGCAGCGACGTCCGGCCTCCAGGCTCGGCGGGTGCGGGGTCGGAGTACCCGGTGCGGGTGACGCGGATCCGGCGCAGGCCGGCGACGGCCGGCTCGCGCTCGAACGGGACGAACCAGTCGGCGAAGACTGCTGCGTGGATCATGACGATCGGCTAGCCGTCGCCGCCGGAGTCGGTGTAGCGCATGGTGATTCCCTCTTTCTCGGTGTGTGGTCGATCTGGGTTTGTAGGGTCAGTTGGCGTAGAGACGGATTTCTATGCCGTCGGGGTCGTGCAGTCCGATGAGGACGGTGCCGCCTTCGTGGCCGGTGACGATGCCGCCGTGCTTCTGGTCGATGGCGGCCAGGTGGTCGGCCCAGTCGTGCACGCCGTCCCGGGTCGGGACGCCGAGCGCGACGAGGTCGAAGCCGGAGAGGGCGGCAGCGCGCTCGGGGTCGTGCCGCAGCGCGATCTGGGTGCTGCCGTCGGAGGCCTTGAGCGCGACGCCACGAAGTTCGCCGTCCTCGGTGAACTCGATCGCGACCTCCAGCCCGAGCACCCGCAGGTACCACTCGCTGCTGACGCGAACGTCGCTGACCGGGATCTTCACGTGGTGGATCGGTGCAAGGTCTGGCATGGTCTGTCCTCTCACTAGAGCTGACTCTAACGCGTCATTGGAGTAGTCTCTAGCGAGTGAGCGATTCTGTCAAGGACAAACCGAGTCGGGCCGAGAAGACCAGGCTGACCAGGCGGCGGATCGTCGCCGCGGCGGCGGACCTATTTCTCGACCAGGGCTATGGTGCGACGACGCTCGACCAGGTCGCGGCACGCGCGGGCGTTGCCGTGCAGACCGTCTACTTCCACTTCGGGAACAAGGCGACGCTGCTCAAGGAGGCGCTCGACGTGGCCGCCGTCGGCGACGATGCGCCGGTCGCGTTACTCGACCGGCCGTGGCTCGAGGAGTTGACCGCCGAACCCGACCCGGTCCGGGTGATCGAGCTCTGGACGAACGGCGGCCGCGAGATCCTGGAGCGGGTGGCGCCGCTGCTCGCCGTCGTCCGCGGCACCGTCGGCACCGATCCCGATCTCGCCGCGCAGTGGGAGGTCAACGAGGGCCAGCGCCGCACCGCGTTCCGCGTTCTGACCGACCTGCTCGCCGACCGCGGGGCGCTACTCCCGGGGCTCACCGTCGAGGGCGCCGCAGATCTCGCCTTCCTGATCACCAGCGCCGAGAACTACATCGTCGCCACGCACACGCTCGGCTGGGCGCCGGAACGCTGGCAGCGCACCACGGCCACGCTGCTCGCCCAGAGCCTCCTCCGCGAGACGCCGGGCTAGGGCGCGACACTTCGTGCTCAATCGTCACCGGTAGTTCGTCGGGCGTAGTAGCTTGCGCGGGCTCGGGCTTGGTGTTGTCGGCGCCCGGTCGACCCTTGCAGGACGTACTCGGCCTTGTGGATAGGTGCGATGACGGTCAGGAGGCGGCCGATCTCGTTGCGGGTCAACGGGATCAGGGCCTGGCAGTCGGCTGGGGCTGGTTCGGTGGCGGCCATCACACGATAGGAGTGCGTTGGCCAGATCGTCAGCGCAGTCCACCCGTGCCAGGACGACCAGATCCGGACCCGGTGCTCGTTGAGGGCGGCGAGTTCCTTGCTGGCGGCGAAGGACTCCTCGATCGTCGAGCGCCGGCCCGCGACCTTCACCAGGGCCTTCACCGGGACCTGCGTCGGTGAGTAGGCGCGGTAGAACGCGTACTCCCCGGTCGTGCGGTGCGGCGGATCAGCAGCCAATGATGCCCGGTGCTGGTCGCGGCGGGGTCCGCAGTGCAATCGCCAACCGGGACGAGCCGGGCCGGTGCTCAGCGCTGCCGGATGCTTCTCGGCCTGGTCACCAACCGTCGGCGCCGACGGTTGGTTGGGGATCGCCATCCGGGCATCCGGCAGTGGACCCGACCGGCTTCCTGCGGGTGATGGTGTCACCGACCCGCGACGGGTCCACGGGTTACCGATCCAACGGGCCAGAGCAGCGGGATGCCGGATCGAGTACAGGCGATCAGGGCTTGCGGGCGAGGAGCCGCTCGACTTCTTTCGGCAGTGTCGTCTCGAAGTCGTTCAGGCGGGCCCATGTCGGCTCGATCGTGATGCGGTCCATGGAGTCGTAGATCGCTCGAACACCGCCTTCGAAGTCTTCGGCGCCGCGCGCGCTTTGGGTTTTTGAGGCTGGCGTCGATGTAGTCCTGCGGTACGCCGTCGACGACCTCGATGCTGGCCCGGCCTCGCAGGAGGAGGCAGCGTGGTGGCTGGCCGTCGGAATCGATCGTCAACGCAACGGCCGGGTTCTGGCGAAGGGCTTTGACCTTTGCCGATGTCGGAATGGTGCACACCAGCACGCGGCGGTCCTTCCACAGATAGCCGATCGGGATAACCCGGGGGGTGCCATCGAGCGCCGTGTAGGCCAAGCGCGTGAGGGGTGATCCGCGCAGCAGTTGACCAGCAAGCGGCTTGTCGAGTTCGGCGGCAAGGGCGGCTAAATCCACCGATCCAGAGTCGCGCACACCGACGCGTCCGCGTACGCCAGGACCAGTCGGTAGGACCCGCCGGGACGCGCATCGAAGTGTTCGAACGGGCCGGTCATCCGTCGGGCGGTAGCCACACGGCAAGCGCGTCGGAGTCGGTCAGCGCGGCGAATACCCGGTCCGGCGAGGCGCTGATGACTCGGACGGCGGTGTCAGTCCGACTCATCGCGGGCGCGCCGGTAGCGCTCGTAGATCACGCGCGAGCCGAACGTCCTGGTCTCGACCAGGTCTAGCCGAACGTCTTCGGTGACCGGCGGCAGGAAGGGCGTGCCGCCACCGACGACGACCGGATTGCGGACATGCGCAACTCGTCGACGAGGCCGAGCTCGATCGCTGCCGCGGCCAGGCCGGCGCCGCCGATCGAGACGTCCTTGTCGGTCGCGTGGAGCGCCGCAGCGGCCTCGTCGGCCACCGACGCCTCGGCGAGCCGGGCGTTGCCCTGAACGCTGTCGAGCGTGCGGCTGAAGACGACCTTCGGGATAGCGCACCAGACGTCGGCGAACGCGGCCCCGAGCTCGTTGTCGCGCATCGACCGATCCGTCTCCCACGGCAGCATGGTCTGGTAAAGCCTGCGGCCGCACAGATAGCCGCCGAGCTCGCGTGTCTGCGCGATGTGGAAACGAAACTGCTCCTCGTGAGGGACCGTCCACCCGAACGCGCCAGCGCGGTCGGCGACGAAGCCGTCCACCGAGACGCCCATCGAGTAGATCAGCATGGCCTCAAGCTCACCGCAGCGGAGCGACGAAGATGATCGCGATGAAGTTCACCATTGAGCGTGACATCGGGCCCTCCGTCCTTCCGCAGGCTGCTCTGCCACAGCTAGTGACCGATCGCGAGACGAAAACTCATCGTCGTGGGCGGTCCAAGCGATCGTACGGCCATTGCCGACGCCGCACTGAGATCCCGGAAGCGGAACCGCAATCGAACCGCCGGCGCCTCCATCCCCATGGCCTGGGCTGCCTTGATCGTTGTCGTTCCGCAGGGGATCCGCCGTTGGCACAGCGGCCGCCGCTCTGACAGTCTGTACGGGTCGAGTTGAGCGGGAGGAGGTGCGACAAACGTGACCACGACCGTTTCCGCGCCTCCTGAGGCTGACTGACCGAGTGCAGCCGCAGGTCGCGCCTCCCGTGAGAGGTGGCCCCATGGCCGTGCGTATCAAGAGCATCACCTTCGATTGCACCGATCCCTACCGCTTGGCACAGTTCTGGTCGCAGCTGACGGGTTTCACCGAGGATCCGGACAACCGCAACGCGCCCGACGACCAAGAGGCCGTGCTGCTGTCGCCGGACGGCCAGCCGGCGTTGCTGTTCATCGCGGTGCCCGAGCAGAAACACGCCAAGAACCGATTGCACCTTGATCTGGTGCCGATCGACCGCCGGCGGGATGACGAGGTCGATCGACTCCCTGGCCTCGGCGGCCGGGTGGTCGACGACCGGCGTCGCCCGGACGGCTCCGGATGGGTGGTGTGTGCTGACCCGGAGGGCAACGAGTTCTGCATCGAACGCAGCGACGTGGAGCGCACGGCCCGGGTCGAGCAGCTCGGCCGCGCGCTCGCCGCGGTCGGTGAGCTCATCACCAAGGTCCGACCCGAACAGTGGTCAGCGCCGACCCCGTGTACGGACTGGACGGTGCGCCGGCTGGTCGACCACCTGATCGGGATGAACCGGGTATTCGCCGCGCTGCTCTCCGACGAGCCACCACCACAGCCAGCCGCCGACAACATCGAAGACGACCCCGTCGGCGCCTATCGCGATTCCGCAGCCATGCTGCTGTCCGAGTTCGAGCAGCCTGGAGTCCTCGAACGCACCTACCGCGGCCCGCTCGGGGCGGCTACCGGCGCCGAGCGACTGCAGATCCGGCTCTACGACCTCCTCGCCCACGGCTGGGACCTGGCTCAGGCCACGGGGCAACCCGTCGAGCTGCCTGGAGATCTGGCCGAGCAGTCGCTGGAGTTCGTGCGCATCCACCTGACCGAGCAGGCCCGCCCAGGTCGATTCGGCCCGGCTCAGATGGTCGCTGACCATGCGCCCGCCATCGAGCGACTGGTCGCCTTCCTCGGACGCCCCGTCGACACATATCCCTGACCCGCCACCCGGGGCACCCGGTACCCGATCGTCAATCAGGACGGGGGGCGGTGGGATGGTAAACTCGATCCCCCGACGAAAAGCATGTTCCACCAAGCACTCTGACCCTCGAAGCAGCGGAAGTCACCGGTCGGTGCGCACCCATCCTGAGGGCCCGGGACGCCGCGTTGCCGACGGCGACCGCATCGTCCCAAGATCGTGCGTCACCGGGGTCCGGGGCGACCGTCTCGCCCTTGACGATGCCGATGGCGGCGAACTGCCCGCTCCGAACGGTGGAGGCGATCCACACTCCGGCCAGGGTGATGGCGATGCCGAGGATGGTAGTCGGCCCCGCAGGTTCGCCCAGGACCGCGATAGCCAGGACGGTGGCCGCCACCGGTTCCAGCATGGTGAGCGTGACGGTGTTGGCAAGGGTGAGGCGGGCCAGGCCGGCGGACCAGAGGGCGTAGGCGATGGCGGTGGTGACCACACCGAGGTAGAGCAACGCGGCGATGGTGCCCGATGTCGCGGCAGGATTGCTGCCGGCGATTGCGAGTAGCACGGCCGCCGGGATGATGGCGACGCCGAACACCCCGGCAGCGGCAGTGAGAGTGGGTCGGTCCGTGGTGAGATCGCGGATCGCAGATCCGAACACGGGAAAGCAACAGCCGGCGATCATCGCGCTGGCCCAGGCTGCGGGATTCAATGTGACAGCACCGGCGCCAGTGGTCACTGCGGTGCCCAGCACGGCGACACCCACGCCGATCCACCAACGCCGCCGCAATGGCGTTCCGCGGCGGGCCCGATCGAGCAGGCCGGCGACGACCGGACCGGTGCCGATGGTGACGATCGTTGCGGTCGCGACGCCCGCCAGGCTGACCGAGAGGAAGAACCCGAGTTGGAAGACGAGGAATGCGATGGCTCCCGGCAGCGTCACCCGCCACCGCAGCGGGTACCTCCAGGGTGCCTGGCAACGCGCGGTGCTGAGCCCAACGAGTGCCGCCCCGCCGAGTACGACCCGCCACCCGGCGGTCGTCACCGCGGGCAACCCCGGGGCCAGTAGCTGGGCGGCGACTCCCGATGTTCCGAACAGCAGGGCGGCAACCGCGACGCGCGCCTCGTTGATGTCGACGGATGGTGGGATCTTCATGCCAGTGATGGTGTCAGGAACATGTCAGCCATCGATGCCAAGTATTCCATGTATACGTCTTCGTCTTAGAATCCGAAGCCATGGACAAGGTGGATCGTGAAATCCTGTACCAACTGCAGGTGAACGGTCGGCTCCCGAACAACGAGCTCGCCGACCTCGTCGGGCTGAGCCCTTCGCCGTGCCACCGGCGGGTCCGCCTGCTCGAGGCGTCAGGGGTCATCCGGCGGTTCACCGCCGTGCTGGATCCGCAGCTGATCGGCCGCGGGTACGAGGTGCTGGTCTGGGTGACCCTGCGGGAGGTGACCAGGGCGACGATGGCCGAGATCGAGGAACGGTTCGCGGCGTTGGAGGAGATCACCGAGGCATCCCGGATGATGGGTCAACCCGACTACCTGATCAGGGTGTGCCTGGCCGACGCGGCCGCCTACGAGAGCTTCTACATCGACGTGCTGGCCGCCCTGCCGCACGTGCAGACCCTGACATCCATGACCACGATGAAGACCATCAAACGGCACCAACCAATGCGACCGACCAGATAACCACGCCGCCATTGCGACACGGTCTCTGGTCCATTACCTCGCTGCCAACAACCGATCCCGGTCCTCACGTTTCATACCGGCTACATGCCTCGATCGATCACGACGACGTCAGGAATCCTTGCCATCGCTTCATCCGGACCCGCCCGACGCTGACCGAATCGAGTGGGCCGTCCGATTTTGACGCCGTCGAATTGATACGAGTCCGCTGTTCCCGCTGGGGGATCCTGTAGCGATTCGCCCGGGCGGTGGGGCGGCGCAGCAATGAGGTGAACGCGTCACAATCTGCCGAGGCCAGCACAACAGGACTCTGCGACGCGCGATGGGTCTTGATCCACTGCATGCCACCTTCGACGCGACCCCCGAGACGCGGATTGGTGCAGGCACATCTCGGCTCAGATGAAGGCGGAGAGTAACGCCATGTCCTGCCCGCCGCGAACGCGGATCCGGGCAGCGAGATCACCGCCCGGGGCTCACCCGCGGCCAGGGTCGGCTCTGCTGGATCTGGGCGGCAACGGACAGGACCAGCGACTCCTGGCCCGGCCGTGCGGCAATCTGCACCGCCATCGGGGTCCCCGAGTACGGATGCCGCCCAGCGGGGACGCTCGCGGCGGGCCACCGGAACACGTTCCACTGCGCGGAGTACGGCGCAAAGTGCATGTCGGTATACGTGTTCACTGGCCATGATTTCGTGCTCCGCGTCGTGGCGCGCGGCGGCGGGTGGGCCAGAGCTGGGGTGATCACCGCGTCGAACCCGTCGAGCAGGTTGCGCACCCTGGCTTCGGCCCGCGCCACGCGGTTTTCGTCGACGAGTTTGCCCCGCAGCGCAAGTCCGCCGATGGCGACGTGGGTGCGGGTCCGCCGCTGCAACAACCGCCGGTCCAGTCCCTGCGCATCGATTGCCGGCCCCGCGAGCCAGCGAGCAATGGGAGCGATGACCGGGTAGTACAGCCAGCAGTCCGCAGTGGTATGCCCGAGCTCCCTGAGCGCCCCCGCGATGTCCTGCGTGGCGCGGACCCAGTGGGGGTCGGTGCGCCAAAACGCCACCGGCGACCCCACAGCCACGGCGATCCGCAGGTCGCGGCGCGGCGCGATCTCGGACAGGTCGGGTCGATCGGCCAGCACCGAGAGCATCAGCGCTGCATCTTCGACAGTGGTTGCCAGCGGGCCGTTCTCTGCGACTCCGAACCACGAGTTCGGTCCGAGTTCGGCCGGTACGACGCCGTGCCCGGGCTTGATTCCGAACACCCCGCAGCTGGCCGCCGGCACCCTGATCGAGCCCATTCCATCGGCCCCGTGGGCGATCGGCACCATCCCCGAGGCCACCGCGGCCGCGCTTCCTCCGGAGGATCCGCCGGGGACCCGGTCGGTGTTCCACGGGTTCCGGGTGATCGCAGCCGGCGAATCCGTGCTGCCCCAGATACACAACTCGGGGACCGCGGTGATACCGACAACGATCGCCCCGGCGGCCCGCAACCTGGCCACCACCGGATGATCACCCGCGACCGGTTCGGCGGATGTCGCCCTCGAACCGTTGCGCAAGGCCTCACCGGTCACCGCGACGTTGTCCTTGATGGACACCGGGACCCCCGCGAGCGGCAGCTCTGCGCGGTCGGGTCGGTCGTCGAGTGCGGCGGCCTCGGCCAGCGCCGCATGCCTGCGGACCACCACAAACGCCCGCAGCACCGGGTCCCGGTCGGCGATCCGGTCCAGGGCTTCGGTGACGGTCTCGGTGGCCGTGCTCGTCCCGTTCTGCACCGCGGCAGAGATTGCGGTTGCCGTGAAATCGCCGGTCCAGGCCATCGGCCGAGTATGGCCTCGCGCGGGCAGCGATACCCGCGTCCGGGTCGGGTCGCCGGAATGTCCGTGGGGTTCCCTCCCCTCCCCTGACGCCGGACGTCGACGAATTCCACTGCAACAACAAGCTGATCTCGGGCGAGCCTTTTCCGCGGACGCGGCTCGGCCGGCCGGCGCAGCCGTGCATTCTGTCAGACTGCTACCCGAACACGACGGCGGCACTGTCGGAGCTGGCTGCGACGATCGCCGGCAGTCGAATCACTGCAGGAAGGTGACGCAATGGATGTGCAGTTCATCACGAGCGTCGCAGTGATCACGCCCAACCCCGCGGTCAGCCGAAGGTTGTACCTCGACGCAGTTGGGTTGCCGCTCACGGCGGAAGCTGACGGGTACCTGCACAGCGAAGACATCGACGGCAGTAAGAGCTTCGGCGTCTGGCCCCTGGCTCAGGCTGCCCAGGCCTGCTTCGGAACCCCTGACTGGCCAGCTGATCGACCGGTGCCGCAGGCGAGTATCGAGTTCGAGGTCACCGATGTTGACGCCGTCCAAGTCTTTGCGGACGAGTTGAAAGACATGGGCTTCGCGCTGCTGCACCAGGCACGCACCGAGCCCTGGGGACAAACGGTCGCTGGGCTTCAGTCCCCCGAGGGCGCGATCATCGGCCTCTCGTACGCGCCGTCGATGCATTCGTAACGAGAAGGACGTGCGCCGGGTAGGGGGTAGGGGAAGCCCCTGCGGCCCGATAACGATCAAGGCACTGAGGGCGTGAGATCCAGCCGTGGACGCGCTGTTTGCGGTTGGCGTTGTGAGACAGCCAAGGAAGGCAGGCGCGGCGGATCCGCGGAATGCGCGCGTCGGGGCCAGACAGGGGTGTCGGCGTGCTCCGCCCAAACTGGCGACGTGTGATTGTCGGATCCGCCCGGGCCCGTTCGTGGTGATGGAAGGCCCGGCACAACTCTCGGGCGACAACGAGAGGACAGTGCCGATGGCCGACGATGAGGCGACCGGCGGAGCGAGACCTCTGCGATTCGGGGTTGTCGCCCCTGTCACGACTGATCTACCGGCATGGCGAGACCAAGTGCGCCGTATCGCCGACAGCGGTTACTCGACACTTCTGATGCCCGACGTTCAGCAGTGGCAGCCGGCGCCGGGACCCACGTTGGCTGTCGCTGCGACTCTCGCCGACCTGCGGGTGGGTACCTGGGTGTACGCCTCTCCGCTGCGGACGCCGTGAAGTATGGCGTGGGAAGCGCACTCACTGTCGGTGCTTACTGAAGGTCGCTTCGAGATGGGCATCGGCACCGGGAGACCCGGGATCGAAGACGAACTGCGCCAGTTGGGCCTTCCGGTGGTGACACCAGGCGAGCGGTTGTCTCAGGTGCGTGACGCTGTCACGTCGCTACGAGACCTCGACGGCCCAGACCTGCACACACCGGTAGCGATGGCTGTGCGTGGTCCGAAGGCCCGGGCGCTGGCGGTCGACCTTGCGGATACCGTCACGTTCGCTGCGATGCCGGGCGACTCTCGGGCCGAGATCATGCGGATGGCGGCCGATTTCCGCGCGATCCGCCACGTCGAACTCGCGCTCCACGTGCCGGTGGTCGGTGACGCCGTGTCCCCGTTCATGGCACCCCCGACACGGACCCTGCCGCGCTGCGAGCGGCGGACTCGCTATTGGCACTTCCAGGTGACCCGACGGCGGCCATCGAGGAAGTCCTGAGACGACGGGAGGAGGGCGGCTTCTCCNACTTTGTCGTCGGCGCCAACGCCGCTGATGCCCTCGCTCCTGTCGTCGCCGAGCTGACCGGACACTGAAGCGCAGAAGGTACAGCCGTTATTCGCGAACGGGCGACTGAGGTGAAAGCGCTACGCCGTTGGCAATCGCGGCTAGCCCAGGGCTAGCCCAGGGCTAGCCCCGTGGCGGCCAAGGCGCGGCGGATGAACGCGGCCAGATTCCGTCGCGACCCTGCGCCAGTTGTCGCCCCGCCTGCGACATCGGGTCTGCACGCTCGATCCGTTGGCCGCCGAGGTCGCCTGTGCCCGCAGGCGGATCGCGCAGCGGGACGGCGTGATCCGGGGATGGACTCAGCCAGGGTCTGACTCTGAGCGCAGCGCCTGACCCGAAAACGTTGCACCGGATGACGGGTCAGGACCGGGTTGTGTTTCTCAAGCCCATCGTCCTGCCAGCCCAACGTCGTCGTATGCAACTACATCGTCCGTCCATGCTTCGACGGGAACGTGAGCCGATTGCTGCGGGCGCAGTGCTGGGACTGGCCTTGTGGACCTCATCACCGAGCACGCCCGACAAATCATGGCCGGTCGAACAGATGATCTCTTGCGGGTCGCATCGCAATACGGATTCATACCCGAACCCAGCTGAGACTGTTTCACAAGTGGATCGGCGGATTCTTGCAGTGACCTCAATACGGCGTCGACCGAATGGTCGCCGGTCGGGACATTCGCCGCCGATGCCTCTCGCTGCCTTTCGGTGTTCCCGGGGCCGGTGCCGTGCCGGATCGATGTCTGATGGCCGATGCTTGCGTCGCTGCTGCCATGGCGGGTTATCTGGCGTCCAGGTCACCTTCGACCGGGCGAAGTTCACCGGCGGCGCGGTCACCCAGCGACGGCGGGGGGTCAGCGCCCGTGCGGTTACCCTCGACGTGCAGGTTTTCCGGGGTGGCCGCCGCTCGAGCCCGACTCGTGTTCGGCCGATCCTGATGCAGGAGAGCGGGCGATCGCTGCAGCGTTTGGGCGCGTCCTCGACGTAGCACTTCTGCGTCAAATGCATTGTTGTGGAAGCATTCTTGCGATCGGCGTCGCTGATGTTGGTTGTCTCGGTCGTGTGTTCAGCCCGACCCGGTGTTCTTCCGTGAAGACAGCTTCCTTGTGGTGTCACGGTCTCGCAGTAGTTGGGTGGTGAGGGTGTCGCCGACCCGTTTTTCGTACCGGTCGGTGGTCCAGCCGCAGCCGCATACCAGCAGGTACCAGGTGTCGGGGTGGTTGAGGGTCCAAGGGATGTCCGTGGCTGTGGTGACGGTCATGCCGTCGGCGAGTGCTCCGAGCTCGTCGAGTCGCTGCGCGAAGCCGCCGAGAACCGCGCGGAATTCGCTCTCGATCCGCTTCTGAAGTGGGCGACCTCGCTACCTACCGCTATCGCGAGCACGGGCGCACTCGTGACAACTAGAGCGAAAGCCGAAGGTGTCCGGGCTGCGTCCGTATGATCACATGGTCAATCGATGGCGACACGCTCTCACTGACGTTCCGGGACGAAGAAGGAGTCACCCCCGTTGAACGATTCGTCATTGACGGCACCTGGAAGCTGTTGCCTTGACAAACAACTGAGTCCCGCCAGCCGAACCTGCTTTGAGCAGGATCAGACTGCCGTCGGCTGACGGCGGTACGTGTGCCGCAATGGTCAACCTTCCGGGACACCTGTCAGACGCGAGAATGTCGGCCGAGATCGAGAACCCGCTGAAGGTGGCGGCATCCCAGGCCTTCCAGTTCCTACACCCGTTCCGGGACTTCGCCCGGAACGGGTGGCCCCTTCGGGGCAGCTCTGGTCACGACTGGGTGGGTCGTCCTACGGTCGGCGGATGGCCGACGACTTCAGCGCACGGTACGGCGATCTGCTGACCGGTTCGTATGACTGTGTGGATCGGATCGTGCTGAATGCGTACTACCCGATGGGGCACGCGCCGGGCGGGTTCCGGGTGTGGTGGCGGCGGTTGCACAACGGCAGCGACGAGCAACTGGACGACAACCATCTGATGCGGATGGCGGGCCGGTTCGCCCGTCGGGTCAAGGCCTGGGGCGCGGCGAACCAAGTGCCGGTCATCTACTGCAAGACCGGT
>JGI20200J14955_1000030_pt1 | contig 27762 bp, 22 predicted proteins | sample NGESurshal092012_FD_14955 | JGI IMG/M metagenome (IMG submission 14955) | reverse complement strand
AAACTAAGTTAATTTTAAAACCTAATCGATAAACTTATCGATTAGGTCAATGCCTAATTTTGGTTTACTCTTATAGGTATCGCTATCCTGCAGCCGTGCTTCTGGCTTGAAAACCTCAAACATTAAGGGGAAGGTCACATTATCCAAGACACCAAAGGCATGAACTGAAACCATGCCATTATCGATTTTTCCAACATTGCTCAGATATTGTCTGGAAACATAATCAGTCCTTTTGCCTTTTTTACGATCCCCAGTTTCATCAATACAAACTGTGATGCCACGGCCTCTCAGAGCTTGCTGAGTGAGTTGTAGTCTTCGTCGTCGAAAGTCTGGGGTGGACCAAGGGGCTTGGGCAACAAAATGATGTAAGGCTTGAGCATCACTGTTCACTACTTTCGCAATAGCTGGCAGCGTTTTGCGTTTGATATCAGCAATCATTCCTAANTGCAAACTCTTGAAATGTTCAAAAGCACGCACATCTGGAAAAAGGTGTTGGTAATTAGAACAGTATTGATCAATGAACGAGATAGTGTTGATAGGTCCTCGTGGTGCAGTCATGTCTAAAACCTCCTCTGCAAAAGGCTTTCACCCCTATTCTACCCCAATTTGACAGATCAGGGATATTTCTTGCCCGACCTTACCCGTTTTATGACACCGCTATCCGAATTTACAGAAGCGGATTCTCGAACTGATGAAATTACCAGAATCTCTGTATCACCTACATCTTCAAGCAGGGCAAGACTTAATTCTTTTCTCTCGTCCAAAATCAGCGAACCGACAGGTATGATCAATAAGCCGATTATTTAAATCTCTGTGTCTAAACCAACTATTGCTGTCACTCATTTGGGTTGTGAAAAAAATCGGGTAGATACCGAACATATGCTGGGACTGCTTGCTCAGGCGGGCTATGGTGTCGATAGTAACGAAGAAAAAGCCGACTATGTCCTGGTCAATACCTGTAGTTTTATCGAGGATGCTCGCAAAGAGTCCGTGCGCACCTTGGTCAGTTTGGCCGAACAGGGGAAACGGATTATTATTTCTGGTTGTTTGGCACAGCATTTCCAGGGAGAACTTTTGGCCGAACTGCCAGAAGCCGTAGCCCTCATCGGCACGGGGGACTACCAAAATATTGTCAATGTCATCGAACGGGTGGAACAGGGAGAAAGGGTCACGGCTATTTCTGAAATTCCTACCTTTATTGCTAATGAACAGCTCCCCCGCTACCGCACTACGACGGAATCAGTAGCCTATTTGCGGATTGCGGAAGGCTGCGACTATCGCTGTGCCTTTTGCATTATTCCCCACCTGAGAGGCGACCAACGTTCTCGCTCCATAGAATCGATCGTGGCAGAAGCGCATCAACTGGCCAGTGAAGGGGTGAAAGAAATTTTGCTGATTTCTCAAATCACCACAAACTATGGCCGAGATATTTACGGGGAGCCCAAATTAGCAGAACTGATTCGCAAGCTCTCTGCAGTGCCTGTGCCCTGGATTCGTCTTTTGTACCTCTATCCCACGGGCATCACTGCCGAAGTAGTACAAGCCCTCAAAGAAAGTCCCAATGTCCTGCCCTACTTGGATATGCCGCTCCAGCATTCCGATCCTGATGTACTCAAGTCGATGAATCGGCCTTGGCAAGCGGAGGTCAACGACCGGGTGATGGATACACTCCGGGAGAATCTACCAGGAGCCACTTTCCGCACAACTTTTATTGTTGGTTTCCCTGGTGAAACCGATGAGCAGTTCCAGCACTTAGTCCGTTTTATCAAGCGTCATCAGTTTGACCATCTGGGCGTCTTCACCTATTCCCAAGAAGAAGGGACTCCCGCCGGAAGTTTACCGGATCAAATCCCGGAAAAAATTAAAAAGCAACGCCGCAAAGCTTTGATGATTGCCCAACAACCGATTTCTTTGAGACGCAATCAGGCGCTTATCGGTCAAACTTTGTCCGTTTTGATTGAGCAGGAAAATCCAGAAACTGGAGAATTTATCGGTCGGGCCGCTCGCTTTGCTCCCGATGTAGATGGACAAGTCTATGTCAAAGGTAGTGGCCTTGGTCTTGGCAGTATCGTGCCCGTAGAAATTACGAACGCAGATACCTATGACCTCTGGGGCCATTGGGTGGAGCGGGTAGCGGCGATTAAAGATGTTGCAGCGATGACCAGATAGGTCAGAATATTAGCAGTGGGTACAGAGCTTAGAGTGAGTTCCCTATGATCGAGCATCAAAGTTCTAGCGACCTCTCTGCAGAAGACTATCTGAAGAGAGAAGAGGATAGTCTACTCCGGCATGAGTACAGGCGAGGAAACGTCCACGTCATGGCAGAAGAAAGCGATCATCATACGCTGATTGCTGGCAACTTAGCTGTGCTCTTGAAAAACCATCTGCGCAAGAGCAAATACCATTCTTATATATCGGATACCAAGGTATATATCGAAGCGGTTAACAGCTATTATTATCCTGATCTAGTGGTCAGTTGTGATGTGCTAGATAGGGCATTTGATGACTTCTTGCGCTATCCCTGTCTAGTGGTGGAAGTGCTATCTCCCGAAACAGAAGCTTTTGACCGAGCAGACAAGTTCACTGATTATCGAACTTTAGAATCACTCCAGGAATATGTTCTGATCAGTCAAAACCAGATGAGTGTGGAATGTTTCCGTCGCACACCAGAGGGTGAATGGGTACTTTATTCCTATGGCGAAGCTGACAGGATTCAGTTAGTTAGTGTAAATTTTCAATGTGCCGTGACAGAAGTATATAAAAATGTAGACTTATCCCCTGTTGTTCAATCTTGATTCCATCAAGCAGCCGATGTCAGACCCAAAAGAACTTATGCATACCTGGCATGTTTACATCGTTCGATGTTCGGACAATACGCTCTATACCGGAGTTACTAAAGATTTAGAGAGGAGAATCAACGAGCATAATGCAGATGACCGATTAGGAGCTCGATACACCAAATCAAGAAGACCTGTCACTCTAAGGTATGAAGAGATTTCTGAAAGTCGATCTGCAGCTTCTAAGAGGGAAGGGGAAATTAAGCGGCTGACGAAGAAGCAAAAAGAATCCTTGATTGCCGAATATACACCTTCCCTGGATTGCGTGAATTCTACAATTAAGGTTGTTAATTCGTTAAACAGGCTATTTTGCCCTAACGGTCTGTAGAGACACCTTTCGCGTTTCTACGGGATCCCGATGGTCATGGTCATTGTGGATTTAAATCGATTAACAAATACATCGAATCGACCCCATTTTATGAATGAAAATTATAGCCATCAATGGATACTACCGCAACGATTTTCGTGCCAAAGAACTAACCCAATCCACCAAAAAAGTCAGGATAATCAAGCATCCAAGCGTGGCGACTATGCCCTGCGTATCGAAACTGCTCAGTTGTTCTGTCAGTAAATGACCCAGTCCTCCAGCCCCAACTAGCCCAACTACGACTGTTTCCCGAATACAGACTTCCCAGCGATAGAGGATATAAGCCAGAGAACGGGGCATGGTTAAGGGCAGTACGCCATAGAGAAAGATGGAGGACGCAGGAGCACCTTGCGCTTTCAGGGCTTGCAAAGGCCGCTGATCCAAATTTTCCACACCCTCTGCCATGAGTCGGCCCAGAATACCCAGATTGTGCAAGCCCAAAGCTAGCGCTCCCGGCAGAATACCCGGAAAGATTACAAACAGAAAGACCAAAGCCCAAATAGGCGGTGGGATAGCCCGAAAAATCAGCAAGACGGCCCGTGTAAGGAGCAAGGTAGCCCAACCACAGCTATTACTTTGGGCGTTCTGAGTACCAGGATTGAGCAGTCCTCCCGGCAAGAAAAAGTTATAAGCCCCTGGGAAAGACAATAACAAGCCACCAATCCCTGCCAGGGTCATCGCCAGGATAGAGATGGACAGCGTTTCGCCAGAAAGGCTTAGGAGCTGCTGTAGCTGGGAGCTATCGACATGGGGGGAGAATGCCCCTTTTGCCAAAGCTTCAAAAAATTCTCCTGTGCGTGGGGACCAGAGCTTGGTGAAATCAGGATGGACATACCAGAAGCACAAGGGCACTGACAGAAGAACCCCAAAGCCAATCCAATTCACCAAAGCATCTCGCTGATAGGCAGGCTGCATACTTTGACTTGGCTTCTGACCACGCTTATATTGATTCAAATCCAAACGACTGGCACACCCCAGACGACGGCGCAGGAGCGCACTACTCAAGTCCACCAAGCCATTGAGCAAAAACAAGGCCAAGAAGAAAGTCCAGAGCTGTGAGTAGCGCAGAGACTGGAGACTCAGCAAAATCTGATAGCCCAATCCTCCCGCCCCGATAATGCCAAGGACCGCTGCTGAACGAATCGAACACTCAAAGCGATAAAAAACGTAGGACAGCAGATTCAAAAAAGCTTGGGGCAAAAGGCTGTAGGCAAAAGCCGTCAGTGGTTTCACCCCACTGTTGACTAACGCCTGCAAGGATTGACGCGGAGTCTCATCGAGAATTTCAGAAAAGACTTTAGCAGTGACCGCTCCAAAGGGAATAGCAATCGCCAGAATCGCTGTCAGCGCATCTAAGCCCCAGAGATTGACGAAAAAGAGACCCCAAACCATTTCGTGAATCGCCCGTGGTCCCGCTAGAATCGCCCGTGCGCCCAACCATACGGCCCGTTGCTTATTCTGTCGGGGAAAGACCGTGGCCCACCACACCTCAGAGGAAAAGATCCCTCCCACTAAGCCCAGCAAAACACTCAGGGAGGTGCCACAAACGGCATAGGCTAAGGTGATAAGCGTTGCCTGGAAGGTTAACTGGAGCAGCTCAGGACTGAAATCCGGATCCACAGTGGCACTCAAAAATCGCCAGAAGAGTGGCCACCCGCCAGGATTGAAAATATCTTGCCCGAAAACTCCTGCCTGATAAACGGACAGAGCCAGCACACCCAAAAAGATGAATCCCCAGAGCACGCGAGGATTGGGTAAGAGAACTCGAGGAGATGCCTGAATTGTCACGCCTAAGCTTTAAGCTAATACCCAATCATCTCAGAGGATATGCCCCTGGTTGGACTGCGCTTCAGCGGCTTTCTTCTCATAGACCATTTAGAATTCAGATAGCGCTTAATCTGACTCCATGGCTGAAATCATTACCCTGCAAATTCCAGAACCGCTCTATCAGAGGCTAGTTGATACTGCTCGTGCTACCAACCGTCCTTTAGAAGACGTGACGCTTCATGCCCTGAAAGTAGGGAGTCCCCCTGACTGGACAAACGTCCCTGATGAATTTCAGGTGGATCTTGCTGCTTTAGACAGGCTGGAGGACGAAGCTTTGTGGAAAATTGCCCAGAGTCACAAATCTGCTGCTGAGATGGAACGTTATAGCCTTTTGTTGGATCGAAATCAGGAAGGGCTGTTAACCGATGCAGAACGAGCGGAATTGACAACACTGCGAGTTGAGAGCGATCGCTTCATGCTGCTCAAAGCTCAAGCTGCGGCCTTACTACACTGGCGCGGCTATCAGATTCCACACTTGTAACCGTTGTGTCTACTTACGTTTCCGAGAGTCTAAAATCTCAACTTGATGCTGCGGATTCTCGTCGCTGCTCTTACTGTCTTACGAGCGAAGCCAATAGCGGTATGCCGATGACGTACGACCATATCCTGCCTCGGTCGAAAGGTGGTATAACAACATTCGAGAATCTTTGTCTTGCTTGCCGTACGTGTAATGAGTTCAAATCTGACACTACAAAAGCCGAAGATCCTCTAACAGCCGAGCGCATTTCACTCTTTAATCCGCGCACTCAAATCTGGACTGAACACTTTACCTGGAGTCCAGATAGCATAAGAGCAGAAGGTTTAACGGCGGTGGGTCGTGCGACGATCATTACTCTACGCATGAATAATCCTGTTATTGTGGCTGCTCGCTGGCGCTGGACCATAAGTGGCTGGCATCCCCCAACTTAACGTCCAAGCCTATACAGGTCTTCAATCATCCCTGCCGAAACTTGGTCGGTGGGGCTATCGAATAAGATGTGTCCTTGTCTGAGACCGATGACCCGTTGATAGTGACTATGAGCAAACTCAACGGCGTGGAGACTACTTACCAAAGTTTTGGCTGTTTTTGCACTTAAGTCCCGCAGCAAATCCATAATTTCTCGACTACGTTCGGGGTCTAGGCTAGCAATCGGTTCATCCGCCAGAATTGCCAGCGGGTCTTGGACCAATACCCGTGCCAAAGCGACTCGTTGCTGTTGTCCACCGGAAAGCTCGTCATTACGGGCATAAAGTTTTTCTGCCATTCCGACTTGCGCCAGCGCCGCCCTTGCCGTTTCCACTTCCAGAGGCCAAACCAAAGAGGTCAAGGCTTTGAAAAAAGACCAGCGGCCTAAATGTCCGGCATTGACGTTGTGAATGACCCGCAGACTATCTACCAACTGAAACTGCTGATAGATCGTGCCAATCTTTTGTTGTGTTTGACGCAAAGCCTCGGTACGGAGATGACTCAGGTTCTGTCCCAAAACCCAAACTTCCCCCTGACTCGGCAAAAGCGTGCCATTGCAAAGACGAATCAACGTACTTTTACCCGCACCACTCGGTCCTATCAGCGCCACCTGTTCTCCGGGATAAATCTGCAGGTTGATATCACTCAAAGCCACAGAGCCCCCAAACTGATGAGTAACTCCTTTCAGTTCAAAAATTGGTACTCCTGGACTCATTAAGATGACTCTTCATTGATGAATAGTGATAGAATCGCGACCCAATTCAATATATGCATGCTGCTCAAATAATGCGGCGAGGTGTGGCAAGCTTTCTAAAAATAATACTTAAAGCTCCCCATCGGTGATATTTTCTGTTGCGCCTAATGTTTGCGATGAACTACGGGTATTTTCTGAAGAACAAGGAAAAGAAACTCCACCTGCAACTTGTCGAATAGATACCAGGTGCCCTTTTGCCCTTATTTTCCTAACGGGAGGAGGAGCCTAGGAGTTGCAAGGTCAATTATGTAACCAGCTATTATTATGTTAGCTCTAGCCTTCTAAGTCATCTCAGGCACAGCCGTATTCCGGAGATTCTTTTAGCCGAGGTCTCAAAAACCCCTCCCTCCTGCAAACATTGCTATGGTGACTTCATTGAGAGCTATAAAACCAATCCCCGAGCGCATCATGATTGATTCCAACACGAACACTGTAAAGCTCCGCAGACAAGTGGTTGAGGAATACCACAAGTTGTCATCGCTGGAACAGATGATGGTGCAAGTGTTTTCGGTGATTTATGAGCCGATTAGTAAAACTGCATTTGTAAGGTGTTTGAATCAGACTGGGGTACAAGATGAAAGCAGTAAGCCTTTCACCCCGCAAACGCTCATACCTTACCTTGATCGATTATTGGAATCGGGCTTGTTGGTTCAAGAAAATGGGCAAGGTCTTCAGTGCCATCCACTATTGGTAGAGATTGCTACGCGCGATGCCGTAAAGGCAGGACACTTTGAAACACTAGCTACCGTGGTCCAGGAGAGACTACCTATTGAGGTTCTCTGGAAAGATGCTCGCCGTTTCAAGGGTGAACGCCAATTAATGCGCGAAGTCCGGATTGGGATTTACCGCCAGGACATCAAGTTTGTCCAGAAACAGCTTACAGATTACTATCGATACAACTATTCAAGGGACCAGATCTCGATTGATCTATTTTATCAACGGGTACTCAATAATCCCTTTGATCCCGATTGGTTCCGCACCTTGCCTCCAGCATTGTATGAGCGCGTGCTAGTCAGTATCCTATCTGGCTCAATGCTGGGATTAACCCCCGCTGATGAAGCTTTTTCCTTGCTTCAGGAAGACTGGGCCGGACCGCACAAAGGCCCTGATTGGCAGCCCATCCTGTTGACAGAGCAACTGATCCTGAGGGGCAGATTTGAGGAAGCTCAACAGATTCCTGAGTCCCCTTTTGAAGGATATGAAGGATACCGCATTGATTCTACTAACCTCCGGGGATGGTTAGCTTTTCTGCGGGGTGATAACGAGGACGCCATCGCACACTATACTGCCGCCTTGCAGGCACTGAAGAAGGCTACAGGTAAACGGAAAATATACTTTCAGTCCATGAGTGGACTGTTTTTTGTTCTAGCGCTCCTAAAGGACGGGACGGCCACTCGCCTGAGCGAAGCAGAAGGGTATGCCAAGCTTGCTAGTCAATCAGAACATTGGCTTAGCCCAATTTATGGAGTGCTAGAAAGTGTGGTGAAAATCCAGCGGGGAGATCTTTCCCAAAAGGAATGGGTGCTCCATGTCTTTCCCCACTTAGGGCAGAACAGTTTAGAAATATTGCTGTGGGCTTTATGCCTCTACTGGGTTGATAGCGATCAAGCAAAAATCCATGTGCCTAAAGTAATTGCACCCTTTTATGAGCAAGCCGAGGCTGCGGGTTACCACTGGTTAGCGATGGAGGCAATGGAATTGCTGTCACGGATCCAACCCGAAAAGTATGGTAAACAGGCAATGGCGCTCCGTCAAAATAGCGGCATCCGCCCTCTAGTGGACTTGATCCAGCCACAGGAAGCTTGGGAACTATGCTTGAATGCCCTGGCCAACGTGCAATCGTCAGGAACCGCAAAACCAGAGACGATCCAACGCCTAGCTTGGTTTGTCACCTTTCAATCCGGAGGCTGCTTACTGCACCCTCGAGAGCAAACGATTAAGGCCAAAGGGGAGTGGAGCAAAGGTCGCCCTGTCGCGCTCAAACGACTTAAAAACGATACGGATGAGATTGGCTATCTCACTGCTCAGGATCTACGCGTTTGTTCTCTGATCAAAGCCCACTCTGATGCTTATGGCTGGGGAAAAATCGAATATACGTTTGGGGAAAAGGCCCTCGCCGCTCTGATTGGACATCCGTTGGTCTTCTGGGAAGATGCCCCGACCACGCGCGTCGAAATCGTGAAAGGAGAACCCGAGCTGCTGGTGAAAAAGAGCAAGAAGGATCAGTTAACCTTGCAATTTTCTCCCGCATTCAAAGGAAATCAGGAGATTGTCGTTGTTAAAGAAGCCCCAACCCGGCTTCGCGTCCTTGAGATCACCGCCGAGCATCGGCGCATTGCTGAGATTCTGGGCAAGCAGAATCGTCTGGAAGTACCTGCCAGCGCTAAAGAGCGGGTCTTGGCAGCGATTAATGCTGTCTCTGGGATACTCACCATCCATTCCGATATTGGCGGTGGTGTGACCAGTGCAGAAGAGGTGCCTGCACAGACAAAACCCCATATTCATTTGTTGCCCGCTGGGGTAGGGCTAAAAGTAGCGGTGCTGACTCGTCCTTTCGCTCAGGGGGGGCCATATTACCGCCCCGGCACCGGAGGCGAAACCGTTATTGCGGAGATCGACGGCAAGCGGCTGCAAACCACTCGCAATCTGCGTGTAGAGAAACAACTCGTTCATACTACTGTGGCAGCTTGTCCTACCTTGGCCCGCCAGTCAGAACAGGCTGGGGAATGGCTGGTGGAAGATCCAGAGGACTGCTTGGAACTGCTACTGGAACTGCAAGCCCTGGGGGACACGGTAGTTCTGGAATGGCCCGAAGGCGAGAAACTACGTGTCAGTCACCAGGTAAATCTCAAAGATTTCCAGTTGAAGATTCAGCGCCAGAACGACTGGTTCGCGGCAAGCGGTGCCTTGAAAGTGGACGACAACCTGGTGCTAGACATGCAGCGCCTGATGGAGTTGCTGGCGCATACCCCCAGCCGCTTTGTTCCGCTCGGTGACGGGCAATTCCTGGCGTTGACCCAGGAATTTCGCAAACGCCTTGATGAACTAAGGGTATTTTCTGAAAAACAAGGAAAAGAACTTCGCCTTCACCCCCTTGCCGCCTTGGCGATGGAAGACTGGATGGACGAGGTCGGAGCACTCAAAGCCGACCAATACTGGAAGGCCCATATCCAGCGGCTTCGGGAAATTCAGAACCTGGAACCAACGTTGCCCTCCACGCTTCAGGCGGAGTTGCGCGACTACCAGATCGATGGCTTTCGCTGGTTGGCGCGGCTCGCCCATTGGGGTGTGGGTGCTTGTCTGGCCGATGACATGGGACTTGGTAAAACCTTGCAAGCGTTGTCCGTTATCCTCACCCGTGCGCCCGAAGGTCCAACCCTGATCGTGGCACCGACTTCAGTAGGCATGAATTGGGTCAGTGAAGCCCAGCGGTTTGCCCCTACGCTCAAGGTGATTCAATTGGGCAGTGGAGAGCGTCAAAAGGTGCTGGATCAGCTACAACCGTTTGACATGCTGGTGTGCAGTTATGGTCTGTTGCAGCAGGAAGAAGTGGCGCGGATGCTGGCAAAGGTGCAATGGCAAACCGTTGTCCTGGATGAGGCACAGTCCATAAAAAACTTCGCCACCAAGCGGTCCCAGGCGGCGATGAATCTAAAAAGCAGTTTCAAACTGATTACTACGGGGACGCCGATCGAGAATCATCTCGGTGAACTATGGAACTTATTCCGCTTCATCAATCCAGGGTTGCTTGGTTCGCTGGAAAACTTTAACGAACACTTTGCCACCCCGATTGAGAAATACGGTGATAAGCAGGCACGCGTCCGACTGAAAAAACTGATTCAACCATTTCTACTACGCCGTACCAAAAGTCAGGTGCTGGAGGAATTACCGACCCGTACCGAAATCCTGCTACAGGTGGATCTGAGCCAAGAGGAAATGGCGTTTTATGAAGCGTTGCGCAGAGAAGCGTTAGCGAAGCTATCCGAAAGTGATGCTACGGCCGGGGCCAAACATCTGCAAGTGCTGGCAGAAATCATGAAACTGCGTCGCGCCTGCTGCAATGTGCGTCTGGTCACGCCGGAGATCACCCTTCCCAGCTCCAAGCTGCAACTTTTCGGTGAGGTGTTGGAGGAGCTTCTCGAGAACCGCCATAAGGCCCTGGTGTTTAGTCAATTCGTGGGTCATTTGCACCTGATTCGAGACTATCTGGACGGGCAAAAGATTCATTACCAATATTTGGATGGGAGCACTCCGGTTGCGGAGCGTAAAAAACGGGTCGATGCCTTCCAGGCTGGGGAGGGAGATGTCTTTTTGATTAGTCTCAAGGCAGGCGGTACGGGGCTGAATCTTACGGCTGCTGATTACGTCATCCACATGGACCCCTGGTGGAATCCAGCGGTGGAAGACCAAGCCAGCGATCGCGCCCATCGCATCGGCCAACACCGTCCGGTAACCATCTACCGCTTGGTGTCCAAGAATACGATTGAAGAAAAGATCGTGAATTTACATCAGCACAAGCGAGATTTAGCCGACAGCCTGCTGGAAGGCGCGGAGATGAGTGGTAAGCTCTCCACAGAAGAGTTACTGCAGTTGATGTGACAAGGTGAATCTGGAAGAAGTCTAGAACGATTCTGCGGAGCTGCTTAGTGAAGTTTTTAGGGATCGATTTTGGCTGGCAAACGGGGCCTAGTGGTCTGGCAGCGCTGGAATGGGATGGAGCACAACTTACCCTCTTAGAACTGGTTCGTCATCAGCCGCTTGATCACATTTTGGCGTGGGTGGACCGGACGGCGGGAGATGGGCCTGCTTTAGTTGCTGTGGATGCCCCTACGATTATTCCCAATGCAACCGGAATGCGTCTGCCCGATAAGCTGACCCATAGCTATTTCGGAAAATATCATGCAGGGTGCTATCCGGCCAACTTGCAATGACCTTTTGCCGAACGGACAGTGGCCCTAGGCCAAGCCTTAGAGGTTCGGAAATTCAATCATGCGGATACTATAGAACCCTTACGACTAGGACGTTATCAAATAGAGTGCTTTCCCCATCCGGCCATAGTTCATCTGTTCAATTTGTCACGGATTCTCAAGTACAAAAAAGGCCCCTTAGCGGAGCGCCGACCGGAGCTGGAACGCTATCGCAGTCTAATTTTGAAAGAGTTGACCGTCCACACGCCTAAGCTCTCTTTGTCTTCTTTGCCCTCTATTCCTGCGAAGGGCGTTGAGATGAAAGCCTTGGAAGACCAGTTGGATGGCATTCTCTGTGCCTATGTCGGTGCTTACTGGTGGTACTGGGGGGTGGCTCGTAATCAGGTTTTGGGTAATAGGCACGAGGGCTATATTGTTGTGCCGCACCGCGTCTTTACGAAAGCGGAAAATTGTTCATAGTGCTTGCTTGACATCACTTTTTTCAGTTTTGAGGGAATAATTTTGAGCCAAACTACATCGCGCACTTGGGTGATTTCCAAGAAAGAATTTACCGCCTGAGTGAAGAGACCCCGAATCTTTGCTTATTGGCAGAGAAGGCACCGGATATAATCCAAGTACACGAGAGTAAATACGGCCATGGATAGCCTTACCCTAGATGTGAAATCGACTAGACTTACCGATGAACAGTTCTTTGAGCTTTGTAGCGCCAACCGTGATCTACGTTTTGAGCGGTCTGCCGACGGAGAACTCATAATCATGCCCCCAGTCACAGGACGATCGGGATATCGGAACATCAAATTGTCTCAGCAATTAGCCAACTGGGTGGATACCAACGATTTAGGGGTGGGTTTTGATTCTTCTACGGGGTTCAAGCTTCCTAATGGGGCAGATCGCTCCCCTGACGCTTCCTGGGTTCGTAGAGAGCGACTGGAAGCCCTGACTGAAGAACAAAAGGATAGCTTTTTACCCTTAGCCCCTGATTTTGTAGTGGAGCTACGGTCCAAAACGGATCTTCTCAAGACCGTACAGGCCAAGATGCAAGAGTATATGGATAATGGTGTACGGCTGGGCTGGTTGATAGACCCGAAGAGTCAGCGGGTAGAGATTTATCATCCAGGGAAAGAGGTGGAAGTTCTAGAAGCCCCCGTCAGTCTCTCAGGGGAAGCTGTTCTACCTGGGTTTAGATTAGATTTAAGTTCTCTGTGGATAAATAGCTTTTAGAAGACCCCTCAGTTCCTGCGGGGTAAAGCTAACTAGATGCACTGGTATAAAATCGAAGAGCAAACTGCCAAAAAGCACGAGACGCCAGAAAAAGAGCAAGGGCAAGAATACCAGCACCTAGGGTCCAAATAAGTTCAGTGCGACCCAGTAAAGCTTCGGCAGGCACGGTAGTTAAGAACGCCACAGGAATTACAAAAGTGAAGAAAAAACGGTAGGCCACAGGGTACGCCGCCATGGGGAAACGCCCTGCTTCTAGAAGACCCCGTAGGACTTCCGTGACGTTATAAATTTTGACAAACCAAATACTCATCGCGCCTAACATGAACCAGAGGCTATAGAGAATGACAAAACCAAAAAATAGGGGGATCAAGCTAAACAGATAATTAGAGACCCCTAAGCCGAGTCGCCCCCCCGCATAGCCAATCAAAATAGCGCCAAAGATCAAATTTGGAATTCCCCAGGGAGAGAGCGTATAGGTCGAAAGCCAGAATTGAGAACTAATCGGCTTGAGGAGTACAAAATCCAGGGTTCCTTGCTGAATATGTTTCACAATTTGGTTGAGATTTGGGCTGAGGAACGTACTGGAAAATCCCTGAAATAGAGTGAAGATGCCCAAGACAATAAGCGCTTGTTCCCAGTCCCATCCCGCAAAGGTATAGCCTGTACGATAGAACAAGAACAGTCCAAATAAATTCCCTACCAATTGCCCCAAACTGCTCAAGGTGGATACAACAAAGTTCAGCCGATACTCCATCTCCGCAGCAAAGGTCGTTCGCCAGAATATGCTCAAGACCCGCAGGTATCGTTCCATGTACTTTGCCAGCTGGATACTAGAGCTACAAGAATATAAAATTATTCAACTAAGGGAGATTTTATGTCTAAATGTCTATTGATCGCAAACTATAAAATTGAAGCACGTCGGGCTACGGGAGATGGGGGTTATATTCGGGCCTTAAGGCTTGCCTTAGAACCCACGGAGGAACTTTATAAAACTATCCTGCTTGTCTTTTTTGAAGAAAACCTTGACAAGCTGGGGATTCAATCGCCTGCTGAAGGTTCGGTTATTGTCACATTGCCTGTAAAGGACTTTCATGACATGTACCAAATACTCCAAACAGAAGCCCCTGTATTTGCAGATTGGCTTGCCGATGATGAACATAACCTAAAATCGTTCAGCCTCAGAACCTATGCAGAGCCACTGGGAGAAGGGCCAGCGGATATAGATTATATACCACTCCACAGTGAAAAATAGAATGAATTCCAGACAGTAAATCAGGGTAAATATTGAATAGTATGCACACTTTTATCTAATATTTTATTCATTGCAATCAACTCTTTAATAGTCCAAACTAGGCTCCCATCCCAGAGTATTCTCTGAGTCCCTTGCGCCATAGCCAGCGGTTTAAGCCAAAGAATAGTAAACTCCAGCCCAGCATCATAAGAACGCCTCGGCCCAAATCTACCGGTAGTCCTGCTAACAAACTGGCCGGGAAATGGACTAAATANGGAAAGGGTGTCCACAGCGCGACGGCTCGCACTTCTGGAGGAAAGACTTCTAGAGGAGCGATCAAACCAGAAAGAAATAGATAGAACAAAAACCAGAATTCTTCTAAGGCGCTAGCTCGTTCGGTCCAAAAAGCAAGCATCGCCAAGGTGTATTGAATGAGAAAACGCAAAATAAAAGCAAGCACTACCACGAGGAGAAAAAGTAAAGTCGTTGTCAGACTCGGTATCCAGAAAGACTGAGGATAGAGAAGGAAGAATAATCCAACTAAACCTGTAGCAAAGGGCAATCGGGCAAAGCGTTCGGAAAAGTGCCCCGCCAGATGTCTCCACACAGGATCTATCGGTTGCAGTAAGCGATTCGAAAGCTGACCACTCAGCACTTCTTTTTCAAAATCCCAAATCACCCAGACAATCGTGAACTGTCGCGTGATAAAGGCTGCGAGAAAATAGCGGGCAAAATCCAGAGGGCTTAATTCAAATTGCTTTCCTTGGGCCGCTTCCATCCAAACACCCATCAGAATAAAGGGCAAAGAACCAGACAAAGCCCACAGAAAAAGTTCGGCCCGATATTCCACCATATAGGCGTAGGACACCGAAATCAGAACCCTGGCCGTCCTGAAAACCTGATTTATTGAATGATTCATTGGACACTGCCCGTAAGGAAAACGCGACCAATCACTTCCTCAATCGGGGGATCGGTAATTGTCAAATCAGTCACTTCCAGTTCCGCCAAAATTTGAGCAACCGTCCGGGTTAGCTGCTCCCGCTGCACCAATAAGCGCACCATACAACCTTCAACCGCTTCCACTTCTCCATAAGCAGACAATTTTTCTCGAGGGCAGGGCTGCGCCAGTTCAATCTTCACTTCTCGGTAAGGGGCAAAGCGGTCTAAGAGACCTTCCAGGCTGCCATCGTAGATAAGTTCTCCGGCATAAATCAAAAGAACACGCGGGCATAGCGCCGTTATATCTGCCATGTAATGACTGGTCAGCAGGACTGTCGCCCCATAGTGGTCGTTGTAGGTGCGCAGAAATTCGCGGACTTTGACCTGAGCATTCACATCCAAACCAAGGGTCGGCTCATCCAGAAAGAGCACTTTGGGCTGATGGAGAAGGGCTGCGAGCAGTTCCGCTTTCATTCGCTCGCCCAAGGAAAGCTTACGCACAGGTTGGGTTAGCTTTTCTTCTAAAGACAGCATTTCCGTCAGTTCCCCCACCCGACGATGGAAGTCTGCATCAGAAATTCCATAAACTTCAGCATTGATTCTCAGAGAATCCAAAGCCGGGAGGTCCCAGATCAGTTGCTGTTTCTGGCCCATGAGTAAGGTAATTTTTTTGAGGAATTCTGGCTCCCGCAAAAAAGGATTGTGACCCACAACTTCAACTCTGCCGGAAGAGGGATAAATTAGTCCAGTCAGCATTTTCAAGGTAGTCGTCTTACCTGCACCATTGGGCCCCAAGAATCCAACGACTTCTCCAGGCTCAATCTGAAAAGAAACCTTTTGAACAGCCTTGACTTGACGATAAGTACGGTTAAAAAAGTGACGGAGTGTGCCACTAAAACCCGGCTCCTTCACGGCCACAGGATAAACCTTGCTTAATTCTTCAACCGTGATCACTGACATCTTCTCAGTCTAGCTCGCCCGCTTAGCCCCCAATTCTGGAGAGGGCGACTCCTCTAGGCAAATTCCGGCAATCATCGCCAAAGCTAACCACCACAAAGTCTGGACCTGGGGACGATACCAAACGGTCTCGACAAAGCCTTGGACCATAAGCCCAGCAATAGCCGTCAAACAGCAAGCGACTAAAAGCGCTGTTCGGGGATTCTTAGTCACCAGCTTGCGCCAGATACTCATGCCCCAAACTCCGGTGGTCCACAATATCCATAGGAAGGTAGATAAACCCAAAAGGCCCATCTCTACTGCGATCTCCAAAGGAATGGAATAGGTGCCCAAGGCATCGTAACTTCCTCTTTGATAAAAGGGATAAATAACTTTAAAAGTACGGTCTCCGGGCCCAATCCCTAACCACAGATGCTCTTGGAACATCTGAAAACTAGCCACCCAGACATTGACCCGGTGCGCACTGCTGGAGTCGCCTTTGGAAGAGAAAATAGTAGCAAAGCGCTCTACCACACTGGGAGCAACGATGGAAATGACAACCAAGGCGAGTACTCCTGCCCCAATCAGACTGGGCCACAACCAGAACCGCTGTTTCGACGACAAACGCTGACTCAGGGTCTGCACCCCAAAAAGGGCCAACACCAGCACCATCGCCCCCAAAGCTAAAAAGCCACTGCGGGAATACGTAAGCAGAATACAGACCGCGCCCAAAACAGCTCCGCTCGCGGCGACCGCTTTAGCGCTCCATGCCTTGAACAGCACCGCTCCCGCTAAACCCAAAGGGACTGCGGGGACTAAGTACCCTGCCAGCAGATTGGGATTGCCAAGATAGCTATAGATACGGGTTGCATCCGCTAAGGTGGACTCCGCATCCACCCACCCCGGTTGAGGAGGCACGCCAACAATCCATTGGCGGATCCCCTCTGCACAGACAGGAAGCACGGCGAGCAAATAGCAGCCCAAGAGAATCGTCCGATATTGGGGAGACTGGCATAAGCGGGATAAGAGCGCAAACGCCAGAATATAGAGCGTGAACTTAACGAGCCCCTCCAGACTCGTTGCAGCATGAATGGAGGCTGTCGTCGAAACCACTCCTGCCGCCCAGAACGCCGCGACGGGGAGAGTTAGCGGAGAAAGGGATTGTTTCTTCGTTAAAAATAATCCAGCCCACAATACAGCTCCAGCCAGTAGAAAGATTCCAATCTGTTCTGTAGAAGTAAAAGGAGCGAATAGAAACAGGATTCCGGCCCATCCTAATGAAAGCGGCATCAACCAGGAACCAAAAGCACTTTTATGGGCCCAAGGTTCTAAACTTCCCTGAATTTTTCCCAGGAAACTACCGTCCCACCAACTTTTGAGGTCTGCGGAAACCAAGGCTAACCGCCCTAGGAGACTGCCCTGCAGCCATTTAGAACTCAATAGGTCACTCTGCACGGACATCGATGGTTGATCCCTTCAGACTATACAAGGCGGTTTCTATCTCTACCGGAATGCCAATCTTGATCTTAGCCCCCCCGATTACGTAACCATTGGGAGTCTCGCTGGCATCTGCTTTAAGGGTGAAGGTTATCTTCTTGCCGTAGGGAGCATCCGGATCTGGAAAACTCTTCAGCTTTCCATCAGCAGGTAAAAAGGTAACGGTGCGAGCATCTACCTGCACCTTTTCGATAGTAGCCATTCCCGCAGGCTGATTACGGATATTGATAGCGACTTGGTCTCCTACTCTGAAAACCTTTGGATTCTTAAAATTGCCCTGGGCAAACAAATCAAATTGAATCGTCTTGGTTGCAACTTGGTTACTTTGCGCTTCAGAGCGATTGGAACGCACTACAAAAAACCCCAAAAAGCCCAATACGATTAAGAGAAAGGCTCCAGCATCAATGATGTTGACCTTCCCGAATAGCTTTCCATTTTCATCAATCATGGCTTGGAGTCTAAAAAGACCTAGAGATCTTATCACTGTAAGGACTTATGCGAAGATGGCCGCCCCGACCCCAGCAAAGCCAAATTCAAACTGTCGGTAGCCTAGAACCTTTATCCCGATAAGTTTTGACGATTCTTGGCAAAAGGCTTGTCGCCTGAAATGGCGCGCAATCGTCCCGAATTTATTTTTGCTGCGATGGATTATCCCCTTGTTCATGAGCTACGTTCCATCCTTCGCATAGCTGTTGCACGATGGAGACGGCCTGTTCTAGAGGCAATAAGGAAAGTATCGCGACGGGTATACGTTGAAGAGATAGCAAAATTTTCTGCCCTTCAGGGTACACAGCGCTTAGACTACCGCATATCTTCCTACAGTAGAAATATGGCTTTTCATCGTGCTAGCGGCGTGCTCCTCCACCCCACCTCTCTCCCCAGTCCCCACGGAATCGGAGATCTGGGCAAAGCTGCCTATGAATTTGTAGATTTTTTAGCTGCTGCCGGGCAGACGATTTGGCAAATCCTGCCGCTTGGCCCTACAGGTTTTGGGAATTCGCCCTATATGTGCTTTTCTGCCATGGCAGGCAATCCTTTACTGATCAGCTTGGAATCACTCTGTGAGCAGGGGCTATTAGAAGTAGAGGATTTGGAAGTATTGACAGAACTTCCCCAGGGAAAAGTGGATTTCACCCGTCTTATTCCACTCAAGACCGTACTGTTGCAAAGAGCCAGTGAAGCTTTTAAAGAGAAGGCCAGTCGCGAGCAGATGGATGATTTTATGCATTTTTGTAGTCAACATGTGCACTGGCTCAATGACTACGCTTTGTTCATGACCTTAAAAGACAACCTCAAAGAGGAGGAATGGAGTGCGTGGGGCTCCGGTCTGGTGGAACGAGAACCAAAGACTATAGAACGTTATGAACGGATCTATCGCGGAGAAATTTTCTGTCACAAATTCATGCAGTATATTTTCTTTGACCAGTGGAAAGAACTGAAGCACTATGCCAATCAGCGTTCTATTTCTCTACTCGGAGATATTCCAATCTATGTTGCCTACAACAGCTCCGATGTATGGGCACATCCAGAACTATTTTATCTAGAAGAAGATACCTATAAATCTACCCATGTTGCGGGTGTTCCCCCAGATTATTTTAGTGAAACAGGGCAGCTTTGGGGTAACCCGCTATACAACTGGAGACAACTTAAAGAAACAGGATATAGTTGGTGGATCGATCGGTTTAAGATGATGCTCAACTACGTGGATATGATCCGCGTAGACCATTTCCGAGCTTTTGAAAGTTATTGGTCCGTACCCTCTACAGAAACCACCGCAATAGATGGAACCTGGGAGCCAGGACCTGGTGAAGATCTCTTCCTTGCCGTAGAAGCAAAACTCGGAACTCTCCCCATTCTTGCAGAAGATTTAGGGGTGATTACACCAGAAGTAGAAGCCCTCCGAGACCAGTTCCATTTTCCAGGTATGAAGATTTTAGAATTTTCCTTTGGCTCTGGGGCTGGCAATCCCTACCTCCCCCATAACTATGGCCGCAATTTTGCGGTGTACACAGGCACCCATGATAATGATACAGTCGTAGGCTGGTTTAATAAGCTATCCGAAAATGAACAAGAATCGGTGAAAAAATACCTTGGCCACTTTAGTGTTGACGGCATTCATTGGGACCTGATCCGGCTTGCTTTTATATCCATTGCTGATTTGGCGATCATCCCCTTACAGGATTTATTAGGGTTAGATACCCAAGCTCGGATGAACTTCCCCAGCACCACAGAAAACAACTGGATATGGCGGTATCAAACAGGAGACCTCCAAGAAAGTCTAGCCACCAGATTAGGAGATCTCTCTCTAACCTATGGACGGACTTCTCAGGAGGCCTTAGAGAATGGCAGAAAGAAAGAGCTCACCCCACAACAACATCTCGAAAATCACGAAAATCATGAGTAAAAAATTATGGCCATTCAGATAGGAATCGTAGGGACTGGATTTGGAGAGAAGGTCTATATTCCAGGCTTTCAAGCGATTCCCAACGTGAAGATCATCGGAATTTGGGGAAGAAATGCAGCCAAGACACAATCCCTTGCCGAACGGCAGGATATTCCGCTGGTTTTTGATACCGTTGAAGAAATGGCGCAACATCCAGATATTCATGCGATTGCTGTGAGTACTCCTCCCCATATGCACTACGAACAATCCATGACTGTCCTCAAAGCAAATAAAGCCTTATTTTGTGAAAAGCCCGTAGCCTTGAATACTGCTCAAGCAAAAGAAATGCTCGATTTAGCTGAGGCAAATCATTTGGTTCATGGTGTTGATTTTGAATTTCGGGCAGTTCCGCACTGGCAATATTTAAAACAACTCCTGGAAAGGAAAATTATTGGTACCATTCGTTTTGTGGAAGTTGCCTGGCAAGTAGAAGGTAGAGCAGATGCCAAGCGTGCTTGGAATTGGTATGCAAAAAAAGAAAATGGAGGAGGGGCTTTAGGCGCCATCGGTTCTCATTGTTTTGACTATTTGGAGTGGTTATTTTGCCCCATTGCCCAACTCAGTGCTCAACTTTCAACTTCCATCAAAGAACGCCCCGATCCAACAGGAAATTTAAAGCCCGTAGACAGCGATGATACCTGTAACCTTCTCCTGGAATTCATGGACGCAACCCCCTGCGTCGTTTCCTTAAGCACAGTAACCTGGAGGGGACAGGGCCATTGGGTGCGCATCTATGGTGAATACGGAACTTTAGTGTTAGGCAGCGATAATCTTTTAGACTATATCCATGGGTTCAAGCTTTGGCTGGCAAAACCTGGAGAAGATTTAGTAGAACAATTCATCCCCCAAGAACTTCAGTTCGTTCACTCCCATCCCGATGGCAGAATCGCCCCTTTCATCGGGATGGCTGAACGATTTATCCACAGCATAAAAACAGGGGTTCCGATGACCCCTTCTCTAAAAGAGGGCTTAAGGTCCCAAGTCCTGATCGATGCCACCCACCAGGCCCATGAGCAGAAGAACTGGGTTTCTGTTCATGCCCTGTAACTGATTTATGGAAACCAAAAAGGCATGGAAGCATCAAGCTCCTGCCTAGATCCCCAAAATATCAATCTTCATAGGGGACTGAAAAATGTAAGCGATCCATGCATACTGTATGTAGCGTAAATAGCAACCTAGGCTGCCAAATAGCTGTCCAGCTTGTACCCTAGGGTGTAGTGGTCCCCAATCAAAACGATCTTCCATGACCCAGGCCCCTTCAACTCCAACCTACCCCCTGATGCAGAGGCGCTTATGCAGTAATTGCGGAGCGTGCACTCAACCCGATCATGAGGCTCAAGTTGAAGACCTTTGTGGGTTCCAGACAGATGTTGTGACCCCTCTGGAGCCAAAACTGCACGGAAGACCTCGTGATCTCAGTTCTGATGAAGCCTACTTCGGGGTATTCCAGAAAATGTATGCTTCCAAACTGAAGAATCCGAAAGAGGATGCCCAGACCAATGGCACGATCACGACGATTCTAGAGCGGCTTCTGGAACAGGGGAAAGTAGACGCAGTCTTAGTCACGCGGAAAAGCAGCAACAATACGGGCACTCCTGTCCTAGTCCGCAATAAAAAAGAACTTGAGAACTGTAAAGGCTCTCGGTGGGATATGGTTCCGCTCCTGGATGCAGTCCCTGAAATACAAAAACAAGGCATCAAGCGTTTGGCCGTGGTCGGTGTTGGTTGCCAGATTTCCACCTTGAGGGCATTGGAAGCACAGTTGGGCCTAGAGAAGCTCTATGTCATCGGCTTGGTCTGTACCGACAACATGACNGCCCCAAATTGGAAGCGGTTTATTCAAGTCACCAGCCGTACCCCTTGGTCTGTGCGCAAGCTGGAATTCATGCCAGATTTTCGGGTTTGGTTCTGGCATGAAGATGGGTCTATCGAAAAAGTTAGTTACTTTGAAATGAGGATGGACAAACTCCAGGACTGTTTCCCCGATGCTTGTCTTTCCTGCTTTGACCAAATGAACGCCTTGGCTGACCTGACTGTAGGCTATATGGCGGTTCCTCTGGCTTGGCAATGGCTTCTGGTGCGCAACCAAAGAGGACAGGAACTTTTTGATTTGATTGCGGCAGACCTAGACCACACCGAATTTGTTGACAGCGGCGATCGTATTGATGCGATGAAGCGGCTTTTGAAATACCTAGGCAANCCCCCNACGGTATTGCCTCGACTCTTGGCCCGTATTCTTGATAATCGTATTCAGTCTTCCGGACCAAAGGGCCTGGAATTCGCCCGCTTGGTGGTGGAGAACAAACAAACCCGCAATTGGTATTTCCTAAAGCAGCGCTATCCAGAGAAACTCGCGAAGATTATTCCACCCCACACGCAGCAAATCCTGGACCGTTACAACCTGAAATAAAGTCCGCTCGTCCGCACCTCCACTTAAAAGAAACAAAATGGAATTCTTGATCAGCCGTTCTAGTAGGGCCGAGAAGCCAAAAGATAACGCTGTCAGGGTTGAACCTTTACTCTATTTCCCCTAGGCTAAAGGCGGGTATGCTCTTCACGCAGCAGATAGGAGGTTCTATGAGAGCAGTGTTGATGGCNGGTGGGTCGGGGACTAGGCTGCGTCCATTGACNTGTGATCTCCCAAAGCCGATGGTCCCCATTCTCAATCGCCCNATCTTTGAACATATTCTCAACCTCCTCAAACGCCACGGCATTCAAGAAGTAGTTGCGACCTTACACTATCTACCAGATGCCATGCGGGAATACTTTCGGGATGGCAGTGACTATGGAGTCAAGTTGACCTATGCCGTCGAAGAAGATAAGCCCCTCGGAACCGCAGGCTGCGTAAAAAACATCGAAGCACTGCTCACAGAGACCTTTGTGGTGATCTCCGGAGATTCCCTCACCGATTTTGACCTTACCGCTGCTATCAAATTTCACCAAGAAAAAGGTTCTAAAGCGACCCTGGTCCTGACCCGTGTCCCTGATCCCCAAGAATTTGGGGTGGTAATCATCAATAAAGAGGGGCAAATTCAGCGCTTTTTGGAAAAACCTTCTGCCAGTGAAATCTTTTCCGATACGGTGAACACAGGAATTTACATCTTGGAGCCCTCAGTCCTTCAATATTTGCCCAAGAACAAAGAAGTAGATTTNTCCAAAGACCTATTCCCGCTGCTGATGAGCAAACGAGAGCCCATGTATGGCTACGTGGCCGAAGGGTACTGGTGCGATGTCGGCAGTCTAGATACCTACCGGGAGGCTCAGTATGACGCCCTAGAAGGCAAAGTCTTGGTGGACATGCCCTATAAAGAATTGTCCAAAGGTATTTGGGTCGGAGCACAGGCCACCATTGATCCCACCGCAATCCTCGAAGGACCACTCTTAATTGGGCGCAATACCCGTATCGGTCCTGGGGCAAGGCTTTTGGCGGGCACGGTCGTCGGCGACAATATAGTAATCGGCGCTAATTGCATCCTCGAGCGAGCAATTCTCTGGAATGGCGTCATTGTAGGTGACGAGTCGGAACTCAGGGCTTGTACCGTCAGCAGAGGCGTTCGCATGGGCCGCATGGTGCGGATTATGGAAGGAGCGACCGTCGGCTCCCTGTGTACCTTAGGCGATGAAGCACAAGTGAATTCTGGAGTAAGGGTGTGGCCCAGTAAGAAAATCGAATCGGGCGCAATTTTAAATCTCAATCTGATTTGGGGGACCATGGCACAAAGAAATCTCTTTTCCCAGCGAGGAGTGACTGGGATCGCAAACGTTGAGATCACCCCTGAATTCGCCGTTAAACTTGGTGCGGCCTATGGGGCTACATTCAAAGTTGGAGCTCAAGTACAGATTTCCCGTGACCAGCGTTCTGTCTCTCGGATGGTGACTCGTTCCTTGATTTCCGGTTTGATGTCGGTAGGGGTGAATGTCCAAAACCTAGATGCCACAGCTATTCCAATTGCTCGCTATTGCGCGCCCTTGAATGAAGTGGCCGGAGGAATCCATGTGCGGCTACATCCAGAACGGCCAGACCACATCTTGATTGAATTCATGGATAGCCAAGGCATCAATATTTCCAAAGCGATCGAGAAGAAAATTGAATCTGCTTTTTTCAAAGAAGATTTCCGCAGGGCTTCCATCGAAGAGATCGGGAATGTGAACTACCCCGCCAGAATGTTGGAATTCTACGCTGCTGGCTATGATAAGAACCTCAATGCAGAAGCCCTACACAACAGTGTTTCAAAGATTGTCATTGACTACGCCTATGCCGTCAGTGGAGCGGTATTGCCCATGCTGTTGGGCAAATTTGGCTGTGATGCCGTCATTCTCAACGCTTCCTTGACCCCCTCTGCCCCCACCATGGAGCAGAGAGAAGGCTTACTCAAACAGTTGAGCAATGTAGTAGAAGCGCTCCAGGCCAATTTTGGGGTGCAGGTGGGCGCGAATGGCGAGCAATTTATCCTTGTCGATGAGGTAGGCGAACCGATTCGGGATGAGCTGCTCACGGCGATCATGGTAGAGCTTGTCCTTAGCGCCAATCCCCGTGGAACGATCGTGGTCCCTGTGGAAGTATCAAGTCTGGTAGACCAGATTGTGCGCAGACATGACGCGCACTTGATTCGCACCAAGTCTAATCCCACCGCCATCATGGAAACAGCGGCTTCTGCTGAAAATGTGGTTCTTGCCGGTTCTGCGGCCATCGGGTTTATCTTCCCTGAGTTGCATCCTGGGTTTGACGCAATGTTTGCCGTTGGTAAACTCATTGAAATGGTGACCCTACAGCAGCGTTCCTTGCAACAAGTCCGCCAAGAACTCCCTGCGTCCTATTACAGGCACTTAGCAGTTCGTTGCTCTTGGGCAGCCAAGGGCGCGGTTATGCGTCAACTGGTGGAAGACAACGATTCCAAAAAAATTGAGCTGATTGATGGAGTGAAAATCTACTACGGGGATGATGAGTGGGTTTTGGTCCTACCGGATGCAGGGGACCCCTTTGTGCATATCTATGTCAACGCCAGTTCTAAACGCCAAACCGATGAACTGCTGCGCAAGTATAAAGAGAAAGTCAGTGCCATCTCCCGAGATACAGAAAATATATTGGAGCCGATGGGAGCTGCTGTTGATGGAACCATGAACCACGCAAAAGGTTAACTAAAGGCTGAGCAATCCACTTTTGGCAGAGCGCGTTGTTAGGATAGGGAGCGTGACTGGAACAAAATCAGGTTTGGAAGGTCTTAAAACGAGCAATGCACATCACTCCTCTCATTCAAAAAATTCAAAGAATAACGACCACAGCCCTAGTTTTGAGTTTGTGGGTCATCCCGGTTATAGCCAAAGACACCCTGATCCCGATCGATACGGGAGCAGACCGTCTTGAAGTTCTGTTTATGCAAGGCAAACCGATGGCAGTGGTCGGCTTGATGGAAGCCCAAGCGCTTGCGGTAGTGGACCTGACTAGCCAACAGGTGAAAGCGAAAATTCCCTTGGGGTTTGAACCGATCGTCACCCGTGTTGATCCTGCTCAAAATCGAGCCTATGTGGGCGGTATTAACAGCAATGTCATCGCTGTCGTAGACCTTGACAAAAACGAAGTTATTGAAACTATTGACCTCAAGGCTGGCGTTTTTGACCTAGACATTGATCCTGCCCGCAAACTTTTGGTGGCCACCCATCCAAAAGTTAGTCAGATTTCCATAGTTCGCTTAGATGCGACCAAGAAAGATAAAGAACAAATCCATACGCTGCCTCTGCCCAATGGTCCTCTCGCCTGTGCCATCGACCAAGGGACAGGCAATATTTGGGTCTCTCTGGCGAGTAACGATGGTTTAGGTCTTGTCCTCGTCAATCCCAATAACGGTGAACTGTTGGCCCGTTTACGTTCAGGCAGCAACCCAGAAGACCTTGCCTTGGATGCCAAGAATAATCGTGCAGTATTGCTTAACTCCGGTTCTCAAGACCTCTCGATTGTGCCGTTGAGCTTGGGCGGGGAATTTCGTTCGGTGGGATTAGATTGGAAGCCTACCCGTCTGGTCCTTTCTGAAGATGGCAAATACGCTTATGTAACTTCTCGGGATAGTGATCGTATCCAAATCGTCGATCTGGAGGCCGGTAGAACCATTGGTAGCCAGAAAGTAGGCAGTGCTCCTACGGGTATCGCTCGCTTGGGCGGTGGGTTAGTGTTGGTAGAAGCTGGAGCTAAGTCTCTCCACTGGATTACCAATCCACTCCCGTCAAACCCCTCTATAGCATCTTCCTCCAATCCCACGGGCAAGTACCAAATTAGCGCCTAACCGCAAAGACATCGGGGCTGTAGCCGGACAGGTGACTGACTTGGCAGGGAATACAGTAGCCAAAGGGGCCCTCACCGTCGAGGGCAGGAAAGTACCAATTTTGCCCGATGGCTCTTTCTTGCTTTCCCAGTTACCACCCGGTAAATATTTAGTGGATGTAGAAGTTCCAGGATTTCCTAAGTTCACCGCCAGGGTACAATCTCGCGGTGGTTACGTGGCAACCACGGATATCCAACTTCCTCCTCGTTCTGATTGGGCCACCAAGAAATTTACGGTTAACCCATCGGTAGAGGGAGAAAATATTGGCATCCTCGCGGACGCCCCCCAGTACTCAGAGCTATTTGCCCGTAGCTTGATGCCACTGATGGATGAAAATCTGACCAAAAAACGCAAGGTCTTGGTGCTCAATGGTCCCATAGGACCCGCTCCGGAATTTGCCCGTTTTGCTTCTGCGGTGGAAGGGCTGAGTGTGATTGACCGGAACAACCGCTACACCGCTGAGGTGGAAAAATTGAAGGCCCTGGGCCGTACCCTGGGACTGAGATACATCGTCTTTACCCAAGTGGTACATTCCCGAGGCTACGACCAGAAAGGAAATCCCATTATCAATTCACTCTTGAAGATGTTTGTGCCCGTGGAGCTCCCCAACTTCACCCCCAACCAGCTCAGGGCTCAGGGAGCCGTTCTGGTGTTAGACCTGCAAAAGACCAAGGTCGGAGAAAAGGCCAATTTCTTAAAAGTTCAAGGGCAAGATGATGTGGGAGGAGACCCCCTCTACGAAGAGTCGGCTGATGGTTTATTTCGCTTAGAAGTTCGCAATATGGCCAAGGAGGTAGTCAAGCAATGGCAACAAACCAACCCATTCACAAGCTGATCGGGATGCTGTTGAACTTGGGGCTGGTTGCTTTCTCTGCAACGGCAGCCCAAGCAGGACCCGCTCGTCTGGTCGGTCAGGTAAAAGATGTCACCGGCAAACCCCTGCAAGCAACCGTTCAATTGGGAGAGCAGGCGGTCACCACCGATAGCCGAGGGGTCTACGAACTCGATAATCTGACGCAAGGGCGCTGGCCAGTCCAAGTCAAAAGTGAAGGGTATACCTCCGTCAACGCACGGGTCTGGCTGGTGGAAGAAATGACCACGCCTCTGGATATTGCCTTGGAGAAAGTGGTCGCGCCCCATGCATTGACCAATGTGGGCATGATCGGGGTCGGCGCTTTACCCCACACCAATAACTTGTCCCGACGCATGGCAGAGGAACTGGTCCGCCTAGGCGCTTTTCCAGAAGTTGGCCCTTTTACTCTATTGCAACCTCCTTTGCTCACACCCATTCTTAAAAAGTTAGACCGTCCCCTCTATGAAATCTTAGATAAAGACATCATGGAGAAACTGGCGCAAGGTAAAGCCAGTGAACAGCAGGTCCGAGAATTTTTTAGCTATGTTGGCCTCAAAGCTTTGGCCATAGCCCGCGTGGACTTTCTCAACCAATCTGAGAATCCTGAGGAGACTGAATTAAAGTCTCGCAGCAGAGTAGAACTGTGGGAGTTCAATAAAGATAATC
>JGI20200J14955_1000029_pt1 | contig 27880 bp, 25 predicted proteins | sample NGESurshal092012_FD_14955 | JGI IMG/M metagenome (IMG submission 14955) | reverse complement strand
GTGGTCGAACGCGACGGCACCATCCTTGGCGCTGGCCGGACATCGTTGCGCCGGGGGCCCGTCGGACCAGTGCGTCTGTCCTCACTCCCTACCCTGGGTCGAGCGAGGCTCGGCTCACTGGTCCGTAGTCTGGCCACGACCCATCCCGAAAGGACATCGATGGCTGCACAACGGTTCCGCATCCTGGCGCTGACCGCACTGATGATGCTCGCCGTGGCCGCCTGCAACTCGTCCGTTGACCGCAGGCTCGTCGAGGGAGCAGTCGAAGAGATCACCGAATCGCCGTTCTACACGCTGCCCTCGCCGGTGCCCAGCGGTCAACCGGGTGACATCATCCGCATCGAACGGCTGTCCAGCGCACCCGACGGCTCGATCGGCTGGCGAGTGCTCTACCACACCACCGATGTCACCGGAGCGGACATCGTCGCCTCCGGCGTGATCGTCGCTCCGGACGCCCCGGCGCCCGCCAGTGGACGGACGGTCGTCGGGTGGGGGCATCCGACGACGGGGGCAGCGGCGACATGCGCACCGTCCAACGGCATCGACCCGTTCGACCTCATCGAGGGCCTCCGGGCGCTGCTGACCGCGGGCCACGTCGTCGCGGCGACCGACTTCCCCGGCATGGGCGTGCAGGGCCCCAATTCCTACCTGATCGGGCGGAGCGAGGGCAACAGTGTGCTGGACGCCGTCCGGGCGGCGCAGAACATGGCGGACACGGGCACGACCGTCAGCAATGACGTGCTGCTCTGGGGGCATTCGCAGGGCGGCCACGCCGTCCTGTTCGCCGCCCAGGATGCACCCAGCTATGCACCCGAGCTTCGCCTACGCGGGGTGGCCGTAGCCGCACCGGCCGCCGATCTCGGCACCCTGTTCGATGACGACATCCCCGACGCGTCGGGCGTCACCATCGGCTCTTATGCGTTCGCCGCCTACCAATCCGTTTACGCCGCAACGATTCCGGGACTGTCGTTGGACTCGATACTGACCCCGGAGGGCGTCGCGGCCACGCCCGGCATGGCGCAGCTGTGCCTGTTCGGGCAGCACACCAAGATCCACGCGGACGCCCTCGCGCTGGTCGGCCACTACACCCGCAACGATCCTGCCACCACCGCGCCGTGGGCCGATCTGCTCACTCAGAACACCCCAGGGGCGTCTCCGCTGGGCGTTCCGCTGTTCGTCGCGCAGGGCGCTACCGACACCCTCGTGCGACCCAGCGCGACCCAACAATTCGTCGCGCAGGAATGCGCGAAGGGCGAGCACGTGACTTTTCAGCTCTATCCCGACACCGGTCACGGGCTGATCGCGTTGAAGGCTGTCCGGCCGTCACGTCGTTCTTCACCGATGTGATCAACGGGGCGCCTCCGGCCTCGAGCTGCTGAACGTCGGTGTGCCCGGCTCGGCCGCCGAGGGGAGGAGCGGCCGCGCCGGGCACCATTCGCCGAAAGGTCAGTCCTTGTCGACGATCTCGAAGCCGACCGTGACATCCGGCTCGACGAACGGGACACGGCAGTAGTCGGTCCCATCGAACCCGTCGAGCTTGTCGATCGAGCCGTCCTGGACCGGAACACCGAACAGGTCATTGCTCGCCAAGCGGTCGTTACCGGTGCCGCCGCGCAGGTCGTCGGCCCCGAGCCCATCGATCAGCACGTCATCGCCGTCGAAGCCTTCGAAGATGTTCGCCTTGTCGTCGCCGATCATGGTGTCGGGACCGCGGCCGCCCTGGATGATCTCGGCGTTGGTGATCTTGTCGCCCTCGCCCGCCTCGCCGTCGTTCGGCTGGTCGTCCAAGATCACCACCACCCGAGCGGTGCGGCCCTCGTAGGCCACCACGTCACCGGTGCCTGAGCCCGCGTTCATCTTGTCCGCGCCGAGGCCGCCGACGAGCCGGTCGTTGCCGGTGCCGCCGATCAGCGTGTCGCTGCCCGGTCCGGCCTGCAGGATGTCCAGTTCCGGCCCACCGTCCAGGACGTCCGCGCCGCCCCCAGCTGCAGTGCTCTCGGTGTTCAGATCGTCATGTCCGCCGTTGCCGCGCAACGTGTCGCTGCCAGCCGAATCCCGGAGGATGTCGCCGAAGCTGCCCCCGTTGAGGATGTCGTTCCCGGCTCCGCCGTCGGCCCGCATGGCGGCGGGCGCGAAGTTGGTGATGGTGTCGTCACCGCCGCCGCCGTCGACCGAGAAGCTCCGGAACTGCGTGCCGCCGCTGCCCGGCAGGGCTCGGCACTGGACGCCGAACAGCCCGGCCTGGACGGGCACAGCGGCACAGCCGGTGTCGGCGCTGATCGGAGCGGTGTCCGTGACCAGGAACAGGTTCTGGCCCGACACCGCCCGCACGGTGACCTTGTTCGGGCCACCGAGCCCGGTAACGCGCATGCCCTGCGCGTCCGAGATGGCCGACGCGTTGGGCGCCGGCGCCGCCGCGCTTGCCGAGGCAGCGCTCGCCGGGGCAGAGCTTGCCGAGACAGAGCTCGCCGAGACAGAGCTCGCGCCCGCGATGGAACCGAGCAGCATCGCCCCCCCGACGGCGGTCAGCACGGCGATCTTCCGTAGGCCAGGCCCTGATGCGAGATTTCGCATGTCTGGATCCCTTTCACATTCGTGGCCGCCCAGTGCGGCCTCGAAGAAGAGGGCACGCTCGATCCGTCCGCGGGACCTTGTTCCACAGAAATGCGCAACGGGGCCGGGATCGCGAGAAGTCGGTGCTGGCAGAAAATCACCGGGTCCGACCGCGGTCGCATGGCCACGGGGGCGGGGCCTACAGCATCAACCAGGTGTCCTTCGATCCCCCGCCCCGCGACGAATTCACCAGCAGCCCATCGGATTCCAGAGCGACCCGGGACAATGCCACCTCGGGTATGGCCACGGCACCGTCGGCTCCCGCCAGCGCGAACACTCGTAGGTCGACATGCCGCGGTGCCAGCCCGAGGGGAGTCAGCGTCGGGTGAGAGGAGAACCGGATCACTTCCTGGGCGATGAAGCGCTCGGGCGCAGCCGCCACCGACACCTGCATCTGCCGGATCTGCTCATCGGTCATCTCGGGCCCGATCATCACCCCCGCTCCCCCGGATCCGTCGACGGGCTTGACCACCAACTCAGCAAGCCTGTCCCGAACCGCCTCGTACTGGCCCGGATCTGCCAGCACCCAGGTTCCGACATCGGCGATGACAGGCTTCTCGGCGAGGTAATAGTCGATCATGGTGTGGACGAACGCATAGGTTGCCTTGTCGTCGGCGACGCCGTTGCCCGGCGCATTCGCGATCGACACCGTCCCGGCGCGAGAAGCCGCCTGCAGCAACAGGTTCACCTCGGGCGAGACCGCAGGGCCGGCGATGATCTCGTCGTCCGCCAGCCGCCGATAGAGCACGTCGATGCCGATCGACCGGCCGTCCACCATCGCGGTGATCCCGTCGGCGTCGCCGGCCAGGTCGGCGGGGGTGACGACAGGAACGCCCATCGCCCGCGCCAGCAGCGTGTGCTCGTACCAGGCCGAGTTGGCCGGCCCGTCGGACAGCAGGGCCACTTGCGGCGTTTCCCGCCGGCACCGCGGCGGCGCCGCGGCCGTCAACGCCTCGAGCAGCATCGCACCAACGTGCTCCGGCGATCGCACGCCGTCCCAGGGGTACAGCATTGGCAGCGCCGCCGCCGCGGTTCGCCGGTTGGCCACTGCGTACCCCAGTCCGGACGGAACCCGCAGGTTGTCCTCGAGCACCACCCACTCACCCGACGGCGGGTGCAGCAGGTCGAAACCGAGCACGGTTGCGCGCGGCCGACCGCCGGGCGCAAGGTCCCGCGCGCCCGGGAGAAAGCCCGGGCATTGCTGGACCACCCAGTCCGGCATCAGCCCGTCCCTGACGATCTGGGCCTGGTCGTAGACGTCGTCGAGAAACGCGTTCAGCGCCCGGGTGCGCTGCCGCAGCCCCGCGCTGATCCGCGCCCAGTCCGCTCCGGACAGTAGCCGCGGTATCGGATCCAGCGGGAAGGGCTGCTCCTGCACGACCCCGTCGATGTCGGTGGTGAACACGATGCCTTCGGCGGCCCGCAGCCGGTCGAGTTCCGTCGCGGCGTCGCGGAGCCCGCTGATACCGGCACCGTCCAACGCGGCGATGACGTCGACGTAGCCGGGCCGGATCTGTCCGTCCGGGTCGACCGCCTCGTCGAGCGGCCCGGCCGGATAACCACGCAGCACACCCGTCACCCGATCCACCGTTCGTGCCACCTGGTCACCACTTTCGACAATTCGATCCGGGCCGCGCGGCCGACGATGGTGTGGCCCTCACCGGGTAGCAACAACAATTCGGTCGGCACGCCGGACACGGACAGCGCGTCGTGCGCGCGCACCGATTCGATCACCGGCACGTTGGTGTCCTGTTCACCGTGCACCAACAAGGTGGGTGCCAGCACCTCGTGCATCCGGTGCAATGGCGAAAGGTCGTAGAGCATCTCGGCATCCGCTCGAGGGTCGCCGTACTCCGTCACCGAGGCTGCGGCCATCCACGACTCGGTTTCGGCGAAGAAGGCCGCGAAGTCGGACATTCCTGCGTGGGACGACCCGGAGGCGAACATCTTCGGACAGCGGGTGAGCGCGGTCAGCGCGAGGTACCCGCCGTAGGACCAGCCGTGCACGCCGATCTGGCCGGGAATTGCCAGGCCCGCGTCGACCAGGAAGTTCACGGTCGCCGGCACGTCCTGGAACGAGGACTCCCTGGCGCCGAGATCGTCCATCGCGGTGAATGTCCGGCCGTACCCCGTCGAACCGCGGACGTTGGGTGCGATCACCGCGAACCCGGCCGCCACCAGCGACTGGATCAGGATCGAGAATGCCGGGCGCTCCTGGCTTTCCGGGCCACCATGCAGCACCACCACGGTCGGCATCGGGCCGGCTGCGCCGTCCGGGCGGTACAGCCAGCCGGTGAGCGACAATCCGTCCAGGGACGGATACCGGACCTGCTCGGGTTCGGCCATGGACTCCCGCGGGAGATCGGCGGCCGGCATCCCGACGAGCGGATGCGGGCCGCTGTGACTCGTCGCGAATTCCGGGGCCCGGGAATCGAAACGGTGATCGGGATCGGGCACAGGATCAGGACTGTCCCAATCCAGCCGGTACAGGCTCCGGGGTCGGGTCGGCGAGGTCAGTTCCACGACGGCGGACCGCCCGTCCGGACGCACCGACCAGCCCGGCATCACCTGCGCGCCGAGGTCGAACTGGTAGCCGTTGCCGGTGACCAGATTCCGGATTTCCGGAACGCTGCTGCCATCGACATTCCAGACCAGGAAGACGCTGTGCCCACCGGACAGCACCGCGTAGGACTCGAGGTCGGCATCCGCCCGCTCGGCCAGCACCCGGCATGGTCCCGGGCTGCCGTCGGCGGCGAGCGCGACCACCGCCAGCACAGTCCGCTCCCGCCCGGCGTTGGTCCGCAGATAGACGGCCGAACCATCCGCACTGAATCGTCCGTCCTCGGCCAGATCCGTTCCCTCGTCAGGGAAGTCGGCGGCGAGCAATCGCTGAACGGTCCCGGCGCTGCCGTGGGCGTCGTCGATGTCAGTGATGTCGGCGATGACCAGGTGCCGACGCCCCCGCGAACCCCGGCGCGCGATGATCCGGGAGGCATCCGGGGACACCGACGTCACCGTGAGGAAGCCGCCGCTGGCGACGGTGCGCAACTCTCCAGTGACGACGTCGACCAGGCAGACGTCGGCTCCGGGTCCTTGACCGTCGGCGACGGAGAACGCATAGGTGTTCGGCACAGTCGTCCAGCAGCCGGCGAAAACCGTTGCCAGGTAGTTCATCCCGGCCAGCGCCCGGGCTCCGCTGCCGTCCGGTCTAACGACATGCAATTCGGCGCGGATCAGTCCGTTCGGTGACACCAGGTACGCAAGCCACTGCCCGTCCGGTGACCAGGCGACCGAGACGACCTCCTCGTCGGGTAGCGACACCTGCCGCGGAACTGGAGTGACATCCGTTGCCAGGCTGAGCACTTCGAGCCTGGGCAGGCCCGACCGGTCGGTGACGTAGGCAACCTGCTCGCCGTCCGGGGACAACGACGGGCACCAGGCGTCGGCCACTCCGGCGATCTCCGCCACCCGATCGGTGGTTCGGCCGGCCACCCTGCCGCCGATGGGCTCGGGCGGCGCCGCAGTGGGAGTCACGGTGTCGGTTACAGAGGGAGTATCGAACACCCGCTCAGCCGATACCGTGCCGCTGCAGCCACATCTCCAGCAGGCCCAGCTGCCAGAGCTGGTTGGAACCCAAGGTGGTCCGGTTCTTGTTGGGATCGGCCAGCAGCATCTCGACGTAGTCCGGCCGGAACAGGTCCCGCTGCTTGGCCGGGGGCGCGGCCAGCGCGTCCCGCACACGTTCCAGGTAGAGGCCTTCCAGGTTGATGATCGCCGGCACCGGGAAATGGCCCTTCTTGCGGTCGATCACCGCCGCGGGCAACACCTTTCGGGACCCCTCCTTCAGCACCCCTTTGCCGCCGTGCGCCAGTTTCAGCTCCGGCGGGCAGGCCGCTGCGACCTCCGCGAACTGGTGGTCCAGGAACGGTGTCCTGGCCTCGAGGCCCCAGGCCATCGTCATGTTGTCCACCCGCTTGACCGGGTCGTCGACCAGCATGATCTGCGAGTCCAGCCGCAGCACCTTGTCCAGCGCAGTCGTCGCCCCCGGCCGATCCAGGTGTTCGCGGGCGAACTCCCGGCTCGGGTCGTTGTCCGTCATCCAGCGCGGTTGCAGGATCTTGGCCAGGGTGGCGCGGTCGCGGTCGAAGAAATAGGCGGCGTAGACCCCCAGCGCCTGCTCGGGCGGCACGTCGGCCAGCGGCGGGTACCAGTCGTAGCCGGCCAGCAGCTCGTCGGCCCCCTGGCCGGACTGCACGACCGTCAGATGCTGCGACACCGCCTGGGAGAGAAGGTAGAACGCGATGCAGTCATGGCTGACCATCGGTTCGCTCATCGCCCCGACGGCACCGTCCAGGCCGTCCAGCACCGTGCTCGAGGGCATCAGCAATTGGTGATGGTGCGTGTCGAATTCCTTGGCGACCAGATCGGAGAACTCGAATTCGTCGCCTTCCCGGTCGCCGACCCGTTCGAACCCGATGCTGAACGTCTGCAGCCCGTGCTGACCGGCGTCGGCCAGCAGCGCCACGATGACACTCGAATCGATGCCACCGGAGAGCAGCACCCCGACCGGCACGTCGGCGACCATCCGCCGCTGCACCGCGGTCTGCAAGGTGGACAGCACCAGGTCCTGCCAGTCGGACTCGGACATCCCGGCGTACTTGTCCTGCCTGGTGTGCTCCGGCGACCAGTAGGTCAGGTCGGAGAACCGGCCGTCCGGTTCGTAGCTGCGCACCGTTGCCGGCGGGAGTTTGCGAACGCCGGCCAGGATGGTCAGTGGGGCCGGGACCACGGCGTGGAACGTCATGTAGTGGTTCAGCGCCACCGGGTCGATCGAGGTGTCGATGTCGCCGCCGGCCAGCAGCGCGGGCAGCGAGGAGGCGAAACGCAGCCGGCCCGGACGTTCGGCCAGGTAGAGCGGCTTGATCCCGAGCCGGTCGCGGCCCAGCACCAGCCGGCCGCTCTCCCGCTCCAGAACCGCGAACGCGAACATCCCGAAGAAGTGATCGACGCAGCGTTTGCCCCACCGGTGGTAGGACTTCGCGACCACCTCGGTATCGGAGGTGGAGAAGAAGCGGTAGCCGTAGCCGCGGAGCTCTTCGCGCAGGTCCTGGTAGTTGTAGATGCAGCCGTTGAAGACCGTCACCAGGCCCAGTTCGTGGTCCACCATGGGCTGGGCACCGGTCTGCGACAGGTCGATGATCGCGAGTCGGCGGTGCGCCAGCGCGACCGGACCCTCATGCCAGAGGCCGTGCCCGTCCGGGCCGCGCGGGGCCATCACCTCGGACACGCAGGCCAGCGCATCGACATCAGGAATGCCGCCGTCGAACCGGATCTCGCCGCTCAAGCCGCACACGATGTGATCCCCCTCGTGATGTGGGCGCGCGGAACGCCCGGTTTGATGCACCGAAGCTACCCGCGGGATATGCCCGTGAGGTTTCGGGTTCAAACGATCACGGTCAGTCATCGGCCGACGTGACCGCCCGGCGCGGCCAGCGCGGAGGTCGGTCAGGCCAGCCCCAGTGACTTCATCCGCTCGGCGTGACCCATCTGCAGGCGGCGGAACAGCGCCGCGATACCGGCAAGATCACCGGACCCGGTGACGATGAGCTCGGCCAGCTTGTCCCGGTCGGCGACCACGTACTGGGCCTGGGTGAGCGCCTCGCCCAGCAACCGCCGGCCCCACAGCGCCAGCGGCCCGGTCAGCCGCGGGTCGGCCTGGCAGGCCTTGCGCACCTCGCGGACGGCGAAGGCCGAGTGACCCGAATCACCCAGCACCTCGACGACCAGGTCACGGGTCTCCGGGTCGATCCACTCGGCGATCTCCCGGTAGAAATCGGCCGCCAAGCCGTCACCGACGTGTGCCTTGACCAGCGACTCCAGCCAGGAATGCGGCGCGGTCGAATCGTGGAACGCGTCGAACGGCGCGATGAACGGCGCCATCGCATCCTCGGCGGCGATGCCCTTGGCCTCCAGGTGGCGGACCAGGGCGCGGAAGTGTCCCATCTCCGCGACCGCCATCTGCGACAAGGCGACCCGGCCGGACAAGGTAGGGGCATAGCGGGCGTCCGCCGCCATCCGGTCGAACGCCGACAGTTCGCCATAGGCAAGCACACCGAGCAGATCGATGACGGCCTGCTCCGGGGGATGCTTCTCGGTGCGTGCCGCCCGCTGCGCGTCCGTCATGACCACTCCGTCCAAGATTCCGCCTGTGCGGGGCAGTGAACCCTGGTGTCGAGTCCGCCGCACCGCCGACATCACCAACGAGCGTAGAGGGCGCCTTCGCCTCCCGAGGCCAGAACCGGATCGGGTCTTGTCATGGGATCCAACAATGGGATCGACGCTGTGTGATCGAACAAATGCGTTTGAGCAGGTAGAATGGTGGTGACAAGCGGTGCACCTACGGCGCCGCTGCACTGTGCGCGCGTCGCCCACCGCTCGATCCGAACGATCGAACCCACGGTGCGGCCGTACGGCTCGGGTTCGGCTTGCATGCCCTGTGAGATGCCAAGAACCGCCCTTCGCCTGCAGCGTGAACGCGCGCTGACGCGAGGAAGGCCCTACCCACCGAAAATGACCAGCCCAACATCGAACCCGACAGCGAACCCGACAGCGAGTACGTCACCGAGCGCAGTACCGATCCCGGAATCGATCCCAAGTACGGGCATTCCGGACCCCGACGGTGTGATCGCCGACGCCGCCATCGACCCGGCCGACGCAGCCATCTCCCACCCGCTGATCGGTGACGCCAAGGTCGAGGAACAGGCCCCCACCTTCGTCGAACTCGGCGTCGACCCACGCATCGTCCGTGCGCTGAACGAATCCGGCATCGAGCGGACCTTCGCCATCCAGGCGTTGACCCTGCCGATCGCACTGGGCGGCGCCGACCTGATCGGCCAGGCTCGCACCGGCATGGGGAAGACTCTCGGCTTCGGCGTCCCGCTGCTGCAGCGGCTCGCCCTGGACGACGGCCTGACGCTGACCGCCAACGGAAAGCTGCCCGCCGGGCGCGCCCCCCGCGCGCTGGTGATGGTGCCGACCCGCGAGCTGTGCGTACAGGTCACCCGCGACCTGCACCAGGCCGCCAAGTACATGGGGCTCGCGGTGACCTCGGTGTACGGCGGTCGCGCCTACGAACCGCAGATCACCGCCCTGCACAACGGAGTTGATCTGGTTGTCGGCACCCCGGGCCGGCTCCTGGACCTGGCCAACGGCGGCCATCTGGTGCTGGGCGCCGTCAAGGTGCTGGTGCTGGACGAGGCGGACGAGATGCTCGACCTCGGTTTCCTGCCGGACATGGAGCGGGTGCTCGGCATGGTGCCGGACGTGAAGCAGACCATGCTGTTCTCGGCGACCATGCCGGGCCCGATTCTCACCCTGGCGCGCACCTTCATGGCCCAGCCGACGCACATCCGCGCCGAGCTGGCTGCCGAGGGCCAGACGCACACGCTGACCAAGCAGTACGCCTACCGGGCGCACGCGCTGGACAAGGTGGAGATGCTGGCCAGGGTCTTGCAGGCCAGGAACCGGGGTCTGACGATGGTGTTCACCCGCACCAAGCGCACCGCCGCGAAGGTGGCCGACGATCTGATCGAACGGGGCTTCGCCGCCGCCGCCGTGCACGGCGACCTCGGCCAGGGCGCTCGCGAGCAGGCGCTGCGTGCGTTCCGCTCCGGCAAGGTCGACGTGCTGGTCGCGACCGACGTCGCGGCCCGCGGTATCGACGTCGACGACGTCACGCACGTCATCAACTACCAGTGTCCGGAAGAGGACAAGACCTACATCCACCGCATCGGGCGCACCGGGCGGGCCGGCAAGACCGGGGTCGCCGTCGCGTTCATCGATTGGGACGACGTCCCGCGCTGGAAGTTGATCAACGAGTCGCTTGGCCTGGACATGGCCGACCCGCTGGAGACCTATTCCACCTCCAAGCACCTGTACGAGGAACTGGACATCCCCGAAGGCGTCACCGGCCGATTGCCACGAGCCCAGCGCACCAGGGCCGGGCTGGACGCCGAGGTGGTCGAGGATCTCGGCGAGACCGGTGGGCACCGCAGCCGACCGTCCGGAGCTACCCGCGGACGCGGCACCGGCTCGGGGCGGACGCGTACCCGCACCAGCAGCGCTTCCACGGAGACGCCCCCGGTCGCCCCGCAGGCCGCTGCGCAAGGCGCGGCATCGGTGGACGCCGATGCAGCCCCCGCCCGCCGCCGCCGTCCCCGTCGGCGGACCCGTGGCGGCGCGCCCGCCGACGCGCAGAGCGCGGCCGGCTGAACCAGCTCACTCAGCAGTGTTGCGTAGGCTCGCGCGGTGACCATGAGCCCTGGCCGCCGTCGGCGGATCGACCGGCTCGTGGCCGCGGTCATCGCTGTGCTGGTGGTCGGTGTCGGGGTCGCGGTGTATCTGAACAGCGACGTCCGCGCGACGACCTCGGTGCTCGGCCCGACCACGCCGGCCCCGGACGTTCCCGACACGGTGCCGAACACGCTGACGCAGCGCTGGAGCCTGGCCACCAACCCCGACCTGGGATCGGTGGCCTCACCGTACGGCGTGGTGATCACCGCCGACGACCACACGGTGACCGGGCACGACGCCGTCACCGGCGAGTTCCGCTGGTCCTACGGCAGGGAGAACCTGCCGCTCTGCGCGATCGGGTCCGGTGACGTGGACGCCCCAGGGGTGACCAGGCGCGGCAAGGTGCGCGGCGTCATGGTGCTGTCGGAGAAGAACGGCTATTGCTCGCAGGTCATGTTGCTCGACCCGGACACCGGGGCACGGCACTACTACCGGACGAGCCCCAACCAGGTCGGCGGATCGCTGGCGTTCGGCGGGCCCTACGCGGCCTGGATGGGCCCCACCCTGGTCGAACTCTGGCGGGACGACCTGGTGCGCACCATCCAGTACGGCGACGAACCGACCCCGCCCAAGCCGAACGCCACCCACACCGGCTGCACCTTCACCGACATCGCGCTGGCCGACGATCAGTTCGCCACCGTCGAGCACTGTGTTGATGAAAATGCGGCTGGTGAAAATGCGGCTGATGAAAATGCGGCTGATGGAGGTGCAGTTGATGGAAATGCGGCCGGACAGGGCGGCAACGCGCGGTTGGTGGTCAACTGGGCGACCCCCGACTCCGCTCCCGACAAGCCCGACGGCCAGGACGTGTTCAAGCACGAGCCGCGGGCGGACATCGACACCGGCTCCCCCGCGGCCCGGATCGTCGGAATCACCGCCGACCGGGTGGCCGTGCTGGTGTCCGCACCCGAGCCAGCGGTAGTGGTGTACGACAGCTCCGGCGCGGAGAAGTCCCGCGAGGTTGTTGACATTCCCGCCGAGCAGATCGTCGCCGCCGACCAACTCACGGCGGCCGGCGGCACCTCGCCGACCCCGTCGGTGGTCAACGGCGATGCGCGGTACTCCCTCATCGGCGACCACCTCATCGCGGTGACGAGCCAGCAGATCACCACCGATGCCCCCGCGACATCCTCGACGACGGCACCGGAAAGCCGCGAGCCGCCGACCATTTCGGTGTTCGCCACCTCCACCGCGACGTCGGGGTCGGAATCAGGATCGGAGCCGCCCGCCCAGGTTCAGGTCGATGACCTGGACTTCGCCTGGAGCAAGGCCGGTGCGTTGGGCCTGCCCGCGGTGATCGGCGACCGGCTGCTGATGCCCGTCGACGCCGGGCTGGCGGTGTTCGCGGCCGCGAACGGCAACCCCGGTATCGTGCCTGTGACCATCCCGGTCGACCGCGGCGAGTACGCGGGCCGGGTCGACGCGACAGCGGTCGGGGGCATGATCATCGAGGCCCGCGGCGGCCAGGTCGTCGGGTTGTCATGACGGACCGGCAGGGCCAAGCAGACACGCGTTCGGGCCCTCGAACGGCCCGCGGAACTGGCCCTGTCGCTGCGCGGCCGGCTCAGCGCCACCACACCCAACCGACGACGGCCAAACAGCCGACGATCACCGCCAGGTCGGCGGCCGCCCGCGCACCTGGCGGCCAGCGGCGTCCCAGCCGCACCACGAGCTCCCCGACCGCGCCGACCAGCAGCTGAGCGAACACCCGCGACCAGCCCGGTCCGTCCGCCGCGCCCAGCCCTGCCCGGTCCAGCACGGTTGGCGCGGTGGCGGCCATCACCAGCAACGCCAGCCCCACCACCACAGTTCCCGCGCTGAACAAACCGGCGACGACGTCCAGCATCCGCACGGCTCGCCCTGGCGTGCTCACACCGGCGAGCCGACCGGGCCGACCGGAGGGGTGACCCCGCTGGTTCGCGAGATCAGTTCGGCCAGAGTTTCCGCGGTGGTCGTCTCCTGGCCAAGCCGCAGTTTCTTGTTGTGACCGTGGTAGTCCGACGATCCGGTGGTGAGCAGCCCGAGCCCGGCGGCGATGGACCGCAGTTCCGCGCGTTCGGTCTCGTCATGATCGGGATGGTCGACCTCCAACCCGGCGAGGCCGCGTGCGGCCAGGTCCCGGATCTTCTCGACGGTCAGGGCACGGAACTCGCCGCGGCCTCTCGGGTGGGCGATCACGCTCACCCCACCGGCCGCGTCGATCATCTCGATCGCGGTGAACAGGTCGGTGTCCGCCTTCGGCACGTAGTAGGGCCCGCGGCCGGCCAGGTACGACTCGAACGCCTCGTTGACGCTGGACACCACGCCGGAATCGACCAGTGCCCGCCCGATGTGCGGCCGCCCGACGGGGGCGCCGTCGGCGATCTCCATCACCTGCTCGGCGGAGATCGGCACACCAGCGGCGACCATCTTCGCCACGATGGCCATGCCGCGGTGCAGCCGTTCGCCACGCAGCCTGGCCTGTTCGCTGACGATCGCGGGGTGCAGCGGGTCGAACAGGTAGCCCAGCAGGTGCACGCTGACCGTGCGGGGGCCGACCGGCACCACGGTCGAGAACTCGGCGCCGCGGATCAGCGTGAGATGGTCGGGACGGGTCTGCAGCGCGGGCTCCCAGCCGCTTGTGTTGTCGTGGTCGGTGATCGCCAGTACGTCGAGACCCGCACCGTCCGCGGCAGCCATCAGTTCGGCGGGCGAGTCCGTGCCGTCCGAGGCGGTCGAGTGGGCGTGCAGGTCGATGATCATCGCGACCATCCTGCCCGGCGGCGCTGTGCGCCCGCGCCTCGGGGCACGTCAGTGGGCCGATCCCGGGCTCGCGGGTAGCCTGACCTGTGCAGACGCGCACCGGTGCGCGCCCTTCGGATGAAGGAGGCTGTTCATGGCCGTGCTGCCGTCCTTGCCGTCGTTGCCATCGTTCGTGCCGAGCGTGCACCGACGGCCCGCGCAGCTGACGCTGCCGATCGTGCCGCGCGATGTCATCGTCGATTGCGCCGCCTATGTCGACGGCGTCCGGGTGCCCGGTTGCCACGACCCGCTGCGGGCCATCGAAATGGCCCGCCGGCAGCACCGCGGGTTCGTCTGGATCGGCCTGCACGAACCGGACACCGACGAGATGGCCGAGGTGGCCAAGCTTTTCGGGCTGCACGAGCTGGCCGTCGAGGACGCGGTGCATGCCTACCAGCGGCCCAAGCTCGACCGGTACAACAGTTCGCTGTTCCTGGTGCTCAAGACGGTGTGTTACGTCGACCACCAGACCGGGACGGACGCCGTCCAGATCGTGGAGAACGGCGAGATCATGCTGTTCCTCGGCAAGGACTTCATCGTGTCGGTGCGGCACGGCTCGCACTCCCAGCTCACCGGCGTGCGCGCCCGGCTGGAGGCGGACCCGGAACAACTGGCCATCGGCCCGGCCGCGGTGATGCACGCGATCGCCGACCGGATCGTCGACGAGTACGTCACCGTCATCGAGCAGGTCGAGGACGACGTCGACGAGATGGAGAACGCGGTCTTCACCACGTCGAAGCCGGTCGACATCGAGCAGATCTACCTGCTGAAGCGGGAGATCCTCGGCCTCCGGCGATCCGTCGCGCCGCTGGCCGCGCCGCTGCGGGCGCTGTCCGGCACCCCGCACCCGCTGGTGCCCGCGGAGATCCGCGAGTACTTCACCGACGTCGAGGATCACCTCGCGGTGGTGTCCGAACGGGTGAGCACCTTCGACGAGATGCTGACCACGCTGGTGAGCGCTTCCCTGGCCGAAGTGACGACGCGGCAGAACGAGGACATGCGGAAAATCTCGGCGTGGGCGGCGATCGCGCTGGTGCCGACCGCGATCGCCGGCATCTACGGGATGAACTTCGAGAACATGCCCGAACTGACCTGGACCTACGGGTACCCACTGGCGCTCGGGTTCATCGCCACGGTGTGCGTGCTGCTGTACATGTTGCTGCGAAGACGCGGCTGGCTCTGAGCGCTCTCGCTCGACCGAAGAGACCCCGTACGGCTGTTACCGAACTGCAACTCGGCGAAACGTGAGATGGCGCACGACTGCGGTGCGTCTGCACGATTCATTCACCGAACGGTGCGACTATTCCCGGCGGAACGGGCGTGATCGCGCCCGGATCTGGCTGGATCGGACTCACGGACAGCCGGTCAGCACCAATTCACGACCCGGGCACACCGGGTCGTCGACCCGAAGGACCTGGTATGGACAACTTCTGGAGCATCATCTGGATCGTCATCTGGAGCTTTGTCTTCGTGGCGTACCTGTTCGTGCTCTTCTACATCCTGACCGACCTGTTCAGGGACCGGGAACTCAGTGGCTGGTGGAAGGCGCTCTGGATCATCTTCCTGATCTTCGCGCCGTACCTCACGGCGCTGGTCTACATCATCGCGCGTGGCAGGGGCATGTCCGAGCGTCAGATGGCAGCGGCCAAGGAAGCCCGCAGCGAGACGGACGCCTACATCAAGCAGGTGGCCGGCGCGTCTGCCGGTGGCGGTGGCAAGTCTCCGGCCGAGCACATCGCCGAGGCCAAGAAGCTGCTCGACTCCGGCACGATCAACCAGGCCGAGTTCGACCAGCTGAAGACCAAGGCCCTCGCCTGATCTGAGCTCCTGACTCGGCCGCGCAGCACAACGGCCCGGTCTCCCCTGGTGGGAGCCGGGCCGTTGCGCTGCGCGGATCTGCTGCGAGGCTCGGCCTGGGATGAGCTCCGGGACCGGCGCGGCGATCAGCCCCGCATCCCCAATTCCATCCGGGAAAGCAGGTCGCGGGCCTGCTCAGCGCTGCGCGGCTGGCACAGCACGTCGTAGCGCCGAGCGACCACCTGCGACGCAGACGTGAAGTCACGCCGTCCCTTGGCCACCGAGTAGCCGAGCCTCCCCATCACCGCGCCGAATCCGGCGCCGATGGCCACGGCGGCAAGGATCAGCAACAGCACACCGTTCTGCACGGGTGCGAAGAAGCTCATCAGCAGGCCGACGAACAGCCCCATCCAGGCTCCGGACGCGGCGCCGGCGGCGGTGAGTTTTCCGGCGGTCAGCCGACCCGTCACCCGCTCGACCATCTGCAGGTCGGAGCCGACGATGGTCAGATCGGGAATCGAGAAATTGTGCTTGACGAGATGCTCGACCGCGCCCTGCGCCTGTGCGTAGGTCGGGTAGGCGGCAACGGCGAATCCGGTGGGCGGGGTCGGCAGGTTCGGGACGGCGGCGGTACCGCGGAATCCCATGGGTGAGGTCACGAAGGACACCTCCTCCTAGTGATGACATGCATTCTCATGCTGACACAGCTCTGTGTGCGAACCATGGGAATGCACCAGCCGGGTGAATGCGGCAACTGGTCCGGGCAGCGTCCGGGCAGCGTCCGGACAGCGCCGGGCAGCGTCCGGGCTCGGCGCCGGAACGGGCTAGCCTGGCGACATGGTTGCTGCCACAGTCGAAGACGTCCGCGCTGTGCTGGCAACCGTCAGGGACCCCGAGATCCGGCGACCCATCACCGAGCTCGGCATGGTCGAGGCTTTGGCGGTCGGCGACGACGGTGTGGTGAGCCTCACCGTGCTGCTGACCATCGCGGCCTGTCCGATGCGTGACCGGCTGACGACCGACGTCACCACCGCGGTGCGCAGCGTCCGGGGCGTCACGGACCTCCAGTTGACCCTGGGTGTGATGACCGACGAGCAGCGCACCGCGCTGCGCAATCAGCTGCAGGGCGGCCCCGGCAAGGAGATCCCGTTCGCCCGCCCGGATTCGCTGACCAGGGTGTACGCCATCGCCTCCGGCAAGGGTGGGGTCGGCAAGTCGACGGTGACGGTGAACCTTGCCGCCGCGCTGGCCGCCCGAGGGCTGTCCGTCGGGGTGTTGGACGCCGACATCTACGGCTTCTCGGTGCCCAGGATGCTGGGCGTGACGGCGCGACCCACCCGGGTCGGCGAGATGATCCTGCCGCCGGTGTCGCACGGCGTGAAGGTGATCAGCGTCGGGATGTTCGTCGACGGCAACGTTCCGGTGGTCTGGCGCGGGCCGATGTTGCACCGCGCGCTGCAACAGTTCCTGGCCGACGTGTACTGGGGCGACCTGGACATCCTGCTGCTGGACCTGCCGCCAGGAACCGGCGACATCGCCATCTCCACCGCGCAACTGGTGCCCACCGCCGAGCTGCTGGTCGTTACCACCCCGCAGCTCGCGGCCGCCGAGGTGGCCGAGCGGGCCGGGGCCATCGCGATGCAGACGCGCCAGCGACTTGTCGGCGTGGTGGAGAACATGGCCGCGATGGTGCTGCCCGACGGCTCCACGCTGGAACTTTTCGGCTCGGGCGGCGGCGAGGCGGTGGCCGCGACGCTGAGCAAGGTCACCGGCACGGACGTTCCGCTGTTGGGCAGGATCCCGTTGGACATCGATCTGCGGTCGGCGGGTGACGCCGGCATCCCGCTGGTGCTCGGCGAGGGCTCGAGCCCGGCCGCGCAGGCGATGCGGGGGATCGCCGGGGCCATCGCCGCGCGCAGCCGGCCGTTGGCGGGAGTGTCGCTGGGCATCGCGCCGGCGCAACGGTAATCAGCGCCGGCGCACGGTAATCAGCGCCGGCGCGACGGCAAATCAGGTCCCGTCGGGATCGAAGGGCGGGCGTTCCCCCGCGTCCAAAGCCCGTATCGGCCGTTGGTACGTGGCCTGTGCCGTTGTCGGGACTGATGTCGGGACTGATGTCGGGACTGATGTCGGGACTGATGTCGGGACTGCTGCCGGCTGCTGAGCGGCTGATTGACCGGACATACTCGCTGGAACGGCCGGTCCGTTCTGCCCGATCGGCGGGGTTGCGGCGGTGGCCGAGGGGTTGTCGGTCATCCCCAGGAACCCGCTGATCCCGCCGGAGAACTCATCCCCCAGGATGCCCTTGCCGATCAACCGCTTGGGATGCAGGTCGCGCAGGTCGCGCAGCTCCTGAATTTCCTTGAGCGATTGCAGGTCGGCCACCTGGCGGCGGAGCTCGTCGAGTTCCGGGCCGATCTCCTTGCGCAGCTCCGCCTGAGCACCGGCGGCCATCGTGCGCAGCTTGCGCAGCGAGGTCATCAGCCAGGTGACGGCGGTGGGGATCCGCTCCGGTCCGAGCACGAAGACGCCCACCAGCAGGATGATCCCGATCTGCGCCCAGGAAAGGCCGAACATGCTGCTCCGGCCTCCTCCCGTTCCCACGGCAACCAGCCAGGGACATCCCGGTCAGGATACCCAGTACTCCGATGGGCTGTTATTCGGAGCTGAGCGTCACCGGGACTGTCATTTCCCGGCCCTCGCGCAGCAGCACCACCGGGACCGTCGCACCCACCGGGTTGCTGCGGATGGCCACCACCAGCTCATCGGAATTGCCCACCGCGCGGTCGCCGACCTTGATGATCACGTCACCTTCGGCAATGCCGGCGGCGGCTGCCGGTCCGCCCTGCTGCACGTTCTGGACCTGGGCGCCGTCGGTGACGCCGTCGGTCGCGGAACGCGCGTTCAGGCCCATACTGGCGTGTTGAACCTTGCCGTCCCGGATGATCTGCTGGGCGATCTCCTTGGCGGTGTTGATCGGGATCGCGAAGCCGAGCCCGATGGACCCGCTGGTGTCGCCGCCCAGGGTGCGGATCGCGGTGTTGATGCCGACCACGGCGCCGGTGCCGTCCACCAGCGCGCCGCCGGAGTTGCCGGGATTCACCGCCGCGTCGGTCTGCAGCGCATCGATCACCGCGTCGGTGTCCGACCCCCCGCCCTGCAGGCGCACCGGCCGGTCCTTGGCCGAGACAATGCCGGTGGTCACCGTGCCGGCCAGGCCGAGTGGGGATCCGATGGCGATGACCGGATCGCCGACGGCCAGCGTGTCGGAATCGCCGAGCTGGGCCACCGTGGCGGCGGCGACGTCCACCTTGACGACAGCCAGATCGGTCAGCGGGTCGCGTCCGACGATGATGCCGGGCGCCCTGGTCTGGGCACCGTCGTTGAAGACGACCGTCAACTGAGCCTGCGGATCGGTGGCCGCCGACGAGATCACGTGATTGTTGGTGAGGATGTAACCGCTCGGGTCGATCACCACGCCCGAACCGGTGTCCCCCACGTCGCCGGTGCGGATTTCCAGCGACACCACCGACGGCAGCACCCGTGCGGCCACGTCCGCGATCGAACCGGGTTCGCGGCTGACCGAGGGTTGGGCGGCGGCCAGGGTGAAGTCCGGATCGGTCACCCCGCGCGGCAGCCGGCCGGCAGCGATCACCCCGATCAACGCGCCCAGCGCGCCGATCAGCAACGCGCAGACGAGCAGACCGATCAACGCGGAAGGGCGCAGCCGTCGGTCGAACAGCGCCTGCCGGAACGAGAACCGCTCCGCCGGAAGCGGCGCCGGACCCTCCGGCGGGGTCGGGTGGATGGCCGGCGCGCCCAGTTGAGCCCCGGACATCGGGTCACGCCACGGATCGCTCGGGGCTGATTCGGAGTGCCCAGGTGGTTCGGGCTGCGCGGGCCCGCGGCCGATGCTGTCGCCGCCGCCGACCGGCCGGCCGAAGGCGTCCTCCAGGAATTCCGGCACCGGCGGCGCCGTGGTCACTGTTGAACGCGCAGCACCGTTGACGCGGTGGGCGTCGGGGCCGAAGGCTCCGTCGACACCCCGCGGCCGGCCGAAGGTGCCGGCTTCGACGGGGCTGACCGGCGGCCGCCAGGGCGGGCGGGGCGGCAGCCGGGGCCGGTCATCGCGGGCCGCATGACGAGTTGCAGGTGACCCGACCGTGTCGTCGGTCATCCGCGGTGTGTCCATCGGTACGGATGACCTTTCGACAACGGAGAGCCCCGGGTTGGGACCGGCGGCCGGCGGGAGATCAGAATAACGGGAGCAGGGTCACGGCCGGACGAACAGCACCGGCTGGAGCATCGTGGAGCCGTTCAGCTGGGCAACCTGGTTCTGCCGCTGCGGATCCCCGGGCGCAGCGGCGGACGAGGCCACCACCGCCCCGACCGCGATGCCGGCCACCAGCGCCCCCGCACCGAACCGGAACAGCCGTCCACGGCCGTGTCCCGAACGCAGGGAATCGGTCGTCCGATAGGCCCGACCGGTGCCGGGGTCGACCGACAGTCCGGGCGCCGGTGTGCTGGGCGGGACCGCCGCCGGGATGGACTTCAGACTGTCCAGCAGGCCGAGCGGGATGGTCGGTGCGCTCGCGGACCGCAGCCACGCGCGGGCGGCGATCTGCTCGGTGACCTCCGCCTTGCACTGCGGGCATCGCTCGACGTGGGAAGCGGCCCGCTGATAGGCGACCAGACCCATCTCGCCGTCCGCGTAGGCCACGATCGCGTCCAGATTCAGATGATCGATGCGCTCGAAAGCCGAGGTCATTGCACCGCCTCCGCGCCCTGCCAATCGTCGCGGGCCGCCCGGCGCCGCTCCAGGCCGGCACGCAACGCCAGCCGGCCGCGGTGGATGCGCGAGCGAACCGTTCCCAGCTTGACTCCCAAAGTGGCGCCGATTTCCTCGTACGACAGCCCTTCGACGTCGCAGAGCACGACGGCGGCCCGGAACTCGGGCAGCAGATCGTCCAGCGCGGCCTGGAGGTCGGGGTCGAGGTTCGCGTCGTGGAAGGCCTGCTCCGGGGATGGCTCCCGGCCGGCGATCCGATCGGTCTCCTCGGGCAGCGATTCCATCCGGATCCGCTGGCGCCGGCGGACCAGATCGAGAAACACGTTGGTGGTGATGCGGTGCAGCCAGCCCTCGAAGGAACCGGGACGGTACCCGTCGAGCGAGCGGAACACCCTGATGAACGTCTCCTGGGTGATGTCCTCGGCATCGTGGGCGTTGCCCGAGAGCCGGTACGCGAGCCGGTAGACCCGGTCGCCGTGCTCCCGCACGATGTCATCCCAGGCCGGCGGAGTCCACGGCGACGGCGACGAGCCCGCGACGTGGGAATCCGAACCGGTCGGCTCAGAGCCGATCGGAGCAGGCAGGATGGACAGTGCAACCACCTCCGGGTGTTGAACGGTCCAACGACCGCGTCGTGATGATTGTTCCCCTGATCGATGTGAGCGATCTGTGAACACCCGAGGCGGTGAGCCTGATCAGGACCGTCCCCGGCGCCCGGTAGTTTCAGGCGGTGCTCCACGCACCCGCCAGTCGCCGCGATAGCAGTCAAGGAGGTGACCGGTGACCACCAGCCGGTCCTACGCCGAGTTTTTCGTTCCCGAGGGTGACGTGGTGCTCGCCGCCCGCTCCCGCGGAGCCGATCTGGGATGCGTCCCGATCGGATCGGGCGGCGCCGCCGCCCTGACCTTCCTGGCCTCGGCCATCGGCGCGCGGTCCGTCGTCGAGATCGGCACCGGCGTCGGGGTCAGCGGGTTGCACCTCATCGCCGGGATGGCTCCGGATGGCATCCTGACCTCGATCGACGTCGAGGCAGAGCACCACCGTGCGGCCAAGAAGGCCTTCTCCGAGGCCGGCATCGCGCCGACGAGGACCAGGCTGATCAACGGCCGCGCACTCGAGGTGTTGCCGCGGCTCACCGACGGCGCCTACGACCTGGTGTTCGTCGACGGCAGCAAGACCGAGTACCCCCAGTACGTCGCGGAGGCGCTGCGGCTGCTCCGGCCGGGCGGCATCCTGATCGTGGACGGAGCGCTCGCCGGCGACAGGGTCGCGGACCCCACCCAGCGGGACGCGGAGACGGTGGCGGTCCGCGAGGCCGGCCGGCTGGTGCGGGACGACGAGACCCTTTCGGCGGTGATGATCCCGCTCGGTGACGGGCTGCTGGCTGCGGTGAAGCGGATTTGAGGGCACGCAACACTGTCCTGATCGGGTGGTTGATCGGGTCGCTGGCGGCATCGGCGCTGGCGGCCGGCTGCAGCGGATCGGACGACGCGGCAATTGCGGCCGCTTCCTCGTCCGCGTCAGCCGCCGCAGCGTCGTCAGCCGCCGCAGCGTCGTCGGCGGCAGCATCGTCGTCGGCCGCTGCCGCCAGTCGGGCGGCCGCCGCCAGCGCCGCGGTCGAGGCGTCCAGGTCGTCCGCTGCCGCCGCTGCGGCGGCAGCAGCATCCCAGGGCGCAGAGCGCTCCCGGTCGGCTTCAGCACAGCCCTCAGCGAGCGCCGACGCCGTGGCCAAGGCTGCGGAGTCCGCCGCGCAGGCAGCAGCACAGGCGGCGGCGCAACAGGCAGCCAGCGGCGAGCCGGCCGACCCGGACGCACCGGGCGACGACGCCGGCGAACCCTGCCCGTCGGACCCGCAGTATCACGACGAACAGCCGACCGGGCTGCGCGCCGACGTCGCCGCGGCCTGGCAGTCGGCGGTGGCGAAGGCGGCAACGGTCGGCGTCCAACTGTGTCTGAACGACGGCAAACGCAGCCGGGCCCAACAACAGGCCACCTACGACGACTACGTCAGACAGTTCGGAATCGCGATGGCCGACGTCTATGTGCTGCCGTCGGACAAGTCGGCGCATGTGCTGGGGTATGCGATCGATGTCCAGCCGTACGCCGGATACACCTGGCTGCAGGGCACCAGCGGCGCGCTGGGCTTCTGCCGGACGTACGACAACGAGGTCTGGCACTTCGAGTACGACCCGGCGTTCATGACCGGCGGGTGCCCGGCGCGCACGGCGCATCCAGGCGGCTGACTCCCGCTCCGTCTCGGGGTTCGGGCCTTATCGTCCGTCACCGCGAACCGCTGGACTTACGTGCCCTTGCCGATCGTCGCACCCTTGCCGACCACGGTGATGCCGCCAGGGCTCACCGTGTAGAGGTCGCTGTCCAGCTCGACGTCGACGCCGACCTTCGCGCCGTCCGGAACGACGACGTTCTTGTCCAGGATGGAATGGCGCACCACGGCGTTCCGCCCGATCCGTACGCCCGGCAGGATCACCGAACCCTCGACGCGGGCCCCGGACGCGATCCGCACGTCGTCGGAGACGACCGATCGGGTGACGGTGGCGCCCGAGACGATGGTGCCGGCGCCGATCATGGAATCGCGCGCCGTGCCGTCCTGGACGAACTTCGCCGGCGGCAGGGTCGGCGGCAGGCTCAGGATCGGCCAGTCCCGGTTGTACAGGTTGAAGATCGGCTCGATGGACACCAGGTCCATGTGCGCGTCGTGGTAGGCATCCAGGGTTCCCACGTCGCGCCAGTAGCCGCGGTCGCGGTCGGTGGCGCCGGGGACCTCGTTGCGCGCGAAGTCGTAGACGTGCGCCGTCCCCCGATTGACGAACATCGGGATGATGTTGCCGCCCATGTCGTGGATCGAGGACTCGTCGTTGGCGTCCACCTTCAGCGCCTCGATGAGCGACGACGTGGAGAACACGTAGTTGCCCATCGACGCGTACGCGACGTTCGGGTCGTCCGGCACCGACGGCGGGTCGGCGGGCTTCTCCAGGAATCCGGCGATCTTGATGCCGTCCGCGGCTGTATCGATCACGCCGAAGGCGGTCGCCTCACGGCGCGGCACCCGGATGCCGGCCACGGTGGCCTCCGCGCCGGTGGCGATGTGGTCGGCGACCATCTGCGCCGGGTCCATCCGGTAGACGTGGTCGGCACCGAAAACGACCAGGTAGTCGGGCTTCTCGTCGTACACCAGGTTCAGCGACTGCAGGATGGCGTCGGCGCTGCCGGTGTACCAGCGCGGGCCCAGCCGCTGCTGCGCGGGGACCGGCGTGACGTAATTGCCGATCAGCTGGCTCATCCGCCAGGTGGTGGTGATGTGCCTGTCCAGCGAGTGCGATTTGTACTGGGTCAACACGCAGATCTTCAGGTAGCCCGCGTTCACCAGGCTGGACAGCACGAAGTCGATCAGCCGGAAGTTGCCGCCGAACGGCACGGCCGGCTTCGCGCGGTCAGCTGTCAAGGGCCACAAGCGCTTCCCTTCGCCGCCCGCAAGAACAATGCCGAGGATCTTGGGCTTGATCACCATGCCGGTGACCCTAGCGAGGTTCGGAAGTTTTTGCGCCTTGGAGTCGCCCCAGGTTTCAGGCAGCGGGAGCAGGGTCGGGTCGATAGATTGCCGACGTGCATACCGCGATCCTGACTCGTGAATTCCCGCCAGATGTGTACGGAGGAGCGGGGGTCCACGTCGAGTACCTGGTCCGCGAGCTCCGCAAGCTCATCGACGTCGATGTCCACTGCTTCGGTGAGGATCGACCGGGTGCCACCGGCCACCGTCCGGCGGCCGAACTCGCCGGCGCAAATCCGGCGCTGACCACGCTGTCGGTCGACCTGTCAATGGTGGCGTCGACCGGCAACGTGGAACTGCTGCACTCGCACACCTGGTACGCCAACATGGCCGGCCACATCGGGAAACTGCTGCACGGCGTCCCGCACGTCATCACCGCGCACTCGCTGGAACCGCATCGCCCGTGGAAGGCCGAACAACTCGGCGGTGGTTACCGGCTCTCCTCGTGGGCGGAGAAGACGGCGTACGAAGCGGCCGACGCGATCATCTCGGTGTCCACCGGCATGAAGAGCGGGATCATGGAGAGCTACCCGGCGCTGGATCCCGAGCGGGTGCACGTCATCCGCAACGGCATCGACACCGAGATCTACCAGCCCACCGACCAGCGGTCACTGCTGATCGAGAAGGGCGTGGACCTGGACGCTCCGATCGCCTCGTTCGTCGGCCGGATCACCCGGCAGAAGGGCGTCGGGCACCTCATCGCCGCCACCCATCACTTCGACCCGGGGGTGCAGCTGGTGCTGTGCGCCGGTGCGCCGGACACCCCGGAGATCGCGGCGGAGACCGCGGCCGCGATCGCCGAGCTGCAGGCTCAACGCTCGGGGGTCTTCTGGTTCGACGGGATGCTGACCCTCGTCGAGGTGAAGCAGGTCCTCACGGCGTCCACGGTGTTCGTCTGCCCCTCGGTGTACGAGCCGCTGGGCATTGTCAACCTGGAGGCCATGGCCTGCGGTGCGGCGGTTGTCGCCAGCGACGTCGGTGGGATCCCCGAAGTCGTCAACGACGGCGAGACCGGCACCCTGGTGCACTACGACAGCCCGGACGCGCCCGGATTCGAGCGGGACATCGCCGCCGCGGTGAACGCGTTGGTCGCAGACCCGGCCCGGGCGCAGGCCTTCGGTGCCGCCGGTCGGGAGCGGGCCCAGTCGCAGTTCTCCTGGACAGCGATAGCGGAGCAGACGGTGGACCTGTACCGGTCGGTGCTCGGCTGATCGGGTGCACCCGCCCAGGACATGCACGGCCCCGCCATGCACGGCCCGGACAGGCGGGCCCGGACATGGAACCGCCCGGGTACCCGGCCGGCAGGCGACGCGGGTCCCGGGCGAAACAGATCAGCTGACCACGGCCTTGAGTGCGTCGCCCAGCGCGGAAGCTTCGTCCGCGGAGATCTCCACGACCAGACGTCCGCCGCCTTCCAGCGGAACGCGCATGACGATCCCGCGGCCCTCCTTGGTCACTTCGAGAGGACCATCCCCGGTACGGGGCTTCATGGCCGCCATGTGCGACTCCCTCCAGCATTCACGTGTTTCTCGTACTCCGGACGGTGGTTCCCGTCCGGCGTCAGTTCCGCACTCGTGGCGGACGGTCCATTCTCCCCCATGATCAGGCATGTTCCGTAACCAGGCTCGCCACGCCAGCGCCGGATGATGAACAGTACGGTCCTGCGATCGGCGAGAACCCAGAAGGAGCGCGGACATGACGAGCGACATGACCGGCGAAGCGACCCGGCCCAGCGGCGCCTCCGGTCCTCCGCCGACCTCCCCGCCGCCGGTACTGCTGACCGACGCCGGGGCGGTCCGCACCGTGACGCTGAACCGGCCAGGGTCGTTCAACTCCTTCGACCTGGCGATGAAATCGGCCCTGCTGGACGCATTGGCCGAGACGAGCGCCGATCCCGCAGTGCGCGCGGTGGTGATCACCGGAGCCGGCCGCGCGTTCTGCGCCGGCCAGGACCTGAAGGAACACCTGGCGCTGGTCGCGGCGCGCGACCCGCGGGTCGCCACCACGGTTGCGGAGTTCTACAACGTGCTGGTCACGTTGCTGACCGAGATGCCCAAGCCGGTGATCGCCGCGGTCAACGGCCCGGCGGCGGGTGCCGGCGCAGGCCTGGCCTATGCCTGCGACCTCCGGCTCGCCGGCCGTAGCGCCTCGTTCTCGCTGGCCTTTGCCGGGGTCGCCCTGTCGGCCGACACCGGGGCGTCGTTCACCCTGCCGCGACTGGTCGGGTACGGCCGGGCGTCGAAGATGATGCTGCTCGGCGAGAAGGTCGACGTCGACGAGGCGCTGCGGATCGGCATGGTCGACGAGGTAATGCCCGATGAGGAGTTGGCCGGCCGTGCCGCCACCCTGGCCGCACGGATGGCGGAGGGGCCGACCCGCGCCTACCGCTGGATCAAGGCATCGCTGCGGCACGCGGCGGGATCCGACCTTGCCTCGACGCTCGCCTTCGAGGACCGCGCACAAGTAGATTGCTTCGCCTCCCCCGATCATCACGAGGCCATCCAGGCATTCGTGGACAAGCGCCCCGCCCGGTTCACCGGGCGGTGACCAACCTGTGAGCAAGATCAACGACCACCGGGTCGCGCTGCGCGCGTCCGGTGCGTCCGGTGGGTCCGGTGCGTCCGGTGGGTCCGGTGGGTCCGGTGGGTCCGGTGGACTCGGTCGGCTGGACAACTGGTTGTCGTACCTGTCCACCCACAGCGGCCTGCCCGGGCCGCGCGGCAACCTCGAACTCGTCGCCGCCTGTGGCGAGGAGGCCGATGTCGCCATGGCCGAGGACCTGGTGGCCACCGGTGACGAGTTCGCCACAGTCTGCGGTGCCGTCGCGCTGGGCCGGTGCCTGGGCGGCGGCGATCGCACACACCTGGACGTCCTGCACCGGTTGGCCGGTGACGACCGCTGGCGGGTGCGCGAGGGCGCCGCGATGGCGTTGCAGCGGGCGGGTGACGACGACCTCGGCGCCTGCTTCGCGGTCGCCGAACTGTGGGCAGGCGATCCCGATCCGCTGGTGCGACGGGCCGCGGTGGCGGCTGTCTGCGAGCCGAGATTGTTGCGCGACGTCGTTTTCGCCCGGCGGGCGTTGACCGTGCTCGACGAGATCACCGCCGGTTTGGCGGCGACACCGGCAGCTCAGCGTCGGGATCCGTCGGTGCGTACGCTCCGCCAGGCGCTCGGCTACGGATGGAGCGTAGTTGTGGCCGCCGACCCGGCCGACGGGCTGCCCGTCTTCGAACGGCTGGAGACCAGCTCGGACCCCGACGTCAGCTGGATCGTCCGGGAGAACCACAAGAAGGCCCGCCTGCGCCGAGTCCTCGCGGCGCCCAGTTGACTGATATGTGCCCGGAATGTCGATCGCACTCGCGCCCGTGCGACGACGTCGATTCGGGTGGGCACACCGGAAGGTGATCCGAGCCCAGCCCGCTGCCATCGCTTGTCGGCGGCGTCGCAGGTGAGGAGTCAGGCCGCCAATCCGTGACCGCAGACGCTCTCTCCGATCGCCGGAGCGGCGAATGACAGGTTGTGTGCCAGATCTCTCCGTGCCTGTGTCAACAACTCGACCCGCACACCACTCAACGAGGTGCCCGCGGCCAAGCCTGAGAATTGTCGAAACAACTCCCCGCAGAAGAGGAGCATGACCCGCAGTTCGAGTTGCATCCGATCGTCGTCTTGCCGTTCAGCGGGCAGATCGGCACCCGCCTGACCGCCGACCGTCGCGCCCGGAGCCTCGACGGATGAACCGATTTGCGTCCTACGAAGGATAGCGCCGTGTATACCTCGGATGGCCATATCCCGCTTTTCGAGTCGTTCTGCGAGAGGGTTGCGGTGGCATATCGCGCCATTTCGTCGATGCTGGAGAGATCTCCAACCGCCTGTCGGCGACCTCGCCGAGCCCTTGCGGCGCTCACGACAGCGAATTCACGCGGATCGTTCGAATCCTGTGCTTGAGCATCTCGGAGCTTGACATTCAACAACAGTCGAAC
>JGI20200J14955_1000026_pt1 | contig 28308 bp, 28 predicted proteins | sample NGESurshal092012_FD_14955 | JGI IMG/M metagenome (IMG submission 14955) | reverse complement strand
GATAATGTATTTGACATCCCCATGCTCCGCTACCAATTCTCGAACAAGCCGGATACACTCTCGGGTTGGGGCAACCGGGGTATAGACGAGCAGACCGCCTTCATCGAGCTTCACAACCGTCATGCGAATCGGCGTGATNACGGACAAAATCCCTTGAATCTGATCGAACGTCCAGATCGTGCCTTTAACCACTTCTTTGCGCAGGGTCCGNCGCTTACCATAGGGATAAAGGGGCACCAAAGGCCAGAAAGGCCATGACCAGTCTCTAGGACTGATGGATTGCTCCCGCGACTTTTGCGCGTTCATCGTGCTCTGGCTTCTCCTCTACCGATATACCCAAATACCGATATACCAAATACCCAAGGCTCAAGGTCCAATACTCTAAATCTCCGGACGCTAGAGGTTAGTAAATTGTCTGTTCAATAGTATGCCTTGAGTCTAAGTTTTAGTCCCGTTTATAGCTGAGCTGTACTAACCCACTCTTAAAACTCTGCACGGACTGAAACTGCAGCGACCTGATCGGAGATGGTTGCCGAAACAGGGGAATGCCTGCCCCGAGAAGGATCGGATGCACAGAGATAACAAATTCGTCGATCAAGTCCTGTTCCAAGAAAGAATGAACTAACTCAGCACCCCCAATCAACCAGATATCACCATCCCCAGAAGCTTGAAGCTCCTTAATCAATGACTGAATATCGTCCGAGACGAAGGACACCTCAGAATCGGTAAATCGGTTTGCCGTCCGGGTGAAAACAAAGCTCATTTTGCTACCGTAAGGGTACGCACCAAAGGAAAGAACCTGTTCATAGGTTTTGCGACCCATGACCACGACATCAACCCGCTCAAAGAAATCCTGATAACCGTAGTCTTCATCCGTGAACAACCAGTCAACCGCTCCAGATAAGCGAGCAATGTAGCCATCCAGACTGGTAGCAATGAACAGAACCACTTTTCGCATGGGACCCGAAGCTCCTAATCAATGCATCGAACGATGGATGAAATCTTCTCAATTCTCAACGGCTTGTCCTTTTAAGTACCTAAAACTTTGCAGAGGCTGACTCAAAATTTGGGGTGTGCATAGTGCATAGTATGGTGGGCACTAAAGCGAAGGAGCCTATCGGCATGCGGGATGAAAAAGTTTCGATGGGGCAAGTCTACATTGTTGGGGCTGGCCCTGGAGACCCGGAGTTGATTACCGTGCGCGGGCAGAAACTGCTGGCTAGAGCGGATGTGGTCTTGTATACGGGTTCTTTAGTGCCAGAGTACATGCTGGACTATTGCCCGCCAGAGGTTGAGCGCATCGATACTCGGTCTTTGGTTTTAGAAACGTGGTGGCCCTTGGTGTTGGAGCGCGTACAGGCCGGAAAAATCGTGGTTCGTCTCCAGGATGGGGATCCTTCGCTGTATGGAGCTTTGCACGAATTGATGGTGCATCTTTGGCAGCACGAAGTGCCTTTTGAGATAGTACCGGGGGTGAGTGCTTTCCAGGCTGCAGCAGCCCGTTTACAGGTAGAGCTAACCGTTCCCAACTTGGTGCAGAGCATCATTCTTACCCGTGCTCAAGGGCAAACGGAAGTTCCCAGCACCGAAGACTTGGCCTCCTTGGCCTCCCATCGAGCCTCTTTGTGTTTGTATCTCAGTGCCCATCACTGCACCAAGGCTCAAGAACAGTTGCTCACCCACTATCCTCCCGAAACGACCATGGCACTTTGTTATCGCCTAGGCTGGCCAGATGAGTATGTGCGGATTGGTCGTTTAGATGAAATGGCTCAGATCACCCGTGAGGCACAATTGAATCGGACAGTGCTCTATATCATTAGTCCAGCCCTAGAAGGACGTCCTGAGGCTCGTTCTCAGCTCTACAGTCCAGGACATGCCCATATCTTCCGTCCCCACCAAACGGCATAAGGGTCCTCGATGATCTGGCTTATTGGTGGGACCCAGGAGAGTCGAGCGATTGCTCAGGTCTTGAGCGCCCATTCCTATCCTTGGGTGGCCACGGTAACGAGGCCCAGTGCAGTTCAGCTTTATGAAAGATTGCCAGGCAAAGTTATGGTCGGAATTCTGAGGCCTGAAAGACTCGCTCAGTTCCTCCAAGAACAGGCCATAAACTGTATCGTTGATGCCTCTCATCCTTTTGCTCCAGTGATCTCCCGTCAGGCAATGGCAACAGGTTTGCCTTATTTGAGATTTGAGCGTCCTGAGATTCCTATTGAGGCTCCTGCTCAGGTCTTGCCTGATTTTGATCAGGTGTTGCAGCCGGAATACTTAGGGGGACATCGAGTTTTGCTAACGGTAGGGGTGAAAGCGCTGCCTCTTTTTGCTCCTTGGCATTCCCAAGCCAAACTATGGGCCAGAATTTTGCCTACCCCTGAGGCGGAGGAACAAGCCTTACGGGCAGGTTTTGATCCAGAATGTCTTATTCCTTCACGCCTACCCCTTACCTATGAGCAGGAATATCAACTCTGGCAACGTCTACAGATCGATACGGTGATTACGAAAGCCAGTGGAGAAGCGGGGGGTGTTGCCATCAAACAGGCGGTGGCTAAAGCCTTGGGCGTAAAGTTGGTGGTGATTGCTAGACCTCCGATTACGTATCCGCTCCAAACGGACGATCTGGAAGTTGTGCAAGCTTTTTGTGAGCAACACTGTCGTTCAGGGGTTTCTTAATGGCAAAAACAGGTTATACCCTCCCTGTTTTTGCGGTGGCTGCTGCAAAGGCTGCCTTGATGCATCTCCTAGGGGAATCCAATCCGTTAATAGTGATTGATTTATTACCAGGAACAGCAGAAATTCCTCTTCAACAAGTTGCCGCTTTGGGGGCAGGCAGTGCCTTAGCGATTACCCTGAGTGCCCCAGGAGATAACCTAGACCTAACCCGAAATACGCCCATTTGGGCCTGGGTACGATTAGCAACTCTGCAATCCCAACGCTTAGTCTTAGAAGCAGGAGAAGGACTAGGGAAAACGAGCACAGGGGAGCCTGCGATCTATAACTATGCTCGGCAACTTTTTGAACGCAATCTATTACCCCTGATTCCACAAGACAAAACAGCTATCGTCCAGATTATGCTTCCCCAAGGTCGTCAATTGGCCCAGCGCACTTCCAATGAAGCTTTTGGCATCCTGGAAGGACTGGCGCTCTTGGGCACGAGTGGTATTTCTCAACCCTTATCTGCAGCAGATCATTTAGATGAATTTCGTCAAGCCCTCCAAGCAAAAGTAAAGGATTCTCCTCATCTGGTCTTTTGTATTGGCAGTAATGGGCAGCAAGTTGCTACTCGATTGGGTATTCAAGAAAAATCTATGGTTCAAACAGGAAACTGGATTGGAGCATTGTTGGTGGAGGCTGGTTTGAGAGAGGCTCAATCGGTTTTGTTGATTGGCTATCATGGGAAATTAATTAAACTAGCTGGAGGTATTTTCAATACTTCTAGTCACCTTGCTGATGCGAAGCTGGAAATTATAGCAGCGACGGTAGCTCTGGTTAGCCATGATATAGAGGTCGTCCAAACTATTTTAAGCTTGAAGACGGCTGATGCAGCTCATCACTATTTAGTAGAACAAGGATTGTCTGAAATCGTATTCAAGACCCTTGCTCAAAAAATTAGTGCAAAAGCTCAAGGCTATATCCAAAAATATGCTGATACCTCCGTAAAAGTAGGAACGATTCTATTTGATCGGAAAGGGCAAATTATGAGTCAGGACGAAGCAGCTTCAGAACTTATAGGATTTTGACCCCCTGCTTCAAAAGATATTTGAGCTGCAAGTGACCATCCTCCCACTCTATGCCTTCGGCAGGCTCCGAGAAGGCTTAGTAAGGGGGGACACAGGGGGGTTTGGTTCGAAGGCCTAAGAGAGGCTATGGATTGATTAACGTAGCGCTATCTTTTTGCTTGTTTTTCAGATAGGTAAAAACGGACTTATCCCCAATATCAGGTGGAATCGCTTGGATTGCTTTGCGGAACCCAAAGACGAGAAATAAGACAGCCCAGATTCCTAACAAAACCTGCTCCCACAGTACGGGCAAAAGTCCAAATAGATGTCCAAGCATAAGGACAGGGACAAGGAAAGTTAGAAACTTGGTCTCAAAGCGATTGAAACAGAAGGATTCTTTGAAGAAAATCCCGGTTAGGGCTGCGAAGGTGAACCCGATTCCAACAAGAGCGAGGGGCTGGTTATAGACGGTTAAAGCTAGAGGTTGAGGGTCTTGCAGCCCAAACCATAGAGCCGCGATACTACCAATCCCCCAGAAGATTTGCAAAAGGCGATGCAGCCAGGCCATGTAGATATGAATGGTCGCTAAAGCCACGCCCATCGCTAGAGAAAAAATGAGATAGAGGACAGACACCATATTCAAAACGAGGGGGTCGTTGCCCCGCCACAAAATACCGACCGTTCCGAGGGCAAAGCATACCGCTGCTACGCATAAGGCACTGCGATAAATGACCACACCCTGACGGTCCTCAGGGGTAATGGTGAATTCACCAAATTGCCCCTGGTAAACTTTTAATTCACTGAGACTAGTCATCGCTTGATCCTATTCTAGGGATCCCACTCTACCCTTCTAGCTTGGCAGATTCTAGGCCGAGAGGCAGAAGTTTGTTACAAAGATATGGTTGAGGCTGCGGTTAATAGTTAGGCTGATGCCATGGAGACCGTTAACCGAAAAGACTACAGAGGGCTCTCAGCGCAGTTTAACGTCCAAGTCTTAACCCCCCAAGAAGCTCAATGGGCAATGAGCAAATTATCCACGGCTATCACAGCCCTTGAAAAAGCAGCAGCAGAGCAGTAGTGACGGTAGAGAGGATCGGGGATGAGCTCTTCGCTCCAGATTATCTCAGCTCTTTAGTCTCAGCTCCCCTGTGTTAACTTGACGATGGTTGGGCCGCAACGATGAGTGAATGCATGTTCTGAGTAATAATATATTTTATAATTTTCTCCTCCGAGCCGTCCTGTAATACTGTTAGAAAATTAGTTAGTATTTTGTTTTTTAAGTCGATTGCTGGGATCCTGCTTGATCCCTAAGATTTTGATGGCCTACGCCTCGAGAGGTTGATTTGTCGCGACAAAAGCATTTGTTTTAGGATCGCGAATAAATTCTGATCCCATTGGCTTCTTAAGATAGGCAATTATCTCTGGTTCATAATTAGCAATAGTATTCACATCGTGGGTTCCAATGTTATTTGGATTAGCCATATATTCATCAGATTCATACCCTGATAGAAAACGCCAACCACTATCAATAGGACTATCGGGACTTTCACGATAAAAAAATCCGATTTTATATCCTTCCACAGTTATTTCATCCGTCGCAAAGCATGCCCCATATCCTTTAGCAATAGGTTTGATTTCATCAGCTCCTTTTAAGTATCTTTTGTTCGACATCTGTTCTCCTTATAACAAAGCTCATGGCCGGATTATTCCGGAAAAGAAGGCTCCCGGTGCACAGCTCGGCATTACCTATATGTTGCCCAATGATGGACAAAACTATACATCATTCACCCCTGTCCGTCCACGGATCTTCATGCATAGGCAATCGCTTCTAGGAGCCCATTCGCTTTGTTGATAGTTTCCTGATATTCCAGCTCAGGAACCGAATCGGCGACGATACCGGCTCCGGCTTGGACACTCAAAGCACCATCTTTGAGCAGCATCGTGCGGATCGTAATTGCTGTATTGAGCTGACCATCAAAACTGTAGTAGCCGTAGACGCCACTGTATGGCCCCCGCTTGTGCGGCTCTAGCTCAGAGATAATTTCCATCGCTCGAATTTTCGGGGCACCGCTGACAGTACCTGCCGGAAAACAAGCCTGGAGCAGGTCCCATGCCGATTTGCTGGGGTCTAAGAGACCTGTCACATTCGAGGCAATGTGCATGACATGGGAGTAGCGTTCAATCTTCATCATTTCGTCGGTGTGGACGGAACCCCATCTGCATACCCTTCCCAAATCATTGCGGCCTAAGTCCACCAGCATCACGTGTTCTGCCGTTTCTTTGGGGTCTGCAAGGAGGTCTTTTTCTAACGCTAAATCTTCTTCAGGAGTTACTCCTCGTTTACGCGTTCCAGCGATCGGTCGCAGGGTAGCCACCTGCTCATCCCCAATTTGGTCTAACTTGACCATGATTTCCGGGCTAGATCCAATCATCTGGAAGGTTCCAAAGTTGAAATAAGCCATGTAAGGGGAAGGATTGACCACCCGCAAAGAACGATAGAGGGCAAAGGGGTCGCCTTTATATTCGGTAGTCAGTCTTTGCGAAAGGACGACCTGGAAGATATCTCCCGCTTTGATATAGTCCTTAGATTTTTCTACAGCCTGTAAGAAATCCTCTTTCTCAAAAGAAGACTGATAGACCACAGACTCTTTTCCCCGCTTCCAATCTAGAATCGGGGGCTCAGGCTGCATGGGAGTGCTCAGACGGTCCACTAAGCTATCTACTCTGGCGGCGGCTTCGTCGTAGGCTGTTTGCAGGTCTGGGTGTTTCTGTAGGTCCGCATAGGCAATCGCCCAAATTTTACGTTTTACCTGGTCAAAAACGAGAAGACTATCCACCTGCATCCACTGGCCATCGGGTAGGTGTTGGCGGTCTACGGCATGAACGGGCACCCTCGGTTCGATCCAAGACACCAATTCGTAGCCCCAGAATCCAAACAAGCCGCCAAGGCCAGGAGGGAGGGTAGGCAGATGAACGGGTTTATAGGGCTCTAGGCATTGGCTGAGGACTACAAAAGGATTACCTTCATAGGTTTTGTTCTCTCCCTCCCGAAATTGCTGGACTGTCTGAGTCCCTGTGGTGGTCAACGTCCAGAGCGGGTCACAACCCAAAAGAGAGTAGCGGCCTACTTTTTCGCCGCCTTCCACGGATTCCAAGAGAAAACTATACTGCGCCTGACGACATACCCGATACCAAGCAGAGACAGGGGTTTGCAGGTCTGCCAGAAGTTCCCTGTATACCGGAATAAAGTTTCCCCGAGTCGCTAGGTGCGTGAATTCATCAAAGGAGGGCGCAAGCATATAGGTGTTTTTGGTATGGAGTCATTTTAAGTCACGACTCGGTGCCCACAGTCGTTAATCTTCCCATAAGCGCTTGCGTTCTCCTGCGGCCAAGCGTTGATGAGCATCTCTTAAAAGAGTTGGAATCGGGAGGTTCACGGGGCAACGGGGCAAGCAGTCTCCACAATCAGTACAACGATTGCCTTTCGTGCCCGGAAACCAATGACCGGCTTTCTCCAACATGTTGTAGCGATACTGCCCAAAATCCACCATATCCAAACCAACCGCTAAATTCCGTAGCCGAAGTACTTCCGGGATGTTGATATTTTCAGGACAGGGCAAACAGGCAAAACATTGCTCACAGAGGTCCGGCTTGAGGTCTACTAGGGATTGATCAATGCGTTTCAAGGCTTGCTGTTCTTCTGGGGTGAGCGGCATCCCTTGGTCTGCTACCGTCCTATGGGCTGCGAATTCTTCGGGGGAAGCAGCCCCCAAAGACAGCGTGTGAATTCTAGGATCGCTCAAGAGAAAACGATGATTCAGCGCAAGCGGGGTGAACGGGTGACAGAGAACTTTTAGCTTTTCAGGCGGAGCATATAGCTGTCCCCCTTTATCCGTAGGAGAAATGATAAATACGCCCATATCCTTCTCATGGGCCCGTTGAATAGCTGCAGCATTGCGTTGATTGAAGTAGTAATAGTGCACATTCATAAATTCAAATAAATCGGTTTCAATGAGGGCCAAAATCAGTTCTAACGATCCATGGGTAGAAAAGCCCACATGCCGGATCAGACCAGCCTCAACGGCTTCTTGAACGGCAAGCATACAGCCATCTTTTTTCGTGACCGACTCAAAATGCTGAGGTGTATTCAAGCCATGGAGCGCCAAGTTATCGAGATAATCGGTCTTGAGACGAGTCAAAGAACGCTCAATGAGCTGAGNCATAGAATCCCGGTCAGGCGTAGGCGCCATCTTGGTCGTCAGATAAATACTTTGGCGAGCAAGTCCTGCTTGAAAAGCCGACCCGATGTACTCTTCGCTTTTGCCATAGCCCTTGGCCGTTTCCAGATGATTGATACCGAGTTCGACGGCTTTGAATACGGTCGCGACCGCATTTTCTTCACTAGAGAGAAACCGCATGCCTCCAAAGCTAAAAGCCGAGAGCATTTGTTCAGTTTTGCCAAAACGTCGGTAGAGCATAGGTCTAGCTTAAGCAAGTTGGGCAAGCGTGTGGGAAGATTTACAGCAAAGGCAGGCAGGAGGAAGCAGTGATGCGGGTATTGGTGATCGGGGGAACTCGCTTTGTGGGCGTCTATCTGACCCAAGAATTGATGAGCCGTGGGCATGAAGTTGTACTCTTCAATCGAGGAAATAAACCTGCTCCCGTAGAAGGAGTCACCCAAATCCACGGAGACCGCACCGACCCGGCGCAACTCAAAGAAAAACTATCCGGTCAGCGCTTTGATGCCATTTTCGATAATAACGGTCGTGAACTGACCGATACACAACCTTTGGTAGAACTCTTCAAGGGGCAGATCCAGCAATTTATCTATATGAGTTCAGCAGGGGTTTATTTACCTACCCAGCAACCCCCACACATCGAAGGAGATCCGGTTGACCCGAAAAGCCGCCATAAGGGTAAACATGAGACCGAACACTATTTGGAGGCAGAAGGAATTCCCTACACGTCTATCCGTCCGGTCTATATCTATGGTCCCCAGAACTACAATGACGTAGAAGCCTGGTTCTTTGACCGGATTGTACGGAACCGACCAATTCCGATTCCTGGCAATGGGCAATTCCTGACTCAAATGGGCCATGTTAAAGATTTAGCGAAAGCAATGGTGGCGACTCTTGGTAATGAAAAAGCGATTCGGCAGATTTATAACATCAGTGATATACGTGCTGTCAGTTTTGATGGCTTGGCCCATCTCTGTGCAACTGCTGCCGGAAAATCTGCAGAACTCGTCCACTATGACGCTAAGCAGTTCTCTTTTGGCAAGCGCAAAGCCTTTCCCTTCCGCGAACAGCACTTCTTTGCTTCGGTAGACAAAGCGGTTCATCACTTAAATTGGCGTCCCGAATTTGACCTCTTGCGTGGCCTCAAAGACTCTTGGATGAATGACTATACCAAGTCAGGAAGAGCCCAGAATGAAATTGATTTCTCCACGGATAATGAGATTCTCAAATAATAGACTGACGAGAGCCTCAAATAATATCAAATCCTCAAGAATGGCTGTGATTTGTAAATATCCAAAAGTCCCTTTGGACACCTTCTCTGGGGCCTATGGAACCTGGTTTTATATTAAACAATTAACGGGATTTAATATAATCGCTGAAAATGTTGCGGATAGGGCTTTCCGAAAAACGTTTCAATAATCTTCAATTTTGGTTTTTTGTGGTAAATTATCGAGCGACTGAGCCTGGAAATTCCCTGTAGATAAGCTTTTCCAGCCGATTGAATCTATGGATGAGATGGAGGAAGTGGTTTATCAACGCTGTCGGCAATTACTCCAACAGCAGGAGTTGATCCGGGGACTGACCTCCTATCACTGGCTCCCTACAAAAAAGGTGGCTTGATCATTTGCATTTAACCCGACATGATATGAGAGAGCAAAGTCATCGTCTGCATGATTGATTCTCCGCAGCCGAACAGCGCTGCCTCGCGGTGCCGCGTGCTCAACTAGGTTCTCGCCCGTGACGGCCAACCCCTCGGCCGAGGTGACCTGCAAACGACATGGCCACGCCGCCGCGGTCACTGCGGCTCGGGGTCGGAGAATGACGCCCTTGACGGCAACGGTCAGCGTATAGTTGGCGATTTCATTGCGGCGCGCCGTCGCACGCATCTGATAGACCTGCATAATGAAGATGGGGCCTTAGACCATCGCCATCTTGCCGCCTTTTAGAAGTAAATCCGCTCCTCTGAGCAGGTCTTCTTCCAAATAGGGCTTGGTGAAGTAGCCTTTAGCTCCCAGCTGATAGGCGGTTTGCCGATGTTTGTCCGCACTGCGAGAGGTGAGCATAGCGACTGGAATGTGGTTGAGACGGCTATCTTTTTGGACTTGAGATAGAAATTCAAATCCATCCATTCGGGGCATTTCCACATCGCAGAAGACCATATCGCAGACCAGTCCAGCCTTGAGCTTTTCGGTGGCTTCTTGCCCATCTTTAGCTTGTTCGACGCGATATCCTGCCTTGGTAAAGGTCATGGACAATAGGCCACGTACGGTAATTGAATCATCCACAATCAGAACCGTGGGTTGGCTGGGCTTTTTGACTACTTTAGTTGGGCGGAAAGGCTTAGTTTCCTTGACCGCGGGTAGTTGCCCTGTCACCATCGCGATCAATTCGCCCACATCCGCAATCGACATCACCTGACCATTACCGAGAACGGTCACTCCAGAGAGTCCTAGCGGCTTATCTACGGGCCCATTGAGCTGCTTGATAACAATTTCTTGTTCTTCGATAAACGCATCAACCCCGACCGCAACGTAGGAATCTCCTCCGCGCAGGATGACCGTAGCGACTTCCTTCTCTTTCATGAAGTTCTGGGAAGTGGCTAAGCCAGGACGCTGGTAAATCAGGAGTTCAGCGAGGGGAACAAAAGGAATAAACCGATCGTGCCAGAGAATATAGCGACGGTTGCCTTCGGCTTTGATCCGGTTGGTCGGTAATTCGACCATCTCATCAATACTGTCAAGCGGGAATGCGATCATCCCTTGACCATGACGGCAGAGAATGGCTCGAGAAATACTTAGCGTCAACGGAAGGCGAATCGTAAAGGTTGTTCCTTCCCCAGGGGTGGAGTCTATCAGCACATTCCCACGCAAGCGGTTGAGTCTGTTCTGGACAACATCCATACCGACGCCCCGTCCTGCAATCTCTGTTACCTGCTCAACGGTGCTGAAACCAGGCAAGAAAATCAGCGGGAAGACTTCGCTATCGGTCATTACTGCCGCTTGTTCTGGGGTGAGTAAACCGCGCTCTACGGCTTTGGCTCGAATCCGACCGGCATCTAGCCCCCGGCCATCATCTTTGACAGCAATTATGGTCTGGTTCCCTTGGTGAGAAGCCGAAACCGTAATTTTGCCTTTGGCTTTTTTGTTGAGTCTGCGCCGCTCTTCAATCGGTTCAATACCATGCATGAGGGCATTGGTAGTGAGGTGGGTAAGCGGGTCGTACAGCTCTTCTAGAATGGCCTTATCCAGTAAGGTTTCGCGGCCTAGCAGTTCCAGCTCAACTTCTTTGCCCATGTTGATCGAGAGATCCCGTACCGCGCGAGGGAGACGATCGACCAATTCACTGAGGGGTAACATCCGAATCTGGTTGAGTCCTTCCTGGAGTTGGGATGAGGTCTGCCGGAATTGACGGCTGGTTTCATCCGATTCATCAACAACGAACTCAATATCTGAGGATGCTTCTTTAATCCGTACGATCAATTCCATGATCTCTTGAGAGAGTGTATGGAAAGCGGTGTAGCGGTCCATCTCTAGGGCATCGAACGCTTCTATACCCCGGTTGATGGCGGTATCAATAGAACTGGAAGCATTTCCAGGCGCCTGAATGCCGAGTACTGATTTGTCGTAGTACTCTGCGAGTTCGCGGCTAACGCGGTCCATTTTGGAGACCCGTTGCTGAAGCATTTCCAAGGAAGCGCGTAGACGGATCTGTTGATTTTCCTGAGCGTTGCGGTTGATGACCAGCTCTCCCACTAGATTGCTCAAACCATCTAGGTGGCGTACTTCTACCCGCATGGTGCGACGGACTACGGGTCCAGTCAGGGGGGCCCGTGATTCTGAGGAAGCCGCTGCCGCTGGACGGGCAATGTTACGGCCATTCCGCTCAGGCATTGATTCGGTGCGTGCAGGCCGCCGGGTAGGCCGAGCATTAGGCGGTGCTTCCGGAGGGGCTTTGCGGGTTGGGGTGACCGGGGTAGGCGGAAGATCCTTAGATTCCGTTGGTTCTACGATGATTTCTGAGGCGCCAAATAAGGCGGCTAAGTCCATGTCTGCTTCAGAAGCAGCACTGGCGGCAAGTTCCCTGGAGGCAGGGGTGGATATAGTAGTGCTCTCCAGCTCCACAGGCATCGCGGTGAACAGGTCCTCAAGAGATTCTGCATCGGATTTTGAGGAAGTCTCTATTGCGGCAATGGGCTCCGCTTCGTCTTCGGGGAAAATATTGGAGAGTGATTCTATAGTTTCTTGCTGCGTCAGTTGTTCCAGCACAGGAGCTTGAACTTGGTCTGCTATAAAGTCGGCTTTGGGGGGAGCGAACAGTTGCGCGAGAATATCTCCGAGAGCATCCTCTGCTACAGCTTCTATTTCTTGAGGTCCTATGATCTCTTCGGCTACAGAAGTTGGGAACTCTGCGGACATGAGAGACTCTAACGTTAAGGTTGTTAGACCTTGATCCGCTGAGGATTCAGGTTCAGGAAGCTCTTCTTCGACCTGGAAACCAGCACATTCCATGAGCCAGGAAGAAGGTTTTATCTTTGCCCCAGCTCCTTGAAGTATGAGTGCTTTGGCTTGCTGGAATTCTGCTAATGCGCGGAATCCCATTTCTTGCCAGTGCTCGTCTCCACTCTGTAAGAGTGCCATCGCTAAGGTCTGACAGAGCCTTTCGAATCCGGGGAATCCGTAGGTTGTGCCTAACTCTGTTAAGCTCCGAGTCAGGGTTAATATCTCTTCGCGTACAGGCTCCAACCGAGGCTGGGTAAAGCATTCTTGCAGGACGCAGATCCCTTCGTCGATTTCTTCCAAGAAGTCTGCTGGTATGGCTGGTGGTTCTTCTGCTACTGCGGCAACTAATTCGGGTTCTTCCTGGGGTATTTCCTCCATCGCGAAGATTACTTCTGGGAGTGCTATTACTGCGTCCGCCGTCTCAATACCACTGAGCTTATTCTCAATCCGAATCATGAGGGGATCAGCGGCTTGTAAGGCTGCTTCGTCCAGTTCAAGATTTACTTCAGGCAGTCTATTTACGATGCCCTCTAAGAGAAGCCGACCTCGGCCCAAGTAATCATTCAGGACTGAATCAAGCAGGTCGGGTCGTTTGTGCACTTCCCGGCAAAAATGCTCCATACGAAAGGCAATTTGCTGGATCGCTTGCAGGTGGAGCATTGCGGCTCCGCCCTTGATCGAGTGAAAAGACCGATAGAGCTCTTCGCGTAGTTCATCTAGATCTAGGTCTGGGTCAGAATCTGGAGTGCATAACGCAGCCAAATTTCGTTCAGCCATGGCCAAGTTCTCTTGGGCTTCTTCGATGAAATATCCCAGAATCCTCTGTTCATCTAGATTAAGCGGCGTATGATCCGAGCTCGAGGCTACAGGAACAAGAGCCTTTTGTACCGTTTCTCTGTGGAAGGATGCTTGCGTAGCTACTTCTTTTAGTGGCTCTACGCTTAGGTTATTGAGCTTGGCCTCAATCTTCTGCCCTAGAGGCACCATATCCGCTAAACACCGTTCATTGACGATGGGGTCAACGGTGGGTAGTTCATGGAACATGATTTTGAGAATATCTAGCCCCTGCAAGAGGTAGCTTTCTAATTCTTGATCTATGTGAAGCTGGCGGTCTTGCAGGATCTCGAAATAATCCTCTAGTTGGTGAGAAATACTTAGAATCGCCTGCAGGCCAAGCATCGCAGCTCCGCCTTTGACGGAGTGTGCTCCTCGAAATAATTCTCTGAGAACATCCGCCGGGTCATCGCTGTTCTGTAGCTCCATCAAACCCTGTTCCATCGTATTGAGATGGTCACTGGCTTCTTCGATAAAGTACTCCAGGATGCGTTGCTGTGCGTCTTGCTCCATGGAAAAGCTCCTTTACCGTTTGCTATTGAGGAAGAGACGTAAATGGGGACCCATGGCTTTCTACAGCCGCTTCCATAGAATCCTCCAAGATGGGCGCATTTTCTGTTACCTGAAAGCGGTCTGTGGAGGCTTCGAGACTGTTGGAGACAGATACTAGCTTTTGGAGGGAGCGAGAAACGCGATGGGCTTCTTCTGAAGTGGTCTGGGCGGTAACTTCTACCCCTTCCATAACCTTCGCTACGATACGGGCTGTTTCTTCTTGACTGACGGCGGTATTGGCAATACCTGAAACCAGTTCGTCAATCTGGCGTGAAACGGTGATGATCTCATCCAGGGAAGCCTTGGCTTGTTGCGCCACCGCTGTTCCTTGGATGACTTGGTTGATTCCGGTGTCCATGGCTGCCATTACACCACTGGTCTCCGATTGAATGTTCAGTACAATCTGTTCGATTTCTCGGGTGGCTTTCGCCGCACGGTCCGCCAGTTGGCGCACTTCATCGGCTACGATGGCAAAACCCCGTCCTGCTTCTCCAGCCCGTACCGCTTCAATACTGGCGTTCAATGCGAGGAGGTTGGTCCGAGAGGATAGCTGGTTGATCAGGGCAACGATTTTAGAAATCTCTTGGGTGGATTCTGCCAGCCGCTTTACTTTCTTGCCTGTTTCAGAGACAGTTTCGCGGATCGACAAAATGCCTGCTACGGTTCTTTCTACCGCCTCACCCCCCTGTGCTGCAGTCTCACTAGCTCGACGGGCCACAGTTTCTGCCGTGCGAGCGTTGGTGGCTACCTGCTGAATGGACTTAGTCATATTGCGAAAGGCGCCGAGNGTTTGACCGATTTCCTCTGATTGGCGCAAGGCATCGGTAGAGAGGCCACGGGCGAATTGCTCGTTCTCTAAAGCAGAAAGGCTGACTTCACCTGCCGTTCGTTTGACCTGGCGGACCAATTGGCTAAGATTCTGAATAGTCAGGTTGAAGGAGTCGGCTACGGCTCCCATAATGTCTGCGGTAACTTCTGCCTGCACGGGGAGGTCTCCCCGTGCCGCACCCTCAACCTCATCCAAAAGTTTGATCACTTGGCGTTGTAAGTCTTCTTTTTCTTGCTTCTGTCTACTGGATTCTTGCTGCTGTCCCTGCAAAAAGGTACTAATTTTCCCCATCAAGTTCTTAGCGGGGTCTGTCAGTTTCCCAGCTGTTTGAGAAAGCAGGAGCAAGGAAGCGGCAGTGCCGATCAGCATCGGTACCCCGTAATAAAAAGCTTTTACAATAGGAAGCCCTTCGCTGACGGCCCACCCTAGACCTAATAGGCTCCCTAGTAAGGGGATCAGGGCGATAGGGATCAAGACTTTGCCGACTTTCGCTTGGCGTGCAATGGCGTTTTCGAAGTCTGCTGCGTTCAGAATCTCTTCTTGAAGGTTGAGGGGTTCGTTGAACGCTAATGCCTTGGAAGAGCGGTCTTCTGACGGAGTGCTTAGCATGGGGCTCGGTAAGGGCATGTCAGCATAGGCGCTTTCTGCTTTCAGGTCGTTCATCATTTTTCCATTCATTGCTTCTTGACTGGGCTCATTTGAAAGTGCTGTCGAAAGGTCAAGTCCTAGCGGCTGAGCAGAATGGGGTTCAAGATAGAAATTTTCATAGGCGATAGATTCCCCTTGCCCTGCTGTCTCTCTAGTTTCTTCCGACAAGAAATCAGTAGGACCCACATTGACCGAAGTGATGGGAGCAAAAGTTAGTTCAGATTCTGCCTGGGCAAACATGGGCTCTACGGATTCGTAACTTGCCATTTCAAAGAAAGGCTCAGACTCGACGGGGACCATGCGGTTGCTTACCGCTTGGTGTTCCATATTTTCTAAGTCCAATCGTTGTAATGCCTTGTTGGCGGTTTGGTGAATTTCGGAATCAGCGTTCAGCGCTAAAACCTGCTCATATTGGGTCCGCGCCATGTCCGGACGACCGATTTGCTGCTGGGCCGAGGCCAGCCAGAGACGAAGATTTGGGTCTTCGGGCCGGGCATCTACAAGATGGGTAAACAGCTTGACAGCTTCCTCATAGTTCTCCTGAGCGAAAGCCTCTACTGCTTGTTGATATTCGGTTGCCGAAACCATGGTCCTACCTCTTGTGAAAACTCATCTTGCGAATGATCGGGAGTCCGTCTTATGCCGCTGCCCATTGTTTGGCGTTGATAATGGAGCCTGAAGCGAGCAGAATCACGGGTCTTTCCTCGGTATAGAATTTCCCCTGAACATGTTGGGCCAACCCTTCCTCAAGAGATTCATCAGGAAATTCATGAGGGTTACTTTTGATCTGATCGGCATCTACCCAGGCCATGCCTTGAATGTCTTGAACTGCCAAACCTAAGACTCCTTCCCCCTCTTGAATAACAATCACGGCACAGGGGCCGACCAGATCGGTCATAGCCTGGCCATAGAGTTGGCGAAGGTCCAAAACCCAGATAATTTCTCCCCTTAAATTAAAGGTTCCCAAAAGAAGAGAAGAGATATTGGGCATGGGCGTAATCTGCTCCGGCAAAATCTCCACTACTTCCACCACGGAGGTCGCTACGAAGGCAAACTGTTCTGCGCCAGACAAGCCAAAGCGCAAGTAGAGATCTCCCTGCGGTATGGGCACAGGGGGAGATTCATTCAACGGCGTAAGGGCTGTCTCCCTGAAAGCCTCGTGATCGATTTTGTTCGAGTCTTGTTTCATGCAACCTTATCTCTTAAGTAGGGTTCTGATGGTTTGAATCAGTTCTTGGGGGATAAAAGGTTTGACGATGTAGGCATCCGCTCCCTGTTTCATTCCCCAATAGCGGTCAAATTCTTCCCCTTTGGAACTGCACATCACAACAGGTACCTGCTGGGTAACAGGGTTGGACTTAAGCCTGCGGCATACTTCATAGCCATTGAGCCGAGGCATGATGATGTCTAAAACTACAAGATCAGGACGGATACGCTCTACCTGATTGAGGGCTTCAAGTCCATCCTGAACAGAGATTACTTCGATGCCACTATTGCGGAGCACACCAGCAATCATCTCTCGCTGAGCTAAATTGTCTTCGACCAGCATTACGGTGCTCATAGCATCCTCAAGAAAGGGTTACAGAAGAAGAGGGAGAAGACACAGTACTGTCCTCAGCAGAGCCCACGTACTTATCAACAATGGCCAAAAGATCCTGCTCCCCGAAAGGTTTGGTCAGATACTCGGTGGCCCCAGCCATACGGGCTCTGACCCGGTCAATGAAGCCATCTTTTCCGGTGAGCATGACAACCGGAGTTTTATGAAAAGCTCCTGATTTTCGGATCATGGCGCACAGTTCATAGCCATCCATCTTGGGCATGGCAATATCCATCAGAATGAGGTCAGGCATCAGCTTGTACAAATCCGCAATCGCTTTGACCGGATTGGCGATGGTATGCACTTGGTAGCCTCTGCCGCCCAGGAAGTTTTCCACACTTTTCTGAATGACAATACTGTCATCAATGCAGACTACAACCCGGTTCCCTGTAGTATTGCTCGGCATCAGCCTAGGCGAAACTTCCAAGTCGTGAATACCCAAAATTCCCTGCTCTACGTAAGGCATGATCGCCTTGGTAACGGTCACTACATCACGGCAAAGGAATCGAGCAATAGAGCGAAGGCTATGGGTCCCGTTTATCCACCGGACCAGCTGGTCATAGGCTGCTTGAGGAAGCTTTTGCTGAAGTAGTTCTTGAGAACTGATGAAAGGACGCTGCTCAGGGGAGAGCACGCGAGGTTTTAGCTTCTGCCACTCTGTCATCCGTGCGCTTACCCGTTTTAAGATCGAGCCCACTTCCATGGGGAGCAAAGCGGTTGAAACGGGTGTCTTGTCGTCAAAGATAAAGGAGCCCTGGTTCAAACCTATAATATCGAAAAATACTTCCTCGACCATGGCTTGAATGATTTGTTTGGCTTGGGCTTCGTTAAGGTTTCTCTGGTCGACCAATTGGATCAGAAAAGCGTACTCTGGAAACGTTTGATCGGCGGAAGGTTCCATCGAAACATGTTGTCCCTCGACCAGATGTCCTAGGTTAAAGCGCTGCAAATAGTCTTTCAGGCGCTTAAATCCACCTTCGGTCTCAGCGGCGTAAACACAGCGCCCCTGTTCGAAGGAGACAATCCAGAATCGGTTCTTCTGTTCTGTTTCCAGAAAAAGTTCTCCGGAGCGTTGGCCCAATTCAATGAGTTGAAGAAGGCTCGTGGCATCCATTTCATGGAGTTTTCCCTGCATCGGCATCCCTTGTCTTGATGGTGATGATTTGTGATCCTTTGCCAGGCAAGGACCGTTNGCTACTCAGCAGAGGCAACACCATGGGTCGTTACACACTATGAGTAGCCTGATCTCAGTCTTCCCCCTGNAGCCTTTCAGACCTCTCGGTCTAGTATGAAGATCCGGTGAATTCTCTGTGTATCTGAGGGNTTAAGGCCCCATTCGAATTTCACACGTTTGTAATAATACCCGGAGGGGAAAAGGGTAGACTGATCTACAAAGACCCGTTAACCTTTACCCCTAATCAAAACGTGCGCTACTTAGGAATCATTCAGCGCAAGAGCAAAACTTTTCTTGGCCAGCAGGAGCTTCACCTGCTAGCGAAAGAAGAGGGCGAGTATGTTTGGAAAGCGACCCAAGGTCAGTTTTCTTCGGATTTGTTAAACCGATTTGGGCTTGGCGCTATGGTGATTGCAGAAATCACGCAAGGAGGACAGCTCCAGCGTGTAGAAGATGCAGCCCCCCATCTTGTAGCCATTCTTCAAGGCTTTGTTCGCTACACCGATAATTTGCGCAATCAGTCCAGTGAGATAGATCTTTGGCGGAATGCCCTTGATCTCCAAGCAAAAGCGTTTTCAGACCGGGAGCAGGAGCTGCTGGATTGGGAAAATCGCCTTGCTTTATTTCAGCAGGAATTGGGCATACAGCAAAGTCCATCGGAGGGAAACGCCTTAGCAGGCGAGAACGTTACTCACCATGATCAAGCAGAGTCGTCTAAGCTTCGCTCCGTCTTAGAGGAAAAAGAGCAGCAGCTCATCGATATGCGTGATCAGCTAGAAGAACTGAGGAACAAAGTTCAAGGGCAAGACCAACACTGGCAAACACTCCAAACTGCCAATGCAACCTTGCAGGTAGAGCTGGAGCAGTCCCATGAGCGCTTTGAGCAATTGACCTGGGCCCAACAAAATCAGCCGAACGGTCAGCACTCTAAAGGCGCACTTGCCTCCGCAGACGGTAAATTAGTATCTCTTCAGGAAATATTGCAAGCCCAACAGCTCCACCAGCAGGACAAGCAGCAGAGTTTCTATACTCTGCTGGAAGACTTGGATAAAACGCTGGCTGACCTCCAAGCTCAAGCGCAGCAGGCGGCTGAGGTCCAACAAGCCCATCAGGCTGAAACGCTCAACTTAGCGGGGTTATATCAGGAGCTCCAGTCCCAGAACCAGGGAACTCTTGCGCAAAGTTTGCAATGGGAGCAAACAGAGGGTGTATTTCAAGCTTATGGCCAGCACTACGAGAAGTATCAGCAGTTCCTCAAGAGCCTTGGCGAACTCTACACCCAGCAGCGTCAGGCTTCTGCGCTTTTAGAAGAGCAAGTAGGGCCTGCTGGTTCGACTGTCCCTAGCGAAGTGCTCCCTCCAGAATTTGAGAATAAGCGACAAGAGCTTTGTCGCTATGCCCAGCAGGTTGAAGATCAAGCACATGAACTGTTGGAAATAGAGCAACAGGTACAGAGCCTGCAAGACCGTTTACAGCTCATGCAGGAAGAAGGGGCTTCAGCCGATGATGTCGAGGAAGTCAGTGATGATCTGGATTTCCAGCGGCAGCGTTGTCAGATTTTAATTGAAGGCCTCTTTCCGCAGCAACAACGCTTGAGACAATCAGAAGACGATTTGCAGAAGCACATCGATCTTTTCAGGAAGAACTCTGGAATGGCTCCTCAGCCTTCTCCTTCCGCTGATGTTTTAGAGCCGCTTGTGCATCAGATGGCAGAGCGTGTCCACCAACTTGCCCAGTATCTTAAAACTCAAGAAGAAGACCTATCTTCTTGGTGGCAGCAGGTACAGCAACAGCAACAGCAACATCAGCAGCAAAAGAGTCTATGGCAAGAACTGACGGACCAACTCGCAGCGCAGGAGGTATCCTATCAGGACCAATGGCGTGCTTATCAAGACCAGCAACAGCAGCTCCAAGAAAAGATCCTGGTTATCCAGCAAACCCAAGAAGTCTTGCTCGATCAACGGAATGCTTTAGTGACTTTTCAAGAGAGCCTGAATGGTAATTTAGAGCAACCTTTGCAGCTGCTTCAAGGTCTTTTGGACAGTGAGCTTAAAAACTAGCGTACTGAACGGGCTAAGGTCCAGCCCTGTACCTGGGCCAAAGGTTGATAAATAAAACCAACCTTGTCTAACGCTTGGCGTGATTCTGGCGAGAGCCACCAGACTTTTTGCTCTTGATTGTTAATAACCTTGGTGGCAGTCATTTCATTGCCCGGATTGGGTGTGTAGAAGGCGAGGGCGGCGAATTCCGCAAAACGGTCACCATTCCCTTCGTAAACCAGATGAATCGGTTCTTGGGGATTCACTAAGGTGGACAATTTTTGCTGACTAAAGTCTTTAAAGGCAGGGCTGTAGTTCCCTAAGGAAGTAGTCCATCCTGCCACGATCAAGGCTAGCCAGGGGGCCCCAATCACACTTCCTGTCCAGAGGGGAAGCCACTGTCCCAACCAGTCCCGATTCATATAGCAGACCCAAGGTAAAAGCCAAACCACGCCTAGGGCTGTGGCCAAAGGCAAATATAAAGATGCGCCAGGAACTAGATTTGGGGAGAGATGGAGCACTACTACCAGAACGAGCAACAGCAGGGCAAAGGCCGCTATCCAGTAGCTCAACCAGGCGATTCCTTGAGAAGAGCGCAAAGTATAAGCCCCTGAGTAGCTGGGAGCGCGTCTACCTGGTTCCCTGGTTGCCTGTTGCCAGAGTCGGTCTAAAGCAACTCCAGCCAATAGCGCCAAAAAAGGGCAAATCTGCACTAAGTAATAGGGTGTTTTTGTAGGAAAAATCTGTAGCACTAAAAGGAAGGTAAAGGGGTAGGTCAGGAGTAAAAAATCGGATTGTTTCTGCTCTTGCCAAAGAATCCAAGCTCCTGCCAACGCAAAAAAAGTCCAAGGGAAGGTGTTGGCCGGGAGGTTCCAGAAATAGTAGAAAGGCCCCACATGGTGAAAATCTCGTTGGCTCAGAGAAAAGAGGATGCCAAACAGCCCATCATAGACAGCATTTCCGTAAGCCTGACTGGCCAGCCAGTACCATAGGCCAAAGAGGGCTAAACCAATGCCTGCCCCAAGGTAGAGATAGGAATTTTGGATTAGTTTATGTTGTTTGTTTTGCAGGAGAAGATAGGGCAGGAGGGCGACAACAGAAACTAGAGCCATAGAACTCTTGAGTAGGATACTGAGGCCCAGCATGACGCCCCACCCTAGCGCTACAAAACGGCGCCCAAATTTAGGAGCTTGGAGGAGGCACCAAATGCCGATCAATTCCAGGAAGGTTAGCAAGACATCCTGCCCGGCTAACCGCCCATTACTCATCCATAGATAGATGGTGGGCAAGATTAGGGCTCCCAAGAAAGCACGGCGGGCTTCAAAAAATTCTCGCCCGATAAAGTAGGTCATCAGTACGCCCAGGATGGCGGCCAAGGTGCTTGGAAAACGTGCACTCCACTCACTGACTCCGAATAGGGTATAGCTGGTGGCGATCAGCCATTGATTGAGAGGGGGTTTTTCGAAATAGGGATTGCCCAAGAAGGTAGGAGCGAGCCAGTTGCCACTGAGGTACATCTCACGAGCCATCTGTGCGTAGTAGCCTTCGTCCGACCCTGCCATGCTCTGTTGCCCTGAGTTCACCAGCAAAGTTGGCAAAGTCCAGAGAACGAGCAGGCAACTGTACAGCCAATCCAGGGCAGATGGCGTGCGGTTGGGTTCATAGCGTACGATCATGGCTCAACCTTTAAAGATTTGTTGGAAGTAGTGCCTTTCAGGAGAGGTATTCCTCATTAGCTAGTTACGCAAGGCATCATATGTTTTATAGTTAGAGATTGTCAGAGAACGGAGCGGATCAGTGCCCAATATTAAGTCGGCTATCAAACGCGTGGAAGTGGCGGAACGTAACCGCCAGCGTAATGTTCAATACAAGTCTACGATCAAGACCTTGGTTAAGAAATCCCTAACGGCCGTGGAAGCTTACGGACAAAATAACACACCGGAGAGCCTAGCCCAAGTCAATGCGACCATTGCAGAAGCCTATTCCAAAATTGATAAGGCTGCAGGTCATGGGGTCCTCCACAAAAATACTGCGAGCCGTAAAAAAGCGCGTTTGGCTGCGGCGCTCCAAAGAGCTACTAAAGAAGCTTAGGTCTTCGGTAAGAGCGGTATATGGTCGCTAGGTAGGGCATCCCTGAGCTTGATGTTGAAAACATGGGCGAAGTTCTGAGCGACTACAGGCTGGATTTGTTCTACCGTTACATTGGGGAACCATTGCTGCAAGGACCCTACAGGCCGACCGGTGATTCCACAGGGTACAATCCGTTCAAATCCCTTGAGGTCTAGGCAAACATTCAAGGCAAATCCGTGCATGCTGATCCAGCGAGAAACCTTGATCCCTAGGGCGCAAACTTTACGACCTTCACACCACACTCCGGTTAATCCAGCGATGCGCTCTCCTGGTAGTCCCAAGTGTGCCAAAACTCTAATCTGCACTTCTTCAAGCTGACGGAGATAGTGATGGAGGTCCTTGCCATGACGGGTGAGATCTAAGATCGGGTAGCCTACCAGTTGTCCGGGAGCATGGTAGGTGACTTCTCCTCCGCGTTCGATGCGATGGAGTTCCGCTTCACCTGGGGCAAATAGGACGTGGTGGGGGTCTGCTCCCTGGCCCAAGGTATAGACGGGGAGATGTTCTAAGAGCATCAAAATATCAGGGCGGCTACGGTCTTGCCTTTTCCAGTCTAAGAGCATTTTTTGCCACAGCCACGCCGTAGTGTAGGGAACGGTGCCTAGGGAAAGAACGATGCAGTCCCTCATAGCTCTAGGGAAATAGCGTCTACGGGACAGACCGGAATACATTGTTCACAGACGACGCAACGGCTACGGGTGAACTGAAGCTGGAAGGTTTGTTTGTTGAGAGACAGCGCTCCTGTTGGACATACGGCCGTACAAAGACCACAGTGGACACAGGACTGTTCATCAATGGAAATCTCCTGCCCTAGTTGGGATACCTGAATACTTTGCTCCCGCATCCAGTTCAGAGAGGCTTCCATCTGGTCAATATCCCCAGAAAGCTCCACCACCAATTTCCCTACTTCGTCAGGAGCTACCTGAGCCCGGAGAATATTACAGGCGATATTGAAGTCTTTAGCCAGTCGATAGGTGACGGGCATGTGCACGTTCTGAGGAGAGAAAGTCAAAATGACTCGTTTACGCATAGCGGTCTGAGCCTATTGGTTTGCCCTCTCTCATCATATAGATTCTCCGTCCTGGTTCTCCGCTACCTACAGCTGGGGTTATTCTGACCTGTCCCCGGAATAATGAGCCACTTAAAAAGTGATTTCCCCGCCTGGTTTTCATTGATTACAGTATGAAACCTTGCGAAAAAGAAGTCTGTTCGTAGGCCTCGGGGTGGTCAATACAGTCCTCAGCTCGTGTTAAGTTGGGAAAGCTGATATTTCACACCTCCAGAGCATTCGGGTGCTTTTGGGTTTCTGGAGGGACGTTTAACCCGAAGGAGAACAAATGAGTGTTTTAACCCTCTCGCAAATGCTAGAGGCTGGGGTTCACTTTGGACACCAGACCCGCCGCTGGAATCCTAAAATGCGGCCCTATATCTTCACCGAGCGCAATGGGATTCATGTCATCGACTTAACCCTGACCGCCCAATATCTAGAACAAGCCTATGGTTACTTACAGCAAGCTTCCAGCAAGGGCAAAAAAGTTCTTTTCGTCGGCACCAAGCGCCAAGCAGCCTCGGTTATTTCCCAAGAGGCAGCCCGTTGTGGCATGTACTGGGTCAACCAACGCTGGTTGGGGGGCATGTTGACCAATTGGACCACGATCAAAACTCGGGTTGACCGCCTTAAAGATTTGGAAGGCATGTCTGAGAATGGCATGTTGGACCGCCTCCCCAAGAAAGAAGCCTCTTCTTTGCGCCGGGAGATGGAGCGTCTTCAGAAATATTTGGGCGGAATAAAGAGAATGCGCCGCTTACCGGATATTCTCTTTGTCGTAGACCAGCGCCGGGAAAACAATGCGGTCCTAGAGGCTCGTCGTCTAGGCATCGAAGTGATTGCCTTATTGGATACGAACTGTGATCCTGACATGGTAGATGTCGGGATCCCTGCCAATGATGATGCGATTCGGTCTATTCGTTTGATCGTCGGACGGCTGACCGATGCCATCATCGAAGGTCGTGGCGGCAGTGCCCAAGCGACCGAAGACGAGAATGAAATGGCTTTTGCCGTCGGTGACGACGAAGTAGAAGCAGAGGACGAAGAGGAATCGGAAGTCCCTGAAAGTGAACCCTCAGAGGAAGCATAATCATGGCTGCAATTTCGCCTGCATTGGTAAAGGAACTCCGGGAAAAAACCGGAGTCGGAATGATGGAATGCAAAAAAGCCCTGGTTGAAGCAGACGGCGATTTGGATAAAGCAGAGGAAGTCCTGCGCAAAAAGGGGCTTTCCAAAGGCGAAAAACTGGCGAGCAGAGTGGCAACAGAAGGCTTAGTTGCCTCCTACATCCACACCGGGGACCGGATTGGCGTTTTGGTCGAAGTCAACTGCCAAACCGATTTTGTCGCCCGTGGGGATGAATTTCGTCAGCTCTCTCGTGACATCGCCATGCAAATCGCCGCTTCTCCTACCGTAGAATACGTTTCGGTGGACGAAGTGCCTGCTGAAATCAAGGAGCGGGAAAAGTCGATTGAAATGGGTCGTGAAGACTTGGCGAGCAAGCCAGAAGCGATTCGGGAAAAGATTGTTCTCGGCCGGATTGATAAACTCCTGAAAGAGCGAGCTTTGCTGGATCAGCCGTTTATCAAAGACCCCAACATCACCGTAGATGAGCTGATCAAACAAAAGATGCTCACCATCGGAGAGAATATCAAAGTCCGTCGCTTTGCTCGTTTTGTCCTAGGCGAAGGCTTAGAGAAGAAAGAGGTAGACTTTGCCGCAGAAGTTGCTGAGCAGATGAAGAAGAAAGACTGAGAACCAGTCCAATTTACAGAAAAGCCCCTCATTGAGGGGCTTTTCTAATTAATTACTCTGTCTTTTTCCAGTCTATTCGTTCGGCTTCGGGGCAATCTTCGGACACATTTAAGTCAGCCAAGCTCATCGCTCCCGTAGGGACAGAAGATAGACGGCGCTTGATAGTCCCGATACTTTCTAGGCGAATCATCTCTTCCCAGGAACAGATTTCATCTTCATCTTCAAGTTCGTAGCGGACAGTGACGAGGTCCCCTTGCAAGTCTAGAATTCTCGCTCGCTCCAACCAGACTCCCTGGTCACGAAGATAAATCCAAACCTCGGTACCTTCTCGGGAGAGTTGGTCGATCTTACGATGCAGCATTCTGTCCTCCCTTTAGAGACGCAGTAGATACGCCCTTCATATGCGCTTATTTAGGAGCGCTAACTATATCTTATCCCACTAGCCACCTTGTTCTAACGGGGTTCTAACGGAAGACTTGCCAAAGCTTGGTCTAACTGGTAGGCCAACTGCTCTGGAGAATGCTCATTCTCAAAAACCCAGTCCGCCCAAGCGATTTTTTGGTCAAGGGGCATTTGGGCCTGAATGCGGGCTTGGGCTTCTTCGGCGGTCAGTTGATCCCTTCTTTGTAATCGTAATTGTTGAATAACGGGAGCACAGGATACTACCCAAACGAGATCAACCAGATCCGTCATCTCGCTTTCAAAAAGGAGGGGGATCGACAGTACCTTCACCTGCTCGTCCGCATCCCGCCACTCGCTCATGCGTGTGCGGACCAGAGGATGGATCAACTGTTCCAGCCAGCGGCGTTCTTCCGCATCTTGAAACACGATTCGCCCCAGCTTTTTACGGTTAAGGGCACCATGGGAATCGAGAATATCAACCCCATACCGTTTGATGAGAGCCGCCAACGCTTGAGTCCCTGGAACTACCACCTCTCGACTCACCCAATCAGCATCTAACACGGGAATTCCGCGCGCGCGCAGAAGACGTTCCAGCGTACTTTTCCCTGTGGCAATTCCCCCCGTCAAACCGATGGTAATTTTTGACACTAGCGTCCGATGAAGAGCAACTGAATTAAACCTACCAAAAAACCTAAAATGCCACCAAGATTGACTATAGCTTGCAGTTCTTTACGCACAATCGTCTGAATAGCACTCTCCAATTCCTGAGGGGAAGTAGACTGCACGCGTTCAATAATCATTTGGTCTAGATTCAAAATCGGAATCACCCGCATCACCAACTGTTCCATATCTTTTTCAAGATAGCGCTCCACAATTTGGGCTAGTTCCGTACTCATTTGCCCCATAGAATCTGAGAGTGCATCAGAATTTGCTAAGCGTTTGAGGACGAGCGTTGATACCCCTTCCCAATCAATCGATGCTCCCAAACCGTGCACTAAGTCAGGACCTTCCGTCCGCACATAATCCCGGATACTCATGTTCAAATTCTCACGAAGCTGAGTGACCGTTTGGGCAGGTAACGTCTTGACGGTGAGGCTTTGCAGCAATTCACTCAGGCGCTTTTTAATGCCTACGGAACTGAGTAATTCCGCTAAGAGCGCATTAGCATTTTCTGGACTATCGACGAGAAATGATCGCAGGCGAACGAGGGGAGTTTTTGCCCCGACCAGGTTAGCAACGAGCCAATAGGCTCCGGTTGTTTTTTCTCTTAGTCCTTGGTCTAAGGCCTCGATACTACTATCGGTCAGAAAAGTGATGAGCCCTTTACGTAAGGCATCAGGTGGCAAGGTATTGGAAAGTAAAAATTCTGAGAGTCTATCGGCTTGGGTTGGATTGATTTCTAACCGCATGACTACCCGATTAAAGACAGCATCCAGTTGTTCTTCCAGGAAATCTTCTCGGCGAGAGAGCACTTTTATGATTCTAGGGAGTGATTCACCAAAGAGTTCTTTGAGTAAATTAGCCAATAGTTGGGTTGTCCGGCCTTGAGCTTCGGGGCTTTCCAAACGCTCCAGCGCAGAAGCTAAAAGCCATTGGATTGCTGCCTCAAGGCGTTCCCGCTTAAGCAAACGATGGGCTAAGTCCTGCAAGGCATCCGGAGTCAACAGTCGCTCCATAACAATCGTAGAGACCTTGAGGGCCAAGCGAGATTGATTCAGCGGGATCAATCCCGGCGTAAACGGGAGACGGAACTTGCCTACATAGACAGGCTGATAGGGTCGGAATAACATCCGAATCGCAATGTCATTGGTGAAATAGCCAATAATCGCACCGGCTATGGGTGGGATTGCATATTGTAAGAGGGAGACATCGGCCACAGGGTCTAAATTCCTGAACCATGGGAAAAGTCGTCTAGAAAGCTAGCTACCGTCCGCTTGTCAGATTTCAGAAGAACAGGACGGACAGGAGGCAGTGCCGAAGGCTCCTTTCCGGAGCGCAAAGTTTCTAATTCGGTTTCTACTTGATCTAACCGTTCCACTAAGCTGCGAATCACATCAGCGAGCGGGTCGGGACTTTCAGCATGGTTGAGGGGATCAATGCGTTTCCCTCCTTGATAAACGACACGCCCAGGCACACCAACTACGGTGCAATCGCTGGGAACGGAACGCAGTACTACAGAACCTGCGCCAATACGCACATTATCCCCAATCTCAATATTGCCTAATACTTTAGCGCCAGCACCAACCACCACGCCTTTTCCCAGGGTCGGGTGGCGCTTACCCAGTTCTTTTCCCGTCCCTCCCAAGGTAACCCCCTGATAAATCAAGGCATCATCGCCAACGATGGCCGTTTCTCCAATCACCACTCCCATGCCGTGGTCAATGAAAATCCCCCTGCCTAAACGGGCTCCTGGATGAATCTCAATGCCCGTCAAAAATCTGGTGAGATAAGAGATGAATCGAGGGAAAAAGGGAACACCAACTTGAAATAAACTATGAGCAATCCGATGAATCGTTAATGCTTGAAAACCCGGATAAAGCAAAATCTCCAGCATGCTATGGGCTGCAGGATCTTTATCGAGGGCTGCCTGGATATCTGCTCGAACGACGCTGCTCAGGTTGCGGAGGATCTTAAACACGTCAGAGGTCAGAAGTGTTTTTCTATTTTAACAGTCTGTTATCATTTCTTGCTTGTTCTCCTAACCTTCCTCAGCCACACGGATCAGCCTTGCTTGGGAAGGTCTAGGTTCTTCTCCGGGCTCGGGATAGCGCCGTGTATAGGAACTGTCATGGAGTTCCCAGCTTTGGTAATTATCTTCTAAGTAGATCTGGAGGCTGGCTAAGAGCT
>JGI20200J14955_1000025_pt1 | contig 28381 bp, 23 predicted proteins | sample NGESurshal092012_FD_14955 | JGI IMG/M metagenome (IMG submission 14955) | reverse complement strand
TCCTCACCGGTGGCGATCCTGGCCGCGGCCACCCAGCGCACCAGTCGGATCGAACTCGGCACGGCCGTCACACCGTTGGGCTGGGAGAACCCGCTCAGGCTCGCCGAGGACTTCGCCACCGTGGACATCCTGTCCGGCGGCCGGCTCAATCCCGGCATCAGCGTCGGGCCGCCGATGCGCTGGGACGAGGTCAAGAGCGCGCTGTACCCGGACACCGCCGACATCGAGGACTTCAGCTACGGACGCGTGCTCCGGTTGCTGCGCTGGATCCGGGGGGAACCGGCAACCGAGTTCAGCGGTGTCGAGGGGATCGAGGTCTTCTCCGACCGCGTTCAGCCGCACTCCCCTGGTTTGGCCGGCCGCCTGTGGTACGGCGGGGCCAGCCTGCGATCGGCGAAGTGGGCCGGCGAGAACAGGATGAACCTGCTGGCCAGCAGTGTCGTCAAGGCCGAGGAATCGGAGCGCTTCGCCGAGATCCAGCTGTCCCATATCCGGACGTTTCGCGCGCACCATCCCGACGGCGATCGGGCGCGGGTATCGCAGGGGCTCGTCGTCATCCCCACCGACAGCGCGTCCGCCGAGCAACGCCAAAAGTACCTGCGGTACGCGGAGTCTCGAACCCCGCGCACCGCGAGTCCGCAAGGCCCGGCGCGGTTGATGTTCGAGGTCGATCTTGTCGGCACGTCCGACGAGATCGCCGAAATGCTGTACACGCACGCCGCCTTCCGCGAAGTCGACGAGGTCGCGTTCGCGCTGCCGTTCAGTTTCGAGCACGACGATTACGTGCAGATCCTCACCGACATCGCCACGAAGCTCGGCCCGGCACTCGGCTGGCACCCGGCCGACTGACCGCTCACGGGTGGCGGCCATGCCTGACCGCCGCGGGCCGGCGCTCGATCCGGGGCGCCCGGGCGCAGAATCAACTGGCCCGAAGCCACCGGCCCTGGTCAACACTGCGGTCGACGCCGGCATCTGACGGCGGAGCGGGCGGGACACCGCGATCCCGCCTTGTGTTGCCGAGAGTCCCGGCCGACAATGGGCGAACCTCCCACCGACCGAAAGGCTCGACCTTCATGCCCACCCTGCTCAATCCGTATCTTGGTTTCCGCGACAGCGCGAAGGAAGCGATGGAGTTCTACCAGTCGGTCTTCGGTGGCGAACTGACCCTGAGCACGTTCGGGGAGTTCCACGCGAGTGAGGATCCCGCCGAGCAGGACAAGATCATGCACGGCATGCTGACCTCGCCGAGCGGGTTGGTGCTGATGGGTGCCGACACCCCGAACAGCATGGAGTACACACCCGGTGACGTGTTCTCGGTGTCTCTCAGTGGTGACGACGAAGCCGAACTGACTGGCTACTGGAACCAGCTTTCCGAGGGCGCCACGATCACCGCCCCGCTCAACAAAGCGCCCTGGGGCGACACTTTCGGCATGTGCAAGGACAAGTTCGGCATCAATTGGCTGGTCAATATCTCCGGCGCACCGGCGTAAGTCGGAAGGCCGAGTACCGCGCATTCATCGGTACCCTGGGCGGTTCGTCCGCGCCGGCTGCTGATCGAGCAGCTGCACCTGCTGCTCGATCAGCTCGTCAAGGACGGGTAATGCTGGTCGACGCCGCTGATCCCCCGCCGGCTGCCACCCGCTGGCACCGGCATGGTCCGGCAGGCACGGCAAAGCGCTCACCCGGTGAGCACATTTCTTGTCACACTGGCACCATGCGCGCCGATCGGCTGGTAGCTGCCCTCCTGCTGATGCAAGCGCGCGGGCGGGTCACCGCCGCGGAACTGGCCGACGAGCTCGAGGTATCGGTGGCCGGNGGCCCCCGCCCGCCGCGACCTGGAAGCCCTGTCTTCCGCCGGCGTTCCCGTCTATCCGCAGGCCGGACGTGGCGGCGGGTGGTCGTTGATCGGCGGAGCCCGCACGGATCTGAGCGGCCTGAGCTCCGCGGAGGCCCAGGCACTTTTCCTGCTGCTGGGGCCGGCGGCGGTCATCGCGCCGGAGGCGAAAGCGGCGTTGCGCAAACTGGTCCGGGCGCTGCCGGCGACATTCCGCGACGACGCGCGGGCCGCGGCGGAGGCGGTGGTGATCGACCCGTCCCGCTGGGGCGAGCACGGACGATCGCGCCCGGAATTGGTCGAGTCTCTGCAGGCAGCCGTCGTTCGCCGGCGAAAAGTCAGGCTGGACTATACGAATCGGGCTCACCAGCGCGCCGAGCGCCTTGTCGACCCGCTGGGTCTGATCGACAAGGACGACGTCTGGTACCTGATGGCCCAGACCGACCAGGGCCGGCGGACCTTCCGNGTCGATCGGATCGCCGAGGTCGTCGTCACCGACACCCCGGTCGAACGACCCGTCGGCTTTGAGCTCGNCGCGGAATGGGAGCGCATCGTCGGCGAGGTGGAGCTGCATCGGTCGCAGCTGACGGCAACCGTGGTGATCGAGGCGAAGTTTGTTCCGGTACTGCGCGACCAGTTCGGTCGCCGCCACTGCGAGGTCCAGGAACGCCTCCACGAGGGGCGGGTTCGGGTGAGGGTGGCGGCGCCGACGGCGCTGATGATCGCCGAGCATCTTGCCGGCTGGGGAGCGCTCATCGAGGTGATCGAACCGCCGTCCGTGCAGGCCGAGCTGGCCAGGATCGGCGCCGAGTTGACTGCTCGTTATGCGCCTTGACGTCGGGCACCGATGGCCGCCGTGCGCGAACGAGACAGGCCTGACGATCACGAAAACCTCTGGCACACCAGAACATTGATCCAATGGTGGAGGTGTCGTGATGATCAGCCGGCATCGCATCAGGTGCGCATTGCGCGTGACCGCGGTGGTCACTGTGCTGGCCTGCGCCGGATGCACGAACGGTGCGCCGGGCGCACCGGAGGATTCCTGGCAGGTTGTCACTCCACCGGGCATCGCCCCGTCGTCGATGACTGTCGCCGGCGATGCCGTGCTGATCGGAGGCTTCTCCGCTGACGGCCGGCCGGCCACCCGTGGTCATTGCCGGCACCGGGCGGGATGCAGTCCTCACCACAACCGTTGGCGGTTCATGGATGTCGACGGCCGCGCCGCCGGGCGAGGTGCCAAAGGTTGCCCTCGCCGACGACCGGATCTACCTGCTCCTTCGATCAGCGAATGGCACAGGGACGGTCGCGGTGCGCGCGAGGTGAACGCCGGCCTGCGGGGAAGGCGTCCGCGACGGCGAACGATCGGTCTCCCGAGCCGGCCCGAAGTCGGCGGAGATCGACGGCGAGGCGGCGATGGGCGGGGCATGCTTGACGACCGTCCGGAAAGCGCAAGTTTCCACTTGCGCGTGCTGGGATTGATGTGCAAGCCTGTGCTTGCACATCGTTCACAGAGCCTGGAGGTACTTCGCATGACACCGGATCGCATCGAGCGCGAGATCCTCGTCGCGGCACCCGTTGAGCGCGTCTGGGAGGTGCTGACCAAGCCGGAGCACATCGCGGTGTGGTTCGGACCCGGCACGCCCAGCGTCGACCTACGCCCAGGTGGCTACCTGGTGCTGGACCACGGCGACTACGGGTCCTTTCCCACCAGGATCGAAAAGGTAGATCCACCAAGCTATTTGGCGTACCGCTGGGCCAGCGGCCATCCCGGCGAACCGGCGACGGAGACGAACTCGACGTTGGTGGAGTTCACGCTGGTCGCCGAGGGCGGGAGCACGCGCCTCACCGTGACCGAAAGCGGTTTCGCGACCCTGGTCATCCCCGTCGGCCGGGAAGCCAACGCCTCCTACGAGAGTCACACACAGGGGTGGACCGAGGTCGTGCAGGCACTTGTGCGACATGCGGAGCTGCACTAGACAGTGGAGCCCCAACAGGTTGCGGTCGACGCGATCGACGCCGTGCTGGCTGCGCTTGCCGATCCGATGCGACGGCGAGTGCTCGATGCGCTCGCCGCGCACGGCGAGAGCACCGCGACCGTGCTGGCGGCAGAGTTGCCGGTGACCAGGCAGGCCGTGGTGCAGCACCTCGCCGTGCTGGAGCGTGTTGCCCTGGTCGCCAGCTATCGGGTCGGCCGTGAGCGCCGCTACACGGTCCGGCCCGATGCACTCACCGCCACCGCCCGCTACCTGATGCTGGTCGCCGCCCGGTGGGACAGCAGGCTCGCGGCGATCAAACGACTGGCGGAAGCGCCGCCGCCGTCACCGCCCCGACGGTGACCCGCCCTCGTCACCGTGCAATCGCCGGGTGCCGCGCAGTGGTCACCGAGTGTTGCCTGACCCGCCCGATCCGGGTGTCAGCAATCCCGTTGGGCGGTTGGGGTGTTTCGCCATCCACCGGGCGCCGCTTTCATGGTCTGGGCTCCAACATATGACGGCGCCGAGTTCAGAAAACCGGCGCCGAGTGCGAGGCGGGACCCGAAAACCGGCGCCGAGTGCGAGGCGGGACCCGAAAACCGGCGCCGAGTGCGAGGCGGGACCCGAAAACCGGCGCACAGGAGGGCAACCGGTCCTACCTGCGGCAGCGACAAACCGGTCGTGGTTGTCGGTCCCGCTCGGCAGACTGGGGCTCGTCCCCCTGGCCGCCGTCCGTCGCGGCCTCGCTGTTCCGAACCTGTCCCGAACCTGCTCCGAACCTGTTCCGCCGTGTTTCGCTCGAGAGGAGGAGCCAGATGTCCCGGCCGACATCGACGTCCGGTCTGCCCCGAGCGCTGCGGCCCTTCGCCAACGGCCAGTTCCGGCTGCTCGCCGCCGCCCTGCTGTGCTCCCTGCTGAGCGTCGGGATCTGGCTGGTGGCCTCCGTCTGGCAGGTGATCCAGCTCGGCGGGTCGGCAAGCGATCTGTCGACTGTCGCGGCAGGTGCCAGCCTGGGTCTGGTGTTGGCGGTCTTGCTCGGCGGCGTGGTCGCCGACCGGGTCCGGCAGCGATGGATCCTGTTGGCCGTCGAACTGGTGCGTGGCCTGGGCTACGGCGTGGCGGCACTGCTCGCTCTGACCGGGCGCATCCAGATCTGGCAGCTGGCCGTCATCGCGTTCGTGCTGGGCGTCGCGGACGGGTTCTTCTACCCTGCCTACTCGGCGTGGTTACCGGCGCTCATCGACGCGGACGAGTTACTGGCCGCCAACGGCATCGAAGGAGTGCTCCGGCCCACCATCATGCAGGCCGCCGGCCCCGCGCTGGCCAGCGTGATCATCGCCGTGTCGTCCCCCGGGGTAGCGTTCCTCACCGTCGCGATGCTGCAGATCGGCGCAGTGACCGTGCTGGCGGCGATGCGCAGCACTCCCGTCCGCCGAAAACTCGATCGTGCTCGCCATCCCGTCGTCGCCGCCGGCATCGACCTCCGCGACGGTTTCGTCTACATGGTGCACACCCGCTGGTTGCTCGCCACCTTGCTGTTCGCGATCGTGCTGGTGCTGGTGACGATGGGCCCCATCGAGGTGCTGCTGCCGTTCGCGGTGAAGGATCAGACCGGTGGCGGCGCAGGGGCCTTCGCGGTCGCGTTGGGCGCGTTCGGGTTCGGCGGCGCGGCCGGCTCCCTGGCGGTCGCCTCGATCCGGCCGCCGCGGCGGTACCTGACGTTGATGATTCTGGCCTGGGGCATCGGGTGCGCACCGTTGGTGATCATCGGGCTCACCGATCGCCTGTGGTTGATGGTGGTCGGGCTGTTCGTCTGCGGGTTCCTGTTTTCCGGCGCCCAGGTGCTCTGGGGCACGCTACTGCAGCGCCGGGTGCCGCCGGCGATGCTGGGTCGGGTGTCCAGCCTGGACTTCTTCGTGTCCCTTGCCCTGATGCCCGTGTCGATGGCGATTGCCGGCCCGGTCGGCGAAAACGTCGGGCTGACCCCGACATTCCTTGTGGTGGGGGTGTTCCCGACGGTGCTGGCGGTCGCGACCCTGCTCATCGCGCGGCTTCGCACCGACGAGTTGGCGCACCCGTTGCGGTCGGACGAGTCCGCTTCAGCGGCCGGCGTTGACCTCGAGTCCATCGACGATGAGCGCTGAGTACACCGAACCGACCATCAATCCAGGCTCATTTCCGCCGCCGGTCGATGCCGGGCACCGGCCGCAAGCCGGACTGCCCACGACACAACAGATGAAGCAGCGAAATGGCGTGCTGGTGTGGATCGTCCGGCCGGTGCTGACCCTGGGCATCTACCACTTCGTCTGGTACTACAAGATTCACAACGAGATGCTTCATTTCGACCCGCGTCAGCCGATCAAACCCGCTGGGTCGACCTTGACGATCCTCTTCGGCTGGATCATCATCGTGCCGCCATTCGTGTCCTTCTTCAACACCGGCAACCGTATTGCGGGGTGCCAGCGCGCCGCGGGTCTGCCGGTGACCGCCAACCCTTGGATCGGTTTCGTGCTGTTGTTCATTTTCGCATTGACGCCCCTGTACTACCAATGGGAACTGAACAAGGTCGTCCAGCGCTACGCCGTGGCGCCGGGAGCTCCGGTCGCCCTGGTCGCGTAGCGAAACCTCAGCGTCGTTCGGCAATGCCCCGCACAAAGGCCGCCTGCCCGACGTGCTGGAGGTCGTCGGAGATGACGCTCACCAGGCGCACGGCAAGAGTCACCGGTGGGTCCCACCTGGTGTCGACGACACGGTCCAAGTCGTCGGCCGTGAGCGTCCGAAGGTACTCGACGGTCCGGTGATGCACGGCGACGTGATACCCGGCCAACAACTCCGCGGGAACCCGCACCGCGGCCACGTCGTCGGTGTCCTGGCCGTAGCCGGTCGCCGAGGTGTCGAACGGCAGCTCGAACCGATCAACCCACCCGCCGGTGGTCCACACCTGCTCCGATCTCCCGGCGTCGGCGATGTGGTCGTCCTGGACGCGGGTCAGGTGCCAGACCAACCAGGCGATCGAATTCGCCTCATCGTCGATCCGGAACCCCGCGGTTTCGGCATCGAGTCCGTCGAGTACGCGGTGGACCGTCTGCGCAACGCGGTCGAATCCGTCGATGAGAATTCCTGAGCTGTCCACGCTGCTGCTCTCCCCTGCACGATGACTGATCCGGCCCGAGCGACGGTACCGCGTGCGACGGGGCCGCAGCGGGGAAGTCGGGGAGGCTGGAGGGCAGTCGAGCAGGATCAGCCGGAGTAGACGGCGACGGTGATCGGGGTGTCGGGTCCTATCGCTGTGGCGGGTTTCACCGACTGCGCCAGCACCCGGCCGGCCTGCTGCCCGGACGGGGGTTTCCCCGCATCGGTGAAGGTCACGTTCGTCGCGCCTGCCTGCGCGAGCAGGGTCGCCGCCTGCTGCTGGGTCTTGCCAAGGACGTTGGGCACGGTCACCTGGCGTGCTCCGACGGCGACGCTGACCGGCGTTCCGGCCTTCTTCACCGGGGAGCCGGCCGGTGGATTCTGCGACAGCACAGCGCCGATCGAGCCGCGCGCGGAAATCGGTTGCTCGGTGACGCCCAGGCTGGCCGAATCACCCGCCCAGCCCTGGCCCTGCAGGTTGGAAACTGCCTGGTCTCGGGACTGACCCAGCAGATTGGGCATCACCATCAGGCCGTTGTTGGAATATCTGAGGGTGACCGGGCTCCCGGCGGGAACCTGCTGACCTGGCCGCACGTCGATCCCGATCACCTGGTTGGCTGGTTCGAGCCCGTCGGCCTCCTGCGGAACGGCCGTCAGGTCGGCCGCGGCCAGGCTCGCCGCAGCCTGGTCCAGGCTCGCACCCACCAGGCCATCGGGGACGGTGACGATCGTCAATCCTGTCCCGATGCTGACGGTGATGGTGCTGTTCGGCGGCACCTGTGTGTGGGCCGGTGGGTCCTCGGCCAAGGCCTTGCCCTTGTCGGCGTCGGAGGACGGCTGCAGGACCTCCTGGTAATGCAACTGCACCGCCGCCAACAATTGCTGGGCGGACGCTCGATCGGCGTTCAGCACATCCGGCACGGTGACCAGGCTGACGCCCTTGCCGATCTCCAGGTTCACCACCGACGCCTGCACAACCTGGGTCTGACTGGACGGCCGCTGGCCGACCACCTTGTCCTTGCCTGCGTCCGTGGAGTCGACGGGCGTGACGGTGCCCAGCGTCAACCGACTGTCCTGGATCTTGGCGGTGGCCTCCGCCAGGGACATCCCGGACAGGTCCGGCATCGCGACCATGGCCGCTGGTGGCGGCGCGGTGATCACCCCGAGGGTCAGCCAGACGGCCCCGACCAGCAGCACCACGCAGAACACCGCGATACCGGCGAAGCCCACCACTCGCCTCAAACCGCCCGTACGGTCCGGGTCCGGTTCCTGCGCGGGCACCGACCGCACCGGCGGAGCGAGCAGCGGCGGGGATTCGGAGCCGCGCGGCGCCGGCGGAGCCGCTCGCATGAGCTCGGTGCGCTGTCCCCCGGCGTTCAACGAATCCGGCAGCAAGGCCTGTACCTGCTGCCCGGCGAGCGCCCGGCGCAGGTCAGCGCGCATCTCCGCGGCGGTTTGGTAGCGATCGAGCGGATCCTTGTGCAGCGCCTTCAACACGACGGCGCTGACTTCCGGGGGCAATTCGGGCCGCACCTCACCGGGCGGGCGTGGTGCCTCCCGCACGTGCCGGCGCGCGACGGCCACCGGCGAATCGCCGGTGAACGGCGGGGTGCCGGTCAGCAGTTCGTACAGCACGCAGCCGGTCGCGTAGACGTCGGAGCGGGCATCCACGGACTCACCCCTGGCCTGCTCGGGTGAGAGGTACATGGCGGATCCGTGCGCTGCCGAGATCCGGGCGACGGCCGTCATGCCCGATTCGTCATCGGCCACGGATCGAGCGACGCCGAAGTCCATCACCTTCACGGCGCCCGCGTGGTTCAGCATGATCTTCGCCGGCCTGACGTCGCGGTGCACGATCCCGTGCCGGTGCGAGAAGTCCAGCGCCGAACAAACGTCCGCGATGATCTCCATCGCCCGACGCGGCGCCATCGGTCCTTCCTGGTCGAGGACCTCCAGCAGGACCTTGCCGTCGACGTACTCCATGACGATGAACGGGACAGGGCCGGCATCGCCATCGGTCTCGCCGGTGTCATAGACCGCGACGATCGCCGGGTGGTTCAGTGAGGCGGCGTTCTGCGCCTCCCTGCGGAACCGCGCCTGCGCCGACGGATCGTCCGCCAGGTCGGCGCGCAGGATCTTCACCGCGACCTCGCGGCCAAGCCGCAGGTCACGTCCGCGATGGACCTCGGACATGCCGCCGACGGCGATCAAGTCCGCAACGTGATACCGGCCGGCGACCAAGTATCCCGTCTCCGTCATAGGCCCCCCGCTCGCATCACTCACGTATTTCGGTGCCCGGTGATCACGCCGATTGGTGGCCCTACTCCATTCCCAGACCAGTATGCGACGAGACACGCGCGGTGACGACATCGAGTGCGGATTACCCGGTGAATCCTCGGGGCCGAACGGCGGTGCCGACGTGCGACGTCGGCACCGGCGTCGAGCTTGAGCTGAGCGTTGATGACGACGCTGACCGGGGTGCTGGTCACCAGGCACGGCGGCAGCGCGCGGGCGGAACTGATCCAGCCGTTGGTGACCACGCCGTGGGGATCACACCGCGCCGACCCCGCTGCCGGCGCCGGGCAACCCTATGCTCGGAGTAGGAGGAATTCATGCTCATCTCCCCAGACCCGCCGCCCGGCGCGCGGGTGCGGGACAAGGTCGTCACCGCTGCGGACGCCGTCAGGCTGATCCGCGACGGCGATCACGTGATGGTCGAGGGATTCATCGGTCAGTGTTTTGCCGAGGAATTGACCCTCGCGCTGGAACAACGATACCTGGAATCCGGGTCCCCGCGCGATCTCACCCTGGTGTTCACCGTCGCCGTCGGAGACCGGGAAGGCCGCGGGCTCGACCGGCTGTGCCACGACGGCCTGCTGAAGGCGGCTGTCGGCGGCTTCTGGGGAGTATCCCCGGCCCTGGGAAAGTTGGCGGCGGACAACAAGATCCAGGCCCACAACCTGCCGCAGGGCACCATCTCGCAGCTCTTCCGGGACACCGCGGCCGGCAAGCCCGGACTGCTCACCCGGGTCGGGCTCGGCACCTTCGTCGACCCGCGGCGGGGCGGCGGCAAGGTCAACGAGTCCACCACCGAAGACCTCGTCGAGGTGATCACCCTGGGCGGCGAGGAATTCCTCTTCTACAAGGCACTTCCGCTCGACGTGGCCTTCCTGCGCGGCACCACCGCCGATCCGGAAGGCAACATCACCATGGAGCGCGAGGCGCTCACGCTCGAAGCACTGGCAGTCGCCACCGCCGTGCACAACGCGGGCGGTTCGGTGATCGTGCAGGTGGAGAGGGTTTCCGACAGCGGCAGCCTCAGTTCTCGGGAGGTCAAGATCCCCGGTGTGCTGGTCGACTGCATCGTCCTGTCCCAGCCGGAACACCACTGGCAGACAATGGCGACCTCGTATTCTCCGTCGCTGAGCGGGGAATTGCGCCGGGTCCGCAACACCATCCCGCCGTTGCCGTTGACCGAACGGAAGGTGATCGCCCGCCGGGCGGCGATGGAATTGCGTCCGAACGGCGTGGTGAATCTGGGTATCGGCATGCCAGAAGGTGTGGCCAACGTGGCTGCAGAAGAGGACATCCTGGACTATGTCACGCTGACCGCCGAGCCCGGTGCGATGGGCGGGATGCCCGTCGGTGGGCTGGATTTCGGCGCGGCGGTGAACGCCCATGCGATCCTGGACCAACCTTCGCAATTCGACTTCTACGACGGTGGTGGCCTTGACATCGCATTCCTGGGGATGGCCCAGGCGGATCGTCTCGGCAATGTCAATGTCAGCAGATTCGGGTCCAGAATGCCCGGGTGCGGTGGCTTCGTCAACATCAGCCAGAGCGCGCAGAAGCTCGTCTTCGTCGGCAGCTTCGTGGTGCCGAACCGGGTAACGGTGGTGGACGGGCGCCTGGTGATCTCGCACGGGATGGTCACGGCCAAATTCCTGGACGAGGTCGAACAGCGCACGTTCAGCGGCCAGTACGCCGCCGCCGCCGGAAAACCCGTGCTGTACGTCACGGAGCGGTGTGTGTTCCGCCTCACCCCTGACGGGCTGGAGCTGACCGAAGTCGCCCCCGGCATCGACGTGGAGCAGGACGTCCTCCGGCACCTGGCATTCGAGCCCATTATTCGCACCATGCCGAAGCTGATGGATCCGCGGATATTCGCCACCGGGGTGATGGGGCTCAGGGACGACCTGATCATGATCCCGATGGAAGCCCGATTCAGCTACGACCAGTGGCGAAACATGTTCTTCCTGAACATGGAGGGGATGTCCCTGATGAACCGCGACGATGTGGAGGAGATCCGTGCGGAGGTCTCCCGGCGGCTGTCGCCGATCGGCGACAAGGTGCACATGATCGTCAACCACGACTATTTCTTCGTGGCACCCGCCGCCGCGCAGGACTACGACCTCGCGGTGCGCTGGCTCTCCGAGCACTACTACGCCAGCGCCACCCGGTACACCTCGAGTTCGTTCCGCCGGCTTCAACACGGTGGCCCGTCACCGCGCGGTCGGCGGATCTGACGGTCAAGGTGCCTGTGCGCGCGGGCCGTGGTGTTCGAGAAGTCATCCGGCGTCGGGACTTTCGGCTCTAGCTGCGAAATTCTGACGAGCGGATTCTGCGGGCAGACCTACGCCCGGAAGGACCGATGATGACCCATTCCACCATCCCCGTCGGCACGACTCACCAGCACCGGGTTGGAGTCGCGGTTTTCGCGGCGATCATCGCGTTTTCGGCCTATGCCGGAGCGATCGGGCTGGTGTCCGGCGGACTGTCGCTCGGCGACGTGCTCACCGCTCGGCTGCCCTTCGGCAGTCCGGTGCTCGGGGGCATCGCGCTGGCCCTGATCGTGGCCGTACCGTCGACCTGGCTGGCCTGGTTGGCCTGGCAGGCGGATTCGCGGACGGACGCCGTGGCGCTGATCGTCGGTATCCTGATCATCGGCTGGATCGTCGTCGAACTCGCGTTCATCAGGGAGGTCAGCTTCTTCCACCCGGTGTACCTGGTGGTGGGTGCGGCGCTGATCTGGATCGGCCGGCATGGCGCCGGCGACCTGCGGGCGCTCCTGCACCATCCTCCGGCGCACGCAGCGTGAACACCGTCCGGGCCTGATCCCCCCGGTGATCCCGGCCCGTCCGGACGGGATGCCAGGGCGGCCGGATGCGCTGCTCCGTCGCCCGCGCCCTCGGATGAGCGGCTGCCGGACCCGGCTGACCGCGTCCGTCCACGCTCAGCGTAATGCGGCGCTTACGATGAGTAGCTAGAATCCAATCATCATGACCGGGGGCGGCGAAGCGCGGGATCGGGCGACCATGCGGGTCGACGGCGGTCTCGCGGCGGCCGTGCTGGACTCTCTTCCGGATGCGACCGCCGTCCTGGACACGTCCGGGGCGATCATCGCCATCAACCACACCTGGTTGATGTTCGCCCTGGACAACGGCGGGTCGCCAGTCGCTACCGGTGTGGGCGTGAACTACTTGGAGGTCTGCCGTCGATCGGCGGACGGCGGATGCGACGACGGCGCGCAGGTGGCGACCCAGATCCGGGACGTGCTGGCCGGTCGCTCGGTCGAGGCCGAAGTCGAGTACCCTTGCCCCTCCCCCGAGGTGCGGCGCTGGTTCGTGATGCGGGTGACCAAGCTCAAAGGCCCCGCTCCGGGGGTGATCGTGTCGCACGTCAATATCACCCGACGCAAAATGGCTGAGCAGGAACTCGCCCACGCAGCATCGCACGACCCGCTGTCGGGTCTCGCGAACCGCACCCTGCTCAACGCAAGGCTGACGGCAGCCCTCGACCGGCGCCGTGAACACCGACCGGAACCCGACATCGGTGTGCTGTACATCGATCTCGATGATTTCAAGGTGGTCAACGACCGTTTCGGGCATGCCGCGGGCGACGAGGTTCTGCTCAATGTCACGAACCGGCTGCGGGGCACCATGCGCGCGGGGGACACCATCGCCAGAATCGGCGGTGACGAGTTCGCTGTCATCGTCCCCGATGTCGACCGGCGGGAACTCGCGGTCGTGGCCGCCAAGGTGCGCAGCGTACTTGCGCCGCCCCACCGGATTCACGGCCAGTGGGCGACCGTGACGGGGAGTGTCGGGATGCATCTGGCCGGGTCGGGCGAGGTGGCCGCTTACGCCCTGCGGCAAGCCGACCAGGCTATGTACGCCGCCAAGCAGGCGCGGGTACGTCCGACATCAGCGCTCTGATCGAGGCATGTCCATCGGCAGCTCCGTAGATTGATGCTGTGGCGCTGACCCTTTTGCCGTTGTTCCCGCTCGGCACCGTGTTGTATCCCGGAGTCGTGCTGCCGCTGCACATCTTCGAGGAACGCTACCGCCAACTCGTGCGCGACCTGCTGGCGCAGCGCGAGGGGCCACGCCGATTCGGCGTCGTTGCGATCAAGGAGGGCCGCGAGGTCGGTCGGGACGGCGTTACTGCGCTGTACGAGATCGGTTGCACCGCAGAGCTTCGGCGGGTTGTAGCGTACGAAGACGGCCGTTTCGACATCATCGCGGTCGGCGGGTCACGATTTCGGGTGGTCCGGGTGGATGCATCGCAGCCGATGGTCGGCGAGGTGGAATTGCTGCCGGATGTCAGCAGCGACGAGGCCACCAGGTTGTCCGGCCGGGCGGTCAGGATGTTCGGCAGCTACCGGAAGGCGATGCTGACGGCGCAGGGGCTCGCCGCCGACGAACCGCCCGATCTTCCTGACGATCCGGTCGAGCTGTCCTACGTGATCGCTGCGGCGATGCTGGTCGAGATGTCCGACAAACAGGAGTTGCTCGCGACGTCGACCGTTTACGAGCGGCTGGCGCTGGAGGTGGCGATGCTGCGCCGGGAGTCGGCCCTGGTCAGTCAGCTGTCCACCCGCCCCGCCGTCGAGTTCCCGCGTGCGGGGTACAGCCCGAACTGACGCTGTGGCCTGTTCAGGGCCTATCACGGGTCCGCCGATCGGGTTGACCCGCCGGTGTTCATTCCGGGTTCATTCCAGGTTCAGCCCGGGTTCAGCCCAGCAGTTCGTGCAGGTAACACCAGCGCCACGCCTCGCCGGGCTCGAAGCTGCGCATCACCGGATGCCCGGTCCGCTCGAAGTGCTTGGTGGCGTGATTGCCAACCGACGAGTCACAGCAGCCGACATTGCCACAGTGCAGGCACAACCGCAGGTGCACCCACCTCAGGCCCTCCCGCAGGCAGTCCGGACATCCTTCGGGGGTCAGCGGGACGGTGTCCGCGGGGGCGTTCGCCAGGTCGTCGCATTCGCCGGCGGTACGGGCGGGCGTCACCAGGGTTCGGTCGCCGACGGCTTCGGCGCGGCCCGAGCGGCGGTCGATCATCGACTCCTCGACGTCCAGGGTGTCCATCACGCTGGTCAGGACGTCGCTGTCGACGGTGCCGGAATGACGGATCTTCAACACCTCATTGCGCTCCGCGGCCAGCATCGCCAGTCGCAGCCGCCGGTATTGCTCGCTGGGTGTCTCGTCGGCTTCCGAGCCGCCCAACCGTTCCCAGACGACGTTCGCCCTGGTCTCGCCACGCCTACGCAGCATCGCCACGGTGGTCTCGTCGTCCTCCGGGGTGACGATCCGGTCCAGTTCGGCTCTCCCCGCCGCGGCCGCCGACCGCAGCACGGTGGCCTCCTGTAGTGCGTCCTCCCGCTCGTCCGGTCCGCGCACGTCCAGCCGCCGCGCCAGCCACGGCAGCGAAAGCCCTTGCAGCAGGAGCGTTCCCGCCGTCACCACGAATGCCCCCAGCACCAGTACCGATGCTTGCGGTATGGCCTGCTGCAGAAGCACGAACGCCGCGGCCAGGGTGACGACCCCGCGCATGCCGGCCCAGGACAGGATCGCCGTCCGCTTCCACGACACCCGCTGGCCGCGCTCGTCCGTCGGCTTGACCAGCAGGAAGCTCACCGGGAACACCCACAACGGCCGGGACAGCACCACGGCGGCCAGGGTGCCGATGCAGAACACCGCAATGGTGGTCGCCGGCAGATTCGCGTTGACGACATCGTCGAGGATGCCCCGGAGTTGCAGGCCGATGAGCAGGAAGACGCTGTTCTCCAAGAGGAACTGAATGGTCTCCCAGTTGATCCGTTCGTTCAACCGCGAGGTGGCGTCCTGAATGATCGGCGCCTTGTGCCCGAGGATGAGGCCGGTGACCACCACCGCAATCACCCCGGACGCGTGCAGCTCCTCGGCGGGCAGGTACGCCACGAACGGCGCCATCAGCGATACCGAGGTGTCCGTCACCGGATCCTTGATGTGCTTGCGGATCAACGCGATGAGCAGCGCGACGGCCACGCCGATCGCCACCCCGCCGACGGCCGCCCAGACGAAGTCCAGGGTGATCCGGCCCAGGCTCACGGTGCCGGCCACCGCGACGATGGCGGTGCGCAGCGCGACCAGCGCGGTCGCGTCGTTCAGCAGCGACTCGCCCTCCAGCACGGTGACGATGCCCCGGGGCAACCCGATGCGCCGGGCGATCGCGGTGGCGGCGACCGCGTCGGGCGGCGCGACCACCGCGCCGAACGCCACCGCCGCGGCGAACGGAATGGGCAGCAGCAGCCAGGCCACGAGGCCGACCGTGAACGTCGTGAAGATCACCAGTCCGACGGCCAGGAAGCCGATTGCCCGCCGGTTCGCGGAGATGTCGACCAGAGAGGTGCGGATCGCCGCGGCGTACAACAACGGCGGCAGCAACCCGATCAGCACCAGATCCGGGCTCAGCTGCACGGGTTCGACGAACGGCAGGTAGGAGGCCCCGATGCCGATCACCACCAACAGCAGCGGTGCTGGGAAGTCGAAACGGCGGGCGATCGCGCTGACGGCCGTCACCGTCGCGATCAGCGCGAGAAGCGTGATGGCCACTGACACCCGTGCATCGTTGCACCCCGCGCTGCCGGGCTCTGCCCCGCTCGGCCGCGCCTCGGTGCGGCCAGGCTCAGCCCTGCCTGGCCAGGCGAAGCGTGACCAACTCGAAAGGCCGCAGTTCCAGCCGGATCTGCCCGGCTTGCTCGGTGCCGGGTTGGCTACCTGGTTCTCCCGGTGACGCCGACGATGTCGCTGATGTCGGTGATGGCGGGACGCCTCGCTCCAGCAGGTCCGTGACAGTGATGCCGGCGGCGTCGAACCCGGCGGTGACGGTGACCCCGACCCGCCGGCCCAGCGACTCGTAGAGCCGGACGATCACGTCGCCGGAACGGTCTTCGGCGAGCTTCACGGCCTCGACGACGACGGCGCTGTCGGACACCGTCACCAGTGGCGTCACCGGGCGCGCCCCGCGCACGGTGCGGATCGGGAGGTTCAGCTCGTACCCCGCCCGCAGCGCACCGGCGATGCCGTCCCCCGGGGTCACCGACACCTCGAAGGTGTGCGGGCCCTGGTCGGCGTCCGGATCGGGGTACAGCGGAGCCCGCAGCAAGGACAGCCGGATGGTGGTGAAGGTCCCGCCGCCGGGCCGCGGGTGCGACGTGACGTCGTGGCCGTAGGTGGAATCGTTGGCGACGGCCACGCCGAAACCGGGTTCGGCCACCTGGATCCAGCGGTGCGCGCAGATCTCGAACTTCGCCGTTTCCCAGGAGGTGTTGGTATGGGTCGGCCGGAACACGTGACCGAACTGCGTCTCCGACGCCGACCGGTCGGCCGCGACGTCGACCGGGAATGCCAGCTTCAGCAGCTTCTGCCGTTCGTGCCAGTCCACGTTGGTGGTGATCCGCAGGTTGCGTGAACCCCGCGGCAGGCCGATCCGTTGTTCGATCCGTGATCCGCCGAACCGTCTGGTCACCGCGATCACCGGTTCGCCCGCGGGGGTCCGGTCCAGCCCCACCGACTCCGCGGAGTCCAGATCGGTGACGGTGCGCCGGTAGTGGCGGTCGATGTCCCACGCGTCCCATTGATTGGGGATGTCCCGGTGCACCTGCAGCAGGTTGCCGACCGCGCCCGGCGGCAGCACCTCCCGCCCGGATTGCAGATCGATCAGGGACGTCAGTAGTCCGCGATGATCGACCCGCAACCGGAGCACGCCGTTGTCCAGGGTGAAGCCGGTCGGCTCGGCCCCCACGCCGTCCGGGACGGCAGTGACGCTCGCCGCATCGCTGTCGGTCGGCAGTGTTCCGGCGGCCAGACCCGGGACGCCGTCGCGCGCGAACGGCCCTGCGTTGAACGCGATGACCTGGTCGCCGTCGCCGGCCAGCTCGCGCAGGCTGTGCTCGATGAGTGAGGCCAGCTCCCGGGCGACGTCGGCGTAGCGGCGCTCGGCCTCCCGGTGCACCCAGGCGATCGAGCTGCCCGGCAGGATGTCGTGGAACTGCTGCAACAACACGACCCGCCACAACCGTTGCAGCTCGTCGTACGGGTAGCCCGCCCCGATGCGCACCGCCGCGGTCGTCGCCCAGAGTTCCGCCTCCCGGAGCAGGTGTTCGCTGCGGCGATTGCCCTGTTTGGTTCTTGCCTGCGAGGTATACGTGCCGCGGTGCAGTTCCAGGTACATCTCCCCCACCCACACCGGCGGATCGGGGTAGTCCGCTTCTGCGTCCAGGAAGAACTGCCGCGGGCTGCCGAACCGCACGGTGGGCGACCCTTCCAGGGACCGCACCCGGCGCCCCCTGGCGATCATCTCCCGGGTCGGCCCGCCGCCGCCGTCACCGTGCCCGAACGGCACCAGCGAGATGGACCCGAGCCCGTGCTCGGCGTAGTTCTTCTCGGCGTGCGCCAGTTCGCTCGCCGACAGATCGGAATTGTAGGTGTCGACCGGCGGGAAATGCGTGAACACCTCGGTGCCGTCGATGCCGCCACCGGAAGGTGTGATGCGGCATCCGGTTGGTCTGATTCCAAGAGATCTTCTGGGTGAGGAACCACCGGGCGCCGGCCGCGGCCGCTATCTGCGGGAGCGCACCGGAATAGCCGAAGGAGTCCGGCAACCAGACTTCCTCGGTGTCCACGCCGAACTCCTCGGCGAAATATTGTTTTCCCATCAGGAACTGTCGGGCCATCGCCTCACCGCCGGGCATGTTGGTGTCCGATTCCACCCACATTCCACCGACCGGGACGAACTGCCCGGCTACCACCTTGGCCCGAATTCTCTCGAACAGCGTCGGGTAATTGTCTTTCATCCAGGCGAATTGCTGCGCCGACGAGCAGGCGAAAACGAAATCGGGATTGTCGTCCATCAGGGACAGCACGTTGGAGAAGGTGCGCGCGCATTTCCGGAGCGTCTCCCGGACCGGCCAGAGCCACGCCGAGTCGATGTGCGCATGCCCGACGGCCAGCACCCGGTGGGCGCTGGCCGCCGCCGGCGACCCGAGCACCCCGGACAGTTCCGCCCGCCCGGCCGTGGCGGTTCCGGCCACGTCGTCCGGATCCATCGCGTCCAGCATCCGCTCCAGGGCACGAAGGATCAATGCGCGCCGCGGCCCGTCGGCCGGCAGTACGTGCATCAGTCCGTCCAGCACCTCGACGTCGCGCAGGAGTTCCCAGACGGCCATATCGCGCAACGCCAGGTCCACCCGGCCCAGCCGGTAGAGCGGCTCGGTGCCCGCCGTTGCCCGGTCGCCGAGCGGTGTCGGAGCGAACGCGCCGGCGGCGACATCCGGGTTCGACGCGGCCTCGACATAAAAGTCGACACCGTGGGAGACACCGTCCGCGTCCGCGTCGGCGTCGGCGTCGGTGGAGGAGGAGGGGTCGGCGGCGGGCGCTGATTCCAATGGCAGGTGAAAATTCCGCGGCGCGATGGTCTTGAGCGGGTTGCCGCCCAGGTCGTAGGCCAACCCTTCGGCCTGGAACCCCGGCGAGCCCGAGTGGAATCCGAGATCGACCAGGGCCTCGACTTTGACGTCATCGATTGCCGACACCCAGGCCGGGGGCAACTGGCCGGTGATGTGCAACCAGGTCGTTCCCCACGGCGGACCCCAGGCGGTCCCGGGCGTGATCGATGTGTACGGGGCCGCCACCGCGTCGGCGAACGGGACCGGCTCGCCCGGCGCCGCCCAGGCGGACACATTGAGCGGCAACCGTTCTCGGTACAGCGCCGGTTCGAGTCGCTCGGTGCGGAACCGGCGGAGCCGCTGTTCGGTGAGCTGGCGGTCGTCGTGCATTGTCGAGCGGCTCCCGTCTGTGGGGCTGTCAGGCCCGCTGTCCGATGGTCGGCGCGGCGGACGGTGCGAGCGTCATTCCCCGATCACCGTCGCCCGCGCCTGCGCCACCGCGGTCGGCGGTCCGGCGAGATGCCAGCGATGGCCGCCGTGCTCGAACACGTCGGTACAGCCGCCGGCGTGCTCGACCAACGCGGCGCCGGGCCACCAGTCCCAGGACAGCGTGTCTGCGTGCAACCAGACACCAAGGCGGCCCGCCGCGACCGCGGCGAGCTCCACCGAGCCCGACCCGATGATCCGCACCGACGCCGCGGCAGCGATGGACCGCAGCAGCCCATCTCGCAGCAGTTGGTCGTTGACCCTGGTGGGGTGCAGGTAGGTGGAGATCGCGATCTCGTCCAGCGGGCGGTCGAGCAGTGGCGGGAGTTGCTGCCCGTTCAGGGTGGTCGGGTGATCGCGCCCACCGAGCCACAACTCGTCGGTGGTCGCCTGGTACACCGCGCCGAGTTCCAGCGAATCGCCGTCGAGCAGCGCGATGGCAGAGCACCACGCGGGAAGCCCGGAGACGAAGTTGAACGTGCCGTCCACCGGATCGATCACCCAGGTCCGCCGGCCGGGCGCGACGGCTCCCTCTTCGCCGAGGATGCCGTCCGCCGGGCGCGCCGAGGCGAGCACTCCGACGATCATCTCCTCGGCCGCCTTGTCCGCATTGGAGACGACGTCGCTGACGCTGGTCTTACGCACCACGGTGAGCCCGTCCACCCGCATCTGGGAGGCGAGTTCCCCAGCCCGGCGGACGAGGTAGGCGGCGAGTTCGGCGTCGGTGCTCCGGGAACTGTCGGCGTCTTCCGGTTCGCCAGTGATGATCTTCGACACGCACCAACGGTAGCCGCCCGGTCGGCGACCGGCGCACCCGCCGTGGCTACCGAGTGTGGACCGCCGTCCGCCGTGTCCGGCCGCGGAGCCAGCGCGGCCGTGGAGTCAGGGAGGCTGCGCCGACCACCGCTATCAACACGACCACCAGCGGAAGTCCGGCGAGCGCCCAAGCGGCGTACAGCGCGAGCGCGGACACCTCGCTGCCCAGCGAGGCCATCGACGTCACGGTGGCACGCGCCGATCCGGTGATGCTCTCCTGCAGCCGGGTGTCGGCGACCACCAACACCATCCGGTACAGCCCATAGAAGAGGCCGACCCCGACCAGCCCCGCCGGTCGATCGGCCACCGCGGCGGCCGCGAGCGCTGCCACGCCGCATCCGAACACCGCGGTCAGCGCTGCCGTGCTCATCCGGTTCGCCCATCCGCCCAGCGCGGCGCCGACGGCGCCGGCCAGCGGCAGGCCGAGCGTCGCGATCGGGATCATCACCGTGGGCACGCCCCAGCCGCTGGCCAGCAGCGAGAAGTACTCGTCGAAGGCGTCAAGCCCGGTCAACATCGCCACGGCCAGCACGGCCGCCCGAACGGCCGGATGTGCGACCGCTTCGGCGATGCCGGCCCGGAGCACGGACAGGTAACTGTCGGACTCCCCGGCCTGCTCCCCGGGTTCCGCCGCAGGCCGAACCGACACTGCGGCCGTCGGCCCGGCGGGATTCTGATCTGCATCCGGAGGTCTTGCGGGCGGGATGAGCCACGCCAGCCCCGCCGTCAGCACACACAGTGCGACGCTGACCCACCCCACCAGCGAATACCCGCCGGAGGCGAAAAGGACGGTGGCGACCACGGCGGCCGGAATCTGGGCCAGCAGCCCCGCACCCCGGCACCAGCCGAGCACCCGAGCGAACCGATCAGCTGATCCCGCCGCGACCAGTCCGTCGAACAGCAACGCCTCGACCGAGCCGGAGACCAGCGAGCCGCCGATGCCCCAGAGGACGAAACCCGCTGCGTAGCCGGCGAATCCGGGCAGCAACAGCCACACCGCGTAGCCGGCGGCCTGCAGCAGGCCCGCGGCCATCAGGGCCAGCCGGGGCGAGAAGCGGTCGGCGAGCGCGCCGGTGGGAACCTCCGCCAGCAGGCCGACCACCGACCACACCGCGAACAATGCGGAGATCTGCGCGTCGGACAACCCGTTGTCCGCGAACAGCAATGCGTAGAACTCGTACAGCGGAACGACGTCGGCGAAGAACGACCAACCGACCGCCGTGACTACCAGCCTGCGGCTCGAACGCGGGAGGCTGGAACGGCCAGGTCAATGAAACGGCATACGGGCAAATTCCATACGCGCGAGAATAACTCCGCACCACCCCGCGGCCAAGGCCTTACCGGACTGCCCTTTCCGGCGCCACTGGCGCGCCCCCGAGGCGGGAGCGCGCCAGCCGAACGTCTACCCGAGCCTGGATCAATACAGGTTCAGGGCGCGGGCCATGGTGTAGTGCAGGTCGGTTTGGTCGGTGACGCCCACGACGTTCGCAGCCTGCGGGCCCTGGGCGGCGACGCGGATCTGGGTGCCGGTGTGGCTCATGGACCGGCCGTTGAGGTTGGTGGCGTAGTTGATCACCATCGGCTGGTTGTCGGCGGTGATGAGGGTGGCGATCGAGCCCGGGCTGTGGTCGGTGTCGGATTGCGGTTCGATGATCTGGCTGGTGTGGCCGTGGTCGCCGGTGACGATGATCAGGGTGTCCGGGTTGCGCTTGGCCCAGTCGAGGGCGACCTTGATGGCCTTGTCGAATTCGACGGTCTCGCCGATCTGACCGCACGCGTTGGCGGCGTGGTCCTGCTTGTCGATCGATGCGCCCTCGACCTGCAGGTAGAACCCCTTGCGCTGGTAATCGCCGCGCTGGTAGTCGCCGCGGGTCTTGGTGGACAGCAGCTGGATGGCCTTGCCGGTCATTTCCGACAGGTGGGGCATGGTGTCCGGGCGTGACGGGTTGGGGTTGGTGCAGGCGGTGGCGGCCGGGCCCGGGTAGGGGGTGGCGAGCGGGCCCGACCATTCCAGGTCCATGTTGCCGGCGGTGAACAGGCCGAGCACCTTGCTACCGGGATGCGTGGCGGTCAGGCCGGCCCGGTCGGTGACCAGGGTGTATCCCTGGGTCTGTGCCTGGGCGACGACCGTTTGGCCGGCGAACGGTCCGCCGGTGACCGGCTGATCGAATCGGGCCTTTCCGCCGCCGAGGAGCACGTCCACGTTGTGGTCGACGGTCTGCTCGGCGATCGAACCCAGACCGCCGGCCTGTTTCGTCTCGTTCGGGCAGGTGGCCATATCGGCCGGTCCCTGGCACGCCCGCAGGGAGACGTGGGCGTCCAGCACCGCGGGTGTCGCGTCGGTCAGCTCTGCGGTGGTGACGTTGCCGGTTCGGTACCCGGCCGCCTGGGCCTTCTCCAAGATGGTTTTCAGCGGTAGGCCCGTCTCCGGATCGACCGAGATGGCGTTGTTGTAGGTCTTGTGGCCGGTCGCCCATCCGGTGCCGGACGCCGCGGAATCGGTGACGTAGTCGGGGGTGCTCGAGGTCCCCCGTTGGACCGCGTAGGTGGTGTACGCGCCGGTCAGCGGGAGCGAGTCCATGTTGAGCCGGCCCGCAGCGCCCACCGCGTAGTTACGCGCGATGGTGATCTCCGAATCACCCATGCCATCACCCAGGAACATGATCACGTTCTTGGCGGTCCCGCCGTCGATGGCCCGGCGAACCTGATTCGACCGGTCCTCATGCCATCGGGACGCCACCGCCACGGTCGACCCCGCGACCGTCACCGCGGCCACCATGGCCGTCACCAGCACTACCCCTCGACGCCTCATTGCCTCACTCCTCTATCGGATCTCGGCTTCCTGTCGGCGAGAGCGAACCACGATCGGATGAACCGCAACCGACTGCCGACCGGCGAACAGATGACGACCCCATCGACGGCAATCGCCTCCGGCTCNGTCCGATGAGTTCGCGGGACGTCAACTGGCAGACCCGGCGAGGTCNTACAGACGGGTCGCCGGCGCTGAGTCCGCCGCTGTCGCATCGCGACGGGAGGGCCGAGGCGCGGGGTCCGGGTGGTAGACAGGGTCGGTGACCCGCCTGCTCCTCGGACCCCTGCTGCGGCATGTCGGGACCACCGACGCGACGATCTGGGTGGAGACCGACGCTCCGTGCGAGGTCGAGGTGCTGGACCACCGGGAGCGAACCTGGACCGTCGCCGGCCACCACTACGCGCTCGTCGCCGTCGAAGGCCTCGCACCGGACAGCAGCACCCCCTACCAGGTGCGGCTCGACGGCGACGTGGTCTGGCCGGAAGCGGACTCGGGCCGGCCGGCACCACGGATCCGGACCACACCCGACAGCGGCCCCATCCGCATCGCGTTCGGATCCTGCAGGTACGCCAGATCGTCGGCGGTCCAGGGCGACCAGCATTTCGATGCCGATGCCTTGGTGTGCCTGGCCCGATCGATGGGCGCCGCCGAGCCGCGAACCTGGCCGCACGCGCTGGTCCTCTTGGGCGACCAGGTCTACGCCGACGAGACCTCGCCGGACACCCAGCGACGCATTCGCCGGCGCCGCGACATCACCAAGGGCTCGGGTGCGCAGGTCGCGGACTACGAGGAATACACCTGGCTGTACCACGAATCGTGGACCGATCCCGATGTGCGCTGGCTGCTGTCCACGGTGCCGTCGTCGATGATCTTCGATGATCACGACGTCCGGGACGACTGGAACACCTCACATTCCTGGCGCTTGGACATGCAGGCGCAGCCCTGGTGGCACGAGCGCATCGTCGGCGCGCTGGCGTCCTACTGGGTCTACCAGCACCTGGGTAACCTGTCCCCCGACCAGCTCGCCGACGACGTGCTCTACCAGAAGGTCCGCGGGCACGGTGGCGACGCCGAGTCGCTGGTCCGTGAGTTCGCCGTGGCGGCCGACGCCGAGGCGGACGGGGCCAAGGGCGCACGATGGTCGTTCCGCCGGGACTACGGTCCGGTGCGATTGATCGTCATCGATTCGCGGTGCGGGCGCATTCTGGCGCAGGGCCGGCGGGCGATGATCGGCGACGCCGAATTCGACTGGATCGAAGAGCAACTGCACGGAGACTACGACCACCTGCTGATCGGCACGTCACTGCCGTGGCTGATGCCACGAGCGCTGCACGACCTGGAGTCGTGGAACGAGGTGCTCTGCGACGGCCGGCGCGGTGCGCGGATCGCGCAATGGTCCGAGAAACTGCGCCGCGCAGCGGATCTCGAGCACTGGGCGTCGTTCCGTGAGTCCTTCGACCGGCTGGCCGTTACCATTCGCGACGTCGGTCGCGGGCGCTACGCGACAACGGGCGGGCGGGCGCCCTCGTCGGTCTGCGTGCTCTCCGGCGACGTGCATCACGCCTACGTGGCGCGCGCCAGTTTCCCCGGGGGGAATTCCGCGGCAGGCACCGATTCCGCCGTCTACCAACTGACCTGCTCGCCGCTGCACAACCACGTGCCGACGCCGATGCGGCTGACCTTCCAGGCGGCCTGGAGCCGGGTCGCCGAGCGGTCCACCCGAGCGATTCTCGGGGTGCTGGCCAAGGTCCCGCCGATGATCATGGAATGGTCCCGCGAGGAGGGACCGTATTTCGGCGACGAGCTGATGACGATGACGATCCAGGGGCGGAGTGCGGAGCTGTTGCTGGAAAAGGCCGGACCGGTGAGCGACCCGCGGCTGTCCGAGATCACCAGCGTCACGCTGGCCTGATCGGTGCCACCCGAGGTTCCCGCCCGCACGTGCCGGCCGCGCTGCGGGCGTGGGTCAGCCGCCGACGGCGGCGCTCCCGCTGAGCTTATCGATCGGCCCGTTCGGGAAACTGGCGCCGGTCAACCGCTCCGCGGCGTCCCAGAGCGCAAGCGCGGTGGCCGTGTCACGGGCCCGCTTCGGGCCGCTGACCAGGGTCGGACCGCCGGTCATCTGCCCGAACCCGTCCGGGCCGTAGTACCGGCCGCTCTCGGCGTCCGGACTCGTCGCCGCGTACAGGGTGGGCAGCGCGCCGGCGTCCGGGTCCTGCGCCACCCCGGGCAGTTTCATCAGCATCGTCGAGGGGTTGAAGCGCGGATTCGGCTTGCCCATCCGCGGCCCGGTGGTCTGCAGGTTCGTCCGGGTGAAGCCGGGGTGTGCCGCGACGCTGACGATGCCCCAGTTGTGCCGCCGGCTCAGCCGATCCAGTTCGATGGCGAAGATCAGGTCGGCGAGCTTGGACTGCCCGTAGGCGCGCCACGCCTGGTAGCTGCGCTCGCTGTTGAGGTCGTCCAGCGTGATCGTGCCCATCGAGGCTGCCGTGCTGCTGAGCGTGACCACCCTTGGCGCCGACGCGGCGGACAGCAACGGGAGCAGCTGCGCGGTCAGCGCGAAATGGCCGAGGAAGTTGGTGCCGAACTGCAGCTCGAAACCGTCCGCCGTGGTGCGCCGGGCCGGTACCGCCATGATCCCGGCGTTGTTGACCAGCAGATCGATCGGACGGCCCTGTTGCTTCAGCCGGTCGGCGAACGCCGCGATCGAGGCGAGGTCGGACAGATCCAGCGCCTCGACCGTCAGTGTCGCGTCCGGGAACTCGGCCAGGATCCCTTCCTTGGCCTGTCGACCCTTCTCGACGTTGCGGACCGCCAGCACGACCTCGGCTCCGGCGCCCGCCAGGCGGCGGGTCACCTCGAGGCCGATCCCGCTGTTGGCTCCGGTGACGACCGCCAGCCGCCCGCGCTGGTCCGGCACGGTGAACTGTGGATGCCTGCTCATGACAGTTCCTCCTGGTTAAGAGCCCAACGGTCTGTTACCTGGCCCAGGGTAACAGACCAACGGTCCGTTATGCTGTGCCCGGTCCAGAAAGGGGTAAACGGTGACGCACGGAGCACCACACTTCCAGCGCGCACGCAGCCCCGAGCAGCGCGAGACCCGACGCCGGGCGATCCTGGACGCGGCTGCCGCGATGATGGCCGAGATGCCGGTCGCCGACATCAGCCTGCGCGAGCTGAGCCGCCGGGTGGGGCTGGCGAAGTCGAACGTGTTGCGGTACTTCGAATCTCGCGAAGAAGTACTCCTGGAACTGCTGGACTCCGGATGGACCGAATGGCTGGCCGCGCTGGCCCGCGAGCTGCAGGCACTTCCGGCGTTGCCGGCCGGGCTGGGGGCGGATTCCGCTGAGACGAAGCAGCGGGTCGACGCGATCGCCGAGGCGATGGCGCGGTCGCTGGCCGACCGGCCGCTGCTCTGCGAGCTGGCCAGCGTGACGGCAAACATGCTGGAACGCAACGTCTCGGTTCCCGTGGCGCGCCGGTTCAAGATCGCCGCGATGAACAGCATGGCGGTGCTGCAGAAGCTGCTGCGCGATCATCTGCCCGGCCTGGACGAGGCCTCCGCTGAGCAGTTCACCGCAGCCAGTTCGGTGATGGTCGCCGGTCTCTGGCCGCTGGCGAACCCGCCCAGCACCGTCGTCGCCGCGTACGAGGACCCGACGCTGGCCGCCGCCCGGGTCGGGTTCGAGGACGGATTGCGGGCGTTCCTGACGGCGCAACTCACCGGCGTGCTGCACGGCGGCGCCCGCTCGGCGCCGCGCCCGTCATACTGAACGCCGGTCACCCGACCGTTCCGGAGTTCGCTGAAGGGTCTTCAATCGTGCTCATCCTCGCCATCATTCTGTTGGGCATGCTCGCCGGCGCCGCCGCGCAGCTGATCTTCCGCGGCGGGCAGAAGCGCCCGATCGACTGGACGGCCGCGATCGTCGTGGGGCTGATCGGATCCTTCGTCGGCGGCCTGATCTTCAGCCTGATCGCGGGCGACGGCATCGAACTCCGTCCCAGCGGCATCATCGGTTCGATCGTCGGCGCGATCGTGGTGACCGGGATCTACAAGCTGGTCACCGGCCGGGTGCCGGGCAGCAAGGCCCGCCGCTGATCGAGGCCGGGACCGCCCGAGGCCACCAGCCGGATCGACTGGTGGCCGGCCGGTCCGAAGGGCGCCATCGCTTCCGCGTGCAACGCCCCGGGATGCAGAAGTCCGGCGATCGCCTCGACCCCGTCGACGAGCCGGGGCCCTGGTCGCACGACGATGCCGTCGGCGTCGATCGCCCACACCGGCACGTCCGGTAGCTTGGCGAGGATCCCCCTTGCCTCCTCGGCAGCACCGTCCAGGTGGTACCCGCAGGGCGCCACGATCACCACGTCCGGGCGCGCGGAACGAATCTCCGACCAACTGGTCTGCACCGATCGCTCCCCCGGACTCGCGCCAACAGGTTCGCCACCGGCCGCCCGGATCAGGTCGGGCACCCAGTGTCCCGCGGTGAACGGCGGGTCCACCCACTCGACGACCGCGACCCGCGGACGCCGACGATCGGCGACGGCGGCCGCCACTCGCGCGAGCCGGGCGCGCAGCGAGCCGACCAGGTTCTCCGCGACGTCACCGGTGCCGGTCCGTTCACCGACCAGCAGCACACTGGTCAGCACGTCGTCCAGCGAGTGCGGGTCCAGCGAGAGCACGTCGGCCCGGCAACCGAGGTAGCCCAGCGCGTCGTCGACCTGGCCGGATGGGATCGCGCACACCCGGCACAGGTCCTGGGTGAGGATCAGCTCCGGGTCGAGCCCGGCAAGCGCCTGGGCGTGCAGGGTGTAAAGATCCTCGCCGGCCGCGAGTCGGGAGCGGACGTAGTCGTCGATCTCGCCCGGAGCCATGCCCTTCGTGTCCCGACCGCCGACCACGACGGTCTTCTCCCGCCGCGCGGAGGCCGGTTCGTCGCATTCGAACGTGACGCCGACCAACTCGTCACCCAGGCCCAGCGCGTAGACGATCTCGGTGGCCGAGGGCAGCAGCGACACGATGCGCATGTCAGTCCCGGGTCACCCGGCCCGCATCCGGTTGTTGCGGGGATTGTGCTCGAGCTCGGCCAGGCCCAGCGCCTCCATCAGCGGCGGGATGTACACCCCGAACCGGCCCCGCAGCCCCTTCTTCAGGCCGTACCAGCCGCCGACCGGATTGTCCGGCGAGCGTCCCCAGGCCTCGACGGATCCCTCCGGGGCCGGCTTCTGCTCGTCCGCGCCGCCAAGTGGTACCCAGTCGCCGGCCTCGGTCAGCATGGCGTGCAGGTCATCCAGGCAGCGGGCCTGATACGTCAGGGTGGTCTTGCCGACCACGCACACCAGGATCGCCGGATCGGCGGTGTCGTCGCGATGGATGCTGTAGGCCGATGTCCCTGGCGGGGTCGTCAACTGCCACGGATCGTCCTTGGTGCCGGAACCTGTCGCTGCCATGGTGGGACCCTACGCCAGCGTCCGACGCGGGGTCCGGTAGCCGGGTTCGGCGCAGTCGATCCGGCGCAGTCGATCCGGCGCGGCGCAGTCGATCCGGCGCGAGGCGACCCCGACGTCGGTCCCCGGCAAAGCCCCGCTCACGCTCTAGGCTTGCGGCCATGCAGCAGTAC
>JGI20200J14955_1000024_pt1 | contig 28384 bp, 26 predicted proteins | sample NGESurshal092012_FD_14955 | JGI IMG/M metagenome (IMG submission 14955) | reverse complement strand
GTCGGACTCGCCGGCACCAAGGACAAGCGACGTCAGCGGACAGCACAACAAGTTTCATCCACCCGTGGGCGATCCGCCAGGCCCATGAAAATCTCAGGGGTCTTGCCGCAGTCAGGTCTTGCGAATGCCCCGGTGAAACAGACCCGGAGCGGCGGGACGGGCACCCGGCGGCTGCGACTCGAGCCAGGACCGCAGTCCGGTCAGGGCTTCCTCACTGAGAGCGAGCTCGAATGCCGTGCCGCCGTCGGTACATCGCCGGATCACCGCGTTCACCGGCAGCAGATCTGGCTCGGTTCCCACCGGTTGCCGCCGCTCGCCGAGCGCCAGCGACTCGCGGTGCAGCTTGCGCGCCGCTCCTGGCAGCGGCGAGAACGAGCGGTAGAGCAGGAACTCGTCGCCGCGGAACCGGCCCTGACCGAGCGCCCAGCAGCGCCCGTCCGGGCGGAGTTTGCGGCGCCAGCACACGTCGATCCCGCCAGATCTGGCGAGCACGGAGCGTCGCACCGCGATCACCGCAATGGCAAGGATGAGGACAATCAGGATCGCCAGCCCGAGAATCTGCGCCAGCGACACGATATTCATCCCCGGTTCATCCCCGCTGTGGCCGGTTCACGGTTCAGACGTCATCATGTCCAGTGGCCAGCAGCTGCGCCCTGGCCCGGCGGAACTCGGCCTCGGCCTCGGCGGAGTCGCCGCCCTGGGCCTTCGCGCTCTCGTACGCCGCACGCGCCCGGGCGACGTCGATCTCGTCGGACAGCTGCGCGTCCTCGGCAAGGATCGACACCCCGTCCTTGGTGACCGAGAGGAAACCGCCGTGCACCGCGACTCCGAGCACGTTGCCGCCGGGTTCCATGATTCGCGCGGCAAAACCCTCGCGCAGTTGGGCAAGCAGCGGCGCATGCCCGGCCATCACGCCGATGTCGCCTTCAGAGGTCCTGGCAACCACCATCTGCGCGGTTCCCGACCACAATTCACGCTCCACCGAGACCAGATGCACCTGAATGTCCGCCACGGAATGCTCCGCCTCTGCTCGTATGGATGGTGCTGAGTCTAACGGACACCCGCGGAGCCGTCAGGGCCATCGGGTGTGTGCATGACACCGTTGACTGGGCGGTTGCGGGCCCGCGGAGGGCCCCGTCGACCGACCGTCGGCCGACCAACCTGACGTGGGCCGCTCAGCCCAGCGTCTTTGCTTTCGCCATGACGTCGTCGATGCCGCCGACGTTCAGGAACGCCTGCTCGGGGATGTTGTCGTACTCGCCCTTGGCGATCTTGTCGAACGCCTCGATGGTGTCCTCCATCTCCACGTACGACCCGTCCATGCCGGTGAACTGCTTGGCCACGAAGAAGTTCTGCCCCAGGAAGCGCTCCATCCGGCGGGCCCGGCCGACGAGCAGCTTGTCCTCCTCGGAGAGCTCGTCCATACCCAGGATCGCGATGATGTCCTGCAGTTCCTTGTACTTCTGCAGGATCCGGATGACCTCCTGCGCGACCCGGTAGTGCTCCTCGCCGACGAACTGGGCGTCCAGGATCCGCGAGGTGGAGGACAGCGGGTTCACCGCCGGGTAGATGCCCTTCTCGGTGATGGCCCGGTCGAGCTCGGTGGTGGCGTCCAGGTGCGCGAAGGTGGTGGCCGGCGCCGGGTCGGTGTAGTCGTCGGCGGGCACGTAGATCGCCTGCAGCGAGGTGATGGACCGGCCCTTGGTGGAGGTGATCCGCTCCTGCAGCTCGCCCATCTCGTCAGCCAGCGTCGGCTGGTACCCCACCGCGGACGGCATCCGGCCCAGCAGCGTGGACACCTCGGAACCGGCTTGGGTGAACCGGAAGATGTTGTCGATGAACAGCAGCACGTCCTGGTTCTGCACGTCGCGGAAGTACTCCGCCATAGTGAGCGCAGAGAGTCCAACCCGCATCCGGGTGCCCGGCGGCTCGTCCATCTGACCGAACACCAGCGCGGTGTCGTTGATCACGCCGGACTCGGTCATCTCCGTGAAGAGGTCGTTGCCCTCGCGGGTGCGCTCCCCCACCCCGGCGAACACCGAGGTACCGCCGAAGTTCTTGGCCACCCGGGTGATCATCTCCTGGATGAGCACGGTCTTGCCCACGCCGGCCCCGCCGAACAGGCCGATCTTGCCGCCCTGCACGTAGGGGGTCAGCAGGTCGATCACCTTGATGCCGGTGACCAGCTGCTGCGTGCGGCCCTCCAGCTGGTCGAAGGGCGGCGGCTTGCGGTAGATCGGCCAGTGCTCTGCGTCCTCACCGACGCCGGGCTCGTCCAGGCAGGCACCGAGCGCGCCGAACACGTGACCCTTGACGACGTCACCGACGGGCACCGAGATCGGCGCGCCGGTGTCCTCCACCGATGCGCCGCGGACCAGGCCGTCGGTCGGCTGCATGGAGATCGTCCGGACGATGTCGTCGCCCAGGTGCAGCGCGACCTCCAGGGTCAGCACCCGCTCGGGGCCGGCCCCGGTCACCGTGACGTGCAGCGCGTTCAACAGGTCCGGGACGCCGCCACGCGGGAATTCGACGTCGACGACGGGGCCGATGACCCGGACGACCCGGCCGTTGGTGGTCGGTGCTTGGACGGTTGCGGTCATGACGAATCAGTCCTCTTCGGTCCCGATAGCGGCGAGAGCGTCGGCGCCGCCGACGATCTCGGTGAGTTCCTGGGTGATCTGGGCCTGCCTGGCCTGGTTGGCCTGCCGGCTGAGGTTGCGAATGATGTCGTTGGCGTTGTCGGTCGCGGACTTGCAGGCGGCCCGCCGGGCCGCCGACTCCGATGCGGCCGAATCCAGCAGCGCGGCGTAGATCCGGGTCCTGACGTACTTCGGCAGCATCTCATCCAGCAGCGCGTCCACCGACGGCTCGAACTCGTAGGCGGGCAGGATTTCCGTGCCGGGGTGGCTGTAGTCGTGCTCGACGATCTCCACCTCCATCGGCGCCAGCCGCCGGGCCCGCGCGGTCTGGGTGAGCATCGATCGGAAGTGGGTGGAGACCAAGTGGATCTCGTCGATGCCCGGGGTGCCGTCCTCCACGGTCCCCTCCGAGCCGACGGTGAACGCCGGCAGGAGCGCGTCGGACGCCCGTTCCGCGTCGGCGTAGGTCGGCTTCTCCGAGAACCCGGTCCATGACGCAACAACCGGACGCTTGCGGAAGGTGTAGTAGCCCAACCCTTTTCGCCCGATGACGTACATCACCGGCTCCTTGCCCTCGGAACGCAGCAACGCGCCAAGTTCCTCGGCCACCTTGATCGCATTGGCGTTGTAGCCGCCGCACAGCCCGCGATCGGAGGTGATCAACAATATGCCGGCCCGCTTCGGGGTCTCCCGCTCGGTCAGCAACGGGTGGTCCAGGTTGGAGGCAGACGCCAGCGCGGTGAGCACGTCGGTGATCTGCTTGGCGTACGGAGCGGCCGCCGCCACCTTCGCCTGCGCCTTGGCGATACGGGAGGTGGCGATCATCTCCATGGCCTTGGTCGTCTTCTGCGTGGAGCGGACCGCCTTCACCCGCTGTCGCAGCACCCTGACCTGAGCGCTCATCGGCTACCTCCAGAACCCGTCTCGCCGCTGCGGCCCATCGGCCCGACCATCGGCCGGATCATCAGCCCGATCATCAGCACGGTCACTTGCCGGCCGCCGCCCGTCGGACCTGGACCTTCTCCTGATCGACCTCGGCCTTGTCCATCGCATGGACCTCGGCCTGCCGGCCCAGGATGACGCCCTCGGACGTGGTGAACGTGTCGGAGAACTCGCCGAGGCCGGCGATCAGTGCCTTCTCGGTGTCATCCGACAGATCGCCCTGCGTCCGGATCGCCTCCAGCGGGGCGCCCGGTGCGTGCCGCAGGTACTGCAGGTACTCGCTCTCGAACCGCCGGATGTCCTGCACCGGTACGCGATCCAGGTGACCGCGGGTTCCTGCCCAGATGGAGACGACCTGCTCCTCCACCGGATACGGCGAGAACTGGCCCTGCTTGAGCAGTTCGACCAGCCGCGACCCGCGGGCCAGGGACTGCTTGGACGCCGCGTCCAGGTCGGAGCCGAAGGCCGCGAACGCCTCCAGCTCCCGATAGGCCGACAGGTCGAGACGCAAGGTGCCGGAGACCTTCCGCATGGCCTTGACCTGCGCGGCGCCGCCGACCCGGGACACCGAGATGCCGACGTTGATGGCCGGCCGGACACCGGCGTTGAACAGGTCGCCCTCCAGGAAGCACTGTCCGTCGGTGATCGAGATGACGTTCGTCGGGATGTAGGCCGACACGTCACCGGCCTTCGTCTCGATGATCGGCAGGCCGGTCATCGAACCGGCACCCAGCTCGTCGGACAGCTTCGCGCAGCGCTCCAGCAAACGGGAGTGCAGGTAGAAGACGTCGCCCGGGTAGGCCTCGCGACCCGGCGGGCGGCGCAGCAGCAGCGAGATCGCCCGGTAGGCCTCGGCCTGCTTGGACAGGTCGTCGAAGATGATCAGGACGTGCTTGCCCTGGTACATCCAGTGCTGGCCGATGGCGGATCCGGTGTAGGGCGCCAGCCATTTGAAGCCGGCCGAATCGGACGCGGGCGCCGCGACGATCGTCGTGTACTCCAGCGCGCCGGCGTCCTCCAGCGACTGGCGGACACCGGCGATGGTGGTGCCCTTCTGGCCGATGGCGACATAGATGCACCGCACCTGCAACTTCTCGTCACCGGTCTCCCAGAACTGCTTCTGGTTGATGATGGTGTCCACGCAGACCGCGGTCTTGCCGGTCTTGCGGTCACCGATGATCAGCTGGCGCTGCCCGCGGCCGATGGGCGTCATGGCATCGATCGCCTTGATGCCGGTCTGCAATGGTTCGCGGACGCCCTGCCGCTCGACCACCGAAGCGGCCTGCAGCTCGAGAGCCCGGGTGGTTTCCGCGGTGATCTCGCCCAAGCCGTCGATCGGTTGGGCGAGTGGGTTGACGACCCGGCCGAGGAATGCGTCGCCGACCGGGACCGACAGCACCTCACCGGTCCGGGTGACCTGCTGGCCCTCCTCGATGCTCATCGCATCGCCGAGAATCACCGCGCCGATCGAGCGAACGTCCAGGTTCAGCGCCACCCCGAGCACCCCACCGGGGAATTCGAGCAGCTCGTTGGACATCGCCGACGGCAGACCTTCCACGGTCGCGATGCCGTCACCGGTCTCCGCCACGATGCCGACCTCTTCCCGAGAAACGTCGGGCGAGTAGTCGGAGACGTAGTTCTGGATCGCAGAACGGATCTCGTCGGGGGAGATCGTCAACTCTGTCATCGGTGTTCCCGTCCTGTTCCGTCCTGAGGTGTCAGGCGCTGGTCCTGCCCAAAGAATTCGCTCACTGAGAATTCGCTCGCTTTGAATTCATTTGCTGCGTCTTGTCGTGCTGATGCCATCTACAACCCGCTCGTACCACAGCCCGCTCAGCCCGCGAGGCGCCGGCGGAGCAGTTCCAGTTTCGCCGACACGCTGCCGTCGATCACCTCGTCGCCGACCTGCACCCGCATCCCGCCGATCACCCGACGGTCGACCTCCACGTGCACGGAGACCTCGCGGCCGTAGATGCGCCCGAGTGAGGCGGTCAGCCGGGACGTCTGCTCCGGGCTCAGCGCGACCGCGGACTTCACGATGGCGACGAGCTTGTCGCGGCGCTCCGCGGCCTGATCCACCAGTTCGCGCACGCCGTGCGAGAACGACCGGCCACCGGTGTCCCTGGCCAGCGCGTCGACCAGATCGGTGACCAGCGAGTGGGCCCGGCCGCGCAGCAGCTCGTCCACCAGCCGGCTGCGCAGATCCGGATCGGCGGTCGGGTCGTCCAGGATCACCGAGAGTTCCGGCGAGGCCTCGACGATCCGGGCGAACCGGAACAGCTGATCCTCGACGTCATCGAGCTCACCGGTGCGCTCCGCCTGCAGGAACATCGCGGTCCGGCTCACCCGCCGCAGGGCTTCCTGCAGGTCACGGGCCGAGGACCACGGCTGACGAACCGCGAACTGCACGACGGACGACGCTTCCTCGCTGACCTTGCCGCTCAGCAGTTGCGCGGCGATTCCGGACCTGGTGTCGGGCGCCAGGGTGCCCTCGGACAGCGTCCGGCGCAGCGCGACCTGCTTGAGCAGCAGGTCGGACACCGCGTCCAACTCGCTACCCAGGCGTGCGAGGCCAGCGTTGTCCAGCGGCTCGGCCACCTCGAGCACCTTCTGCTTGACCGCTTCCAGCGATTCCCGGCTGGCGATGTGCTGCATCAGGCATCCAACTCGGCCAGGAAGCGCTCCACAGTCCGGTTCTGCTGGACCTCGCTCTCCATCGACTCACCGACGATGCGACCGGCGAGGTCCACCGACATCCGCCCGAGGTCGCCGCGCAGTTCGGCAACGATCTGGGAGCGCTGCGCCTCGAGCTGCGCCCGGCCCGCCGCTGCGATCCGTTCGGTCTCCTGGTGCGCCTTGGCGAGCATGTCGTCGCGGATCGCCTGCGCCTGGGCGCGGGCGTCCTCGCGGATCTTGGCGGCTTCTTCCCGGGCACCGGCAAGTTGCTGGGTGTACCGGTCCAGCGCCGCGCGTGCCTCGTTCTGCGCCTCTTCCGCCTTGGCGATACCGCCCTCGATCGCCTTGGTGCGGGCCGCGTACGCCGATTCGAACTGGGGCCAGACGAACTTTGCCAGCACCCAGACGAGCACGCCGAAGGCGATCGCCGCGATGACGACCTCACCCCAGGGCAGGCCGATGGGGTTGGTGACTTCTGCGGCGGCCAGCTGACTGTTGATCATGATGTCCCTCGACTCTCCGGTAGCGGGCGAAGGATCAGGTCAAGATGAAGGGGACCACGAAGCCCAGCAGCGCCAGCGCCTCGGAAACCGCGAACCCCAGGAAGGCGTAGGTCCGGGTCAGGCCGGCCGATTCCGGCTGGCGGGCGGTCGACTGGATGTAGGCGGCCCAGACGATGCCCACACCGATACCGGGTCCGATCGCGGAGAGGCCGTACCCGAGGGTGCCGACGTTGCCGGTGACTTCGGCGAGCTGCGCTGCCGCTGCAAGTGATGACATGGGGGTGCTTCTCCCTTTCACGAGATCCGGTGCGCGGATCCTGGTGGTCAATCGCTGGCCGCGCCGGTGCGGGCCAGGTGGTGCGGGTCGGTGGCTACTGCTCGGTGGCTGGTGCTGGGTACTGCTCTGATCAGTGGACTTCTCGTGCGGTGGTTTCTGGTGCCGTCGGTTCCTTGGGCGCGCCGGTCAGTGCGAGTCGGCCAAGGACGATTCCAGGTAGATCGCGGTCAGCAGCACGAAGACGTACGCCTGCAGCGAGACGATCAACAATTCGAAGAACACCAGGCCGAGGCTGCCGATGAACGGCAACAATCCCAGCACGTAATTGACCGGAGTACCGGTCCCCCACAGGTACAGGGTCCCGACCGCTGCAATGGTGATCAGCATGTGACCGGCGAACATGTTGGCGAACAACCGGATGGCCAGCGTGAACGGCCGCAGGATGATGTTCGACAGGAACTCGATGGGAATCAGCAGGACGTGCATTGCCGGCGGAATTCCGGGGATGTAGCACATGAGCTTGAAGAAACCGAAGAAACCGTGCTTCCTGATGCCGACGCCCATGTACAGCACCCAGACCATGGCGGCCAGCAACACCGGGATCGCGAAATGCGAGGTCACCGGTAGCTGGGCGAACGGAATGATGCCCCAGAGGTTCTGGATCAGAATGAACACGAACAGCGAGGTGAGGAATCCGGCCCAGGGTTTGCCGTGCTTGCCCAGGATCTCGATGGCGACACCGTTGCGCACGAACCCGTAGATGGCCTCACCGGCGTACTGCAGCTTGCCCGGCAGCATGGCGGTCTTCCGCGATGCCGCGATGAAGAACCCGATGACCAGCAGCGTCCCGAGGACCAGCAGCACCATCGCCTTGACCGATGCAATGACGGTGCCATCGCCGATCCGGTCGAAGAAGAACGAGTGCTCGACGGTGGGTGCCTCGAATACATCGCCGTCCGCGAGGAACGCCTGTGACAGCAGGCTCAGGGACACTCGGTCTCCCTTCGGGTGGCGGCCGGAGGTGGCCCATCTCGACGTTGAGGCTCATCTGGACTGTGTTGCTCCGGACGGTGTTGCTCTGGACTGTGTTGCGCCGGACCGTGTTGCTCTGCATTGTGTTGCTCTGGACCGTGTTGCGCAGGGATGCTCGCGAACTGGTCGGGCCGTGCAGTCGGTCGAACGGCGCGATTGGCGCGACGAGTGGTACTTGCTGCGCGTAATGCCGGCGACATCTCCGCAGCGTTCGGTTTGCCCACCTTCGCGATCACCGCGTAGATGCCGAGCGCCATGCCGAGGATCAGACCGATCGGGGTCATCAGGCGGGTACCCCACCAGTGATCCAGCAACCAGCCGACTCCACCCCAAACGAGGAAGCCGCCGATCAGGGTGGTCATCACGGCCCAGCCCTCGTTCGCCGCAGGCGAGGGCGGACGGGCTTGGACTGGCATCTTCATGGCCTGACGGACACTATCAGCTGACCGTTGGCGTCGCCGCACCCGGCGTTGCTCGTCGGCGGAGCCGGCCGTGCTCGCCGAAAGGTCAGCCTGGATCGACGTAGAAGATCTTGAGGGTCCACACGTATCGCATGTGCGCACCGAGCCAGCAGAACAGCCCGAGGCCGATCGCGCCGGCCATCCAGCGGGTGTTGACCAGGCCGTCCGTCGGCATCGCCACCAGCACGATGCCCAACGCGACCACCTTGATCACATAGGTGAAAAGCGCTGCCAGCATGACCGTCTTGGGGTTCGTGGACCCGACATGGGCGATCACCACGGCCGAGACCGTGAAGAAGATGCCGACGATGGCGGTGCCGAGCACGACGCCGAGGACCGCCCCGAGGCCGGAGGCGATGGCGGCAATCACACCCAGCACAAGTCCACCGGCCAGCAGCGTGGCCCAGCAGAGTTTCAGATGGCCGAGCGACCAGATACCCGCGGACCTGCTGCGATCGGCGATCAGCTGGGTGGCTCTGGTCTGTTCGGTGAGATCGACCACGGGGGGCTGGGTGGGTGGATTGACGGGTGGCTGGGTGGGTGGATTGAACGGTGGCTGGGTGGGTGGATTGAACGGTGGCTGGGTGGGTCGCTGGCCGGGTCGCTGGGTCGGAGGAGTCTCACCCGTCACACGGCCACCTCCGATTCCACAGTTGTCGCACCCGTCCGCTGCGCCCGGGCCAACCGGCGAGCGCGGACCCGCGGCCAGACGGAGAAAGTCACCGCGACGCCGATCAGCACGAAGATCGCCACCCCGACGGCGACCATCGCACCGTCACGGGTGACGAAAGCCAGCGAGACGGCGCCACCCGCCAGCACGAACGCCCACAGGTAGAAGATCAGCACCGCCTGGCGATGAGTGTGCCCGATCGCCAGCATCCGGTGGTGCAGGTGCTGTTTGTCGGCACTGAAGGGGTGCCGGCCCTCCTTGGTGCGCCGGATCACCGCCATCAGGAAGTCCAGCAACGGAATGAACACCACCGCAAGGGCGACGATCAGCGGTGCCAGCAGGGCGATCGTGGATCGCGGGCCGAACGTCGAAGGGTCGAGTTTGCCGCCCGCGCTGACCGTGGCTCCGGCCATCGCCAACCCGATGAACATGGCCCCGGAATCGCCCATGAAGATCCGGGCCGGGGAGAAATTGTGCGGCAGGAAGCCGATGCACGCGCCCACCAGTGCCGCGGTGATCAACGGCGGCTGGGAGGCCGAGCTGGTGTCCCCGGACAACGCCAGCTGGCGGGCGGAGAACACGAACAGCGCGGTGGCCGAGATGGCCGCGACCCCGGCCAGCAACCCGTCCAGCCCGTCGATGAAGTTCATGGCGTTGGTGAGCACGACCGTGAGCAGCACCGTCAGCACCATGCCCTGGGTCTGGTCCAGGCTGACCAGGCTGCCGCCCGTCGGACCGCTGCCGGGCAGCCACAACACCTGCCACTGCACTCCGAAGAGCACCATCACCCCGGCAGCAAGGATCTGCCCGGCCAGCTTGGCGACGGCGTCCAGGTCGAACCGATCGTCCAGCACGCCGATCACGCAGATCAGCCCGCCCGCCGCCAGTACCCCGACGATCTCGGAGGAGGAGAGGAAGGCGGACCCCAACGCGGGCAGCTGCAGTGCCATCAACACCGCGGCAGCGAAACCCGCGTACACGGCCACGCCACCCATCCGCGGGATCGGCAGCGAATGCACATCCCGATCCCTGATCGGCGTCACCACACCGGTCTTGACGGCGAGCAGGCGCACCACACCGGTCAGCAGGAACGTGACCACGACGGCTGTCCCGAAAACCAGTGCGTACTCGCGCACCGGGATGATGTAGGCCGTCACCCGCCCAGGGTAGTGCCGGGACACCCTTCCGCCCCGCGTCGGCAATCGGGGCGCCGAGGCTGCCGATGGCGAGGACACGCTGCGTGGTGAATGGCGCGCCGAGTGTCATCCCACACCGTCGATCACGACGGGAATACGGTCGGGCCACGCAAGTTCCCCGCGGAAATCGCGCAACCGAGGCTCATCTGCATCGTCGTACTGGTGTAGCTCCGATTCGGCCTTGCCGGAAATGGCCCGATGCCCGGACCCAGATCGACCGGCGAGAAACCGAAACAGAACAGAGCCCCAAGCCGGGAGCTGCCCGCAGGCCCGATTCCGATATGCCGTCGGATCGGGCCTTCGGGCTCAAGAGGCGGCGCCAAGAAACGGCTCAAGAAACGGGCCTAAGAATCCGCAAGGACCTCACCCACGACCTCCCGCAGTCTATCCAGCGACACCGCCCCCTGACGCAATACCCGCGGCACCCCTCCGGTGAGATCCACCACGGTGGAAGCGACGCCGATCGGCGCCTGACCTCCGTCCAGGTACACCGCGACATCGTCACCGAGCTGCTCGGTCGCGGCCGCCGCCGTGGTTGCCGGCGGCGTCCCGCTGCGATTCGCGCTGGACACCGCCATCGGCCCGACCATCCGCAACAGGTCCAGCGCGACCGGGTGCAGCGGCATCCGCACCATCACCGTGCCGCGGCTGTCGCCCAGGTCCCAGCTCAGCGACGGCGCGTGTTCGATCACCAGCGACAATCCGCCCGGCCAGAACGCCTCGATCAGGGTGCGCGCCACCGGCGAGACGGCCATCGTCAGGCCGTCGATCGTGGTCCAGGACCCCACCAGCACCGGCACCGGCATGTCCGGGCCGCGACCCTTGGCCGCGAGCAGGGCGCGAACGGCGGCGGCGTTGAAGGCGTCAGCGCCGATGCCGTACACCGTGTCGGTCGGCATCACCACGAGGTTGCCCGCTTCGGCGGCGAAGGCGGCGGCCTCGAGGCCCGCGCGACGGGCCACCGGGTCGGCACAGTCGAAGGTCGTCACCTGCCCAGTTTCCCAGGCCCGAACCCCCGGGCTCATCCAGGAGACCCAGGTCGCGGTCTTGGGCGCAATCAGCCGATCGGAAGCCGCACCCGCCGCGCGGTGACGAATCGCGGCCGGCCGGTCAGGTCTTCGTGGTCCTGCACATCGGCGAGCACCCGGCGCGCGGCCAGCAGCGCGGGCACCGACTCGCCCTGGCCGTCGTCGTGCTCGATGGCCAGCACCCCCCCGACCGTGAGCAGGCCGGCGACGATCGAGATCAACGGCCGGATCACCGCCAGCCCGTCCGGGCCGGCGAACACGGCCTCGGGCGGGTCGTACCTGGCGACCTCCGGCTCGACCGTGGTCCCGTCCGGAACGTACGGCGGATTGGCTGTCACCAGATCGGCCACGGCGTCCAGGTCGAGCAGCAGCCGTTCGTCGGCGAAGTCCCCACCGCGCAACTCGACGGGACTCCCCCCTGCTGCAATGTGCTGCTCGATGTTGCGTCTGGCCCAGGCCAGCGCGGATGGCGAGCGTTCCACCGCGATCACCCTGGCGTCGGGCCTGGCCTGTGCGATGGCCAGCGCGATGGCACCGCTGCCGGCACACAGGTCGATGACGACGGGGTTCCGGACGGACGCGATGGCATCGATCGACCAGCCGACCAGGGATTCGGTCTCCGGCCGCGGGATGAACACCCCGGGCCCGACCCTGATCCGGGCCCGACCGATCTGCACCTCGCCGACCAGGTGCTGCAGCGGGATGCGTTGCGCCCTGCGGGCAACGAGGTCGCGGTAGTCCGCCACCCAGCTCGACTCGACCAGCGGCGTCATGCCGAGCCTGGTTCGCGGCACACCCATCAGGAACGCGGCCAACTCCTCGGCATCCACCCTCGGGGTGGGAACGCTGGCAGCATCCAGCGTCGCGGACGCCGACACGATGGCGGCCCGCAGCGACTCCCGGCTCACGACCGGCCGCTCACGACTGGCTCGCACGAATGCCCGCTCACGAGTGCCCGCTCAAGGCCGGCCCGGCGAGCTCGCCGAGCCGATGCGCTCGGCCCGGTCGGCGTTCTCCAGGGCGTCCAGCACGGCGTCAAGGTCGCCGTCGAGAACCGCGTCGAGGTTGTAGGCCTTGTAGCCGACGCGATGGTCGGCGATCCGGTTCTCCGAGAAGTTGTAGGTACGCACCCGTTCGGACCGGTCGACGGTGCGGACCTGGGAACGGCGGGCGTCGGCGGCGGCGGCGTCCGCGGTGGCCCTGGCCGCGGCCAGCAGCCGGGCGCGCAGGATGCGCATCGCCTGTTCCTTGTTCTGCAACTGCGACTTCTCGTTCTGGCAGGACACCACGATCCCGGTCGGCAGGTGGGTGATCCGGACCGCGGAGTCGGTGGTGTTCACCGACTGGCCGCCCGGCCCTGACGAGCGGAACACGTCCACCCGCAGGTCGGCGTCGCCGATCGGCACGTCGACCGTCTCGTCCGCCTCGGGCGCCACGAAGACCCCGGCGGCTGAGGTGTGCACGCGGCCCTGTGATTCTGTGACGGGCACCCGCTGCACGCGATGGACCCCGCCCTCGAACTTCATCCGGGCCCACACGCCGTCCCCGGACGCCGGCGATCCCGGCGCCTTGATGGCGATGGTGGCCTCCTTGTAGCCGCCGAGGTCCGACTCGGTGGCCGAGAGCATCTCGGTTTTCCAGCCGCGACGTTCGGCGTACCGCAGGTACATCCGCATCAGGTCGCCGGCGAACAGCGCGGACTCCTCGCCGCCCTCGCCGGCCTTGACCTCGATCAACACGTCCTTGGCGTCGTCCGGATCACGGGGTGCGAGCAGCTCGGCCAGCCGAGACTCGAGGTCCTCGACCTTGGCCTGCAGCGTGACGGCTTCCTGCGCGAACGACGCGTCCTCGGCGCCGAGTTCGCGCGCCGCATCCAGGTCGCCGCGGGTCGCCACCAGCTCCGTCGAGGCCGTGACGATCGGCGTCAGCTCGGCATAGCGGCGGCCCAGCCGGCGGGAGGCGGCCTGGTCGGCGTGCACCGCGGGGTCGGACAGCGCTTGCTGGATGTCGGCGTACTCGGCGAGCAGATCGTCGATGACCAGCCGGGGCGCGCCGGCCGTCGACGATCCGCCGGGCGAGGTTGCCATGTTCCGACTGTCCTTTCGCACTGGATCGCACGGGTTTGCCCCAGGACCAACCCGGAGACGCCAAACGGCGCCCGCCGACCGCGAGGTCGTCCGGGCGCCGTCAGGAAACTAACGAGTGCGCTTGCCGTAGCGCGCCTCGAAGCGCGCGACGCGGCCGCCGGTGTCCAGAATCTTCTGCTTGCCGGTGTAGAACGGGTGGCAGTTGGAGCAGACCTCGACGTGGATCTTGCCGCTGGACTCGGTGCTCCGGGTGGTGAAGGTGTTGCCGCAGCCGCAGACGACCTCGGTCGTCACGTAGGCAGGGTGGATGCCGGTCTTCATGGGTGATTCCTCTTTCCATCTGAGCCGTGGATTTTCGGGCCGCCGGGTCGTCTCCCACCAGGTGCTGGGGACGTGAACCGGAGCCGGGCTCGATCGACCAGTGTGCCAGAGGCACCCTGACATTGGCGAAACGCCGAACAGCGCAGCAGATATTCCCGCGGTAGCTGGGGTGCCCGAACGCCAGACGCCTACGACACCAGGGTGATCCCGATGGCGGCACTTGGCCGGTCGCCACGCCGGGCGCGCCAACTCGCCAGCCGCCCGCGGAGCCCGTACTTCTGCGCGAGCGCATCCAGCACCTGGTCGGCGGCCGGTGGCGGCAACAGCGTCGCGATGGCNTCCACGGACGCGCCGTGCGNCTTGCCGNGCATCCCGCACGGCGCGATCTGCACCTTGCCGGACCGCCGGATGCGCTTGACCTTGCCGGCCTCCGGCGCGGTNCAGACCCGCAACTCGTCGCCGTGCCGGACTACCCACACCGGGGTNGGGACCGCTGTGCCGTCCTTCTTGAAGGTGGTCAGCAGCACGTAGTCCGCCTGGCCCAGCACATCCAATGGTGTCGTCACAGGTCAGACGCTACGTGACAGCTCTGCGCGGTCAGTCGCTACCGGGTGTATTTTTCGCCACCTGCATGAGGAACTCGACGTTGTTGCGGGTCTTGCGCAACCGATCGAGGACGAGCTCCAACGCCTGCTGGGTGTCCAGCGCGGCCAGCACGCGGCGGAGCTTGACCGTCACCGCCAACTCGTCGGGGGCGAGCAGCAGATCCTCCTTGCGGGTCGACGACTGGTCGACGTCGATCGCCGGGAAGATCCGCTTGTCGGCGAGCCGGCGGTCGAGCTTGAGCTCCGCGTTGCCGGTGCCCTTGAACTCCTCGAAGATCACCGTGTCGCCCGCGGAACCGGTCTCCACCAGCGCCGAGGCGAAGATGGTCAACGAGCCGCCGTTCTCGATGTTGCGCGCCGCCCCCAGGAACCTCTTGGGCGGGAACAGCGCAGTCGAGTCGACACCACCGGACAGGATGCGACCCGATGCGGGCGCGGCAAGGTTGTAGGCGCGGCCCAACCGGGTGATCGAGTCGAGCAGAACGACCACGTCGCGGCCCATCTCGACGAGCCGCTTGGCCCGCTCGATGGACAGTTCGGCGACCAGGGTGTGGTCGGCCGGTGGCCGGTCGAAGGTGGAGGCGATGACCTCACCCTTCACCGACCGTTGCATGTCGGTGACCTCTTCGGGCCGTTCGTCGACCAGCACCACCATCAGGTGGCACTCCGGGTTGTTCGTGGTGATGGCATTGGCGATCGCCTGCATCACCATCGTCTTGCCCGCCTTCGGCGGCGACACGATCAGCGCGCGCTGACCCTTGCCGACGGGCATCACCAGGTCGATGACCCTGGTGGTCAGCAGGTGCGACTCGGTCTCCAGCCGGAGCCGCTCGTTCGGGTACAGCGGGGTGAGTTTGGTGAACTCCGGACGGTTCTTGGCCTGTTCGGGCTCGAGTCCGTTGACGGTGTCCAGCCGGACCAGCGCGTTGAACTTCTGTCGCTGCTGTTCGCCCTCGCGCAGCGCCCGCACCGCCCCGGTGACCGCGTCGCCGCGGCGGAGGCCGTTCTTCCGGACCTGCGACAGCGAGACGTACACATCGTTCGGGCCGGTCAGGTAGCCCGACGTGCGGATGAAGGCGTACGAGTCCAGCAGATCCAGGATGCCGGCGACCGGGACCAGCACGTCGTCCTCGCGGACCTCGGTCTCCACCGGGGCGTCGGCAGCGAACCTGTCGCGGCCGCGGCGGTTGCGGTCGCGGTACCGCCGGCCCCGGCGATTGCCGCGGTCGTCGTCGTCGTCGCGCCGACTGTCCGGACCCTGGCGATTGTCCTGCCGATTGTCCTGCCGATTGTCGCCGCCCTGCCGGATGTCGTTCCGGTTGTCGCCCCGGTTGTCGCCCCGGTTGTCACCGCCCTGCCGGTTGTCACGACCCTGCTGGCCGCGATCCTGCTGGCCGGCACTGTCGTTGAAGTCCCGGCCGTCGCGGCGCCCGCGGCGGTTGCGCCGGGGACCGCGCTGGCCGTCCTCGCCCTCGCCCGTCTGGCCATCGCCCTGACCGCCCTGACGGGCGGAGTCGGTGCCCTGCTGGCCCGCGTCGGCACCGCGGTCGATACGGCCGCCGTCATCCCCACCGGCCTGGCCCAGATCGCCCAACGGCAACACCGGGTCGGTCACGACGACGGCGTGCCCGTTGCGCTCGGCCGGGTCGGAGCCAGCTGAATCGTGTTGCCCGCCGTGCCCGGCGGAACCATTGATCGGCGCCGGTGAATCTGTACTCGCCGCGGAACCGCCGGCGCTGGAACTGGAAGTGCCACCGTCGTGTGACGGTGTTGCCGCGCCGGCGCCGTTCTGGCGAGCCGCGATCGCGGTTACCAGGTCGCCCTTGCGCATGCCGGAGGTGCCCTTGATGCCGAGCTGCCCTGCGAGGGCCTTGAGGTCGGCGAGCACCATGCCCGACAAGCCACTGCCACGACGTGCACGGCCCCTGGCCGTACCTGTCTCGGCGTCAGCGTCCTGGCTGACCTGGGGATTGTCGAGCGACTCCGTGGTTTCGCTCACGAAGATCCTTTCCTGTCCGGCCGGGCCATTGCCGTGCCGGATGTTGTGCGCGCCGCGTCGAAGATGCGGCGGCTGCCGATCCGCGCCCAAGTTGGGCACGGCGGAGTGATCACCTCGCCCGTGGCACTGCCGTGGCGTGACGAGCCGGTCCTGGAATGATCGAGCCCGAGCGGCGTGCTGCGGGGGAAGGATCCTTCAGGGCGGGAGCAGCGGGAGACTTGACCCCCACCGTCGACTTCCGGCTCTCAGCCTCTTTCGCGTAGCGGGCACAGCCGGTGATCGCTTTCCACAGTAGACGCTCAACCGGAGAGCTAGCAACTGTCGGTGAGCGTGTCGTCCGATCGGGTCGGGCTCATCCGCGATCACCGGCCGATCAGCCGCGCGCCCGACGCGCACACGGTGATCTCCGCCACGTCGAAACCCGGCCGTTGCCAATCCGCAAGTTCCATCGGCTCAGTCACCAGTGCCAGCACGGACGGCCCTGCTCCGGAGACCACCGCAGCGATCCCGGCCGCCCGCAGATCGTCCAGCAGCAGGGTGGATTCCGGCATCGCGGACGCGCGATAGTGCTGGTGCAGAAGGTCGCGGGTGGCCAGCAGCAGGTACGAGGGCTCGGTCGTCAGTGCGTGCACCAGCAGTCCGGCCGACGCCGCGTTGGCCGCGGCGTCCGCGTGCGGCACCGAAGCCGGCAGCATCCCGCGTGAGTGTCGCGTCGAGCTCGAACGACGGGCGGTGAACACCACCACCCGGACGTCGGGATGCACGGCGAGGCGAGCCACCACCGGCCTCCCGGCCGGGTCCGCGACCGCCACGGTGAAGCCGCCGAGCAATGCCGGGGCAACGTTGTCGGGGTGGCCCTCCATTTCGCTGGCCAGGGCCAGCAGGTGGGCATCGTTGAGCGCCTCACTCGCTGGCGCGGCGGGCGTTCCGGCGGCTCCTGGGACGGCGCTGGGTCTGGCCAGTTCACGCCCGAGCAGCAGCCCGGCCACGATGGCCGCAGCGGACGAACCAAGACCCCCGCCGTGCGCAATGGTGTTGCGGCACCACAGGTGCAGGCCGGGCACCGGTGTGTCGACGGCGGCGAACGCCCTGGCAATCGCCTTGACCACGAGGTGCTCATCGGTCAGCGGGACCGCACCGGCGCCGACCCCGTCCACCTCGATCACCAGCCCGCCTTCGGTGACACACGCGCTGACCTCGTCATACCGGGCGAGGGCCAGCCCGAAACTGTCGAATCCGGGCCCGAGATTCGCCGAGGTCGCCGGTACCCGGACGGTGACCGCTCGATGCACAGCGCTGATCACTGCACGGCTGATCACTGCACGCCGATCACTGAGAGCCGATCACTGCAAACCGAGCGCAGCGGCGACCGCCTCGGCGGCCACCGGCAGCACGGTGGGGGTGCTCATCCAGCTCATGGCGGTGTCCGGGTCCTTCAGGCCGTTCCCCGTAACGGTGCAGACCACGACCGGGTCGGCCGAACCACCGGACAGCCCGGCCAGCAGTCGGCCGTCGGCGGCCGTGGCCAGCAGCCCGGCAATGGACGCCGCGGAGGCGGGCTCGACGAACACCCCCTCCGAGGTGGCCAGCAGCCGGGCGGCTGCCAGGATCTGCTCGTCGGTGACGGAGTCGATCAGCCCGTGCGACTCGTCCCGCGCGCCGATGGCGCCATTCCAGGAGGCGGGCGCGCCGATCCGGATCGCGGTGGCGATGGTGTCCGGATGCAGCACCGGGTGGCCGAGCACGAGCGGCGCGGCGCCGGCGGCCTGGAAGCCGAACATCCTGGGCAGCGCGTCGATGATCCCGTCGCGCTGGTACTCGCGATAGCCCTTCCAGTACGCGGTGATGTTCCCGGCGTTGCCGACCGGCAGGCAGTGCACGTCGGGCGCCCGGCCCAGCACGTCGCAGATCTCGAAGGACGCGGTCTTCTGGCCCTCGATCCGCGCCGGGTTCACCGAGTTCACCAGCGCGATCTCCTGGTGCGAGACCGCCGTCTTGCGGGCCAGTTCCAGGCAGTCGTCGAAGTTGCCCTCGATCTGCAGGATGCGGGCTCCGTAGGCGATGGCCTGCGCCAGTTTCCCGGCGGCGATCTTGCCCTGCGGCACCAGAACGGCGCAGGTCAGGCCCGCTCTGGCGGCGTAGGCGGCGGCGGAGGCCGAGGTGTTGCCGGTGGACGCGCAGATCACCGCCTTGGCCCCCAGGGCCGCCGCGTGGGTCAGCGCCACCGTCATCCCGCGGTCCTTGAACGACCCGGTCGGGTTAGCTCCCTCCACCTTCAGGTACACCTGCGCGCCGACCCTGTCGGACAGCGACGGGGCCGCCAGCAGCGCCGTGCCGCCCTCCAGCAGGGTGATCACCACGGCGCCCGGCGGGATGGACACCCGGTCGTGGTACGCGGCGATCAACCCTGGCCAGGCGGCGTGCGCCACGCCCGCCGGGCCGACGATCGTGCTCATCGCAGCTCTCCCATCACCCGCATCACCGAGGTGACGCGATGCACCGCATCGAGTTCGGCCAGCCGTGCCACCGTGCCGGCCAACGCGGCATCGGGCGCGCCGTGGGTGACGACCACCAGGCTGGCATCGGCGTCCCGGCCCTCCTGACGGACCGTGGACAGCGAAACCCCGGCCTCGGCGAAGGCCCCGGCGACCACGGCCAGCACGCCTGCGCGATCGTCGACGTCCAGGCTGATGTGGTACCGGCTCAGCACTTCGCCCATCGGCTGGATGGGCAGGGCCGCGTACGCCGACTCCCGGGGTCCCCGGCCGCCGGCAATCTTGTTGCGGGCCACCGCGACCAGATCGCCGAGCACCGCCGACGCGGTCGGTGCGCCGCCGGCGCCGGGACCGTAGAACATCAGCCGGCCGGCCGCTTCCGCCTCGACGTAGACCGCGTTGTAGGCACCGTCCACCACCGCCAGCGGATGGTTCTGCGGGATCATCACCGGGTGCACCCTGGCCGAGACGGCCTCGGTGTAGTTGTCGCCGCCCGCCGGGTTACCGGCCACTCGCACCCGCTCACAGATCGCCAGAAGCTTGACGGTGCAACCGATCCGGCGCGCTGCGTCGATGTCAGCGGCGGTCACCCCGGCGATCCCCTCACGGTGCACGTCGGCCGCGCCGACCCTGCTGTGGAACCCGATCGACGCCATGATCGCCGCCTTGGCCGCGGCGTCGAACCCGTCGACATCGGCCGATGGGTCCGCTTCCGCGTAGCCCAGCCTGGTGGCCTCGGCCAGCGCCTCCGGGTAGCCGGCGCCGGTGTCGGTCATCGCCGACAGGATGAAGTTGGTGGTCCCGTTGACGATCCCCATGATGCGCGAGATCCGGTCCCCGGCAAGGGATTCGCGCAGCGGACGGATCAGCGGGATGGCGCCGGCGACGGCCGCCTCGAAATACAGGTCGGCACCGGCGGCGTCGGCCGCGGCGTACAGCTCGGGGCCGTGCTCGGCCAGCAGCGCCTTGTTCGCGGTGACCACGCCGGCGCTCCGGTGCAGCGCCGTGAGCAAGAACGATTTAGTCGGGTCGATCCCGCCGATCACCTCGACCACGACATCGATGTCGTCGCGCGCGACCAGGCCGGCCGCATCGGTGGTGATCAGGCCCGCCGGCACGTCCGGATGCCGGGTCGGGTGGCGCACCGCCACCCCGACCAGCTCGAGCTTGGCGCCAACCCTGGCGGCCAGTTCGTCCGCTTGTTCGGTGAGCAGCCGGATCACCTGCGAGCCGACCACCCCGGCACCCAGCACCCCGACCCGCACGGCGGGCGCCGGGGAGCGCTGCGGGCTGCCGGTGGTGACCCCGGTGGTCATCGGGAACCGCCCCTGGTGGTCTCGCGGAAGACCACGAACGCGTACGCCAGCAGCCCGATGACGACGACCACGGCCAGGATCGCGATGGTGGTCCGCAGCCAGTCCGGCATGTCCGGCTTGATCAGCACGATGACGATCAGCACGCCGGCCAGCACCAGCAGGGCGGCCCCCGGCGCCAGCGAAGGTTGCTTGGACCGTGACGAGGAGTCCGATGAAGCCCCCGGTGACCCCGACGGCGGGGATCCCGACGGCGGGGAACCCGACGGCGAGGATCCCGACGGCGGGAATCCCGACGGCGAGGATCCCGACGGCGGGAATCCCGATGAAGCCGATGCTGCCGAGGACTGCGACGGCGCCGACGCTGCCGAGGACTGCGACGGCGAGGCCTTCGGTTCTGGACCCGTCGGCTCGGGCGGTGTCTCGGGCGGCGTGGTGGTCACACGTTCTCCAGGTGCATCAGGTCGTCGTCGGTCTCCCGGCGCAGCATCAGCCTCGGCGCGCAGTCGGCCACCGCGACCACCGCCGGGCGGGGCACCCGGTTGTAGTTGCTGGACATGGCATAGCAGTACGCCCCGGTGGCGGCCACCGCCACCAGGTCACCGACCGCGAGGTCGGCCGGCAGNTAGCAGTCGCGCACCACGATGTCCCCACTCTCGCAGTGCTTGCCCACCACCCGGCACAGCACCCCCGGCTGATCGGAGGACCGGGAGGCCAGCACGATCGTGTACTCGGCGTCGTANANNGCCGTGCGGATGTTGTCGCTCATTCCGCCGTCGACCGAGACGTACCTGCGGATCAGGCCACCGTCCAGTGCGACGTCCTTGATGGTGCCCACCTCGTACACGGTGATCCCGCTGGGCCCGACGATGGCCCGGCCGGGTTCGACGACCAACGCGGGCGTCACCAGCCCGGCGATCTGGCACTCCCGGCTGACGATCTCCAGCAGCGACTTGGCCATCACGTCGGGAGCGGGCGGGTCGTCGGCGGGCGTGTAGGCAATGCCCAGCCCGCCGCCGAGGTCGAGGGTGACGATGCCCTCGGCGACCGCCGGGTGTTCACGAACAATCTCGCGGAGCAACCCGACGACCCGGTGCGCGGCCACCTCGAATCCGGACGGATCGAAGATCTGCGAGCCGATGTGCGAATGCAGTCCGATCAGCCGGAGCCCTTGGCACGCGGCCACCCGCCGGACCGCTTCCTCGGCTTCACCGCCGGCCAGCGAGAACCCGAACTTCTGGTCCTCGTGGGCGGTCGCGATGAACTCGTGGGTGTGCGCCTCCACACCGACGGTGGCCCGCACCATCACCGGTACCGGATCCGCGGCGGACCGCCCGAATTGCTCGACAAGTCCTGCCAGGCGGCCGATCTCGTGGAAGGAGTCGATGACGACGGCGCCGATCCGATGATGCAGCGCCATTTCGAGTTCGTGGCCGGACTTGTTCGACCCATGCAGCGCGATGCGCTCGGGCGGGAAGCCGGCCCGCAACGCCAGAGTCAACTCCCCCGCCGTGCACACGTCGAGGGCCAGCCCCTCGTCGTCCAGCCAGCGGACGACCTCGCTGCACAGAAACGCCTTGCCGGCGTAATGCACCGCGCTGGCGCGTCCGAAGGCGGCGGCGAAATCCCGGCAGCGGCTACGGAAATCGGCCTCGTCGATCAGCATCAGCGGGGTGCCGTAGGAATCGGCCAGATCGCGGACGTCGACACCTGCCAGGCTGACCGCGCCGCCGGGCTCGCGGTGGGTGCCGCGGGCCCAGACCCCCGGATCGAGCGCATTCAGGTCGGCCGGAGCCGCCCCGGTGGGCCGATCGGTGTGCAGTTCACCCGAGCGGGGACCGGCCGGATGTGCCCTCACATCCGCTCCGGTGCGTCGACGGCCAGCACGGCGAGGCCGTTGGCCAGCACCTGCCGAGTGGCCGCGCACAGCCACAACCGGGCGACGTTCGCCGGACCGGTCTCCTCGTCGCCGCGCGGCAGCACCCGGACCGCGTCGTAGAACTTGTGGTAGCCCGATGCCAGGTCCTCCAGGTACCGCGCCACCCGATGCGGTTCGCGCAGATCGGCTGCGGCGCTGAGGATTCCGGGGTAGGCGGCCAGCAGCGCGATGAGCTCGGACTCCCGCTGGGTGTCCAGCAACGCCGGGTCGAAGTCGTCGATCGAGCCCAGCTCGATGCCAAGATCGGCGGCGTTGCGGGCCAGCGAGGCCAGCCGGGCGTGCGCGTACTGGACGTAGAAGACCGGGTTGTCGTTGGTCTGCCGGGTCCACAGGTCAAGGTCGAGGTCCAACGTGGTGTCCACCGAGTAGCGGATCAGCGAGTACCGGGCAGCGTCCACACCGAGGGCGTCGATCAGGTCGTCCAGGGTGATGACGGTGCCGGCCCGCTTGCTCATCCGCAGCGGCACGCCGTCCCTGACCAGATTGACCATCTGCCCGATCAGCACCTCGACCACGTCCGGNTCGTCNCCGAGCGCCCCGGCCGCGGCCTTGAGCCGCGAGATGTAGCCGTGATGGTCCGCGCCCAGCATGTAGATGCACAGGTCGAANCCGCGGGAGCGCTTGTCCAGGAAATACGCNAGGTCGCCNGCGATGTANGCGGGCTCGCCGTCGGACTTGACGACCACCCGGTCCTTGTCGTCGCCGTAGGCGGTGGATGCCANCCACCAGGCATTGTCCTTGAACGTCAGATGTCCGGAGTCCTTGAGCCGCTGGACGGTCCGGGTCACCGCGCCGCTCTCGTGCAGCGAGTTCTCGTGGAAGTAGACGTCGAAATCGGTCCGGAAAAGGTGCAACGTCGCCTTGATCTCGTCGAACATCAGCTCGGTGCCCTCGTGCCGGAAGAGCTCGGTAGCTGCGTCGTCCGGCAGGGTGGGTGCGTCCGGGTACTCGGCGGTGATGCGGGCCGCGATCTCCCCGATGTAGTCGCCGGCGTATCCGTCGTCCGGGGCGGGCAGGCCGCGCGCCGCGGCCAGCAACGACCTGGCGAACCGGTCGATCTGCGCGCCGGCATCGTTGAAGTAGTACTCGCGGACGACCTCCGCGCCCTGGGTGCTGAGTACCCGGCCGAGCGCGTCGCCCACCGCGGCCCACCGGGCGCCGCCGATGTGCACCGGGCCCGTCGGGTTCGCCGAGACGAACTCCAGGTTGACTTTCCTGCCCTGCAGCGCGCTGCCGCGTCCGTAGTCGTCACCGACCTGCACGATCTGGCCCACCAGGGCGCCGGCCGCGGCCGTGTGCAGGGTGATGTTGAGGAATCCGGGGCCGGCCACTTCGACGCTGTCGATTCCGGGCACCTGCTCGAGGTACCTGCCGATGACGGCGGCGATCTCCCGTGGCGGCCGGCCCGCGATCTTGGCTAGCTTGAGTGCCACCGGCGTCGCGTAGTCCCCGTGGTCGCGCGAGCGAGGACGATCCAGGGTGATCTCTTCGGGCACCGCAACGGTCAACTCGCCGGCACTGACTGCTGCCTGCAGAGCCTGACGGACGGCATCGACCAACTGCGCGGGATCCACCCGGTCATTCTAGGAAGGCGCATGGAGTGGTCTGACCAGCGCGGTGCGGCGCGGCGGCGCAGTCTCACCCGTCCGGTGGCGCAGGTTGGTCCTCCGGCAGCCAATCGCTCGGCCGCGAAGCGGGTGCGCCTTCACTCGTCCCACTCGGCGCTTTCCGCACTGAGCACCGCTTTTTGGCTTTCGGCTCCGCAATATGGTGGCGCCGGGAACCGAAAACCGGTGCCGAGTGTCGGCCGAGGTCCGTGACAGCACGTCCTGCGTCTGACCGGGGCACTGCAGTTCACCGGAGCACTGNATTTCACCAGGGCACNGCATTTCACCAGGGCACTGCATTTCACCGGAGCGCCGCGTCTGACAGGGTTCTGCGCTTCACAGGGCCACCACGATTTCGCCCCGTACACTCCGCAACGATTCCCAAGACGCAAGACGACGAGGATTACTTCGCCATGATGGCCACCAACAAGAACGCCAAGAACCGCAAGCCGCCGTCCACCGCGGCGACTCGCAGGCAGGGCCCACCGTGGCTGACCATTGTCGCTGTCGTGGTCATCCTGCTGCTTGCCGGCGGCATCTTTGCCGTGGTGCTGAACAAGAACAACGAGAAGGCCGCGCAGGCCGATGCGCTGGCTCCCTTCGCGCCGAGCGTCGACAACCCAGATCCCTCGACCAAGATCCCAGGCATCTACGTGGGCGCAGCCACCCCGGCCACCGCCGACAACCCGGCCAGCTACGTCGACTACAAGGCCGCCATTCACATCACCGCTGATCAGCGGGTGGCCTACAACAGGTACCCGCCGGTCGGCGGTCCGCACGACGGCACCTGGGCGAACTGCAACGGGATCGTCTACGCCACCCCGGTGCGCACCGAGAACATGGTGCACACCCTCGAGCACGGCGCGGTCTGGATCACCTACAACCCCGACACCATCGCCGCCGGCGACCTCGACGTGCTGACCGGCCTGGTCAAGAGCCAGCCGTTCACCAGTCTCACCCCGTACCCGGGCCTCGACTCGCCGATCTCGCTGCAGGCCTGGGCGCACCAGCTCAAGGTCAATTCGGCCAGCGACGAGCGCGTGCAGCAGTTCATCACCGCACTGCGGCAGAACCGATGGGTCTACCCGGAGGCGGGCGCGACCTGCCAGCAGCCTAGCTTCGACACGGTGAACCCGCCGGCCTTTGACCCCAGCCCGCCCGGCGCCGATGCCGTGACCATGGCGGGGGTGGGTGGGTCGCCGAACACCACCGAGATGTCGGTTCCCGACGGCACCGTGATCACCACGCTGCCCGAGTCGGCCGCCACAGCCGCCACTCCCGCGGCCGGGGCGACCCTGGCGCCGACGGCCACCGCTTCCACCACCGGACCCTGACGCCGTGACCGACACCGGGAGCGTCGCGGACACCGGCCCAGATATTCCGGCCGACACGGACAGGCAGGTCGACGCCGAGAACGCGGCACGCGACGCCGGTCCCGCCGAGTCGGTCGACCGAGGGGTCGGCCGGTCCAGCCACCGCACGACGGTGTTCCTGATCGCCGCGGGAGCGGTGATCCTGCTGCTCGTCGGTGCGACCGCGGGCCTGGCGCTCAGCGGCCGGTTCGGCGCTTCGGGCACCGCCGCCACCCCCACCAGCGACTCGGTGGACGCCGGATTCGCCCGCGACATGGCGGTGCACCACGACCAGGGTGTGCTGATGGCCCACTACGCCGAGCAGAACACCACCGATCCCGAGATCGACGTGATGGCGTACGACATCGGTTACACCCAAACCGATCAGCTCGGTCAGATGCAGGGCTGGCTCTCGTTGTGGGATCTGCCGGATTCCAGCACGGCGCCGCGGATGGCCTGGATGGGCGGGACCGCGTCGGACCACGGGATGGCGATGGGATCGTCGGCGGCCGCCGGCGGAACCCTGTCAGCAGCGTCGGGCTCCGCTGGGTCGGTTTCCGCTGGCTCGGGCGCCGCGGCGGCCGAAACGCCGTTGATGCCGGGCATGGCCACCGACGCCGAGATCGCCAAGCTGAAAGGCTTGAAGGGCACGGAGTCCGACATCTTCTTCCTGCAGCTGATGATCCGGCACCACCAGGGCGGCGCCGCGATGATGCAGTACGCGGCGGAGCACGCGGCCCTGCCGGTGGTGCGCAACTTCGCCGACAAGATGCTGCAGGCGCAGACGGCGGAGATCTCGGTGATGACGCAGATGCTCCAAGAACACGGCGCAAAGCCGCTACCGGCGCCGACCGGCTGAGCGGGACCCACCGGTACGGTAGAGTTCCGGGTCGCGCCCCCGTAGCTCAGGGGATAGAGCACCGCCCTCCGGAGGCGGGTGCGCAGGTTCGAATCCTGCCGGGGGCACTCCCTAAAGGCGCAGGTCAGAGGCCGTACCGCGAGAGATCAGACCACAGCTGGCGGGGCAGCTGCCCACATTTTGCCCACAACCTCGTCAAGGCGGTCCGCTACGGCGTCGAGGTCGTCGGAAAAAAGATCGGCGTATGTGTCCAGCGTCATCGCCGCCGAGGCGTGTCCCAGCATGGTCTGAACAGCCTTGACGTTGGCACCGGCCGAGACGGCGAGCGATGCCGAGGTGTGCCGCAGTTCGTGCGGATGCAAGCCTTCCGGGCAGCCCGATTCGACGACCGCGCGGTCGAACCACGACCGCCGGGCAATCCGGACTCGCAACACTCCGCCTGACCTCTCCCCAGTGAACAGCAGGTCGTCGGCTCCCTTGCCCGCGACCGCGCCGGCGAGCTCGCTCGCAACGAAACGCGGCATCGGTACCGTCCGCCGTTTACTCGACTTCCCGTCCGTCCATTCGAGCTTGCCTCCAACCTCGGTCACCGCTCGCTCGATCGTCACCCGACGCCTGCCAAGATCGACATCGCCGACTCGGAGAGCAGCCAGCTCCCCCCATCGCAGGCCGCCGTAAGCGAGCAGAAGGACTACCGCGCGGCGGTCGCCCGACGCGTTCGCGAGCGCGCGCACTTGCAAATGGTTCAGATAGCGCCGAGGAGCGACCTCCGGACGCGCGATCTTGACCTTGGCGCAAGGGTTGACAGCTAGGAGCCGATCGGAGACGGCGAGGTCGAGAGTGAGCGAGAGCACTCGCACCGTTTTGCGCACCGAGGCCGGTGACATCCCACCAGAGGTCAGTTCGGCGGACCATGCCTGAACGTCGGAGTGCCGGACGTCGCCGATCGCGACGCCGGTCCACCTCGGCGCGATGTGTGTCCGGATGATGCCCGCGTAACGCTCACTCGTCGATGCGCCGAGGTCACCGCGACCACGCAGCCAACGGTCGACCACCGTGTCGACTGTGATCCGCCCGTCGCCGGGTGCGACGTACTCGCCGCGCATCTTAGCGACCTCGACGGTCGAAGCGAACGCTTGCGCGTCCCGTTTCGTCCGGAAGCCGCGACGGTCCGTTTGTCGCCGGTCCGGCGTACGGTAGCGGACCCGATAGCGCTTGCCGGATGCCGTGTCGTACGGAGTGATTGTTGCCACGGATGAGCCTCGGTCGCCTTACGGGGTCGAATATCGGACTGGCATTTCCAATCTACCGGTGGACGCCGTGGATAGGACTCCCTGGGAGAATTCCGGCCGGCACCGGCGACCATGAAACCCACTGCCGGGCCTGCCTTGTCCGCCAGAAGACCAGCGGTGATCGCACCAGGAGGGCATGCTCCGTCGGCACCCCGTCTACCCTCGATAGCCCCGCGACGAGCGGGTCGGGGAGATTCGTCGGCTACCTGTGGTCAGCACCGCTGACCCTGGAGGCCGGTTCCCGCCGCGCGAGACCGACCCGGAGCGGATACCCGCTCGCACCCCATCCCCTTTTCGCTCATCGACGTTTTCCGCACTGTCGAGCAGGTCAGCGGTCAGCTCGGGCAGTAGCCGAGATGCATTGTCGCAGGACCATTATCGGCGGGGGTAGGCCGCTCATCGAAGCAGAAGGTAGCGCTGTGAGGCCACGACGACGTCAAGGCGTGGCTCAATATGGGCCGGGTCGACCCGGGCGGACGTCGTTCACGGTTCCTACCCCGGATCTCTTCGATGCGATCGAAAATGAGGGGTGCTCAGATGGTCGCAACCCCGGCTCTGACCTGCGCATATGATTCACATCAGTCCACCTCAGTTCAGGCCAATTCCCACTCGTTTGTGGGTGTTTTGTGGGTGCTGTCTATGCGTCCGCATAGACAGCGATCCGGAAGGGAACATCTCGGACCGGCCGGCACTATCCAGATCGCGGGACCGGCAGTTGTCCGGGCACCCTCGCTCCAGCCTCTGCACCGACGATGTGGACCTTGACCGCTTGGGTGCAGGGGGCTTCGATGGCTCCCAGGCCGCCGCTGAGATCGCAGACCCTTCGTGCCTGCGAAGGCCCCGTTCGTGCCCGTTAACCGCGGGTTGTGGGTTCGAGTCCCACGGGGCCCACATAACTGCTGGTCAGAGCCCTGACCACAGTCGACCAGCCCGACGAGTACCGCTTTAGTCACATCTTTGGCAGTGTCTCTTCATCCTCGCCGTCGCCTGAGCTTGGCGTTTAACCTGCCGGGTCGTATCTGACCGCTGTCGTTGATCTTGTGCGGCGTGTCGCCGTGATAGAGCACGGCCACCGCGTGATCATCTTCGGG
>JGI20200J14955_1000021_pt1 | contig 30202 bp, 25 predicted proteins | sample NGESurshal092012_FD_14955 | JGI IMG/M metagenome (IMG submission 14955) | reverse complement strand
CACCGGAACGGGGGCACCGCCGGCTGCTGGAGATACTGGGCCGCGAGCCGCTGACCGATTGGTCGATCACCGCCGGATCCGGAGTCGCCGCGTTGCTGGTGGTGCCCTCGCTCCGTGCGGCGGCGCAGGCGGTGGACGCGGTGCTGGCCGTGGACGAGGCCGCCGGGAGCCCGAAACGCGTCACCCGCTCCGTACACGCCATCGACGCCTGGGATCCCGAGCTGCTCTGACCGGTCGGGAGGATGTGGCGAGGCCTCCGGTGCCCGAACGCTGAGCACAGGCGTCACCCGATCAACCGGGAGTGCCCCCGGGCGACCCCACGCCTTCATCCCACGCCCCCTGTCGGGGCGGCTCGGGATCGGCCTGCCCGGCCCCCGCGGTGACCTGGTCACCGGTCCCAACTGCGGGCTCCTGAGTGCCGGTCGCCTGCTCGCTGCTGTGGCCAGCCGCAGTGCCGGTCGCCTGCTCGCTGCTGTGGCCAGCGGCCGCAGTGCCGGTCGCCTCCTCGCTGCTGTGGCCAGCGGCCGCCGCGGCCACTGATGACGCCCGTTTCTTGGTCACCCCGCGCTGCGCCGCGCCGAGCAGCAACTTGACCACCAGACCGATGACGACCAGGTTGAGCAGCATCTGCACGCTCACCAGCAGCCGCATCGGGTTCGTCTCCGGGGTGATGTCGCCGAAGCCGACGGTGGCGAAGACCGTGATCGTGAAGTAGAGCGACTTGGTGTGGTCCAGCTGCTCGGAAAACGCCCCGGGGTTGGCCAATGAATTGGACAGGTAGATCCGCGCGAAGATCAGCAGGTACAGCGGCACCGTCACCGACATCGCGGCGACGGCACGCAGATTCGGGTACTTCGAATTCACGATCGCGGGGATCTGGATCCCCACGATGATGCCGAAGATCGTCAACGCCAACAGCAGCCAGGGCAGGTCCGAGTCGGTGCCGGCATCGGGAGTCGGTATCAGGTAGTACGCGGTGATCAGCAGGGTGACCGTGACCAGCACCCGCGCCGCGATCCACAGGCCGAGCCGCCACATCTTCTTGCGGGGGATCGGCTCTGAGGGCAGGTTCGCTGTCATGACGTGGTGAAACCCTCTCCTCCGCGACCGCCGTTCGCCGCGGGTCCGGGCGCCGTCACCGTAAGACGGTGCTCCGCTGGCGGACATGCCGCGATCTGGATGAATCCCCCTGTGTTCGGCTCCCTGCTCAGCTTGCCGCCATTCGGCGCGGCGCGCCCAGCGTGGCGATCCCGGCGGCCAGCACGCAGCCGATGATGACCATGATCATCGCGCCGGTCCAGCCCGAGCTGTCGAACACCACCGCGCCGGCGAAGCCCAGCAGGCTCGACCCCGCGTAGTAGGCCAGGGAGTACAGCGCGGACGCCTGGGATCGCGCCGACGGCACCTGCTGACCCGCCCAGGCCGCCGCGATCGCGTGGGCCACGAAGAAGCAGAACGTCGCGATCACCAGACCGACCAGCACCAGCGCCAGCGAAGTGGCCACCGTCACCGCGACGCCGACGGCCATCCCGAACGCGGCGGCGATCAGCACCGGCCGCCGCCCCCAGCGGCCGACGAGCCGGCCCACCCCCGACGAACCCACTGTGCCGACCAGGTAGGTCAGGAACAGCAGGCTCACCACGGACGCCGGCAGCCGGTACGGGTCGTCCAGCAGCCGGAACGCCAGCAGGTTGTAGACCGTCACGAACCCGCCCATCAGGAGGAAGGCCTGGGCGTAGAAGACCCACACCGTCGGGTCCGCCATCGCCGCGCGGATCCTGCCCCGGGCGGGTCGTCGGGCCGGCCCCTCATCGGCAGGCAGCAGGATGACGAACACCACGACCGCCGCCGCCACCAGCACGGACGTGGTCGCCACGGCCCACCGCCAGCCGGCCACCCCGCCCACCGCGCCGGTGATCACCCGTCCGGACAGGCCACCGAGTGTGGTCCCGGCGATGTACAGCCCGCCGATGCCGGCCACCCGCCCGGCCGGCGCCCGCGCCACCAGGTGGGCGATCGCCAGCGCGGGCAGTGCGCCAAGGGCCAACCCGGCCACCGCCCGCAGCACCAGAAGGACCTCGAAGGAAGGCGCCAACGGAAGCGCCGCGCCGGCCACCGCGGCGACGACCGCCGACGCCCGCATCGCGCCCGCCCGACCGATCCGGTCGCCCACCGCGGCCCAGGGCAGCACCGAAAGGGCGAGCGCGCCGGTGGCCACCGATACCGCCAGGGACGCGGTTGACTCGGACAGGCTCCATTCGGCGGCGAGCGCCGGGAGCACCGCCTGCACCGCGTACAGCTCGGCGAACGTGGCGATCCCGCCCGCGAACAGGGCGACGGTCAGCCGGCGGGAGTGCCGCGGGTCAGCCGGGATCACGTGGCCGGGTCACTGCTGCGGGCTCAGNGGCGTCATCACAGGGCCCAGTCGACCGGCGCCGCGCCCTGCTCGGCCAGCAGCNCGTTGGTGCGGGAGAACGGCCTGGAACCGAAGAATCCGCGATCGGCCGACATCGGTGACGGATGGGCAGAGGCGATGATCGGCACACCGTCCAGGATCGGCGTCAGGGTCTGCGCGTCCTTGCCCCACAGGATCGCGACCAGCGGGCCGCCGCGTTCGACCAGCGCGCGGATGGCCGCCTCGGTGATCGGCTCCCAGCCCTTGCCCCGGTGGGACGCGGGTCGTCCCGGCGCCACGGTGAGCACCCGGTTGAGCAGCAGCACTCCCTGGTCAGACCATGCAGTCAGGTCGCCGTGCGCCGGCGGGGCGATGCCCACGTCGTCACGCATCTCCCGGTAGATGTTGCCGAGCGAGCGGGGCAGGGGCCGGACGTGCCGGTCGACCGCGAACGACAACCCGATCGGATGCCCGGGTGTCGGATACGGGTCCTGACCCACCAGCAACACCCTGACCTGGTCCATCGGACGCTGGAACGCGCGCAGCACGTTCGGGCCGGCCGGCAGGTACTGCCGGCCCGCGGCAACCTCCGCGCGCAGGAAATCGCCCATCAGCGTGATGCCGGCGGCGACGGGTTGCAGGGCGTCCGCCCAGCCCGGATCGATGATCGTCTTCAGCGGCTGCGGCATGACGGGAGGCTACCGGCGGCTCAGCCGAAATGGTCCCAGCCGCCGGCCTGCTCCCAGGGCGCGCCGTCGACGGTGACCGCCCCTACGCGCGGCCCGGGCTTCGCGGCGCCCTGCGGTTCGGCCGCGCTGACCGTGCCGATGTTCGTCCAGCCCGGCGGCAGCACTGCGCCGTGCGGGAAGGTGGCTGCCAGTGCATGATCGTCACCGCCGGTCAACGCCCACTGCATGTGATTGCGGCCCAGTGCAGAGGCGACCTCGACGAGCCGCGGGTTCACCGGCAGCCGCGCGGTCACGACGTTGATCGTGACACCGGAGGCGCTGGCGATGTGGCCGAGGTCGGCGAGCAGGCCGTCGGACACGTCGATCATCGACGTTGCGCCGCTTGCCGCGGCGACAATTCCCGCCTGCAGCGGCGGGTCCGGGACGCGGTAGGCACCGACGGCCGCCGCGGGGGAACGGAATCCCCGGGACAGCACGGCGAGGCCGGCCGCGGCCCAGCCCAAGCGGCCGGCCACCGCGACCAGGTCACCGGCCCGTGCCCCCGACCGGCGAACCGGTTCGGCGCCGCGCAGGTCGCCCAGCACCGTCACCGCGATCGTCAGCACCTCCGAGCGGGTGAGATCCCCGCCGACCACCCCGGCACCCGCCTTGACGGCCTCCGCGTTCAGTCCGCGGCCGATGGCGGCGACCAGCTCGGTCGGCGTCGACGGCGGAGCGGACAGGCCCACCAGCAGAGCGGTCGGCGCTGCCCCCATGGCGGCGATGTCGGCCATCGCCGCCAGCGCGGCGCGTTGGCCGATCTGTTCGCCGGTCGCCCAGTCGGTGCGGAAGTGAACCCCGTCGACCAGCACGTCGACGCTGGCCACCACCCGGCCGTCCGGTGTTGCCACCAGTGCCGCGTCATCGCCCGGACCGATGAGGGTGGTCGGCGGTTGGCTCATCCCGGACGTCACCACGTCGATGACGGCGAACTCGCCGGTGTGCGCGATCGTCGCCGACTGGGCGGGCGGTGCGGCGGCCGATGGTCTGGCCGCAGGTCGATCCGGCGGACGGTGGGGGGTGCTGATGGGACACCTCGCTGGTGGATGTTGGCACTGAATGGCTGATTCGACGGCTGATGTGATGCTTGTCGTGACGGTTGCCCTGACGGCTCGGAGAGGAAGTCGGTCAGGCGGTCGTCCGGAACTGGCGCGTTGTCGGGTGCCGGCAGGGTGGCTCCGCCATCGTGCCCGACCGGCGCCCACCCGCGTCACCAGGGTTGGCGGTTCGCCTGCGGTGGGTGGTCGGCCGGTCAGCGCGGGTGATCATGACGGCCAGGTCATGTGCGGCACCGGACCGGGATACGCTCGTGCCGCGAGCAGGAGTCAGACGAAAGGGGCACACCGTGGTGCAGGCGTTCATCCTCATCCAGACCGAGGTCGGTCAGGCCGCCGCAGTGGCCAAGGCGATCGCCGAGTTGCCTGGGGTGACCAGCGCCGAGGACGTCACCGGGCCGTACGACGTGATCGTCCGCGCGGAGGCCAACAGCGTCGATGAGCTGGGCAAACTCGTAGTGGCACGGGTGCAGAGCGTCTCCGGCATCACCCGCACACTGACCTGCCCCGTTGTACACCTCTGATCGCCCCGCCGATCTTTCAGGGCTGTCCCGAGGTGGTTGTCCCGACGTGCCCGGTGAGTGACTCAACGCCACCCCTGCCACCATCCCAGCCGTCCCCGTCCGGCGACCGACTTCCGCCGTGGCGGCTGGCCGCGGCCATCGCTGTGCCGCTGATCGCGATCGTGGTCGTCGTGGTGCTGGCGGGGAGGATCGGCTCCCAGCCTGCGACCGACCCCACCGCGCCGCTGGCACTGGGCGAGGTGCAAGCGCCCGGAGCCGCCACACCGGCCTGCGCCCAGCTGATGGCGGGCCTGCCGACCGTGCTGAGTGGGCTGGACCGCCGCGAGCTGATCGGCTCACCGGCGGACCCCGGCGGACCGGACCTGCCTGACGGCACGCCGGACGGCGGGATCTCCGACATCCGGGCCGGTGCAGTGGCTGCCTGGGGCGATCCTCCGGTGGTGCTGCGTTGCGGCATCCCGACACCCGCCGAGCTGACCTGCTCCGCGCCGGTCCAGGTGGTCGACGGCGTGACCTGGCTGCCGTTGAGCGGTCAGGGCGCAACGACCTACCTGGTCGTCGATCGCTCGGTGCGGGTGGCGTTGACCGTCCCCGACAGCGTGACCAGCACCGGTCCGTGGCAGGAGGTGTCCGAGACCGTCGGCCGCGCCCTGCCGCCGCGGGCGATCTGCGCCGACGGCGTCCCGATCCCCGCCGACGGCGAGTAGCCCCGCTCATGGCGTTTCGGCCCGGCGGCGCGCCCCTCTCTGGCGCGGATCAACTTCGCTGGCGCGGCCAAAGTCGTTGACTCGCTTCACTTCCGTCACTTAACCCGCACGTTCGCGCGCGCGGTGGCAGATGATCCGCGGTGGCCGCGTCGACCGCGGCCGGGTGGGGGTGGGATCCCAGTCCTCTGCGAGCTGCCGCAACCCGCGGCTGGCTGCGGTCGCGCGGACGAAGTCGTTCACTCGGTGCTCGTCCGTCCCATAACCCGCACGTTCATCCGCGTCGGGGAAGTTGATCCGCGCCAGAAAGGGGTCAGCGCAGGCCGGTGCCTCTGGCCAGTGCGGTGCGGATCAGCGTGGTGATCAGCTCCTGGTAGCCGAGCCCGCCGGCGGCCCACATCCGCGGGTACATCGAGATCGGGGTGAAGCCGGGCAGTGTGTTCACCTCGTTGATCACCACCTCGCCGTCCTGGCGAACGAAGAAATCAACCCTGGCAAGGCCCTGTGCGTCCAGCGCGGAGAACGCCCGCCGGGCCAGCTCCTGAATCCTGGCGGTGACGGCCGCCGGCAGATCGGCGGGGATGTCGAAGGTGGCGACGTCGTCGAGGTACTTGGCGTCGAAGTCGTAGAAGTCGTGGTCGCCGGTCAGGTGGATCTCCGCGGTCGGCGACGCCGCTACCCGGCCGTCCGGGTATTCCAGCACGCCGCACTCGATCTCCCGGCCCAGCACCGCGGACTCGACGAGCACCTTCGGATCCGTGCGGCGAGCGTGGTCGATCGCCGCGTCCAGGTCGGCCCAGGCGTCGACCCGGCTGACGCCCAGCGACGAACCCGCTCTGGCCGGTTTGACGAACACCGGCAGTCCGAGACGTTCCCGCTCGTCGAGCGTCAGGGAGGCGCGCCCTGGCCGCAGCACCGCCCAATCACCGACCGGCAGTCCCTCCGCGGCCAGCAGCTTCTTGGTGAACTCCTTGTCCATCGCGGCCGCCGAGGCCAGCACGCCGGCGCCCACGTAGGGCACCCCGGCCAACTCCAGCAGTCCCTGGATGGTGCCGTCCTCGCCGTACGGGCCGTGCAGCACCGGGAACACCACATCGACGTCGATGCCCGAGGCCGGGGCGCCATCCGCCGAGGCCAGCACCGCGGGCCCCGGCCCGCCGGTCAGCAGCGGCACCAGCGCCGCGGCGGTCGGGTCGGCCGGCATCACGACGGAGGACCCGGTGGTGACGGCCGGCAGATTCCGGCCGTCCCGCACCGGGATCGCCGCGGGGTCGATCTGCAGCCAACTGCCCTCGGGAGTGATGCCGATGGCGGTGACGTCGAACAGGTCGGTGTCCAGGTTGGCCAGCACCCCGGCGGCCGAGATGCAGGACACGGGATGCTCACCGCTGCGACCGCCGAAGACGACGGCCACCCGGATGCGCGAGGGGCTCATGGCGTCCCACCTTAGGGTCCCGAGCCCAGCCCCGGGACGCCCGGCCCGCGACTCGCCGGGCAGCCGGATCCGGACGCGCGCTCCGACGACCAGCCCGCCGACCGTGGGCAACCGCGACCGCCTACTCGGGCGAGTGCGGCCGATCGGTCAGGTACCGGATCATCTGCGTCGGCGGCAGGTGGCGGTAGCAGACCTGGTACACGCCTTCGGTGATCGGCATGTCGACCTGGTGACGCAGCGCAAGATCGCGCACCGAACGGCAGCTCACCACGCCCTCGGCCACCTGCCCACCCGTCGCCTCCATCGCCGCCTCCAGCCCGATGCCGGCGGCCAGCCGGCCGCCGAGGGTGCGGTTGCGGGACAAGGGGGACCAGCAGGTCGCCACCAGGTCGCCGAGCCCGGCCAGGCCGGCGAAGGTGGCCGGCTGCGCCCCCAGCTCCACTCCGAGCCGACTGACCTCGTTCAGCCCGCGGGTGATCAGCGACGCGGCGGTGTTCAACCCCAGCCCGAGGCCGTCGGCGATCCCGCAGGCCAGCGCGATGATGTTCTTCCCGGTGCCGGCGATCTCCGCGCCGATGACGTCGGTGATCGTGTACGGCCGGAAATAGGAATTCGCGCTGGCCACCTGAACGGCGACGGCCCGATCGTGATCGGTGCAGGCGAGCACGGTGGCGGTCGGCCGCCCCAGCGCGATCTCCACCGCCAGGTTCGGCCCGGTGAGCACGACGATGCGACTCGGGTCGAGCTGACCGACCCGCTCGATGACCTCGCTCATCCGCAACCCGGTGCCGATCTCGACGCCCTTGGCCAGTGAGACGATCGGCACCGCGTCGGGCAGCGAGTCGCGGAAGACGCGCAGGTTCTCCCGCAGCGCCTGGCTCGGCACGGCCAGCACCACCGCGTCGACATCGGCCAGCGCGGCGTCGAAATCGGACGTGGCGGAGATGGTCTCCGGCAGCTCGATGCCGGGCAGGTAGTCGTCGTTGACGTGCTTGGCTCGCACGGATCTGGCGATGGAATCCCGGCGCGCCCACAGCGTCACCGAACGGCCGGCGTCCGCCAGCACCTTGGCGTAAGTGGTCCCCCAGGAGCCGGCACCGAGAACCGCGATGTGCTCGATCGGCCTGACGGGTGCGGTCAATGCGTCCCCTCGTCCCCTTCCGGTGGGCGGCCGGCCACCGGAAGGGACGCCGGGTCGTTGGTGGCGGAAGCGGTGGCCGCGTCCTTTTTCGCCTGCCTGCTCGCCAACCGTTCGGCCTTCTTCAGATCGAAGTACTCCTTGGGCGGCGACTCATGACGGATCTCGGCCACCAGGTCGCGCAGCGAATCCATGATCAGCAACGTGGCGTCCCGGATCGCCCTGGCGTCCACCGGGCGGGAGCGAAGTTCGGTCAGGTCGATCGGATCGCCGATCACGATATGGATGTCCTTGCGGGGCAGCGGATGGAACCGGCGACCCTCGACGTAGGAGCTGTACACCTGGTGAGTCCCCCAGTGCGCCATGGGGATCACTGGGAAGTCGCCGCTGAGCGCGAGCGCGCCGACACCGGGGCGGGGCTTCATCGGCCAGTGACCGGGGTCGCGGGTGACGGTGCCCTCCGGGTAGATCAGCACCAGCTTGCCGTTCCGCAGGGATTCGGTCGCCTTCTCCAGGCTCGCCTGGCCGGCTCCCGCACCGTTGCGTTCGACCGGGATCTGTTCGGACCCGGCCAGCGCACCGCCCAACACCGGCACCTTCCACAGCGAGGCCTTGGCCAGGAACCGCGGGACCCGGCCCGCCTTGCGAACCACAACAGAGTCGTACAGCGGGTCAAGGTGCGAGATGTGGTTGGCCACCAGCAGGTACCCGCCGCTGCGGGACAACTTCTCCGAGCCCACGATCTTCTTCCGGCCGAGCAGGAACGCCGCCGGATACATGACGATCTGGCAGAACGTCAGCCAAGCGTTGCCTTTCTCGTACCAGGGACCTCGCGCCACTCTCGGCTCCTTCTCCAGCGCCCGCGGGCGACCAACGCCGGAGCGCCCGCGCCGGCGTTTGCCGATCACCCTAAGGCCTGCCGGGCCATGACCCCGGCGTCAGGCGATATCTGCTGTTCACCGGGTGTGGTGTGGCACCGGACACGCCGCACACGTGAGAATGACAGCGTGACCACCAGTAGAGGGACCAGGTCGACCGCAGGCACGCCCGCCGCGGGCAGGGCGCCATCGACCGGGCGCGCCACCACGACGACGCCGCCGGCGGCCGGGGCGCTAGCGGTGGCGCAGACAGTGACGACAGAGCAGACGACAGAGCAGACGACAGAGCAGGCACCGACACAAAAGGCACCGACACAAAAGGCACCGACAAGCGAGACCAACGGGGGCAGCAGCGCGGTGGAGGCCGAGGCCATCCAGCCGTTCCATACGCCGACCGGCACCCCCGCGCGCCGAGAGGTCGAGTCAGTCGACTACGAGCCGCTGCCCACCGACCGGTTCTCCAACCGGGAGCTGAGTTGGCTGGACTTCAATGCCAGGGTGCTGGCGCTGGCCGAGGACCAGAGCCAGCCGCTGCTGGAAAGGGCGAAATTTCTGGCGATCTTCGCCTCGAACCTTGACGAGTTCTACATGGTCCGGGTCGCGGGCCTCAAGCGCCGGCGGGAAATGGGTCTGTCGGTGACCAGTGCCGACGGGTTGACCGCGTCCCAGCAACTGGCGTTGATTTCCGCGCGCACCCAGGAACTGGTGGAACGCCAGGGCCGCTGCTTCACCGACGACGTACTGCCGGCGCTGGCCGAGGCCGGGATCCGCATCGTGCACTGGGAATCGATCGACGTCGCCGGCCGGGAACGGCTGGCCGAATACTTCAGCACCCAGATCTTCCCGGTGCTCACCCCGCTGGCCGTCGACCCGGCGCATCCCTTCCCCTACATTTCCGGGCTCAGCCTGAACATGGCGATCGTGGTGCGCGATCCGGAAACCGGACTGGAAAGGTTCGCCCGGGTCAAGGTACCCAACAATGTGGACAGGTTTGTCCGGGTGGCGCGCGGGGTCGACGATTTCCTGCCCCTCGAGGATCTCATCGCCGCCCACCTGGTCGAGTTGTTCCCCGGCATGGACGTCTCCGAGCACCAGGTATTCCGGGTCACCCGCAATGCGGACCTCGAGGTCGAGGAGGACCGGGACGAGGATCTGCTGCAGGCCCTGGAGCGCGAACTCGCGCGGCGCCGGTTCGGCCCGCCGGTGCGGTTGGAAATCACCGACACGACCAGCGAACGGCTGTTGACCCGGCTGCTGCAAGAATTGGATGTCGACCCGGCCGACGCGGTGGAAGTGCCGGGGCTGCTGGACCTCTCGAGCCTGTGGCAGCTCTACGGTCTCGATCGGCCGGCGCTCAAGGATCCCCCGTTCGTGCCGGCCACCAACCCCGCATTCGCCGAAGGCGAAACTCCCAAGAGCGTTTTCGCCACTTTGCGCGAAACGGACGTGTTGCTGCATCACCCGTACGAGTCGTTCGCGACTACAGTCCAGCGCTTTATCGAGCAGGCCGCTGCGGATCCGCGAGTGCTGGCCATCAAGCAGACGTTGTACCGGACATCCGGCGATTCCCCGATCGTCGACGCGCTGATCCAGGCCGCCGCCGCGGGTAAGCAGGTCGTCGCCCTGGTGGAGATCAAGGCGCGATTTGACGAACAGGCCAATATTTCCTGGGCAAAGGCACTGGAACGGGCCGGGGTGCATGTGGTTTACGGACTGGTCGGGCTCAAGACCCATTGCAAGACAGCCCTGGTGATCCGCCAGGAGGGCAAGACGCTGCGCCGCTACTGCCACATCGGCACCGGGAACTACAACCCCAAGACCGCCCGTATCTACGAGGATCTCGGGTTGTTGACCGCCGACGCGGACATCGGTGCCGACCTGACCGACCTGTTCAACGTGCTGACCGGCTATTCCCGGCAGACCGAGTACCGGAACCTGCTGGTGGCACCGCATTCCATCCGCAGCGGCATCGTCGCCCGGATCGAGCGGGAGATCGAGCACCAACGTGCCGGACGCGGCGGACTGGTGCGGTTGAAGATGAACTCGATCGTCGACGAGGGTGTGATCGACGCCCTCTACCGGGCGTCACGAGCCGGCGTCACCGTCGACCTGACGGTCCGCGGGATCTGCGCGCTGCGGGCCGGTGTGCCCGGGCTGAGCGAGAACATCACCGTCCGCTCGATTGTCGGGCGCTTCCTGGAGCACTCGCGGATCTTCTACTTCCGCAACGGGCACGGCACCGCGGTGGAATCGCCTGCTGAGACCGATTTCGGCGCCGACGAGCGGACCGACCATGCCGACCCGGCGGAACTGCCGGCCGGCCAGGAGGAGTACTGGATCGGCAGCGCGGACATGATGCACCGCAACCTCGATCGGCGGGTCGAGGCCCTCGTCCAGGTCAAGGACAAGTCGGCCACCGACCGGATGGCGGCACTGTTCGACATGATCACCCGACCGGACACCCGCTGCTGGGTGCTGGGTCCGGACGGTTGGACGAAGTCGCCCGCGGACGGGCCCGGCAAGGACATCCAGGAGGAGTTGCTGCGTCGAGGCAACGCACGGGCGGAATGAGACCAGCTCCGACCGACGGGCCGGGCACCGTCATCCGCGCTGCGGGGGCCGTGCTGTGGCGTCCGTCCAGGCGGCACGGTGTGCGCGTGGCGCTGGTACACCGGCCTCGCTACGACGACTGGTCGCTGCCCAAGGGAAAGGCCGAGGTCGGCGAGGTCCCGCATGTCACCGCCGCACGCGAAGTGCAGGAGGAGACCGGGTTCAGCGCTGCCATCGGGCGGTCGCTGACGACCGTGTCGTACCGCGTGCCGACCGGGCCGAAAACGGTGCAGTACTTCGCGGCTCGGAGCATTGGGGGCGCGTTCACCGCCAACAAGGAGGTGGACCGGCTGGAGTGGCTGCCGCCGGCCAAGGCCGCGGAACGGATGACCTACGAGTTCGACAGGGCGGTGCTGGGCACCTTCGCGCTGGAACCCGCCGACCTGCCGGCCGTGGTGCTGCTGCGCCATGGCAGGGCCGGCCACCGCGAGTCCTACGACGGCGACGACGACGACACCCGCCCGCTCGACGCAAAGGGCCGCCGGCAGGCGGAGGCCCTGGTCACCGAACTCTCGGCTTTCGCGCCCAGCGCCGTGCTCAGCGCGCCGTTGGAACGGTGCCGGGCAACGGTCGCGCCGCTGGCCGGCAAGATCGGATTGCCCATCAGCACCGAGTCTTTGCTGGCTGAGGACACCTACCGGGACGACCCCGCCGGGGCACGACGGCTGCTGGTGGAACTGTCCAGCGCCGAACCGGCCGGCGCCTGCGCGGTGGTGTGCAGCCAGGGCGGCGTCATCCCGGGCGTGGTGAAATCCCTTGCCGGGCGCTCGGATCTGGCGATCGGTCAGGTCAGCACACCCAAGGCCGCCTACTGGTACCTGTGTTTCGAGGACCGCCGGCTCGTGCAGGCCGACCCGTATCCGGCGCCGGTGGTCTGATCCGGCGGTCGATCAGCGAGGCATCACATGCCGGCGGATCTCCATTCGGACCAGTTCCTGCCGAACATCGGGCGGAGAACGCCTGTGCTCGGGTAAGTCCGGCGACACCCCTGCCGGCGCCCCACGATCCAGGGCACCGGCCGGGTGTGCAGCGCGAATCCTGTGAATAGGCCGCTTACTTCGCGGCAGCCTTGGCGGTCGTCCGGCGGGTGGCCGGCGCCTTGGCCGTGGTGGCGGCCTTGGCCGTGGTCGCCCTGGTGGCCCGCGTGGTCGCTGCCTTCGCGGCTGCTGGTTTCGCGGCAGCGGCGCGGGTACGCGTGGCCGGCGCGGCCTTCGCGGCGGCGGCCCGGGTGCGCGGTGCGGTGGCAGCGGGCTTGGCCGCGGCCGTCGCGCGCGGTGCCCTTGTGGTCTTTGCGGCGGCAGCGGCCGGTGCGGTGGACTTTGCAGCGGCGGCGGCGGCGCGAGCGCTGGTCGGCTTCGCGGTCGCCTTCGGCAGTTTGACCGAACCGGAGATGACGTCCTTGAAGTACTTTCCGGGCCTGAATGCCGGCACGGTGGTCTTCTTCACCTTGACCGCTTCGCCGGTCCGCGGGTTGCGTGCGGTTCGCGCGGCCCTGGCCCGCTTTTCGAAGACACCGAAGCCCGAAATCGACACATTCCGGCCGCGTTGCACCTCGCGCTGCACCAGGTCGATGAAGCCCTCGACCGCCGTCTGGGCGGCCTTCTTGTCGCCGTCCAACCGTTCGGCGAGCTGGTTGATCAGGTCGGTCTTGTTCACGGTCCCTCCCAGGACTCTCCGGCCCAGGGCAGTGTGAGGGCCGATTAGCCGCAAACGGTAGGCGCAAATCCGGGCAAGCGCCAGCCCAACATGCCCAGGATCCTGTGTGTTCTAAGGGTTCTCACGCCTTGCACAAGCATCTCGAGGGGGGTTCCGGCGGCTCCGGCGGCAGTCCTTGGAGGAGCGTACCTTTCGTGAAAACGCTTGTCGCACAAGATGCTTCGTCGGCTAGACCGATAATGATCAGGGTCGATGCGGCTCACCCGGTGGTCGGCGCGAAGGCCGGCCGGCTGTTCTCAAATTCACTGATCTCATCGGCATGTCGCAGGGTCAGGGAAATGTCGTCCCAGCCCTCCAGCAGCCTCCAACGGGTGTACGGGTCAATGCTGAAACCGATCACCAGGGACCTCGCGGCAATGGTCTGCTGCTCCAGATCGACCGTCACGCAGGCGCCTGGTTCGTTTTCCAGCAACTTCCACAACAACTCGACATCGTCCTGGGTCACCTCCGCGGCGAGCAATCCGCCCTTGCCGGAGTTGCCGCGGAAGATATCGGCGAATCTGGACGAAATGACCACTTTGATCCCGTAATCGAGCAATGCCCAGACGGCGTGCTCCCGTGACGAACCGGTACCGAAGTCGGGGCCGGCCACCAGTACCGAGCCGGCGGTGAACGCGGGCTGGTTCAGCACGAAGTTGGGGTCCGACCGCCACGCGGCGAAAAGCCCGTCCTCGAAGCCGGTACGGGTGATCCGCTTGAGATAGACCGCCGGGATGATCTGGTCGGTGTCCACATTGCTGCGCCGCAGCGGGATCCCGACTCCGGTGTGGGTGCGAAAGGCGTCCATGGTTGTCTCCTGTCACGGGTGTGCCCGCTGGTCGAGCCGGAAAGGTCAGTCTGTTTCGAGGGCCTCGTCGGTCGGTCGGGCAGGTTGGTCGCGCCTGCTGATCGAGCCGACCGGGTGAGCCGGATCAGGTTCCCGCGGTGGCCAGCGCGCCGACCGGCTCGAGATCGGCCGGGGAGGAGAGGGTTCCGCGTACCGCGGTGGCCGCCGCGACGAGCGGCGAAACCAGGTGGGTGCGGCCGCCCTTGCCCTGCCGTCCTTCGAAGTTGCGGTTCGACGTCGAGGCGCTGCGCTCGCCGGAGCTCAACTGGTCCGGGTTCATCCCCAGGCACATCGAGCAGCCCGCACTGCGCCACTCGGCGCCCGCCTCGGTGAAAACCGTGTCCAGACCCTCGGCTTCGGCCTGCACCTTCACCCGCATGGAGCCGGGCACCACCAGCATCCGCAGGTCCGGGTCGATGTGCCGGCCGCGCAGGATCTCGGCAGCGGCCCGCAGGTCCTCGATCCGGCCGTTCGTGCAGGAGCCCAGAAAGACGGTGTCCACGCGGATGTCACGCAGCGGCGTGCCGGCCGCAAGCCCCATGTACTCCAGCGCCCGCTCGGCGGCGATCCGCTCGTTGTCATCACCGATCGCGGCCGGATCGGGAACCGACGCCGACAACGGCAGCCCCTGCCCGGGATTCGTCCCCCAGGTGACGAACGGCGTGAGTGCCGACGCGTCGATGATCACCTCGGCGTCGAAGGCGGCGTCGTCATCGGTGGCCAGGCTTGACCAGTACGCCACTGCCTCGTCCCACAGTGCGCCGGCAGGCGCGTGATCGCGGCCGGCAACGTACGCGAAGGTCGTTTCGTCCGGGGCGATCATCCCGGCCCGCGCGCCGGCTTCGATCGACATGTTGCAGATCGTCATCCGGCCTTCCATGGACAGCGCGCGAATGGCCTCGCCGCGGTATTCCAGGACATAGCCCTGGCCGCCACCCGTTCCGATCTTGGCGATGACCGCGAGAATGATGTCCTTCGCCGTCACGCCGGGGGCGAGCGCACCCTCGACGGTGATGGCCATCGTCTTGAACGGCTTGAGCGGCAACGTCTGGGTCGCCAGCACGTGCTCCACCTCGCTGGTGCCGATACCGAAGGCGAGAGCGCCGAAGGCACCGTGCGTGGAGGTGTGCGAGTCGCCGCAGACAATCGTCATTCCGGGCTGGGTCAATCCCAGCTGCGGGCCGACGACGTGCACGATTCCCTGCTCCGCATTGCCCATCGGGAACAGCCGGACACCGAATTCGGCGCAATTCGCCCGCAGGGTATCGACCTGGATACGGGAAACCGGATCGGCGATCAACAGGTCGATCCCCAGGGTGGGCACGTTGTGGTCCTCGGTGGCCAGCGTGAGACCCGGTCGTCGCACGGGCCGGCCGGCCAGCCGGAGGCCCTCGAAGGCCTGCGGGCTGGTCACCTCGTGCACCAGGTGCAGGTCGATGTACAGCAGGTCGGGCTCGCCCTCCGCCGCATGCACGACGTGCGCTGCCCACACCTTTTCGGCGAGTGTCTGCCCCATTGCCGACCTTTCCGTCCGTCCGGCCGGGTGAGTGGCCGTCAATCGTTGTGCCGCCTGCCATTCGGCCGAGGCGAGGGAAACTCGGGACGTCCTGCCGCGGCCGGAACCGCTTGTTGGACATCTCAGCATTCGGGAATCTAGTATCGCTGCATGGGACAGCATAGCGGCATCGGGGTGTTGGACAAAGCGGTCCAGGTGCTCGAGGCGACGACGGCGGCCCCATCGGGATTGGCAGATCTGTGCGCCGCCACCGGGCTGCCCCGCGCGACGGCCCACCGGCTGGCGGTCGGCCTCGAAGTGCACGGACTGCTCACCCGGGACAGCAACGGCCGCTGGTGCCCGGGGCCGTATCTCGCCGTGCTGGCCGCCGGCGCTCCCGATCCGCTGGTGACCGCCTCGGCGGACGTGTTGCCGCGCTTGCGGGATCGCACCGGCGAGAGCGTGCAGGTCTACCGCACGGACGGGCTGTCCCGGATCTGCATCGCGGTGGCCGAGCCGGTTGCCGGGTTGCGCGACACCGTTCCGCTCGGCGCCAGGCTGCCGATGAACGCGGGGTCCGGCGCAAAGGTGCTGGTGGCCTGGGCCGATCCCGCCACCCAGCGAGCGCTGCTCGTCGACGCCACGTTCACCGAGCGCATACTCGCCGAGGTCCGCCGGCGCGGCTGGGCCCAGTCGGTGGCGGAACGGGAGGCCGGGGTGGCCTCGGTCTCCGCCCCGGTGCGCGACCCGCGCGGATCGGTGATCGCCGCCGTGTCGGTTTCCGGGCCGGTGGAGCGGATCGGCCGGCGCCCAGGCGCGCGGTGGGCCGGCGACCTGATGGAGGCCGCTGACGCGCTCACAGCGCGCCTGTGACGCCCGGTGGATGGCTCGGGGCTCCCGGGGGTCGATCGGAGGCCAGGCGACCCGCATGGAGCCGCTGCGCGGGGCGCGAGGCCGGCAGGAGTAGCACCCCCAAAGCAGCAACAACCCCACCGCCAGCCGCGGTGGGGGTTGTGCGCTGTTACTGCCTGCGTAGCCCCGAAGGGATTCGAACCCTCGCTACCGCCGTGAGAGGGCGGCGTCCTAGGCCGCTAGACGACGGGGCCCTAGAAACCAAGAGGAATGACTCGCCATCAGGCGGCTCATTCCGGAACACGATGTTACACGAACGATCGGGCCCGCTACGACGCCAAGACCAAGGCCTCGACCACGCTGCCGCACGACGGTACCGACCGATTGGTCTCACCGAGGGCGATCTTTTCATCAGCGGAAATTCCGCTGGGGTACTAGGACTCGAACCTAGAATGGCTGAACCAGAATCAGCTGTGTTGCCAATTACACCATACCCCAAGGGCCTCGCCGGGGCGGGCGCCGGGGGTCGAGTCTACCTGCCCGGCGAGCGAACGCGGAAATCCATGCCGCTCCTCGTTTTCGCGGTGCGGGCCCAATGCGCGAACCGCGCCCGCGCGACCGAGCCGGCCGACCCGACCGACCCGGCCGACCCGGCCGTACCGGCCGGTTGCCGCTCAGACCGCCGAAGCGACCCGGTCGAGCGCGGCCCGTAGTCGCAGCAGGGTCGACTCACGGCCCAGCAGTTCCATCGACTCGTACAGCGGCGGGGACACCGTGCGCCCGGTGACGGCGACCCGCACCGGGGTGAACGCGGCCTTGGGCTTGAGACCGAGGTCCTCGACCAGCGCGCCCTTCAGCGCCTCGGCGACCGCCGCCGCGGTGAACGACTCCGCCGGCGGCAGCACCGCGATGGCGGCCTGCAGCACGGGCAGCGCGGCCGGCGTCAGCACCTTGTCGGCGGCCACCGGTTCGATCGCGAAGCCGTCGCCGACGAAGAGAAAGCGCAGCATCGCAGCGGCCTCGGACAGCAGCGCCGACCGTTCCTGGACCAGCGGGGCGGCCGCGGCGACCAGTTCCCGCTGCGCCGCGGACGGCTCGGCGGGCAGCACGCCGGTCATCACCAGATAGACCTGCAGCCTGGCGGCGAAATCCTCGGCGGACAGCAGCCGCAGATGAGCCCCGTTGATCGCCTCTGCCTTGCGCCGGTCGAAGCGGGCCGGATTGCCGGAGATCCGCTTGCCGTCGAATCCCGCGACGAGTTCGGCGGGCGAGAAGATGTCCCGATCGTCGCCCAGCGACCAGCCGAGCAACGCCAGGTAGTTGACCATTCCCTCGGTGATGAACCCGTCGTCTCGGTACTTGAAGAGGTTGGACTGTGGGTCGCGCTTGGACAGCTTGCGGTTCCCTTCGCCGGTGACGAACGGCAGGTGCCCGAACTCCGGGACGATCTCGGCCCTGCCGATGTCGATCAGCGCCTCGTAGAGCGCGATCTGCCGTGGCGTCGAGGGCAGCAGGTCCTCGCCGCGCAGCACGTGGGTGATCCCCATGGCCGCGTCGTCGACCGGGTTCACCAGGGTGTACAGCGGCTCACCGTTGCCACGGACGAGTACCGGGTCGGGGACGCTGCCGGCCGGGAAGGTGATCCGGCCGCGGACCAGGTCGGTGAAACCGATGTCGCGGTCGGGCATCCGCAGCCGCAGCACCGGCGCCCGCCCGGCATCGACGGCCGCCCCGACCAGCTCGGGATCCGGTGTGCGGTCGTAGTTGTCGTAGCCGAGCTTCGGATCGCGTCCTGATCGGAGGTGCCGGGCGGTGACATCGTCATTAGTCGAGTAGGACTCGTACAGGTGCCCGGCGGCCACCAGTTCGGCGGCCACCGCGCGGTAGATGTCCGCGCGCTGGCTCTGCCGGTACGGAGCATGCGGGCCGCCAACCCCCGGGCCCTCGTCCCAGTCCAGCCCGAGCCAGGTCATGGCGTCGAGCAGCGCCTCGTAGGACTCCTCGGAGTCGCGGGCGGCGTCGGTGTCCTCGATGCGGAACACGAAGGTGCCGTGATGATGCCGGGCGAACGCCCAGTTGAACAGCGCGGTCCTGGCCAGGCCGACGTGCGGCGTCCCCGTCGGGGACGGGCAGAAGCGGGCGCGGACCGGCCGGGTTGCGGGAATGTCGGTGTCTGTCATGGCCCGTCAACAGTAATGCGCGTTGTCCCGGGCCCCGGAATCAGTCGGGGAATCCGCCGGCACCGGGCGAGCGATGCTCGGGCGACTCCGCGCGACGACGGCGTCAGCGACGACGGCGTCAGCGGCGCGCGGCCACCGGGTTGGTCAGCGTGCCGATACCCTCCACCGTCACCGACACGCTCTGCCCGACCTGCATCGGGCCCACCCCCGCGGGGGTCCCGGTCAGCAGCACATCGCCGGGCAGCAGCGTCATGATGCCGGAGACGAACTCGACGATCTCGCCCACCGTGAAAACCATGTCCGAGGTCCGGCCGTCCTGCACCGTGACGCCGTCCAGCTCGGTGTGCAGCGCGAGATCCGAAGGGTCGAGCTCGGTTTCGATCCACGGCCCGAGCGGGCAGAAGGTGTCGTACCCCTTGGCCCTGGTGAACTGTACGTCGGCGCGCTGCTGGTCGCGGGCGGTGACGTCGTTGGCGACGGTGTACCCCAGGATGACCGATGCCGCGTTCTCCGCGCGGACGTCGCGGCACGGGCGGCCGATCACCACCGCGAGCTCGCCCTCGTAGTCGACGCGCTCGGAGGAGGCGGGCAGCGCGATCGCCACGTTCGGCCCGATCACCGACGTCGACGGCTTGATGAAGATCATCGGCGAGGCGGGCAGCGTGTTGCCCAGTTCGGCGGCGTGGTCGGCATAATTGCGGCCCACCGCGACGACCTTGGACGGCAGGATCGGCGCCAATAGGCGGGTGTCCGGCAGCGGCCACGACCGGCCGGTGTAGGTCGGCGTGCCGAACGGATGATCCGCGATCTCCCGGGCGATGGCCCCGGCGCCGGATTCGGAGTCACCCTCACCAGCAGTGACGGTGACGAACGCGACGCCGTCGGGATGGGCGATTCTGGCCAGCCGCATCAGGTTCGCCCCTCTGCCGATGTCCGCGCGCCGGCCGCGGGCAGCGCCGAAATCCGCCGCGGCAGGCTTGTCGCACCGTGCCCGGAATTGCCGTGCCTGGTCTCGCCGTGCAATCTCACAGGGCTCCCGCTCCGGTCAACCCTGCGTGTGCGCCAGCGGGAGCCTGCCCGATGGCGGGGTCGAGGCCGGCGCGCACCTCGGCCGAGCCCTGACCCAGCGCATAGACGAGCGCGTCAACCAGCGCCTGCCACGATGCCTCGATGACGTTGGCGTGCACGCCGACGGTGGTCCACTCCCGGCCTCCGCGCGCGGAGGAGACCAGCACCCTGGTGATGGAATCGGTACCGGCGTTGCCCGCCAGGATGCGGACCTTGTAGTCCACCAGCTCGACCTCGCGGAGCTCGGGGAACTGGCCGACGACGGCACTGCGCAACGCCGAGTCCAGCGCGTTCACCGGACCGTTCCCCTCTGCGGTGGTGATGATTCGCCGGCCGCCCACGTGCACCTTGACGGTCGCCTCTGACGTCACCGGGAAAGCTGCGTTCGGGGAGTTGGGCGTGTTCGGGGTGTTCGCGATGTTCGGCGTGTTCGCGATGTTCACAGTGTTTTCTACGATCACCCGGTACGACTCCAGCTGGAACGCCCGCGGCACCTGTACCCCGGTGGCTCCCCTGGCCAACTCGTCCCGCACCAGCAACTCGAACGAGGCGTCGGCGGCCTCGTACGACCAGCCGGCGGCCTCCCTGGACTTGACGGTGTCGACGATCCGGCCGACCGCCTCCGGGTGCTCGTCGAGTTCGATACCCAGCTCCCGGGCCTTCAGCTCGACCGAGGCCCGGCCGGCCATCTCGGTGATCAGGATGTGCATGTCGTTGCCGACCCTGCTCGGGTCGAGGTGGTTGTACAGCTCGGGGTCGACCTTGATCGCCGACGCGTGCAGGCCCGCCTTGTGCGAGAACGCCGACGATCCGACGTAGGCCTGATGGGTGTTCGGGGCGATGTTCGCCAGCTCGGACAGCGCGTGGGAGACGCGGACCATGTCCACCAGCCCGCCGTCGGGCAGCACCTGCAGACCCATCTTGGTCATCAGGTTGCCCACCACCGCGAACAGGTCGGCGTTGCCGGCCCGCTCGCCGTAGCCGTTGGCGGTGCACTGCACGTGGGTGGCGCCGGCCTGCACCGCGGCAACGGTGTTGGCCACCGCACAACTGGTGTCGTCCTGGCAATGGATGCCCAGCCGGAAGCCGGTCCGCTCGCGGACCTCGGTGACGATGCGCTCCACCCACATCGGCAGCATGCCGCCGTTGGTGTCGCACATGACGACGACGTCGGCGCCGGCCAGCACCGCGGCCTCCTGCACCCGGACGCCGTAGTCGCGGTCGAAGAGGTACCCGTCGAAGAAGTGCTCGCAGTCCAGAAACACCCGGCGACCGCTGTCCACCAGGAACCCCACGGTGTCGGACACCATGGCCAGGTTCTCCTCCTGGGTGGTGCGCAGCGCGCGTTCCACGTGCCTGACGTCGGACTTGGCCACCAGGGTGACGACCGGTGCTCCGGACTCCAGCAGCGCCTGCACCTGAGGGTCCTGCGCGGCCCGCAGGCCGGCCTTGCGGGTGGCGCCGAAAGCCACCAGCGACGCGGTCCGCAGGTTCAGCTCACCGGACCGGGCCCTGGCAAAGAACTCGGTGTCCTTGGGCATCGCGCCGGGCCAACCGCCCTCGATGAACCCGACCCCCAGGTCGTCCAGCAGAGTGGCCACCGCGATCTTGTCGGCCACCGAGTAGGTGATGCCCTCCCGCTGGGCCCCGTCCCGCAGGGTGGTGTCGAAGACATGGAACGCATCGCCCAGCGGAGAACTGCGCGGAGCCGCGGTGCCGGGCTGCGCTGCCAACGGAGCAGCTGAGATCGAAACAGGGGAAGACGAAACAGGGAACGACACAGTCGATACCGATCAACTAGAAGCGAGCGCGGCCAACCGGTCGCCGATCTGGGAGGTCTTGGCGACCGAACCGCTCTGCCGGGTCGCCAGGTCGAACGCGACCGCGGCCTCGACCCGGCGGGCGGCCTCGGGCAGGCCCAGGTGGTCGAGCAGCAGCGCCACGGACAGCACGGTCGCCGTCGGATCGGCCATCCCGGTGCCGGCGATATCCGGCGCGGAGCCGTGCACGGGTTCGAACATGCTCGGGTTGGCCCTTGACACGTCGAGATTGCCGGAGGCGGCCAGCCCGATGCCGCCGGAGACCGCAGCCGCCAGGTCGGTGAAGATGTCGCCGAAGAGATTGTCGGTGACCACGACGTCGAACCGGCTTGGGTCGGTCACCAGGTAGATCATCGCGGCGTCGACGTGCGAGTACGCGACGCTGACGTCCGGATACTCCATCGACAGCTCCTCGACGACCCGGCTCCACAGCTGCCCGGCGTGGGTGAGCACGTTGGTCTTGTGCACCAGGGTCAGGTGCTTGCGCGGGCGCCGGGCAGCGCGTTCGAAGGCGTCACGGACCACTCGCTCGACGCCGAAGTAGGTGTTGATCGACACCTCGGTGGCGATCTCGTGCACGGTGTCCTTCCGCAGCAGACCACCGTTGCCGGCGTACGGACCCTCGGTCCCCTCACGCAGCACCAGCAGGTCGATCGCCTTGTCGCCGGCCAGCGGGCCAGGCACTCCCGGGTACAACCGAGCGGGACGCAGGTTGACGGCGTGATCAAGCTCGAAGCGCAACCGGAGCAGCAGGCCGCGCTCGAGGATGCCCGAAGGGACGGTCGGGTCGCCCACCGCGCCGAGCAGGATCGCGTCATGCTCGCGAAGCTCACGCAGCACCGAGTCGGGCAGCAGCTCGCCCGTCCGGTGCCAGCGGGCGGCACCCAGGTCGTATTCGTCGATCACGACGCCCGGAACCACTCCCTGCAGGACCTTTAACCCCTCGCCCACCACCTCGGGACCGATGCCATCGCCTGGGATGACCGCGAGCTTCATGCCTGCACCTCTCTGTCCCGCTTCCGCGGGACCGGCCGATCTGGACACCTGTGTCCTGGCCGCGGCCCGTCGCGGGCCACGTTTGGCAATTCGGGCTGGTGACGGCCGTTCCGGGCGCCGCCGCCCGGATGACCGGAAGGTGTCCCTTCCGACCACCGTGGCCCGGCAAGGGTACCCGGCAACGGAGGACGAACCCGCGCCGGACACCGCGATCGTCACCGGAATGGAGTAGTGCGCGTTGGCAGGGAGCGATCGGACGGGTGACGCGCATCCCTGCAATCCGTGGCGCTTACCTGCCGGCAAGGACGGCGGACCGTCACCCGCCGGGCCGGCTCAGCTCTCCGGAATGGCCCGGATCTGGCTCGCGTCGACCGCGTCGCCGATCCGATCCAGCAGGTCCTGACCCGGTACCCCGTCGACCCTCAGCACCATGATCGCCGCCCTGCCATCCAGCTCCTGGGAGATCTGCGCCGCCTCGATGTTGACCTGCGCCTCGCCGAGCAGGGCGCCTATGGTGCCCATCACCCCGGGCCGATCCGCGTACGCGGCGACCAGCAAGTTGCCCTCGGCGCGCAGGTCGAAGTGCCGGGAGTTGATCTCGATCAACTTGGCCACCTGGTTCGCGCCGGACAGCGTGCCGGACACGATGCGCGACGCGCCGTCGGGCATCGCCGCCCGCAGCGTCACCGACGAGCGGTAGTCGCCGGTTTCCTCGGTGGCGGTGCCGGACAACGTCAGACCGTGTTCGGCGGCCAGCGCAGGCGCGTTGACGAAGGTGACGGCCTCGGTGATCACGCTGCCGAAGATCCCGCGGACCGCCGCCAGCTGCAGGATCGAGGTGTCCTGAGTTGCCAGATCACCGCGCACCTCGACGACCAGGTCGCTGGGCACGCCGCCGGCCACCGCGGTGAGGATGGTGCCCAACCGGGAGACCAGGGGAATCCACGGCCGCAACTCATCGGAGACCGGACCGGCAGCCTGCACGTTCACCGCGTCGGGAACGAAGTCGCCGCGCAGCGCGAGCTTCACCGATCGGGCCACCGCGGTGCCGGCCTTGTCCTGCGCCTCGGCGGTGGAGGCGCCCAGGTGCGGCGTCAGCACGGTGTTCGGGGCGGTGCGCAGCGGATTGTCCGGGCCGAGCGGTTCGGTGGCGTACACGTCGATCCCGGCGCCGGCGACCCGGCCCTCGGTCAGCGCGTCGGCCAGCGCCCGCTCGTCGATCAACCCGCCACGGGCCGCGTTGACGATCAGCACGCCAGGCTTCACGGTCGCGAGTTCCGCCGCCCCGATGAGGCCGAGCGTCTCGGGGTTCCGCGGCAGGTGGATGGAGATCACGTCGGAGGTGGCCAGCAGCGTCGGCAGATCCACCAGACGGACGCCGAGTGACGCGGCACGGGCCGGCTGCAGGTACGGGTCGTAGGCGATCACCGTGGTGCCGAAGGCGGCCACCCTGGCCGCGAACAGCTGCCCGATCCGGCCAAGTCCGACCACGCCGACGGTCTTGTCGGCCAGTTCCACGCCGGTGAACTTGCTCCGCTTCCACTCGCCAGCGCGCAGCGAGGCGTCCGCGGCCGGGATCTTGCGGGCGACCGCCAGCAACAGCGCCAGCGCGTGTTCGGCCGCGGTGATGATGTTCGACTGCGGCGCGTTGACCACCAGCACGCCCTTGGCGGTGGCCGCGGGCACATCGACGTTGTCCAGCCCGATGCCGGCCCGCGCCACCACCTTGAGGTTGGGCGCCGCGGCCAGCGCCTCGGCGTCCACCTGGGTCGCTGACCGGATCAGAATGGCGTCGGCCTCCTTCAGCGCGGGCAGTAACGCGCCGCGATCGGCACCGTCGACGTTGCGGATCTCGAACTCGGTCCCGAGGACATCGAGCGAGGACTGGGCGAGCTGTTCAGCAATCAGCACCACGGGCTTGGGCACAGCGGTTCATCTCCGTTGATTGAGGCGATTCGTTCGCCGGGCGGGTCGATGTCTCGGCCGGCCGCTCGAGATCCCGGCCGGGGCCGCCGGGCAGGTTGCTAGTGGCAGGCCGCGGGCGTGACGGCCGGGCCAACAATGCTAACCACGGCGGTGAACGGCTGCCGACAGTAGTCGGCCCACACTCTGCCGCGGGACGTGCGAATACCGCTTCACCTGCGGTGACCTGCACAGATATGATGATCACCACAGCGCGAGGGGCGGTCGGTTGTCAATGAGGACCAGCCCACAGCGACGACAGAACGGAAAAGGCCATGACCACTGCGTCCGGCTACCCGGGACCCAGCAACGAGCAGAATCCTTACGGATCAAGCCCCAACCCAGCGGGATCGGGCGGCCAGGGGCAAGGCTTCGGCCAATCCGGGCAGGCACCATACCCGCAGGCGCCAGGCGGCTACCCCGCGCCCGACCCGTACGGGCAGTACGGGCAGAGCGGCGGCCAGTACCCGCCCGCGGGCCAGTACCCGCCCGCCGGGAACTACCCACCCGCCGGGCAGTACCCCACCAGCGGCTACGGAGCGCAAACCCNTTACCCCGCAACGCCCTACGGGTCGGCGGCGGCACCCAGGCCGGGCCTGGTGACGGGCGCCGCGGTGCTCGCCTTCATCGTGGGTGGCCTTGCCATTCTTGGCGGCCTGCTCACCCTGTTCGCCGGCAGCGTCATCGGCAGCGCGGTGGGCTCCCTCGGTGGGCTGCTGATCGTCATCTCGATCCTCATCCTGGCGGTCGGGGGCCTCTACATCTGGGCCGGGGTCCAGGCGCTCAACGGAAAGAATGCCAAGATCCTGACGATCGTCGCCGGGGTCGCGGTGGTGCTGCAGGTGATCAGCATGATCAGCGACTTCAGCGGCACATCGCTCGTCGGGCTGGCGATCTCGATCGCCATCATCGTGCTGCTGCTGCAGCAGCCCAGCAAGGACTGGTTCCGCTCGAAGGGCGCGCCGACCTTCTGAACCTCGGCTCGTCGGCCCGACCGCCCCGACGTCACCCACGATGCTCTTGCTGTGGGAGCGACTCCCGTCCCGCAGCAAGAGCATCGCGCGGGTGTGCACAGCATCATGGGGAGCCGGCGGCCCGTCAGCGCTGGGCCCGGGGAGCCGGCGGCCCGTCAGCCGCGGGCCGCGGTGCCCTCGTAGTCGTCGGCCACTGCCACCCAGCTCATCAGCGGTCGCAGCTTCCGCCCTGTCTCCTCGATCGGGTGCTGCTCCTGCTCGGCCCGGAACTTCTTGAACTCCGGGGCACCGGCGTCCTGGTCGGCGATGAAGCGGGCCGCGAAGGTGCCGTCCTTGATGTCGGCCAGCACGCCCTGCATGTTCTCCGCGACGTGGTCGTCGATCACCCGCGGACCCGACACGTAGTCGCCGTACTCGGCCGTGTCCGACACCGACCAGCGCTGCTTGGCAATGCCGCCCTCGTACATGAGGTCGACGATCAGCTTCAGCTCGTGCAGGCACTCGAAGTAGGCGATCTCCGGCTGATAGCCGGCGTTGACCAGGGTCTCGAAGCCCAGCTGCACCAGCCGCGACACGCCGCCGCACAGCACGGCCTGCTCACCGAACAGGTCGGTCTCGGTCTCCTCGGGGAACGTCGTCTTGATGACCCCGGCCCGGGTGCCACCGATCGCTCGGGCGTAGGACAGCGCGAGCGACTGCGCACCGCCGGTGGCGTCCTGCTCCACCGCGATCAGGCAGGGCACCCCCTTGCCGTCGACGAATTCCCGCCGCACCAGGTGCCCGGGGCCCTTCGGCGCGATCATGATCACGTCGACGTCCCCCGGCGGCTTGATGTAGCCGAACCGGATGTTGAAGCCGTGCCCGAAGGCCAGCGCCTTGCCCGCGGTCAGGTGCGGTTCGATCGATTCCGCGTACACGTGCCGCTGCACATGGTCCGGGGCCAGGATCATGATGACATCTGATTCAGCAGCTGCCTCGGCGACCGAAACCACGCGCAGACCCTGGTCGGTGGCCTTGCCGCGCGACTTGGATCCTTCGGGCAGCCCGACCCGGACGTCGACGCCCGAGTCGCGCAGGCTGAGCGAATGCGCGTGGCCCTGCGAGCCGTACCCGATGACGGCGACCTTGCGCCCCTGGATGATCGACAGATCGGCGTCGTCGTCGTAGAAGATCTCCGCGGCCATGAACTCCTGCTTTCTCGATGGTGTCCTGCGGCCGGCCACCGACCTCAGGTGGGCCGGACGGTCGTTGTCCGGCGGGTGGTTCTCTGTCGATCGGGTCGATCTGGGTGGTTCTGCGGATTGTTGGGGGGATTGTTGGGGGCTGTGAGCTTGTCGAGCCGGCTCTCCAGTCTGCCCCCGCTGGGCGACTAGTCTGCCCTGCTCGCCGACGAGGTGATGGACCGCGGTCCGCGACCGAGCGCGACCATGCCGGACTGGACCATCTCACGCACCCCGAACGGCTCGAGCATCTTCGTCAACGCCTCGAGCTTGTCACTGGTGCCGGTCGCCTCGACGGTCACCGAATCCGGCGCCACGTCGATGATGTGCGCCCGGAACATTTCCACGATCGAGACGATCTGCGGTCGGGCCGTCGAATCGGAGCGCAACTTGATCAGCAGCAGTTCGCGTTGCACGGCGGCGGTCGGCGCCAGCTCGACGATCTTGAGCACGTTGATCAGCTTGTTGAGCTGCTTGGTGACCTGTTCCAGGGGCAGCCCCTCGACCGCGACCACGATCGTCATCCGCGACACGTCGGGGTTCTCGGTCGGGCCGACCGCCAGCGAGTGGATGTTGAATCCGCGGCGGGAGAACAGCGACGACACCCGGGCCAGCACACCGGGTTTGTTCTCGACGAGGACCGACAGCGTGTGGCGCGTCACTGCGACTTCACTCCTTGAACTTCTGTCCGTACTGCTGCCAGGTGGTGCCGATGAGTGGTGCTGCCGGCGGTGATGCGGGTCCTGGGGAACCACGCACCGGCCCGAGTAGCCGTGGGCGCCCGAGACGGCTCCGATCAGTGGCGAGAAATCCTCGTCACCGACCGGTTTCGCGCGGTCGGCCGGGCTATTCGTCGAAAAGCGGACGGATGTCGCGGGCCGCCATGATCTGGTCGTTACCGGTGCCCGCGGCGACCATCGGCCAGACCTGGGCGTCCTTGCCGACCACGAAATCGACGACGACGGGCCGGTCGTTGACCGCCATGGCCGCTTCGATCGTGCGGTCGACCTCTTCCTTGGACTCGCACCGCAGGCCCAGGCAGCCGTAGGCCTCGGCGAGCAGCTTGAAGTCGGGGATGTGGTGCTTGTGTGTGCCGAGGTCGGTCTGCGAATAGCGCTCGCCGTAGAACAGGCTCTGCCACTGCCGGACCATGCCCAGGTTGCCGTTGTTGATGATCGCGACCTTGATCGGGATGTTCTCGATCGCGCAGGTGGCCAGTTCCTGGTTGGTCATCTGGAAGCAGCCGTCACCATCGATCGCCCACACGACCGCATCCGGGCAGCCCATCTTGGCGCCCATCGCGGCCGGCACCGCGTACCCCATCGTGCCAAGACCGCCTGAGTTGAGCCAGGTTCCTGGCTTCTCGTAGGAGATGAACTGCGCCGCCCACATCTGGTGCTGGCCGACGCCCGCGGCGTAGATCGCGTCAGGTCCGGCGATCTTGCCGAGGCGCTCGATGACGTACTGGGGGGACAGCGATCCGTCGGCCGGCCAGTCGTAGCCGAGCGGGAACGTCTCCCGCAGGTCGTCGAGCTCGGCCCACCATGCGGTGAGGTCGGCGACCACGCCGGCCGCCTGCTCCAGCCCGACAGCCGTGATCAGCTCGGTGATCACCTCTTGCGCATCACCGACGATCGGCACGTCAGCCACCCGGTTCTTGCCGATCTCGGCCGGATCGATGTCGGCGTGGATCACCGTCGCGCCAGGTGCGAAGGTAGAGAGCTGGCCGGTGACCCGGTCGTCGAATCGGGCACCCAGCGCGACGATGACGTCGGCGCGCTGCATGGCCCCCACCGCCGCCACGGTGCCGTGCATCCCCGGCATCCCCAGGTGCTGGATGTGCGAATCGGGGAAGGCGCCGCGGGCCATGAGCGTGGTGACGACCGGGATCCCGGTCAACTCGGCCAGTTGCCGAAGGGCGTCGGTCGCCCGCGCCTTCAACACCCCGCCGCCCACATAGAGCACCGGGCGACGCGCCGAGGCGATCAGCTTGGCGGCCGCGGTGATCTGCCCCGAGTGCGGCCGCATGGTCGGCCGGTATCCGGGGAGATGGAGGTCCTGCGGCCAGACGAAGGTGGTCTCCGACTGCAGAACGTCCTTCGGAATGTCCACCAGCACCGGGCCGGGTCGGCCCGTGGATGCCAGGTGGAACGCGGCCGCGATCGTTTGTGGGATCTCGGCCGGGTCCGTGACGAGGAAATTGTGTTTCGTGATCGGCATGGTGATGCCACAGATGTCGGCCTCCTGGAAGCCGTCCGTGCCGATCATCGGCCGGCCGACCTGGCCGGTGATCGCGACGAGGGGCACCGAATCCATGTGCGCGTCCGCGATCGGGGTGACCAGGTTGGTGGCGCCCGGCCCCGAGGTGGCCATGCAGACGCCGACCTTTCCGGACGCCTGCGCGTAACCGGTGGCCGCGTGCCCGGCGCCCTGTTCGTGACGGACCAGCACGTGCCGGACCCGGGTGGAATCCAGTAGCGGGTCGTACACCGGGAGCACCGCTCCGCCGGGGATGCCGAACACGATCTCGGCGCCGGCCTCTTCCAGGGACCGCACCACCGACGCTGCGCCGGTCACCTTCTCGACGATGCGCGGCGCTGTCGGCACAGCTGGTGGCGTGGGCACCGGCGTTCCGGCGGCCGCCGGTGGCGTGTGCGGGGATGGTGTCGTATGCGGGACCACTGCTGGTCGGCCTTCGGCGATGCGGCTCTGCGTCATCGTGACCTTCTTCTCGGGGCTGCTCTGCGGTGCTGCTCGGGGGGTGCTGCTCTGCGGTGCTGCTCGGGGGTGTTGCTGGGCGCTCGTACTGGTCGTTCTGTCCGTACTGTGCGGGTCTGCGGCTCCCGCCGCCGTCATCCAGACAACAAAAAACCCCTCGTCACCGGGGGTGACCAAGGGGTTGCGCGTCTTCGCCGGTCGGCGACGACGCGCTAGATGATTACGAGGAGCGAAGACACTCCCGCAGGGTAGGACGAGCCAGCCACCACTGTCAAACAGTCGAGAACCCGATCTCAGTATGTAGGAACGTTTCCCGTGGCCTGGGCCGGTCCGCCGGGGTGTCACCATGGAGCGATGTCTCGTTCGAACCGTGCCGTGTTCCGGATGCCGGCCGCGTCCGCGGCAATCCCGCTGGTAGCGGTCCTGTGCGTGACCCCGCTGGCCACGGTCGGCGAGGGCTGGTGGGCGCTGTATGCGATCCCGGTGATCGCCGCCGCTTACATCGTGGTGACCCGAACCACAGCTGATACGGCGCAGCTGACAGCCCACTCGCTGCTCGGCGCGAAGCGGATGGCCTGGTCGGACATGGACGGTCTGGAGTTGCGCGACGCCCGCTGGACCGTCGCCGTGGGTAAGGACGGGCGCCGGCTTCCGCTGCCGATGGTCCGCCCTCGCGATCTTCCCCGGCTGGCGGCGGCGGCCGGCGGGAGCCTGAACCTGGATCCCCAGGCATCCGGCGACGAGGATGCCGACTTCGCTGATGGTGCCGCTGGCAGTCACGCTGATAGTGCCGATGACCGCGCCGATGACAGTGCGGATGACAGTGCGGATGACCGTGCGGATGACCGTGCGGATGACCGTGCGGATGACCGTGCGGATGACCGTGCGGATGACCGTGCGGATGACCG
>JGI20200J14955_1000020_pt1 | contig 30290 bp, 31 predicted proteins | sample NGESurshal092012_FD_14955 | JGI IMG/M metagenome (IMG submission 14955) | reverse complement strand
CGGATGGACCGCGACGCCGTCGGGCCGCAGCACCACGCTGCCGGCCGGACCGGCGCCCAGCGCACGGGCCGTCATCCGGTCGACGCGGCGCACGGTGACCGGAGCGGTCACGCCCGCCGGCTCCGTCGTCGCGGCGACCGCCGCTTCGGGATTCCCGGTGATGACGGTCAGGCCGGTGGTGAGCAGGTCGAGGGTCGAGCGACGGCCGCCATCGGGGTGCCGGCCATCAGACGGGAGCCACAGGTGCTGCAGTCGCGGCCCGAGGTCGACGTGCACCTCGTCGATGACCGAACGGCGACTGCCGGTCGGGTCGAGCGACCTGCTCAGGTTGTGCTCGGCGACCGGTCGGCGCTCGGCCTCGTAACTGTCCAGCAGTGATTCGTCGGCCCAACCCCGCATCACCCAGGCGAGTTTCCAGCCCAGGTCGAACCCGTCCGGCCGTGTTGAGACCGGTTCCGCCGCGGGGAGTCACCCGATGGGCGGCGTCACCGAGCAGGAAGGCGCGCCCCTCCCGGTAGCGGTCGGCGATGCCACCCACGAAGGAAAACGCCCCGACCCGCCCGAGACGAACATCAAGCAGCGGATCGCCGGCCGAGACCCGCACCAGCTCAACGAGTCTGGCCGGAGAATAGTCGGCCAGCCGTTCCCGGTTCGGGTCCCAGCCGAAGCTGTACACCCAGCGATCGGGGTGCCCGGCGGGTAGGAACGTCCCAGCGGCCACCCCGTCCACGACGTAGATGCCGTAGCGGTGATCTCCGACCAGGTCCCAGAGCGGGCCGTGCAGCACCACGCTCAGCGCCTCGTAGTGACTTCCGCTGGTGGGCATGGGGATGCCCAGCAGGGTGCGGACGTTGCTGTGTGCGCCATCCGCGCCGAGCACGAACGCGGCCCGTTCGGCGTCGACCGTGCCGGATTCCTGATCCCGCAGCACGGCCCGGTATCCCGTGCCGTCCCGTCCGATGTCCTCGAGCTGCACCCCCAGACGCACCTGTGCCGCCGGAAGCCTGCGCAGGTGATCGAGCAGCACACCTTCGAGATGGTCCTGCGGAACGTTTGCCGGCCGGCAGGGGCTGATCAATGCGCTCTGCTGGACGGTCGGGTACCCGACCTCGATCCGGGCCCCTTTCCCGGCCGCGCGCAGCGTGGGGCTGAGCGACATCAGCCATTCGACGTCGTGGCCGCCGTCCTGGATCCGTTTCTCCAGTCCCCAGCTCCGGAGCAGTTCCATGGTGTGCAGGCTGAGCACCGTCGCCCGGGGCAGCGCCGACGGTGTCCGTCGGCGGTCGACGAGAAGGCATCGGACCCCCATCCGCGCGAGGGTGATCGCCGCGACCAGACCGGCGGGCCCGCCGCCGACCACGATGACCCGTCCTCGACTGTGGCCATTTTGATCGAACATCATGTAGTTCAAAATACAGACTGTTCGTTGAAAGACAACACGTCGGATGAAAGTTAGACTGCCCGGGTGACGCCACCACCATCTCCGCCTGTGACGCGCAAGTACCAGAAACGGCTGCGCGCCGAGAACGCCGAGCAGACCCGCCAGCGGATCCTGGACGCGGTCGCGACGCGGCTGCGCACCGCGCCCACCGAGCCCGTCAGCCTCGACGATGTCGCCCGCTTGGCCCGGGTCGCCCGCTCCACCATCTATGCGGTGTTCGGCTCGCGGGCGGGCCTGTTCGACGCCTTCGTCGACGATCTTTGGGCGCGGACGGGTTTGCCGTCGCTCACCGAAGCCGTGGCGAATCCGGACGCTCGTGGGCACCTCCGCGCGGGCATATCCGCGGCCAGCAGGATGTACGCCGCCGACCGCGACATCTACCGGGTGCTGTACTCGATGGCTCAGCTCGATCCCGCCTCGGTCGGCGGCGCCGTGCAGAAGATGGAGGCCGAGCGCGCGGGTGGGATGGCCCACGTCGCCGGCCGGCTCGCGGAGGATGGCGCGCTGCGCCAGGGCATGACCGTCGCCAGGGCCACCGACGTGCTGTGGATGCTGTGCAGCTTCGACGCTTTCGATCAGCTCTACACCGGTCGCCGGCTGGACATCGAGGAGACCGTGCAGATCCTGGTCGCCACCGCCCAGAGCGCGGTCTGCACGTGATCGAGGCGCCCCGCCGGCGCGTCCGCGGCGCCGTTCACGGCTCGCTGCGGATGATCGGGCCGCTACAGCCGGCCAGATCATCCGCGGTGCGTCCGCTACCAGCCGACTGGGGAATCACCACTGCCGCAGTGCGGTGACCGGGATCCCGGGCAGCGCCGACCTGCCGCCAAGGTCGGTCAGTTCCACCGCCACGGCCACCCCGGCGATGTGAGCACCCGCGCGCTGCAGCAGCCGGCAGGCCGCCGCGGCGGTGCCGCCGGTGGCCAACACGTCGTCGATCACCAGCACCCGGGACCCGCTGGGTACATCGTCGGGATGCAGTTCCAGCCGGGCGGTTCCGTATTCCAGCGCGTAATCCTCACCGAGCACGGCACCGGGCAGCTTGCCGGGCTTGCGGATGGCGAGCACGCCGATCTCCGCAATCATCGCGGCGGCGGCGCCGAGCAGAAATCCCCGGGATTCCAGACCGGCGATCAGGGTGGCGTCGGGCGCGGCGGCGGCCAGTGCCCGAGCCACGTCGCGCAGCGCGCCGGCATCGGCCAGCACGGGGGTCAGGTCGCGGAACAGCACACCGGGCTGCGGGAAGTCCTGCTGCACCCGGACCAGTCGGTCCAGTGAGCCCCCGGCGGCGTCGAGAAGTGCCGTCGGGGACGAAACCGACGGGATCAGGCGGGATGAATCGCCCGTCGGCCCAGCCTGTGTCATCCGATCCCCGTCATACGGTCAGGCGGCTGCTAGCGACCGCGTTTGCCGGTCGGCCGGCCCTTGCCACCGCTCGACCCGCCGCTCGACCCGCCGCGCGGGCGCACAGGTTTCGCGCCGGGTTTGGGCGCGGCACCAGGGGTCAGCGTAGAGGTGGCCAGCGGTTGAACAGGTGCCGAGGGAGTCGCGGTGACCACCCCGCTGGACGCAGCCGGCGACGAGGCCGCCCCGCCGGCCCGCCCGGCGCGCTGCTTCTTGCTGGGCGGTGACACGCCGGGCACCCGGCCGATCGGGTCGCCGTCGGCATCCACCACGAGACCCTCGGCCTTCCGCTTGGCCAGCACCCGCGCGGTGTGCGCCTTGATCAGCGGGTCCCGCAGCTTCAGGTCGACGGCGACCGGGACGGCCAGGAAGACCGACGAATAGGCACCGATCAACATGCCGATCAACATGACCAGGGACAGGTCCTTCAGCGTGCCCGAGCCCAGGATCACCACGCCGGCGACCAGCAGTCCCGCCACCGGGAGCAGCGCGATCAGCGAGGTGTTGATCGACCGCATCAGCGTCTGGTTGATCGCGAGGTTCGCGGCCTCCGGGTAGGTCCGGCGGGTCAGCGACGTCAGGCCCTTGGTGTTCTCCTGGACCTTGTCATAAACGACAACGGTGTCGTACAGGGAGAAACCGAGAATGGTCAGCAGTCCGATGACGGTCGCCGGGGTCACCTCGAAGCCGGAGAGGGAATAGACCCCTGCGGTGACGATGAGGTCATGGACGACGGAGAGGACGGCGCCGAAGGCGACCCGCTTCTCGTACCGGATCCACAGGAAGATGGCGACCGCGATGAGGAAGACGATCACCGCGATCAGCGCTCGCTGGGAGATCTCCGAGCCCCAGGTCTCCGACACGGCCGAATTCGACACACCGCCGGCCGGTGCATAGGCGGTATTGATCGCACCCTTGGCGGACACCACCTGCTCGACCGACAGGGTCGCGGAGCTGACCTGGATCTGGTTGCCGACGGTCTGCACCGAGTCCGGCTCGATCCCGGTGGCAGACGTCACCACCTGGGCGACCTCGGTGGTGGAGATGCTCTGGCCCGGGTTGGGCTGGAATAGCAGGGTGGTGCCGCCCGCGAAGTCGATGCCGAACTGGAAGCCCCGGAACAGGATCAACAGCAGTGAGGCCACAACCAGCGACGTGGAGACGATGTAGTAGGTCTTGCGGTGACCGAGGATGTTGAAGGCCCCGGTGCCCGTGGTCAGCTTGCTGATGAAACCGGCGTCGCGGCCGTACAGCTTGTCGGGCGACGGCTTGTGCACCGCCAGCGGGCTGGGGTCGTCGTGGCGCGTGCTGTCGATCCCGGCGCTGCCCTTGGCACCGCTCTGGTCGTCGGTCATACCGACACCTCCTTGGCGCCGAGCCTGGCATTGGCCGCCCGTTGAGCCGCCCCCGCCTTGGCGACCTTGCCCAGCCCCGACCAGCGAGGCGATGCGAACAGCGGCGAGCCGGCCGCGAGATGCACGAGCGGGTGCGTCACCAGGAAGACGACCACCAGGTCGAGCACGGTGGAAAGGCCCAGGGTGAAGGCAAAGCCCTTCACCTCACCGACCGCCAGGATGTACAGGATGGCGGCCGACAGGAAGGACACGGCGTCCGCCGACAGGATGGTGCGCTTGGCCCGCTGCCAACCTCGCGGTACCGCGGACCGGAAGGTCCGGCCCTCCCGGACCTCGTCCTTTATTCGTTCGAAATAGATGACGAACGAGTCGGCGGTGATGCCGATGGCGACGATCAGACCGGCAACGCCGGCCATGTCGACGCTGTACCCGACCCATCTACCCAGCAGCACCAGGATGGCGTAGATCAGCCCGAAGGACAGCACCAGCGACAGGATGGTGATCACGCCGAGCAGCCGGTAGTAGATCAGGCAGTAGATGATCACCAGCAGCAGCCCGATGCCGCCGGCGATCAGTCCGGCCGTCAGGTATTCCAGGCCGAGCTGGGCGCTGACACTGACCGACTCGGCGGCCTCGAACGCCAGCGGCAACGACCCGAACTTCAGCGAGTTGGCCAGCGCCGCGGCGGAGGCCTGGGTGAAGGAGCCGGAAATCTCGGTGGTCGTGGTGGTGATCGGTCCGGAGATGCGCGGGGCCGAGATGACCTGCCCGTCCAGGGTCATCGCAGTCAGCGTGCCGGTGTGCGACGCGGTGTAGCTCGCCCACGTCGAATAACCGTCGGACTTGAAGGACAGGTTGACCACCCAGCCGGCACCCTGCTGACTCTGTCCGGAACTCGCGGTGCTGATCTGCGTGCCGGCGATGAGGGTCGGCCCGAGCAGGTAGATCGCGTCGCCGGTGTCACTGCAGGCGATCAACGGCTTGCTGGGGTCGTCCAGCCCCCGGTAGGGCTCCAGGTTTGCGCAGCTCAGCGTCGGCAGGGCGGTGGTGGCCGCGGTCTCCCACGTCGTCCACGCCGTCTGGTCGGTGCCGGCCGGCTGGGTCGGGTTTGCCGGGTCGCTGCCGGCGGGCCAGGCGGGCGCGGCGGCGCTCGTCCCAGATGCAGGGGTGCCGGTGGTTGCGGTCGCGACGGTGTCGGTGGTGCCGGTTGCCTGGACGCTTGTGGCGGCCGTGTCGACGGCCGGCGTACTGGCGGCAGCGGTGTCCGTCGCAGGTTCGGTGGCGGCGGTGGTGCCGGTATCCGGGGCCAGCGCCGCGTTCGGCGCGCGCAGACCCGCCGGCGAGGTGGGGGACTCGGTGCCCGGAGCTGCCGTCTCTCCCGCCGTGGCCGTGTCGCCGATCGCCGGCGCTGTAGTCGGCCCCGGGGTTTGCTCCGTGTTCGCTGTAGCTGTCGCGGTATCCCCGATCGCCGGGACGGTGGAGGCCGCGGTGTCGCCGCTGGGCGCTGTGGTCTCGCCCGAGGCCGGTGTGGTGGCTGCCGCACTGGTGGCCGGGGGCGTGTACCCGGCGGGGTAGCTGATCACCGGCGTGCCCTGCCCCGACGCGGCGTCCAGTGGGCTGGTCAGCACGGGCCGGATGTTCAGCTGGGCGCTGCGGGTCAGACCGGACAGGTCCTCGTTGCCGGGGACGGTGATCACCAGTTGCCGGGCGCCATCGATCTGCACCTCGGCGCCGGCAACACCGGAGCCATTGACCCGGGTCTCCATGATGGTGCGGGCCTGCTGCATCTGGGCCCGGTCGGGATCGCCGCCATCCTGCGTCTTGGCGGTCAGGGTGATTCTGGTGCCACCCTGCAGGTCGATGCCGAGCTTGGGCGTGTTCGACCCCGGAGTGAAAAACACCAGCCCGTACAACACCGCAGTGATGCCGAGGAACGTCCAGATCAATCGCCAGGGCCGGAACTGCCCAGCTGGTGTCGCCACGTCGCGCCAATCCCCTCGAAACACTCACCGGTGGTGAACCGACGTCCACTCGGGCCGGGCGTGTTGATCAGGCGGGCGGTCGTCACGCCCACATGATGATGCCCCGGCCCATGGCGGGCCGGGGCAACAACACAGCTTAGTTCAAGTCGTTCGACTTGCGATCCTTGCTGAAATCTATCCGTCCGGTGCTGTCGTCCAGCTGCCCCCCGACACCGTCGATGATGTCCGAATCGTCGAACTCGGTCGGCACCGGCACCACGACCTCGCGGACCGCTGCGCGGATCCAGGTGGTGCGCACGCCGGGGGCGATCTCCAGCTCGATGGTGTCGTCGGCGATCGCGGTGATGGTCGCGTGCAGGCCCGAGGTCGTCATCACCCTGGCGCCGGGCACCAGCGAATCCTGCATCTCCCGGGTCGCGGCGGCGACGCGCTTCTGCTTGCGCATGCCGTAGAACATCATGGCGCCGAGCGCGGCGAACATCAGGATCGGCAGCAGCATCTGTTGCATGGTTCTCCTTGGTGTGACGGCTTGCGGCGCCCACTCATCGTGTCCTCGCGTCCGCGTGGACGGGAGCGGGCGCGTCATCGTTGTCCGCGCACCTAACGAGGCACGGGCACCGTAGGTTCCCGCCCAGCCACTCTGCGGGTCCTCGGTACGGGCCAGGCTACCGGAATCGGGCCTGATCGTCGGCTCCCCCGACCAGGAACACGGCCCGGACTCTGACAGCGACTCTGACAGCGACTCTGACAGCGACTCTGACAACAGAGTCGGACGGCAGTCGGGTCAGCCGCCCGGTGGAAGCCCGTCGAACAGCGTGGCCTCCCTTATCGAAGCAGCCGGAGCGGCGCCAGTGTTGCCCCCGCCCGTGACCAGGCCGAGGTGTGCCCACGCCGCGGGCGTGGCGATCCGGCCCTGCCGGGTGCGGGCGAGCATGCCCACCCGCACCAGGAACGGTTCGCAGACCTCCTCGACCGTGGTCGGTTCCTCGCCCACCGCCACCGCCAGCGTGGTCAGCCCGACCGGGCCGCCGCCGAACGAGCGGCACAGTGCGCCGAGAACCGAGCGGTCCAGCCGGTCAAGGCCCAACTCGTCGACGTCGTAGACGGCCAGTGCCGCGTGGGCGATGTCCACGGTGATCGCCCCGTCAGCGCGCACCTGCGCGTAGTCGCGCACGCGCCGCAGCAGCCGGTTGGCGATCCGCGGGGTGCCGCGGGCCCGGCGGGCGATCTCGGTCGCGCCGTCCGGGCGGAGATCGATGCCGAGGATCGAGGCGCTGCGGGTGATCACCCTGGTCAGCTCGCCCGGTGAGTAGAACTCCATATGGGCGGTGAACCCGAACCTGTCCCGGAGCGGGCTGGTCAGCTGGCCGGACCTGGTCGTCGCGCCGACCAGGGTGAACGGAGCGACCTCCAGCGGGATCGAGGTCGCGCCGGGACCCTTGCCCACCATCACGTCGACCCGGAAGTCCTCCATCGCCAGGTACAGCATCTCCTCGGCCGGTCGGGCGATCCGGTGAATCTCGTCGATGAACAGCACGTCACCCTCGACCAGATTGGACAGGATCGCGGCCAGGTCGCCGGCCCGTTCCAGGGCCGGCCCCGAGGTCAGCCGGATGGCCGCGCCCAGCTCGGCGGCGATGATCATCGCGAGCGAGGTCTTGCCGAGCCCGGGCGGCCCGGCCAGCAGGACGTGATCCGGCGGGGTGCCGCGCAGCTTGGCGCCGGAGAGCACCAGTTCGAGTTGCTCGCGTACCCGAACCTGACCGACGAACTCGTCCAGCGACCTGGGCCGGATCGACGCCTCGACGTCGGCGTCGCCGGGCATCAACGCCGGGCTGGTGGTGTCCTCCTTCTCCTCCCCGGCCACCTCCGCAGGGTCGACCGGGTGCGTCTGGAACTCGCCGGAATCGGGGCCCGACGCCGCCGCGGTCATCGGTTGCGTCCCAGCAGGCCGAGCGCCCGGCGCAGCAACACCCCGACATCACCGTCGGCGACCGCCGGATCGTCGGCATCCGCGGCCACCGCGGCGGTGGCGTCGTCGGCCTGCTTCGCGGTGAAGCCAAGGCCGACCAGCGCCTCGGAGATCTGCGGCCGCCAGGCCAACCCCGCCGGGCCGCCCACGGCGGTGCCGGGTGCTGCTGCCGACCCACCTACGGCTACGCCCGCGCCGACTCTGTCGCGCAACTCCAGCACCAGACGCTCGGCGCCCTTCTTCCCGATGCCGGGCGCTCGGGTCAATGTCATGGTGTCCCCCGACGACAGCGCGCGCCGCAACTGTTCGGGATCGAGCACCGCCAGCAGCGCCAGGGCTATCTTCGGCCCGACCCCGGACACCGACTGCACCAGTTCGAACAGCTCCTTCGCCTCGTCGGAGGCGAACCCGAACAGGGTCAGCGAGTCCTCGCGGACGACCAGGGTGGTCGCCAGCCTGGCCTGCTCGCCGCGGCGCAGCCCGGCCAGCGTGGCGGGCGTCGTCCGGACCGCCAGACCAACACCGCCGACCTCGATGACGGCGTGGTCCAGGCTGACGGACAGCACCTGGCCGCGGACGGAGCTGATCATGGCCGGGCCACCGCCCGCTCCGTCTGCACCGCCGTCGCCGCCTGCGCCGCCTGCGCCGACCTCGCGGCGACGGCGAGGCGGTGCTGCAGGGGCGAGCGCCACAGGTGGCACAGGGCCAGCGCAAGGGCATCGGCCGCGTCGGCCGGCCGCGGTTTCTCCGGAAGCCGGAGCAGCCGGGTGATCATGGCCGTGACCTGGGCCTTGTCGGCATTGCCGTTGCCGGAGACCGCCGCCTTGACCTCGCTGGGGGTGTGCCAGGCCACCGGGATGCCACGGCGCGCCGCGGCCAGCGCGACCACTCCGGCGGCCTGCGCGGTGCCCATCACGGTGCGGACATTGAGCTGACTGAACACCCGCTCGATCGCGACCGTGTCGGGGCGGTGCCGGTCCATCAGCTCCTCGACCCGGATGGCGACCTCGAGCAGGCGAAGCGAGACGTCGGAGTTCGGCGGGGTCCGCACCACCACGACCTCGACCATCGTCGGCGGGATCCCTGGACCGCCGTCGAGGACGCCGATGCCGCACCTGGTCAACCCGGGATCGACGCCCAGCACGCGCACGAGCCCTCCTCCGCCAGCGCCCACGATTGGTCGGCGCGATCGCCACTGTCGGGGCGGGACCATCCCCACGCACCAGCAGGTAGCCGAACACCTGTACGCGAACTGACGCTACCGGGCGGGTCCGACAGGACCGGCGGTGCCACGCCGGGCGACGGTGGCCTCCCCCCGGTCCGCACAGTGCGCCGCCTGCTAGTCGTTCTCGAGTTGCTCGGCGATCTCGTCAGCGATGTCGGCGTTGGTGTACACGTTCTGCACGTCGTCCAGGTCCTCGATCGCGTCGATCAGCTTGATCACCTTGCGCGCGCCGTCGACGTCCAGCGGCACGTTCACCGAGGCGATGAAGGTGGGATCGGCGGAGTCGTACTCGATCCCGGCGTCGGTCACGGCGGTCCGCACCGCAACCAGGTCGGACGCCTCCGAGACCACCTCGAATGCGTCACCGAGGTCGTTGACCTCCTCGGCACCTGCGTCCAGCACGGCCAGCATCAGGTCGTCCTCGCTGACCGACGAGCCACCCGACTCCCGGGGAACCAGCACGACCCCCTTGCGGCTGAACAGGTACGCCACGCTGCCCGGGTCGGCCATCGACCCCCCGTTGCGGGTGACGGCCACCCGCACGTCGGACGCCGCCCGGTTCCGGTTGTCCGTCAGGCACTCGATCATCACCGCGACACCGTTCGGCCCGTATCCCTCATAGGTGATGGACTGGTAGTCCACCCCGCCGGCCTCGGCTCCCGACCCGCGCTTGACCGCACGGTCGATGTTCTCGTTCGGGACCGACGACTTCTTGGCCTTCTGGATGGCGTCGAACAGCGTCGGGTTGCCGTCGGGATCGCCGCCGCCGGTGCGCGCGGCCACCTCGATGTTCTTGATCAACTTCGCGAAGAGCTTGCCCCGCTTGGCGTCCTTGGCCGCTTTCTGGTGCTTCGTCGTCGCCCATTTGGAGTGGCCGCTCATGTCTCGCCGAACCCCTCTACGTCGGTGGTGGTGGTGCGTGATGCTTGCGTGATGCCTGGTTGGTCCGTGCCCGGTCGGCCACGTGCTGCCCACGGTGGCTGAACGAAACCGGGCGGCTCGACAGGCGATCCTACGTCCCGACCGACCCCGCCGGACGTCGTTGCGACCTCGGGCGGACAACTGCCGGACCAGAGTGCGGGGCTCAGCCCGATGCGATGACGGTCAGGAACAAGGCGTGCAGCCGGTCATCGCCGGCCACCTCGGGATGGAAGGACGTGGCCAGCACCGGACCCTGACGGACCGCCACCGGGTGCTCCCCCACCCTGGCCAGCACCTGCACGCCCGGCCCCACCTGCTCGACCCACGGCGCCCTGATGAAGACCGCGCGCATCGGGCCGCCGGGCACCCCGTCCAGCTCCAGATCCGTTTCGAACGAGTCGACCTGCCGGCCGAAGGCGTTGCGGCGCACCACGATGTCGATCGCCTGCAGCGGTACCTGATCGAGCCGGCCGTCCAGGATCTGCCCGGCCAGCACGATCATCCCGGCGCACGACCCGAACGCCGGCAGGCCACCGGCGAGCCGCTCGGCCAGCGGTTCGCGAAGCTCGAAGACGTCAAGCAGCCGGCAGATCGTCGTCGATTCGCCGCCGGGGATGACGATGCCGTCGAGATCGTCCAGCTCGCGTGCCCGGCGCACCGGCCGCGCCGTCACTCCGAGACCGGCAAGCGCGACCAGATGTTCCCGAACGTCACCCTGCAGCGCGAGCACACCGACGACGGGGTCGGCGCGGCTCACGGCCGAGTCCCTGCATGCGAAGCCGGTACGGATGGCGTCATCCGCCGTGCAGGCGGCGCGACGAGCATCGTCATGAAGACCCTGGGTGCCAGGCCATCAGCACGGTGATCACCACGAGCAGCACGGTGACCACTCCGGACCCGATCGTGATCCGTCGGTAGTCGGGCTTCTGCAATTCCTGGGTCGCCGAGTCCTGCAGATGCTCGGCGGCGCTGCGCAACGCCGGCACGACGGCAATCAGGTTCAGCGCCAGCGCGACGACGTACAGGATGATCGAGGAGAGCACCCAAGGTGTGCTGATCGTCGTGCCCTCCTCGTTCAGTCCGATCACGCCGAAGCCGAGAACGGCGACCAGCAGCGATAGCAGCGAGAATACGAACGTCGACTGGGCGAGCACCGCCACCTGGCCACCCTGCCCGGACCGCACCGCGCGCATCGCGGTCATCGGCAGGATCGCCATCGGCCCGACGATGAACACGGCCGCCACCACGTGAAGCGCAAAAACCACGGTTTCCATGCTCCTGACCCTATTCCGGCACCGGTTCGGGTCAGGACCAGGTCGGGACCGACGGCATGTCGGTCAGGAGTGAAGAAGCTCCTCGTACACCGCCTGACTCGACGCGCACGGCGAGACTCCGAGCTCGTCACGCAGCACTTCGCGCAGATCCGCATACACCCGCAGCGCCTCGGCGACATTGCCCTGAGCCGCCAGCGCGCGCATCAACAGTTGATAGCCGCTCTCCCGCAGTGGAACCAGCCGAACGAGCTGCCGCCCCGCGCGCACGGCCGCGGGCAGTTCGGTGCCGCCCGTGCCGAACGCCGCTGCCGCGTAGACCTCCAACGCCCGCACCCGGATGTCGGCCAGCAGCCTTCGTTCGTCCGCGATCCAGACGCCGTCCCCTCCCGGCAGGAACTCCCGCTCGGTGACGAACAACGCGACCAGCGACGGGCCCCAGGCACCGGTGAATTCACCCAGCGCGATCCGCGATTCCGCTCGATGCACCGCCTCGGTCGCGGTTTCCACGTCGACCCGCGCGTCGGCCGCCATCCGCAGGCGCACATTCGATCGGCCTTCGATCGATTCCGGGCCGAGAATCCTGCGCAATTTCGAGATCAACGGATTGATACCGGACTCCACGGCCGCCGTCGGGTGACCTGGCCACAGGGACTCCACCAGCTCGTCACGACCGACCATCCGGTGCCGGTTGAGCACCAGAAAGGCGAGCAGCACACGACCTTGGCGCCCCGGCAGCCGTCCCTCGATCCGCTGGCCGTTCCACTCGACGACGGTCGGCCCGCAGAGCTGGATACGTGGCGGCACCGCTGGCGCCAAGGTCATGCCAACATTCTGTCAAGGCAGACGCGATACACCTTCTCAGGAGGACAAGTTGGCCAGAATCATTCGATGCGAATGCGGGTACGTGGCGCGCGGTGAGACCGACGACGACGCCGTGAACGCCATCCGCGAGCACATGCGAACCGACCATCCCGCCCTCCTGGACACCGTCGGGCGGGAGGACCTGCTCGGCTGGATCCAGGTCGAATAGCCCGCACCAACCAGGAGGTCGGCAATGACGTCATCACGGACAGCACCCAGTCGCAGCGGAACGGCCCAGCGCGCACCAGGTGACCACAGCGCGGCCCGCGAGGCCGTCCTGGTGAACCCGGAATGGCTCGAACGCCACTTGGACGATCCGGCCTTGCGAGTGGTGGAGGTCGATGTCAGCCCGGCCGCGTACCGCCAGGGCCACGTCCCGGGTGCCGTGTTGTGGAACGTCTATCAGGATCTCAAGGACGCCGACTACCGGCTGGTCGATGATGCCGCGATCGAAGAGCTTTTCTCCCGTTCGGGAATCGCTGCCGATTCGACGGTGGTCTGCTACGGCTACGCACCGGCGATGGCCTTCTGGTTGCTGAAGGTCTACGGACACCGGGATGTGCGGATCCTGGACGCCTCGCGGGGAACATGGGCGGACGCCGGACGTCCCTGGACCACCGAGTTGACCGAACCAGTGCCCACCAGTTATCCGCTGCCGTCACCCGACGAGGGGATCCGCGCGGACCACCGGCAGGTCACCTCCGCGATCGGCGATCCGACGCGCATCCTGCTCGACGTCCGCACCGATCTGGAATTCAGCGGCGAGCGGTTCTGGCCGTCTGGCGGGATGGAAGAAGGCGGCCGGGCCGGTCATGTGCCGACGGCGATCAATCTCACCACCGAGCGGATCCTGGACGAGGGCGGGCGTTTTCGCGATCCCGACGAGCTGCGCCGGGTGTTCGCGCCGGCCAGCCTGCCGGACGGCGCCGAGATGATCACCTACTGCACTATCGGCGGCCGGGCGGCCACGGCCTGGTTCGCGCTCACCTACCTGCTCGGCCGGGACAGCGTCCGCGTCTACGACGGCTCGTGGGCGGAATGGGGACGGATGGCAGCAGCGCCGGTCGCCCGCTGACGCAGCCATACGATCCGTGCCCATGACCGATCACGTTGCGCCGAATCGGACTTTCTGGGATGGCGACAGCGATGAGTACCGGGCGCACACGCCGGGTACATCAGTTCGGACAGGATGGCGTGGGGCGCCGGCCCTTGTTGGCGCGGATCAACTTCCACGGCGCGGATGAACAGGTTCACTTGCGTCACTCCGATCCCACAACCGCAACCTTTGTGCGCGCCGGCGAAGTTGATCCGCGCCATGGACGGGCTGCGGACGGGCTGCGGACGGGCTGCGGACCGGCTGGCGGACCGGCTGCGGGGCAAGCACTCTCGACCCCCGCCGCGAAATGTCATGGAAGCCGCCGTTCTCACCGGTCCCGGAACACCACACTCCGCATCGTTCCCCGCGCCGTGCCCGACCGCCGGCCGTCGACCGCGCCGCGGCATACGCCACCATGGCCGGGCACGCCGCGGCCCGTCGGCTCACCGTCGACGTCGAACACCTGCCGCTGTCCGAGGTCAGGACCGCCTGGGCGCCGCAGAACGCTGTCCCGCACGGCAACCTCGTTCTGGTCCCGAGACCCGCCGTGGGACGCTCGGCGGCGGTACTGGATCCTGATCATCGGGTTCGGCAGTACCCGGCGCAGGAGGTGGTCGGTCATGGGAATCCCCCCCGGCGCCGGCCCTGCGCCTGGAAGGGCGCTGCCGCCGATGACCGGCTGGGGGTTGGTCCGGTCGAACCGGCCGATGCGATTGCTGGTGATCTCCCGAGCGATCTCCTTCGTCGGTAGCTCGACGGGACTGGTGGCGCTGCTGCTGCACCTGGCATCGACCACCGTCGGGGTCGCCGCGGTCACCCTGCTGCTGTTGTGCGGGGACATGCTGCCCGCGTTGCTGGCACCGCTGACCGGTGTCTTGGCCGACCGGATCGAACTACGCCGGCTGATGGTCATCTGCGAGGTCGGTCAGGCGGTGGCCACTGCGGTGATCGCGATCTGGCTGCCCGTGGTGGCGATCCTGTTGGCGCTGTTCACGATTCGCTCGGTGCTGGCTCAGATCTTCCAGCCCGCGTCCCGCGCCGCGGTGCCGACACTTGTTGCCGACGAACACCTTCCGGCCGCGAACGGAGCGCTCGGATTCGGCGAGCACGGCGTCGCGGTGCTCGGCCCGGTACTTGCGGCGGTACTGCTGCCGATGGTCGGTATCCAGGGATTGCTGTTGATCGACTCCGGCAGTTTCCTGCTCTCCGCAGTTCTGCTGATCGGGTTGCCCAGCATGCCGGCGACCCCTCTGGAGCTGGGTGAGGAGGGCTCGTTCCTGCGGCATGCCGGACGCGGGCTGCGGGAGGTGTGGCGGGCGGTCGGGCTGCGGGTGGTGATCATCAGTTTCGCCGCGGTGGTCGCCTTCAACGGCGTCGACGACGTCGCACTCGTGTTTCTGGCGACCGGTCCGCTCGGCGGCAGCCAGTCCGCGGCAAGCCTGCTGTACGCGGGCGCCGCGCTCGGGCTGATCGTGGGGTACGCCCTGGTCAGCCGGATGTCCGGGGTCTGGTCCACGGCCCTCATGCTGGTCGTCGGGTATGGCGTGACGAGCCTGGGCAACCTGCTCACCGGGCTGGCCGGGGCGGTGATCGTGGCGCTGGCGCTGCAGACCATCCGCGGGCTGGGCATCGCCGCGCAGGACGTCGCGGCGTCCACCTTCATCCAGCGCGGGGTCCCGCGGGCCTTGCAGGGCAGGACGTTCTCCACCTTCTACGGCGCGATCGGGCTCGCCGCCGGGCTGTCGTACGTGCTCGGTGGCCTGTTGCTGGCTGCGACCGGGCCGCGCGTCACGTTCGTGGTCGCGGGGGCGGGTGGGGTGCTGGTCGCGGTGATCACCGGGGTGGTGCTCGCCGCGGACGCGAGGAAGTCCCGCCGATCCGGTGACTAGCGCTCTTGCGGTGCGCCCTCTCAGCGAAACGTCAGCAAGGTCAAGATGTCTGGCCATCTGAGGTCGCTCCACGACCTCAAAGGGCCCGAGGTCGTGATCATGCGAGGGCCAGCAGCGTTCGCCGCGTGCGGATACAGATACCGCGACCCTCACCGGAGCATCCGGATGACGGTCAGACCTTCCCATTGCTCGATCTGCTTGCGTGCGCCATCAGCACGGAATCCCTGCCTCCGGTAGAAGCCGATCGCCCGCGCGTTGCCCTCAGCGACCCACAACGAACACGGTCGGCCGGCCATCGCCGCGTCGAAAAGGCTTTGCCCGACGCCGGTTCCGTACTCGGTATCAAGAACGTACAGCGTGTACAACTCCAGATCCCGCACCGGAGGGTCGTCGTTGCTCGTCCCGGCGGCGGCGAAACCGACCACCCGATCGCCGATCTCGCCCACGATGACAGTGGGCCTCGGCCTTTCCGACAAAGCCCGATGCCACATCTCGGCGCGCGAATTGTCGTCCGGGGCGGCGAGCAATTCCTCGGACACCAGCCCGCGGTAGGCCTGTCGCCAACAGGTGTTGTGGCAGGAGCCGATCGCCGGCACACCGAGCACAGTCGCGAGCCGGATGGTGACGCGGTCAAGAGGTGAGCGCCCGTTCATTCGAGTCAGGTTCTCTCGACGGGTCTTACCTGGCAAGGGGTTTGACACTGCGCTCGGATCGTGCCGCCCGGACGCTGCCGGTCTGAGAAATGCCGCCGGCCGACCGTGCCGTCGAGCACCCGAACCGGCCCAGACGGCGCGCCTCACCGGCCCTCGCCGTCCTCCCANATCTGATCGGGGTCAACAGCAACGCGTTCGTGGAACTCGGTGCGCAGCTGCCCGCTGGGCTCGCCGTCGGCAGCGGTCACCGACGCAGAGCCGTTGACGCCGCCCGACGCCGCCGCGATGGTCTCCAGGACCCGTCCCGCGCCAACCGACTGTGGCACAGTGGATTTCACCGTCAGCCGGGGCAACAGCAGATGCAGCAACGGCCCGATCGCCAGGGCGTACAGCACGGTGCCGACCCCGACCACCCCGCCGAGCACCCACCCGAGGGCCAGCACCGTCAGCTCGATGGTGGTTCGCACCACCCGGATCGAACCGACGCCGCGGGCGACCAGACCGGTCATCAGACCGTCCCGCGGCCCCGGACCGAGACCGGCACCGATGTAGAGCGCACCGGCGACGGCATTGCCAGCGATCGCCACCGTCATCAGCGCGATCCGGGCCGGCAGATTGGTGAACGCGGGCAGCACGGCCAGGGTGGCGTCGGTGGTGAAACCGATGATCGCAGCATTGGCGATGGTGCCGATGCCGGGTCGCTGGCGCAGCGGGATCCACAGCAGCAGCACAACCACCGACACCAGGGTGATCACCGCCCCGTACGAAAGCGGGATCCAATGGTTGACCCAGGCCGTGACGCCCTGGTGGAAGACGTCCCACGGGTCAAGGCCGAGCACGGCGCGGACCATCATGCCCATCGTCGCCCCGTAGAGCAGAAGCCCTGCCAGGAGTTGAACGAACCGCCGCCGACGGCGGTCGACTGGTATGGAGGCGAGCAAGCGCATCCGTCCATACTTGGACGAACTGGTCTGGACTTCCAGTACCAATTACGAGAAAGTGGTCTGCATGAGCGAGACCACCCGCATCTCCGCCGCCACGCTGGCCAAGCGGCTCGGCCCGCCGCCCGCCGACCGCGGCCAGCCCACCTACCGGGCGCTGGCCGATCGGATCCGCGCCGCCGTGCTCGACGGGAGATTGGCGGTCGCCACCGGCCTGCCGAGTGAACGCGACCTTGCGGCGGGTCTGTCGCTGTCCCGGACGACGGTCGGGGCGGCCTACGCGCTGCTGCGCGATCAGGGCTGGGTGGACTCGCGGCGCGGGTCCGGCAGTCGGTTGCGGCTGCCCTCCGGGGACGGCCGATCCTTGGCACCGCCCGGGTCGCCCGCTCGGGAGAACCCGCGTCCGTCGTTCGGCGCGGGCGGGATCTTCGGGTGGCATCACGACGCTGTCGACGTGGTCAACGCTGCTGACTCGGCGCAGGCGATGGGCGTCATCGATCTGACCACCGCCTGCCTGCCGGCGCCGGAGGAACCGCTCGGCGCCGCGGTGGCCGCGGCCGTCGCCGAACTCCCCGGATATCTCCGCGGCGATGGTTACCTGCCCTTCGGCCTGCCGGTCTTGCGGGAGGCGATCGCCGCGCGGTACTCCGCGGCCGGAGTTCCGACCACCGCGGAACAGATCCTCGTGACGTCGGGCGCCCAGCACGCCTTCACCCTGGCGATGGTAGAGCTCTCCGCTCCCGGCGACCGGGTGCTGATCGAATGCCCGACCTACCCGGTCGCACTGGATGCCTTGCGCGCCCAGCGGCGGATCCCCGCGCCGGTCGGTCTGGCCGACCCGCCGGCCGGTGTGGACAGCGGAAGTGCTTGGGACACTGAACTTTTCACCGCGACCCTGCGCCAAACGGCGCCCCGCCTCGGCTATCTGATCCCCGACTTCCACAATCCCACCGGCGCGCTGATGGACGTCGACACCCGCGAGAAACTGGTCGGCGCCGCCCGCGCCGCGCGCGCAATGCTGATGGTTGACGAGTCGTTCCGGGACGTGCCGTTCCCGGGAACGGCACCGATACCGCCGCCCGTCGCGGCCTTCGACACCGAATCGGGCGGGACGCGGGTGCTGTCGCTCGGCTCGGTGTCCAAGTCGTTCTGGGGCGGGTTGCGGGTGGGCTGGATCCGGGCCGCAGCTCCACTGGTGCACCGGCTGGCGGCCGCCCGCGCGTTGGGTGACATGTCGGGGCCGGTGCTCGATCAGCTGGTGGTCGCCCAGCTGCTGGGTGACCCCGAACCAGCCCTGACTTTGCAGCGTTCCCGGCTGGCCACCGGCGCGGCGGCGCTGCAGGCCGCCCTGGCCAGGGACCTGCCGGACTGGGAACCGACGCACCCGCAGGGCGGGACATCGCTCTGGGTCCGGCTGCCCGGTCCCTTTGCCACCGATCTGGCGCTGCTCGCACCCACGGTCGGCGTGCGGATCGCGCCGGGCCCGCGGTTCGGACCGGACGGCACGATGGCGTCCTACCTGCGGTTGCCGTTCACCGCCGCGCCCGAGCGCCTCGCCGCCGGCGTCGCCAGGCTGGCAACCGTCGCCGGGCAGGCAGCGCTGGGCGCACGGTCCTCGCTACCGGGCTGGCTGGCCTGAGGATGATCGAGCGGCAACCGTCGCACGACGGGAACGCGGCTACCCTGCCAGGGGTGGACTGGAGTGTGCGGGCCTGCGGCCGACACGGTCACGAGACGTACGCGCCCGATGAAGCCGACCTGCGTGCCCGGCTGACAGTCGTGACGCCGGCCGGCGAGGCGTGGCGGTGCCTACGGTGCGGTGACTTCGTGATCGGTGCGGTCCGGCGATCCGGCCCAGCAGCGGACGCGCCCGAGGTGCCGCGCGGCAAGTTGCTCCGCGACCGCACGATCATGAGGTTGCTGGCCGCTGAGCGGATGATCCGGGGGATCGTGCTGCTGTTCGTCGCCTACCTCTTGGTGCGGTTCCGCGGTTCGGAAGCGGAATTGAAGGAGGCGTTCACCACCGATCTCGCCCTGCTTCACCCGCTGGCCGATCAGATCGGCTGGAACCTGGAGAACTCTCGGATCGTCCGCGGGATCAGCAGGGTGTTCGACCTGTCCCCCACCGCGATCACCTGGATCACCGTCGGCGTTGTCGCCTACGCGTCCTTGCAGCTCGTGGAGTCGTACGGGCTGTGGAACATGAAGCGCTGGGGCGAATACCTGACCGTGGTGGCGACCAGCGTCTTCCTGCCGTGGGAGATCTACGAGGTGACCGAGAAGATCACCGTGCTGCGGGTGGGAGCGCTGATCATCAACGTCGCCGCGGTCATCTGGTTGCTGTGGTCCAAGCGACTGTTCGGTCTGCGCGGTGGGGGCGCGGCCTACCACGCCGAACATCACGCCGAGAGCCTGCTGACCGTGGAGCGTGCCGCCCTGGTCCAAGCCGCGACGGCCGCACCCGATCAGCGTTCTGGCAAGGCGACGGGCGCGCCGGCCGGCAGATCGGCCGACAGCGGGACCTCGGTGTCCGGGACAGCCCCACTCAGGTAGACCGTGCGCCACCCACCGCGCCGGCCGCCGCCTGGGCCACCGGCTGGGCCACCGGCAGGTGCGGCTCCAGCAGCGCCATGATCGCGGCTCGCGGCTTGGCGCCCATGAACCGCACGGCTACCTCGCCGTCGATGAACAGCGCGAGGGTGGGCATGCCCATCACCTGATACTTGGCGGCAGTGGCCGGGTGCACGTCGACGTCCAGGGACACCACCCGGAGGCGTTCGGCCTCGTCGGCGGCGATGCGATCGAGCACCGGTGCGATCATCACGCAGGGCGGGCACCAACTGGCGGTGAAATCCACCAGTACCGGTACCGGGCTGTCCAGCACGTCAGCGGTGAAGGTGGCATCGGTCGTGGCGGTCAGCGACATGGCTTGCTCCCTCATGAGTTTCGGCGATTGCCGGCGGATGGAGGACTGATGGAGGACTCATGGCAGTCGGCGGCAAGCCGGCTCAACGATTGACTTCGGCGATCAGCCGGCCGCGGGGGTCCGCCCGCTGGCCGCACTCGCACTGCAGGGTGGCGCTGACCCGGCCGCCGCAACCGCGATGGCGGTAAACGATCTCGGGCATCCCTCCTTGCGGGAGGTGGCGCTCGCCCCAATCCGACAGAGCCGACAACACGGGCAGCAGGTCGATGCCGGCGTCCGTCAGCGCGTACTCCAACCTGGATCGGGACCCTGGCACCTGATAGCTGCGGGTGGCGAGGATGCCGGCGCCAGTGAGCCGGCGCAGACGATCGGACAGCACAGTCCGCGGTGCACCGGTCGCGGATTGAATCTCGTCGAAGCGCCGCAGTCCCAACGAGACCTCGCGGACGACCAGCAGGGCCCACCGCTCGCCCAGCACCTCCAGCACACTGGTCACATTGTCCGCCACAGTGCTGAGTCTAGACCCTGTACTCAGGTCGTCAACAGTGATTCCGCGGGCTGCGGTGGAAAGCTGCCGCCACGATGCTCACGTGCGCCGACCCGATGCTGCAGCACGGGCTTCGCACCCACGGCGAGAGCAACGCACCCACAGCCTGAGCACCGCAGCAAACCCAGAGCAAGGCACGGGCACATCGCTACCCGCGCCGCACGGCGTGAGCGCCCGCCCTGTCGTGACTACCAGCCGCGCTCGGCCAGCCGGTGCGGCACCGGGATGTCGTCGACGTTGATACCGACCATGGCCTCCCCCAACCCGCGGGACACCTTGGCGATGACGTCGGGGTCGTCGTAGAACGTGGTCGCCTTGACGATCGCCTCGGCGCGAGCGGCCGGGTTACCGGACTTGAAGATGCCCGACCCGACGAACACGCCCTCCGCGCCGAGCTGCATCATCATGGCCGCGTCGGCTGGGGTGGCGATCCCGCCTGCGGTGAACATCACCACCGGCAGTTTGCCCAGTGAGGCAACCTCAGCGACCAGGTCGTACGGCGCCAGCAACTCCTTGGCCGCTGCGTACAGCTCGTCCGGGGACAACGAGGTCAACCGGCGAATCTCGCCACCGATGGTGCGCATGTGCGTCACCGCGTTCGACACATCGCCGGTGCCGGCCTCGCCCTTGGACCGGATCATCGCCGCGCCTTCGGTGATTCGCCGCAGCGCCTCGCCCAGGTTGGTCGCCCCGCACACGAACGGCACGGTGAAGGTCCACTTGTCGATGTGGTGGGCGTAGTCCGCCGGGGTCAGCACCTCGGACTCGTCGATGTAGTCGACGCCGAGCGACTGCAGGACCTGCGCCTCGACGAAATGCCCGATCCTTGCCTTGGCCATCACCGGTATCGACACAGCGCTGATCACGGCATCAATCATGTCCGGGTCACTCATCCGGGAGACCCCGCCTTGTGCACGGATGTCGGCCGGCACCCGCTCCAGAGCCATCACCGCAACAGCGCCGGCATCCTCGGCGATCTTGGCCTGGTCGGCGGTGACCACATCCATGATCACGCCGCCCTTGAGCATCTCGGCCATCCCACGCTTCACCCTTGCGGTGCCGGTGGTCGTCAGCGACTCGGTGGTGACGGGCGAGTGCTCAGGGAAAATAGGGGCGGACACGGTGCGGACTCCTCATCAGGGGGATGGTCGCGCGGATAGGCACGCGACCGGGGGCCTGAACTACAGTGCTGCGACCCCCACTCGTCACCGAATTCTACTCGGGCGGATCCGCGGGAAAATCCGTCCCCGATCCCACCACCGGTATCGGGCCCGCGCGGCCAACCGTTCAGGACACGTCGGTCGATGCCACCGGCGGCACCAGCGCAACCCAGGTCTTGCCGGGCTTGAACGGCACCGGCTGACCGGCCCCGTCCAGGTACTGCGTCGGCTGGTCCGCGGCCGGCCGGTTCCAGTTCCCGGAGATCGCGTGCCCGTCGCGGTACAGCGTGAAGCTGCCGGAGCCCACGGTGTGCGAGATGAAGGACGGGGAGCCGACAGAATCCCGCTCTCCGTCGGGCTGGAAGTCCACGTTCTGGAACACGACGTCGTCGGTGACGATCGGGGCGCCCGACGCGTCCGACTGCGGATCGCCGTTCCGGACGAGCCGATAGCGGCCATCCGCAAAGGAGAATCCGATCCTGGCCGCCTGGAACTGTACGGACAGCGACGTCGCCGACGGTCCGGCCTCAACCCGCGGGTCGGTCGCCGCGAACACGAACCCGGGGCTGTTGGGCTGGCTGAGCCCGTTGGCGTTGGCGGCGATCGTCTGCGGGTTGGCGTGCAGGTTGTAGGGCGCGCTGGCGGCATCCGACCGGAAGAAACCGGGCGAGCCGGACTCTTCGGAAAATCCCACGACCGGCGTGGCCGCCAACGCAGCCAGTGGAATGCCGCCACCGCCGGAGAAGACCAGCGCCGGAACGCCGAAGGTGGGCAGCAGCTCCGCGTCGGTGGTCCGCACGCTCCGCACATTGCCGACGTCGGTCGGCAGGGCGGTGTGGTACACGGCCATCAGCCGGGTCAGGCCGCCCTCGACCTGCTCGACGTAGACCACGTCCGCCTCGGACACGCCGTACTGGGGCAATCCCGCCGAGGTGTTGTCGATCTTGGCCGCGATCGCTGGTCCGGCAACCACCGCACCGCCGGTCAGCGGGTCGGTGGGCGGCGGGGGTGGAGGTGGCGGAGGGGGCTGGGGAGCAGGGGCGGGAGCGGGCGGCGGAGTGGGTGACGGACTTGGCGACGGCCGCGCGGACGAGCTGGCCGTGGTGCCGGTCGGCGCGACCTCGTTGTTGCCGGACGAGCAGCCGGCCAGCAACAGCGCCGGAACAGCCAGCACGCTCAACAACCGAGCGAGACGCATCGCTTCCTCCTGGTGACAATGGTCTATCGGTGGTCCGCGCAGCGACCCGTACGGCCGTATTCAGTGCTGGCTGAACCGCGGCATGTCCCCCGACGTCCGCGCCCACGCTAGGCCAGTAGAACCGGTCGACGGGACAGACCCGCCGGTTGTTGTGGGTTCGTGACAGGCTGCTGGGGACATGCGTCGACCCACCCTTGCTTCGGCGTGAACAGCCGAAGGGTTCCGCGGGACGAAAATCCACCCGTCAGGCACGGGCCGGCGGGTGGAGCGAGGCCCAGCGGTCTCGGCAAGACCGGTCAGTGCACGTCCGGTGGTGACGCCGGCGCCAGCCGTGATCCGAGTGCCGCCCGTATCTCGTCCACCCGCTGCGCCAGCTCGACCGGGTACACGGCCTCCTCGGAGACGGACAGCTCCTGCACCTCCCACCAGCGGTGCCCGGTCAGCGTGCGGCGCTCCAGTTCGGTGTGCCGCTCGTTCGATACCGGCGCGGCTCTTGGGTCGACGCCGTCAGCCGTCGCGCCGTTCACCGCATCGGTAACTGGGGCAATACCGTTGGGGCGCATCATGTCTCGCGGTGGTCGCGCGGCGAAGTAGAACTCGGTCTGCTCATAGTCGATGCCGGTGAAGACGAACCGGGCGGTGCGCCGCCAGATCGGCCCGACGAGTTCCTCGCTCCGCAGCTGCAGACCGGTCTCCTCAGCAAGCTCCCTGACCGCGGCGTGCGGGAGGTCCTCGCCCGCCTCGACCCCCCCTCCCGGGGTGATCCACCATCGCGAGCCCACCGCCGGGTCCGTTCCGGACAACAGCAGGATCCGGTTCGACTCGTCGAGCAGCACCACCCTGGCCGCGGTCCGCCGCACCGGCGGCGGTACACTCGGGGATTCGGCGATCTCGAAATAGTCGGGCAAGGCCGTCCGCCCGGCGAGCCCGAACATCCGGGTGAACCATTCGGCGCGCAGCGCACGGGTATCGCGCACGGCGTCGTTGTAGAACCGCCGCGCCAGCACGACGCGTTCGGCGGCGTCGGCCAATTCTCCGGCAAGTTCCGGTGTGGTCACCGCCGGCATGGTGCTCAGCGCGCGGGCAAGGTCGTTCTCGGCGTCGGCGCGGTGCTGACGGTCGGCGGTGTCGGCGGTGTCTGCCAGCCTTCGCAGCTCGTCGGCCTGCTCGTGCTCCAGGCCGCCCGCCGCGGCGACCGCGCGAGTGGCGACGATCCGGCGAGCAAGAGCCCCCTCGAGGGCCGCCCAGGCGGCATCGGTACGGACGTGCAGGCGGTCCATCCGATTGGCTGTGCTCCACAATCGCAAGGCGGCCACCAGCAGCAGCACGACGATGATGACGACGACGACGGTGGTCATGCACACTCCCTCGACCGCTCGCTACCGGACGCAATCCCGACGAGGTACGACACTCGCCGACGGACCAGGGTCCCACGTCGCTACGCGTGCACGGACACGCCGATGGCGGGATCGTGGCGCGAAGCACGGCGGACAAACGCCGGTCAAGCTCGTTAATCTGCTTCCGCGACCAGCCTCGGATCGGCGGCGATGACGGTCTCGTAGACCTTCACGACAGTCGCCGCGACCACCGGCCAGTCGTAGGCAGCGACCACCCGCCTGCCCTGCGCCGAGAGCACGGCCCGGCGACCGGGGTTGTCCAGCACCGCACCCAGCGAGCGGGCCAGCGCCGCAGGGTCGCCGACGGGGGCGAGCACCCCGGCGATCCCGCCGTCCAGCACCCGACGGAAGGCGTCCAGGTCGCTGGCCACCACCGGGGTGCCGGCGCTCATCGCCTCGGTGAGGATGATCCCGAAGCTCTCGCCGCCGGTGTTGGGCGCGCAATACAGGTCCAGGGACTTCAGCATCGACGCCTTGTCCGGCTCGGACACCCTTCCCAGGAACGACAGCGTCCCGGCCAGTTCCGGACCGGCCGCGTCCCGTAGGTCCTTCTCGTCACCGCTGCCGGCCACCAGCAGCTGCAGACCGGGCCGGTCGGGCACCATCGACCGCATCGCATCCAGCAGCACGTCGATGCCCTTGCGGGGCTCGTCGAACCGGCCGATGAAGCCCACCGTGCCACCCTCGCGGGGGTAACCCGGCAACGGCGGGGCGCCGGCGAAGAACTGCACATCGACCCCGTTCGGGATGATCACCGCGTCACCGCCGAGGTGTTCGACCTGCACCTGGCGGGCCAGCTCGCTGACCGCGATCCGCCCGGTGATCTTCTCCATGAACGGCTGCAACACCCCCTGGAAGGCGTTGAGCATCCGGGACCGTGGGTTGGCGGTGTGGAAGGTGGCCACGATCGGCCCGTCGGCGACCATCAGAGCCAGGAAGGACAGGCTCGGCGCGACCGGCTCGTGCACATGCAGCACGTCGAACCGGCCGGCCCGGATCCAACGCCGGACCTTGGTGTAGGACATCGGCCCGAACGACAGGCGCGCCACCGAGCCGTTGTAGGGAATCGGCACGCTCCGGCCGGATGGGACGACGAAATCGGGGAAATCGGTGGACCCTTCGGAGTCATCCCCGGGCGCCAGCACCGACACGTGGTGGCCGAGCGTGATGAGGGTGCGGGCCAGGTCGGCGACGTGCGCCTGGACGCCGCCGGGCACATCGAACGAGTAGGGGCAGACGAGACCGACCCTCACCGCGCACGACCGGGTGGTAGGTCGGCCAGCCACAACGGCTGCAGCATGTGCCAGTCCTGCGGGTATCCGCGGATACCGGTGGCAAAGACGTCGGCGAGCAGTTGGGTGCCCTCGCGTACCTGCTGGGCGAGCCGGGTCCCGGGCAGTTGCAGCGGCGGGTGGATGACCTGCCGCCAGCCGTCGTCGGTGAAGCTCAGGTGCACCGGGCACAGGTCGGCGCCGGTCAGCGCCGCCAGCATGGCGGGCCCGGCGGGCATCCTGGTGGCCTCGCCGAAGAACGTCACCGGCACGCCGCCGGCGGACAGGTCGCGGTCACCGACCAGCGCGATGACCCGGCCGGCGATGAGCCGCTCCTTGAGCACGTGTGACGGCGACGCGCCGCCGGTCAGCGGCAGGATCTCCATCCCGAGCGATTCCCGGTAGGCGACGAACTTGTCGTACAGCGATTCCGGCTTCAGCCGTTCGACCACGGTGGTCAAGTTGCCCCAGCGCCGGGTCACCATCAGGCCGGCGACGTCCCAGTTCCCGGAATGCGGCAGCACCACCACCGTCCCACGCCCCGCCGCCTGCGCGGCGTCGATGTGCTCCAGACCGGCCGTGCCGCGCACCACCCGCTGGTAGACGTCGTCGTGATCCATCGCCGGCAGCCTGAAGGTCTCCTTCCAGTACCGCGCGTACGAGCGCATCCCGGCGTGCACGACGTCCGACAGCAGAGCCGGGGTAGCCCGGTCGCCCAGCACGCGGCGAATGTTCCTGGCGAACTGCACCACGGCCGGCCCGCGCCGACGGGTGGCGGCATCGGCTCCGGCGCGGAAGGCGCTGTCCACCAAGGGCTCCGGCAGGTTCTTCACCAGCGACCAGCCGGCGGCGAATCCCCGGTCCGCGAGCCGGTCGGCCAGCTCACTCACCGCCGGCCCGCCCTTCCCCGTGCCGCGCGGGCAGGTCCGTCCGCCCTGTGGCCCGATTGCCGAAGCAACCGGGCAACGGCCGCCGGTTCACAGCGCGGGCCGTCCCGTTCCCCGGTTCCTGGTGTCGTCCGCGGCGGCCGCCACCGCGGCCTGGCGCACCTGGACCAGCCGCTGCACCACGGTGGCGACGCCGGCGACGGCCAGGATCCACAGGCAGATGTCCAGCGCGTACGGCACGCCCAGGCCCGCCAGGCCGGCGCCGACCAGTCCCAACACGTTGCGCTCGGCGCGTTCGGCCAGCGCGCCGCCGATGATGAGGCCCACCGAATCAGCTCTGGCCTTGACGTAGGAGATGACCTGCCCGCTGACCAGGCAGATCAGCGCGGCGATGCCGAGCAACCGTTGATCGGAGGCGAACGCGTAGAAGGTCAGTGCGCCGAACAGCGCGCCGTCGGCGATCCGGTCGCACGACGCGTCCAGCACCACCCCGAAATCGGTGCCGTAGCCGCGGGCCCTGGCCATCGCTCCGTCCACCAGGTCGGCCAGCACGAACAGTGTGACGACCATGGTGCCGGCGAACAGGTAGCCGGGGGCCAGCAGCGCGACCGAGCCGGCGACGACCCCCACCGTGCCGATGACCGTGACCAGATCGGGGCTCAGACCGGCGTGGAGCAGGCCCTTCCCGATGGGGTCCATCACCTTGGACACCGAGGCCCGGGCCAGGGAGTTCAGCATGAAGGTCCGTTTCGTCGTCGGCGGACGGCGATCGTCCGCGCCGGCAGGGCATCGGCGGGTTCCCACGATAGCCGGGTGGGAGGGCAGGTTGGTTCGCGCCGCACCCTGGCTCGCAACACCCCGGGGTTGCCGCGCGACGAGCTCCTACAGCTCGGCTAGTGCCCGGGGGCCGTTGGCCGACCGGCGGCCCAGGCCTCCGAAAGCAGCCGTCGAGTGTCCGCGAGCAGTTGTGGCAACACCTTCGTCTGGCCGACAACGGGCATGAAATTCGAGTCACCGCCCCAACGGGGCACCAGGTGCTGATGCAGGTGCGCGGCGATGCCGGCGCCCGCCGCCGAGCCGGCGTTGATCCCGATGTTGAACCCGTGCGGGGCGCTGACCGATCGGACCACCCCGAGAGCCCGGCGGGTGAATTCACTGAACTCGGCGAGCTCGTCGGCCCGGAGCTCGGTGTAGTCGGCGATGTGCCGGTACGGGACGACCATCAGGTGGCCCGGGTTGTAGGGGAACAGGTTCAGCACCGCGTACACCTCCTTGCCGCGCGCGACGATGAGTCCCTCGGCATCGGGCAGCGTCGGGATGTGGCAGAACGGGCAGGCCGGCTCGCCGGGCTCGGCGATGCCGGCGTCGGTGCCCTCCGGCCGGGAACCGGTGCTCGAACCGCCGGTGACGTACGCCATCCGGTGCGGCGTCCACAGCCGGGCCAGGTGATCGGAAACGCCGATCCCGTCCTGCGGCACCAACTCCGGGTCAGTCACCGGGCGCCCCGCTGGCATCAGGGTCGCGGCGCGCGCCTGTCTGCGATGCCGACTCCGGGGAGGCCGTTTGCAGGTCGGCGAATTTCTCCGCGGTCGGTGAGGAGTTCTCCCGCCGGGCGATCCACTGATCGATGGCGTCGACGGCCGGCTCCGCCGGAACGCCGTTGATCTGGGTGCCGTCCCTGAAGCGGAACGACACGGCCCCGGCCTCGACGTCCTTGCCGCCGGCCAGCAGCAGGAACGGCACCTTCCCGGTGGTGTGGTTGCGGATCTTCTTCTGCATCCGGTCGTCGGAGTGGTCGGCCTCGGCGCGGATCCCGCGCCGCCGCAGCTTCTCGACGATGCCCTCCAGGTAGTCACCGAACGCGTCTGCGACCGGGATCCCGACCACCTGCACCGGCGACAACCACGCGGGGAAGGCGCCGGCGTAGTGCTCGGTGAGGACCGCGAAGAACCGCTCGATGGAGCCGAACAGCGCACGGTGGATCATCACCGGGCTATGGCGGGAACCATCCGGTCCGGTGTAGGTGAGCTCGAACCGTTCCCCGGTGTTGAAGTCGAGCTGGATGGTCGACATCTGCCAGGTCCGGCCAAGGGCGTCCTTGGCCTGCACGGAGATCTTCGGTCCGTAGAACGCCGCGCCGCCCGCGTCCGGGACGAGATCCAGCCCGGAGGCGGTGGCCACCTCCTCGAGGGTGGCGGTGGCCTCCGACCACAGCTCGTCGGTGCCCACGTACTTGTCCTCGTTGCGGGTGGACAGCTCGAGGTAGAAGTCCTCGAGGCCGTAGTCGGCCAGCAGGTCCAGCACGAACCGGAGCAGGCTGGCCAGCTCGTCACGCATCTGTTCACGGGTGCAGAAGATGTGCGCATCGTCCTGGGTCATCCCCCGCACCCGGGTCAACCCGTGCACCACACCGGACTTCTCGTACCGGTAGACGGTGCCGAACTCGAAGAACCGCAGGGGCAGTTCGCGGTACGACCGTCCTCTGGCACGGAAGATCAAACAGTGGAACGGGCAGTTCATCGGCTTGAGGTAGTAGTCCTGGCCGGGTTTGCGAATCACCCTGTTCCCTGACTCGTCCTCGCCGTACTCCGCATCGACGTGCAGCGGGGGGAACATGCCGTCCGCGTACCAGTCCAGATGGCCGGAGGTGTGGAACAGGTCGGCCTTGGTGATGTGCGGCGAGTTCACGAAGGAGTATCCGGCCTCGGTGTGCCGCTGGCGCGAATAGTCCTCCAGCTCCTTGCGGATGATCCCGCCGCGCGGGTGGAAAACCGCAAGCCCAGAACCGATCTCCTCCGGAAACGAGAACAGGTCGAGCTCGGCGCCGATCCTGCGGTGGTCCCGCCGCTCGGCTTCGGCCAGCCACTCCAAGTGCTCCGCCAGGGCCTCCGGTGACTCCCACGCGGTGCCGTAGATGCGCTGCAGCTGCGGGTTCTTCTCACTCCCCCGCCAGTACGCGGCGGCGGTGCGGGTCAGCTGGAACGCCGAGATGTACCGGGTGGTCGGCACGTGCGGCCCGCGGCACAGGTCAGTCCAGATCCGTTCGCCGGTGTGGGCATGCAGGTTGTCGTAGAAGGTCAGCTCGCCGGCGCCGACCTCGAAGCTCGCCTCCGCGCTGTCCGCCGCCCCGCCGTCGGCGACCTCGCTCTTGATGTCGATCAATTCCAGCTTGTAGGGCTGGTCGGCCAGCTCCTCGCGGGCTGCCTCGGGCGAGGCCGCCACTCGGCGGGAGAACCGCTGTCCCGCCTTGATGATCTTGCGCATGCGCTTGTCGAGATCGACCAGATCCTCCGGGGTGAAGGGTCGGTCGACCCCGAAGTCGTAGTAGAAGCCGTCCTTGATCGGCGGGCCGATCCCGAGTTCGGCGTCGGGAAAGGCTTGCTGGACGGCCTGGGCGAGCACGTGCGCCGCCGAGTGCCGGATGACCGACCGGCCGTCATCGGAGTCGGCCGGGACCGGCTCGACCTCGGTGTCCTCGCCCGGCGCCCACGCCAGGTCGCGCAACTGGCCCTGCGCATCCCGGACGACGACCACGGCCTGCACGCCGCTGGTCGGCAGGCCGGCGTCCCTGATCACCTGCCCAGCCGTCGTGCCCGCCGGAACATTCACGCTCGACGGGGGCGCGGCGGCGGGTGCGGCGGACACGGGGGTCTCCTCGATGGGTCGGATGGTGCTTCAGCACGGTGTGGCCAGCGTGCGACTGCTCCGAACACCGCCGGACGGCGCCGATGAGCGCTGTTCGGTGCGGTCGGTGCTGTCGGTGCTGTCCGGCCCGCGGAACGGCACAGGATACGGACGTCCGATGCTAGTCCGGCGCAGCGGGGGCTTCATCGCGATACCCGCGCTCGGGACCCTACGGGCATGCCCGGGGCGGGTGTGGGCAGTGCCGA
>JGI20200J14955_1000019_pt1 | contig 30666 bp, 19 predicted proteins | sample NGESurshal092012_FD_14955 | JGI IMG/M metagenome (IMG submission 14955) | reverse complement strand
TCGGTGACCGCCGCAAGGCCATGCTGCAGGACATCGCGATCCTGACCGGTGGCCAGGTCATCACCGAGGACGTCGGCCTCAAGCTGGAGAACACCGACATCGCGCTGCTGGGCACGGCCCGCAAGGTCGTCGTGACCAAGGACGAGACCACCATCGTCGACGGTGGCGGCGACGCCGAGCAGATCGCCGGCCGGGTCTCCCAGATTCGTTCCGAGATCGAGAAGTCGGACTCGGACTACGACCGCGAGAAGCTGCAGGAGCGGCTGGCCAAGCTGGCCGGCGGCGTTGCGGTGATCAAGGCCGGAGCCGCGACCGAGGTCGAGCTCAAGGAGCGCAAGCACCGCATCGAGGATGCCGTCCGCAACGCCAAGGCTGCGGTCGAGGAGGGCATCGTTGCCGGCGGTGGCGTCGGGCTGCTGCAGGCCGCCATCAAGGCGTTCGAGAAACTCGAGCTGACCGGTGACGAGGCCACCGGCGCGAACATCGTCCGGGTCGCCGTCGAGGCCCCGCTCAAGCAGATCGCGATCAACGCCGGTCTCGAGGGTGGCGTCGTGGCGGAGAAGGTCAAGGGTCTGCCCGCGGGCGAGGGCCTTGACGCCGCCACCGGCGAGTACAAGGACCTGATCAAGGCCGGGATCATCGATCCGGCCAAGGTCACCCGGTCCGCGCTGCAGAACGCCGCGTCCATCGCCGCGCTGTTCCTGACCACGGAGGCCGTGGTCGCGGACAAGCCGGAGAAGGCGTCGGCCGGTGCCGGCGGCGGGATGCCGGGCGGCGGGGACATGGACTTCTGAGTCCTGCTTGTCAGGGACGAAGCATCAACGCTGAGTTCCTGCTTGTCAGGGACGAAGCATCAACGCTGAGTCCTGTTCCTGCTCCATCCTGATTCACCACGAGGGCGGTCCCACTTCGGTGGGGCCGCCCTCGCGGCGTTCGGGGCATGTGGGGTCACGCTTGCGGCGCAGGCGGCTGTGGCGCCGGGCGTCGTGAGGTCTCGCGCCGCCAGGGTGATCACCGTGCCGGGACTCTCGACGGCGTCCAGCAACTGTGCAGGTCCCGGGTCGGTGATCTTCCGCGGCGACCGGACGACCATCGCGCAACGAACGTGAGCCCCTTCGAAGTGTTTGCTCTCCGTAGTGAAAGGTATACTTTCAGTAATCAGCGTGGGCTGTCCACGATGGCACCCAGAACCCAGCATCGTGCTCGATCTGGGCCCTGCAACGCTAGGAATCAGATGGCCACGTCACGGCGCTCAATGGCAGCCCTTCTGCTTGTCGTCGCCTTGGTCGGTGGGTGCGCGTCGAGTACTGATGGCGGAGCGTCCACGACCGCCGGGGCAGCGCCGAAACAGGCTGTCGTCATCGTCTCGGGCGGTGATGCCGTGAGCCCGTTCACCACGCCGGAACAGGCCTGCGCCACGGGGCTTGCCGCTGGAAACACCGACACCGCGCTGCGGGAATACCTGCTGAAACAGGGCCGCCAGGTGTACACATCCCCGGCGATGAACGCCCGCGGGCCGGTGGTGGAACAGGACGGTTTCGGGGCGTTCGGGGGCTGCCCGGTTGTCCTTCCGGAGTGGATGACGGTGAACTCAACGGCTGACATCGATCTCGCCGGGGTGCATCTCGGCCGCTTCCTGCAGTACCTGCAAGAGACGTACGGAATCACCGATGTTGATCTGGTCGGGCACTCGATGGGCGGGCTGTTCTCCAGAGCCGCGATTCGAGACCTCTCCGTCACCAACTCGACCATCCACATCGATTCATTGACGACGATCGGCACGCCGTGGCAGGGCTCGCTGCTCGCGGACTTCGCGTCCGGGGCGATCGGGCTGGATGTCTGCCAGGGCGCCACCTTCTGCGAAAAGTCCTTGGAGGCGTTCAAGGAGCGCACAGCTCAGGTGCAGATCGGCGCTTCCCAGGAAGTGACAGATCACTACCTTGACGGCACGAGTGGCTGGGAGGCATTCCAGGCGGGGGTCCTCGACAATATTCCGGTCACCCTGATCGGTGGCACGTACTTCGATTCGGTTGCCGGGGACGCTCGGTACTGGCCCAACGACGGGATCGTCGCACTCTCCAGCGCTCTGGCCGTGGCCGTGCCTTCGTCCGTACTGCCTCGACGAACCTGCCACACCGTCCACGACACGCACAGCATCTTCGTATCCGAAGCGGCCAAAGCCGACTGGTCGACCGCCCTGACGTGGGATCCTGCGGTGCTCAAGACGGTCGACGAAGCACTCTCCCCGGCTGGCATCCAACCGACCGCTACGGCGACCGGTACGGGATGCCCGGGGACGTGAGCGCGCCCGCGCGTGGGCGTTCCTGACCACGCAGGCCGTGGCGGCCCGCACGATGCTCGTGCTGTGGGCGCGTTGCTCATGCTGCAGCACGGGAATCGCTCGGGTGGCGAGAGCATCGTCCGATAGACCCCATCGACTAGCCAAGCGGAGTACCTGCCCGGCGTGTCAGAGTTCGGGAGTGTGGTTCGTGGCGCCGCGACCTCCGGCGCATCGACCCGCGCCGTCGATACGGGAGGTACCGCAGTGTCCGCCGAGGTGATTCCTGAATCGACCCCCTCGGTGCCCATCCCCTCGCCCGTGGAGAAGTCGGCCGGGCACGTCATCGTCTGCGGCCTCGGCGGCATCGGCATGCGGATCACCGAGCAGCTGCGCCGGGCGCAGCAGGCGGTCACGGTGCTCGAGGAGTACGCCGACCGCACCCAGCTGGAGGTGGTCATCGGCTGGGGGGTGAGCACGGCCCCGCCGTTCGGCACCTCGGCGGCGACCCTCGCCGCAGCGGGCATCCGCACCGCACGGGCCGTCGTCTGCGTGCTCGACGATGAGCTGAAGAACCTCGAGATCTCCCTGGTGGCAAGGGAAATGAGCCCCAGCGTACGGGTCGTGACGCAGCTGGGGAATCAGGCGATCGGGCATGCCATGGCGGAGCGGAACGGCCCGGGCGCGGTGCTGGACGTCGCGAGCCTGGCCACCCCCGCCATCGTGGAGGCGTGCTTGAGCCGGCGCATCCACGAGGTGATGATCGGCGAGGAGGCGTTCCTGGTGGCGAGGCTGCCGGTCGACCGGTCGGACTCGCTGCGCGGGCAGTATGGCGACCTGGCGCCGATCGCGGTGGTCAGGCAGGTCGGCGCGGACGCGGACGACACGATGCTGATCTGCCCCGACCGCGACTTCATCGTCGAGCCTGGGGACGTGGCCGCGATGCTCGGGACACCGGCCGAGTTCAAGCAGCACAAGGTGGACCTGCGCGACCACGCGGACGATCCCGCCCCCCCACGCGCCGCCAGTACGCCGGCCAGAGCGATGGCGGTGCTGTCCGGCATCGCCAAGGACTTCGACCCGTTCTTCTACAAGGCGGTCGCTGCCGTTCTCAGCCTGCTGATGGTGTCCACGCTGTTGCTCTGGACGAGCTACAACCGACCGGGCATGAGCGCGCTGGACGCCATGTACTTCTCGGTGGAAACTGTCGCCACCGTCGGCTACGGGGACTTCAACTTCATCGACCAGGAGCCCTGGCTGCGAATGTGGGCGATCTTCCTGATGATCGCCGGCGTGACCACCATCGCGATGATGATGGCGTTCCTGTCCGACATGCTGATCAGCCGTCGGTTGAACGACTCCACCGGCCGCCGTCGCGCCCGTGGGATGTCCCGGCACGTCATTGTCGTCGGGCTCGGAGCATTCGGGATCCGGGTGGCCAGCGCGCTGGTGCAGGCCGGCCAGCGGGTGGTGATCGTCGAACGTGACCGGGAGAACAGGTTTCTGTCCGAGGCGCAGGACCTGCGGGTGCCGGTGATCTTCGGCGACGCGACCCAGCGGTCGACTCTGGACGCGGCCAGACTGGGTACCGCGTCGGCGGTCGCGGTGATGACCGGCAACGACATGGTCAACATCGAGACGGCCATCGCCGTGCACGACTCCTTCGGCTCGCCGTTCCAACCCGAGCGGATACCCGTCGTCACCAGGGTCTTCGACCGCGCCCTCGGCCGGACCACGGCCAGGCGGTTCGGCTTCCAACACGTGCAATCGACCGAGGAGCTGACCGCGCCATGGTTCGTCGGCGCTGCGCTCGGGCTTGACGTCCTCGGCTCGTTCTCGATCGCCCAGCGGACATTCATGGTCAGCCGGCTGGCGATCGAGCCGGACAGCGGGCTGGCCGGACTGACCATGGACCGGCTGTCCGCGAACACCAGGGTGGTCGCGCTGGTCCGCCACTCCAGCGGGCTGTTGGAGCACCCCCTGCACCGCATCACCCGGTTCGAGGCCGGCGACGTGGCCTACCTGGTCGGCCCGTACGAGGAGTTGCTCGGGGTGCTGCGGCAGTCGCGGGTCCGCTGACCGTGAGGGCCACTTGCCGGGGCCAGGAGCGACCGACGGCAGGGACAACCATTGCGGGAACGCTCGCCGGGCCGCCCCGGGCAACGTGGGCCCAACCCTGCTGGTGCTCCGCCGGAGCGGGGCGTTCCCGCGGCGTCCAGCGGTGACGGGGTGCCTTCGGGTTGGCAGAGGATTCCGGCCGTCGCGGCGCGACAGGCAACCTCCCAGGTCCTGCTCAGGTCGGCCGGTTCTGCCGGGCGTGAGTTCGGCTGTATGGTTCGGGGATAGGTCAGGCTAACCAAATACGCCCCGGCGGGCGCGAGGCGGAGCCCGGTCTCGCAGAGCGGTTGGCCGGCCACCAGGCGGCTGACCACACCGCAGTAACCAGCGCGGTTCGATCCGACCGCGTGTCCACCGGGCGCCGGCGCTATTGGCGCGTCGAATCACCCTGGGAGAACACGACGTGTCGTTACGGCAGCCACGCCTGTGGCCGGCGGTCCTGCTCACTACCGGCGCGTTGGCGTTGGCCGGCTGCGGTTCCAGTGCACAGAACTCGTCAGGCTCATCGGAGACGTCCAGTGCGGCAGCATCATCGGCGGCCTCTGCTGGGGCTGACTCCACAGGGGCTGACTCCACAGGGGCGGACTCGGCAGCGCCAGGCGAGGTCACGGTCACCGTCACCGAGGCAGGCGGTTGCGTCGCGACACCGGACACCGTCCCGGCCGGTCAGGTCACCTTCGTCATCACCAACGTGGATGCGCTGAGCGTGACAGAGGTGGAACTGGTCTCCGACCAGCGGATCGTCGGGGAACGGGAGAACCTGGCCCCCGGGTTCGACAGCACGTTCTCGGCGCGCCTGGATGGCGGGACGTACGAGGTGTTCTGCCCGGGCGCGGCCACCGAGCGGACGCCGTTCACCGTCACCGGCGAGGCAGCCGCCCAATCCGCCGATCTGACCGCGTTGTTGGAACAGGCGACGGTCGACTACGCCGCCTACGTCGATGACCAGATCACCTTCCTGCTGGTTCCGGTGCAGGAGTTGGCCGCGGCGATCAAAGCGGGTGACCTGGCGGCGGCGCAGGCCGCTTACGTCAAGGCCCGCCCGTTCTATGAGCGGATCGAGCCGGTCGCCGAGTCGTTTCCCGACCTGGACCCGGCGATCGACCTTCGGATCGGTGACGTCGAGGCAGGCACCACCTGGACCGGGTTCCACCCCATCGAGCAGGGCCTGTTCGAGAAACAGAGCACCGAGGGGCTGAGCGAACTGGCCGACCAGCTGATCACCGACATCACCAGCCTGCAGGCCGAGGCGGCAAAGCTGTCGGCGGCCACCGCTGCCGGGACCGCGGGCGGCTATCAGGCGTTCGAGATCGCGAACGGGTCGGCCACCCTGCTCGACGAGGTGCTGGCGTCGAAGATCACCGGCGAGGAGGAGGCGTACTCGCGGATCGACCTGCTCGATTTCCAGGCCAACGTCGAGGGGTCCCTGCAGGCCTTCGCCACCCTGAAGCCGGCGCTCGACCAGATCGACCCGACCCTTGTCCCGCAGATCGCGGGGGCTTCGATGCGCTCACCGCCGTGCTGGACCAGTACCGGGATCCGAGCGGTCTGGGCGAGTGGACCCCGTACGACAAGTTGACGGTCGAGGACAAGAAGGCGCTGACCGACGCGTTGCTCGTTGTCCAGGAACCGTTGTCGGCGATCTCGGCGAAGATCACCAACTAGCGCGCATCACCTTCGAGGACGGATATGACTGATCAGGGCACGTCCCCAGGTACGTCACGGCGGCGGTTCCTCGGCGGAGCCGCCGCCGCCGGTGTCGGGTTGGCGGCCGGCGCGGCGGTGGTCACCGGTTACGGGATCACGTCCGCCAACGACGCCGCGAGCGGGTCGCAGGAGGCGTCGACCGCCAGCGGGGCGATCGACGGTGCGTTGGCGGTGGTGCCGTTCTACGGCACCCGGCAGGCGGGGATCACCACCGCCCAGCAGGAGCGGCTGATGTTCGCCGCGCTGGACGTGACCACCACCGACGTCCAGGAACTGCAACGGATGCTCGGCCGGTGGGCGGCCAACGCGGCCCGACTCACGGCCGGGAAGACGGTCAGCGACTCACCGGTCAGGACCGAGCAGCCACCGTTCGAAACCGGCGAGGCCTTGGACCTGGGGCCGAACTCACTGACCATCACCGTCGGGTTCGGACCCAGCCTGTTCGACGAGCGATTCGGCCTTGCCGACCGGATGCCGGCCGAACTGACCCCGTTCGGCACCATCCCTGGCGACGCCGTGATGAAACCGGCGATCTCCGACGGCGACCTGTGCATCCAGGCGTGCGCGAATGATCCGCAGGTGGTGTTCCACGCGGTCCGCAACCTGGTCAGGGCCGCCCGCGGGACCGCTGTGCTCAAGTGGTCGCAGTTGGGCTTCGGCCGGGCTTCGGCCACCGGCGCCGGGCAGACCACGCCGCGGAATCTGATGGGCTTCAAGGACGGCACCAACAACATCCACGCCGACGACACCGCAGCGCTCGACCAGCACGTGTGGGTCCCGGCCGATGCCACCACCACCGGCCCCTCCACGACCGGCCCCACCGCCACCATTGCCGCGGAGACGGCCTGGATGGTGGACGGGTCGTACCTTGTCGCCCGCAAGATCCGGATGGAGATCGAGTCCTGGGACACCGATCCGCTGACCGATCAGGAACTGATCTTCGCCCGGCACAAGGTGTCCGGCGCCCCGGTCACCGGCGGCGAGGAATTCACCCCGATCGACTACACCAAGACCACCGAGACCGGTGAACTCGCGGTCGACGTCAATGCCCATGTCAGGTTGGCGTCGCCGGACCAGAACGGCGGTATCCGGCTCCTCCGCCGCGGCTACAACTACACCGACGGCCAGGACCCGGACACCGGCAAACTCGCCGCCGGGCTGTTCTTCATCGCGTTCCAGCGGGACCCGCACGCCCAGTTCAAGGTCATCCAGAGCCGGCTCGGGAAGTCCGACCTGCTCAACGAGTACATCGCGCACATCGGCGGCGGGCTATGGGCCTGTCCGCCCGGTGTGAGTGGGCCGGGCGATTGGTTCGGGAAGGCCCTGTTCGCCTGACGGTCATCCGCCCAACGGCACTCGCCAGCATGGCCGTTCGCAGCGGCAGCGCACGCTGAGCGTCAGCGGGTACGGCGCGAGAATGCCATCCCGGACAGCGCCACCGACACCGCGAGAATGGCTGCGCACCAGGCGATGGCCAGCCAGGGGGCATTCCCGACCGGGGTGCCGTTCAGCAGGCCGCGGACGCTCGCGATGATCGGGGTGATCGGCTGGTGGCCCGAAAAGCCTTGCAACCACGTCGGCATGGTGGCGATCGGGACGAAAGCGCTGCTGGCATAGGGCAGGAACATCAGGATGAAGGTGAAACCGTTGGCCGCCTCCGGCGTTCGGGCCAACAACCCGACCAGCGCGGCCAGCCAGGAGATGGTCAGGATGAACAGCAGCAGGATCCCGCCGGCGGCCAGCCAGCCGAGTGGCCCGGCGTCCGAGCGAAAGCCGATGAGGAAGGCGACCCCGAAGACCAGCACCGTCGACGCGACATTGCGCACCAGGCTGGCCGTCACGTGGCCGGCCAGCACGGCGGCGCCGCTCACATCCAGCGACCGGAACCGGTCCATGATCCCGCCGTGCATGTCCTGGCTGACCGCCACCGCGGTGCTCGCCGAGCCGAATCCCGCGCACAGCACCAGAACCCCTGGCACCACATAGGAAACATAGGGGCCGCCGGTGTTCATCGCCCCGCCGAACAGGTAGACGAACAACAGCATCAGGATGACCGGCAGCATCAGCGAGGTCAGCAGCACCTCCACATTGCGCCGGCTGAGCCGCACGCAACGGCCGACCATGGCCAGCGAGTCGTTGACCAGGGTCGTCAGCGAACCTCGTTGGCCGGCGGGTGATTCCAGCATCGTGACGTCAGACATGGGCCGGCTCCGGATCATTCCGGTCGGTGGCTGTCCGGTCGGTGGTGCTCCGGTCGGCGTCCGGTCGCTGCGGCCGGCTGCCGGTGAGCGCCAGGAAGACGTCGTCCAACGTCGCCGTGTGCACCGCGAACCGGGAGATTCCGGCCCCACCGGGATCGACCTCGTCCAGCAGGACGCGGATGCCTGCCGCGGCACCGTCGGTTGGCACGCTGACCATCCGCCGGACCGGGTCCGCGGTGATCACCCGGCCGCCCAGCCGGTCCACCACCCGCCGGAAGGCACCGTCGTCGGCGAGGGTGAGATCCAGCCGCTGGTCGGCGATCTGCTGCTTGAGCGCGGCCGGCGTGCCGGTCGCGACCACCCGTCCACCCTCGACAACGGCGATGGTGTCGGCGAGTTGGTCGGCCTCTTCCAGGTACTGGGTGGTCAGCAGGACGCTCACCCCATTCCTGACCTGGTCGGCGATCACCTCCCACATGGTCTGCCGACTGTGCAGGTCGAGGCCCGTGGTCGGTTCGTCGAGGAAGATCACCGATGGGGACCCGATGAGGCCGGCTGCCAGGTCGAGGCGCCGGCGCATGCCACCGGAATAGGTCGCCACCCGACGTCGGCCCGCGCCGTGCAGATCGAACCGCTCCAGTATTTCACCGGCCCGGCGGCGGGACTGCCTGCCGGTCAGCCCCGTCAATCGGGCCATCATCCGGAGGTTCTCCTCGCCGGTCTGCAGCTCGTCGATGGCGACGTTCTGTCCGGTCAGGCTGATGCTCCGCCGAACATGACGCCGCTCCCGCGCGATGTCGAAACCGGCGACCCTGGCCCGGCCGGCATCGGGGCGGAGCAAGGTGGCCAGGATGCGCACGGTGGTTGTCTTGCCGGCGCCGTTCGGCCCGAGCAGGGCGAACACGGTGCCCCGTGGCACCGTCAGGTCGACGCCGTCCAGGACGCGCAGTGCGCCGTAGGTCTTGGCCAGGCCTTGTGCCTCGATCGCGGGTTGCTGCTCGTGGTCTCGATGGGTCATGGGAGCACTCCTCCGTGGGATTCACAACAGTCAGATTCACAACAGTCAGATTCGGCGCCGTGCGTACAGTGTATTGCGTATGTGCGTACACCGTAAACGCTGTCTCCGGGCAAGCGCAAGGGACAATCCGTCGCGGGCCGAAAGACTTGCACTGCAGGGGATAGTGCGGCAGTAGTGCACCGCACCGGGGAGTGCGCCCGACTGGCTGTGCACGATCGGTCGGGCAGGCTGCTACGCTAGGGTTTCTGGTGCACTAGTGCGCCGGGGTGTCGAGAGGGGGACCGTTGACGGACGTTGACGCAGCCATCGAGTCGGTGTCCGGGCAGATAGCCGCGGAGATTGCCAGGCGGATCAGGACCGGCGAGCTTGCCCGCGGTGATCGGGTGCCGTCGACGCGGCAGATCGTCCGGGAATGGGGGGTTGCCATGGCAACCGCCACCAGAGTGCTGACCGCACTGCGGCGCCAGGGCCTGGTGCACGCCGTACCGGGCATCGGGACCGTGGTGGGATCCGGACGCCCGGGCGGCGACCCGGCACCGATCGAACCGTCGCAGGTACCGATCGAACCGTCGCTGTCGCCATCACCGTCACCGCACTCCGGCCCGCCGGCGGTGTCGGAGCACGCGCTCAGCCGGTCGCGGGTGGTCGCCACCGCGATCGAGGTCGCCGATGCCGAGGGACTGGCCGCGCTGTCCATGCGCCGGGTCGCTGCCGAACTGGGCACCGCGACCATGTCGCTGTACCGACACGTCCGCGACAAGGACGACCTGCTGATGCTGATGGTCCAGGCCACCTTCGCGCGCTATCCACTGCCTGCCAGGCCGGCCGATGGGCGGGCCGGGTTGGAGGCGTTGTGCCGGCTGCAATGGTCCACCTATCAACGCCACCCCTGGCTGGCGCAGTGGGTCTCGATGACCCGCCCGCAGCTCATCCCCAGTGCGATGGCCCACACCGAGTGGGCGATGGCCATTCTCGCCGACCTGGGTCTGGACGTGAACGAGCGGCTGCACATGGCGGTCACCCTGGCCAACTACGTCCGCGGGACCGCCATCAACCTCGAACCCGAGGCCCAGGCGGAGCAGGACACCGGCATCACCAGTCACGAATGGATGGCCTCGCAGGACGCGGTGATGACGGGCATCGTGGCGTCCGGAGAGTTCCCGATGTTCGCCGAACTCGCGCAGGACGAGGACCTCGACCTCACGCTGGAATCGTTGTTCGAGTTCGGTCTCGCCAGATTGCTGGACGGACTGGAGGTTTCGGCCGACCGGCCGGCCGCGACGCGCGCAGCGGAGGACGTAAGGATTGAGGCTGGCTGATCAGCGAGGCTGGAAAGTCAGGCAGTCAGCGGTGTCCGAGCCCGCGCCGATCCGCACCGACGTGGCCGAACATTCCAGTGACTCGTTGTGCACGCAATCAGCCCGTTGGCAGGCGCCGACATGACCGACGACCTTGCTCAGTCCGCCCTTGGCGGACAGCGGAATGAATGTCGCGCACTCCGCGGACGCGCCCGACCCGCCGATCGTCACGGCGAATGCATTGCATCCGGAATGATCGTTTTAGGAGCAGCCGACGACGCTGCATTCGGTGATCGACGCCATCTCGAGAACAGCGGTCATGACTTCCTGCGAAGCACTGCGATCCAGCCGTATCCCGACCAGGATCAGCGACGGCTGGACGGGCCGCGGGCCCCGGGCATTCTCCTCGGACGAGTAGTCCTGAGATCGGCCCGGCACCGGTAAGGAAGTACTGCCTTACCGCAGATCAACGCCCGTTTCGTTGATCATGGACGGCACGGTTCATTGATCCCGGCGAGGGCCGTTGCGGACCTGCCCGAGCGCCTTCTTGCCATCGGCGAGCGGAGTCTTGGCAGGTGGCGGCCGGTTGCGAAGCCGAGCGTCACGAGGGTCATCGCCGCTCTGTCTGCGCGTTCCGGCTTCGCCCCTGGGCGACGCACCCTCGTCGGTCAGCAAAGCCATGTCGAACCTTGATGGTGAATGCCACTCCCAACTGACCCCCGGCCGCTCCGGGGCGGCAGGGCGACGGGCCTTTCGGCCCTTCCGCGGAAGATGGCGGCCTGAGAGGTTGGAGAGGCAAACCTAAGAAAGCGCAATTTTGCGATAGGCACGTTGTGTAGGGACCCCGATGAGTGACCAACCGTTGAGCAGTCTCCATCCGTCCGAGGCCGGCTCGGTGGTGCGGGTGGTGGGTCCGCAGGTCGTTCAGCGGCGGCTGGTCGAAATGGGCTTCGTCCCGGGGGTCTCGGTCGAGGTGGTGGGCACGGCGCCGTTGGGCGATCCCCTCGAGGTGATGCTGCGGGGGTACCGGTTGGCCATCCGGCGGACGGAGGCGGCCTGTGTGACGGTGATGTCCGGAGCCGTGAACACCATCCCCTTGGCCACGGCGCTCGACTCCGAGCTCGACCATCACGTCGTGCCGCCGGTTCCGGACGAGCGGCAAGCGGCCTTGCCCTGGTCCGAACGACGGTTGCGGCGAGGGCGTCGGCGCGCCCGTACCGCCACCCCTTCAGCCACCCGTCACGCGCAGTCCGATGGCGGCTGCCATTCGACGCCGCGACCCGTGGAGTCGGGCAACCCGGCCGCCGGGACCGTGGTGGTCGTGCTCGCCGGCAACCCGAACACCGGGAAGTCCACGTTGTTCAACGCCATCACCGGCGGCCGCCAGCACATCGGGAACTGGCCGGGGAAGACGGTGGCCTGTGCCGAGGGCTCGGTGGAGGTCGGTGCTGTCACCGTCCGCGTCGTCGATCTTCCCGGGACGTACAGCCTCCGAGCCGCATCGCCGGAGGAGGAAGCGGCGTGTGCGTTCCTCACCTCGGGAGGTCCCACCGTGGTGGTGGCGGTGATCGACAGCTCGAACCTGGAACGGAACCTGTTTCTCGTGCTGGAGTTGGCCGAGCTCGGTCTGCCGCTGGTGGTCGCGGCGAACATGGCGGACATGGCAGAGCGGCAGGGCCGGCGTATCGGCTGGGCCCACCTCGCCGCGGAGCTGGGCGTGCCGGTGGTGCCCGTGGTTGCCCGCGACCGCCGCGGCGTCGACGAACTCCTCGACGCCGTCCTGTCGGTCGCAGTGGCGAAGACCGGATGAGCCCGCGACCGCCCGTCGACTACGGGCAGGAGATCGAATCGGCCATCACCGCGACCCAGGTCCGGCTGGCGGCGCTGGCGTCACCGGAGTCGCGGTCGGGATCACCCGATCAGAACTGCGCACCCGGGGGCGCCGCGACCCGCTGGACCGCGATCAGCCTGCTGGAGGGCGACCCACGAGTGCGGTCGGCAGTCGCGGCCCGGCCCGGGGGAGCGACGATCCTGGCCGAGCGCGATGAGCTGGAGCGTCACCTGAAGGACGGAAAGGACCTGGACCTGTCCCTGCTGCTCGCCGAACGCCGCTTCGAGCGAGCCCATGACGTCGCCGCCCTGGTGGCCACTGCCGGGTCGTCCCGGCGGTCGGTCGGCGACCGAATCGACCGGATCGTCACCCACCGGTTCCTCGGGCTACCCGTGCTCTTCGGGGTGATGTGGGTGATGTTCCGGCTCGTCACCGACGTCGCGGCGCCGTTCGTCGACTGGATCGACGTCACGCTGTCCGGGACCCTCGGCCCTTGGGTGGCAGCTGGCCTGGACGCCGTCGGGCTCGGCGGGGGGTGGGTGGAGCGGCTGGCCGTGGACGGGATCCTCGGCGGGGTCGGGGGAATGCTGGTCTTCGTCCCGGTGATCGTGCTGCTGTACGCGATGCTGGGCGTGTTGGAGGACTCCGGCTACCTGGCCAGGGCCGCCTACATCACGGACCGGGCGATGGCCCCGATCGGGCTGCCTGGGAACAGCGTCCTACCACTGGTCGTCGGGTTCGGCTGCAACGTTCCCGCACTGCTCGCCACCCGGGTGATGGCGCGGCCCAATGACCGGCTCCTCACCGCACTGCTCGTGCCCTTCGTGAGCTGCGCGGCCCGCTTGCCCGTCTACGTGCTGCTGGCCGGCGCGATGTTCCCCGGTTCGGAAGGGGCGGTGGTCTTCGCGCTGTACCTGACCAGCATCGCCGTCGTCTTTCTCGTCGGTCTGGTGTTGAGGCACACCCTCATGCGGGGTTCGGAGCGCGCCCCTTTCGTACTGGAGCTGCCTTGGTACCGGCGGCCATCGGCGCGGACGGTGTGGACCCAAACCCGGCAGCGGTCCGCCGCGTTCGTCCGCAAGGCCGGCTCGGTCATCCTGCTCGCGGCGATCGTGGTGTGGGTGCTGTTGGCCGTGCCGGTGCGCGGCGACGCGACGTTCGGTGAGGTCGCCCAGCAGGACAGTCTCTTCGGCGCGGCGGCCGGCATCACGACTCCGGTGTTCGTCCCCGCCGGTTTCGGCTCGCCCGAACTGTCCGGGGCGTTGACCGCCGGGTTCGTCGCGAAGGAGATCGTCGTATCCACGATGAGGCAGACCATCGGCGGCAGTCCCGCCGAGGACACCGGTTCCGACGAGTCCGGTTCCGACGAGTCCGGCTCCGACGAGTCCGGCTCCGACGAGGCGGGCTCCGACGAGTCCGGGCCAGGGTTCGTCCGCGGCTTGGCTGATGTCGGCGGCGGGCTGGTCCGCGCCGTCGGGGACGCGGTGCTCGCCGTGCCGGGCATCGTCGGCCTGCAACTCGGCGGCGCGGCCGACGAGGACGTGAACCCGAGCACCGACACCGACCATGCGCTCCAGCGTGTTTTCGCCGCATCGAGCGGCGGGCACGGTCAGGCGGCAGCGGCGGCGTTCCTGGTCTTTGTGCTGTTGTACGTCCCGTGCCTGGCGACCGTGGCCACTTTCGGCCGTGAGTTCGGGCGGCGATGGGCCGCCCTCAGCGTCACCCTCAGCCTGGTGGTGGCCTGGCTCGCCGCCGTTGGCGTGTTCCAGATCGGTGGGGCCATCGCGGCGTGGTTCTGATGCTCACCGAACTGCTTCACCTGGTCGAGTCGGCGAATACACCCATGACCTGCGGTCAGCTCGCCGATCGCCTCGGGGCCGACCCCGAGGTTGTCGCCGGGATGCTCGACCGGCTGTCCCGTCAGGGTCGTCTGCAGAACCCTTCGGCTGGACCAGCGGTGCTCGGCAGCTGTGACCCCTCGGTCTGCGGCGTCGCCGCGGGATGCGGAACCTGTCCGTTCGCCACGCAACCAGCAACCGGGCGGCGTTTCCTGGCCGGTCGTCCTGCCTCCAGCGGGAAGCCTCCCCTGCGTCGATCGGATCACGTCGACGATGACAGCGGACAACCCACCAACCACATGTGGCCGAATGGGTCGACGATCCGGCCGTCACGTTCCCCGTAGTCGCGATCGGCCACCGGGTAGGTCACCGTGGCGCCGCGCTGCACCGCGGCGTCAACGGTGGCGTCGACCGCCGCGGTCGTCGGCACCCTCAGGCTCAATAGCACAGGTGTGCCGCCCAGGCTGATCGGGTCGTGGTCGCGCCTGTCGGCGTCCTTGATGTAGAACCCCGCTCCGTCGATCGTCAGCTCGGCATGGATGGTGGCGCCGGCGTCATCGGTGAAACGGATCAGCTCGGTCGCTCCCAGCGCAGCGGTGTAGAACGCGATGGCCGCGGCGGCGTCGGAGACAATCAGGCGCGGGCGGAGTGCGGTGGTCGGGACCGAGGTCGTCGGAACTGAGGTCGTCATGGGCACCATCCTGGACGACCCCGGGCAGTGCTGCTATCGCCGACTACGGCTTGGGCATGATGATCCAGGCCAGCAGGTAGGCCAGCAGGCCGCCGCCGAAGAACAGCACGAGCACCACGGTGATGACCCGGACGAGGGTCGGGTCGATGTTGAAGTACTCGGCGATACCGCCGCAGACACCGGCGATCTTCTTGTCGGTGACGGACAGGGTCAGGCGCTTGCCCGGGCGATCGGGGTTGTTGGTCATGGCATGAGTCTGCTCGATCGGTGCCGCCGCCGGATCGGGGGCGCTCCCCGAGTGATCCCTGTGCTTGACCAGACACAACCCCGAGACCGAGCGCCACGACCGTGAGGCGCTCGCCGGCGGACGCGGCTGCTCGCGCGGACCTTCCAGCGCCACCCGCACGTCACGGTTGGTAGGAGTCGATGCCCGACGCGCCGTCCAACCAGGTCAACGGGGTCATGCCCGCAGGTGCGTCGGGGTTTGCGGTGGCCATCGCGGACACCCTGGTCGCGGGCAACGCTGACTTGATGGGCAAAGCTGGATCGGAAGGCCCGAACAGGGATTCGACCGACGACGGTCCCGTCGTGGCGGCGGCCAATTCGATCTCGGTGCGAGTGAGTGCGCGGTCCGCGCAGGCCTGGGTGAGCAGTCGGGTCCAGATCGCTGCGGTGGCGTAGCCCGCCAGCAGCCGGGGACCGGGGTCGGTACCGCCCGCCTTGGCGAAAGCGGCGGTGACGACCGCTGCCGCCGGGTAGTCCGACCCGATGGCCGGGGTGGGCAGACTGACCAGGACGCGCCCCGTCCTGGTGGCGGACAGTCCGGCTTCGTCCCACTGTGCAGGGTCGTATCCATCGGTGCTGGTCACGATGGTTGTCGTCGAGGGAGCACCGGCGGCCACCCGGGACGTGGTCGGCGGATCGGTGAAAGCCAGCACCACCGGCACGGCCGCCCAGTCCGGCAGGTCCGCGCCGGCATCCAGCGTCCGGACCTCGAGGGTGACGTCGTTCTGACCGGCCCACCAACGCGCTCCGGCCAGGGCGTTCGCCGCCGACGGACTCTGGTCGGTCAGCACCCCGACCGTGGCGCCCGGGTCCAGCGAGCCGGACTGCGCCAGGTGGTCAAGCGCATTGATGGCCAGGATGTCGTCGGTGGCACCGACCACGATCGGGCGTGACGGTCCTAGTTGTGCGGACGTCCCGGTCGGGGTCAACGTCGGGATCTGATCCGCCGAGATCCGGGTGGTCAGGGTCGCGGAGTCGGCCACCGCGGGCAACGTGATCAGGCCCAACGTCGACCGCCCCACCGAGTCGTAGGCGCCGGGTGCGTCCGCGGGCACGCCGGCGGCACCGTTCGTCATGATCTGCACGACGCGGCCGCACAGCCCGCCCGAGCCGTTGACGGAGTCGCGCCACAGGGTCACTCCCTCGGTGAACCCGCGGTCGCGTTCGGGATCGACGAGCAAGCCGAGGGTGATGGTCGAGTCCGTGATGCCCGGCCCGGTGACAAGGCCGTCCGGGGTGACGGGTGCGATCGACACCGGGGTCGTCGTCGCGGTGGTGGGGGTGGTGGTCGGGTTCGGATCGTTGCCGGCGCTGCAACCGGAGGTCACGAATGCGGCGGCCAGCAGTGCGAGCGGAACCATGGCGGGGCCGCGCCGGGTAGTGGTCGGCCACCGGAAGCTCACCCGGTCACGCTACCGGCGCCCGGCGCAGGCGGTGATCGGCGCTGCCGGATCCACCCGACCACCCGGAAGCAGGTCCGCAAGCGGCCGGGGGGCCTCGGCGACAGCCGCGCGGTAAAGCCTCGCCATTGATGGTCAAACCCGTATGGGTGCCTGCAAAGGGTGATGCTCCGGGTCAATTCGCGCATATGGGGGGGCTAACGCTCGACTCAATGGATGGCATCATAAGAGCCGCGGATGCACTGTGTGATTGGTCGGTGAAGGGTCGCCGGTCCGCAGCCAAGCGGTTGGGGGGGGCGCGCCAGCACGCACAGGAGGGTCAGTCGGTCGTGGGAAAGGCGCTGCGCGCTCTGCACTCGCGCGCCCGACCCCTGCTCGCCCTGACGTGCGCGGCGGCGGTGCTGGCCACGCTCGTCGTCGCCTGGCGTCAGCCCGGGTTCGCCGAGGTTCCGCCGGCTCCCGACGATCGGTCCGTGTGGGTGGTGAACGAGAGCAGTCTGCTCGTCGGCCGGATCAACACCGGGATCGCCGAGCTGGACTCGGCGGCGGTGCTGCGCGGGGCTGGTGACGTGCTGCAGGACCCGACCGATCAGGGTGCCGGAAAGGTGGCGGTGATCGATACGTTCAGGCACGAACTCCAACTTCTGGACACCGCGGCGGTGGCCTTCGGTGCGAGGGTGTCCATCCCGGAAGACGCCGATGTCGAAGTCCGCGGACGGACGGTGGCAGTCACCGATCGAACGGACGGCCGGCTCTGGGTCGGCAGCAGCGGAGCGGTCGAGTCCGTCGACGCACGGTTGATTCCGCCGGCCGCCACTCTGGGTGCGGCCCCCGCCCTGGCGGTGTCGACGGTCGGCACTGCGTTTGCCACGGCGGTCGGGTCGAACACGCTGGTCAGCCTGACTCCAGGGCAGCGTCCGGTGTCGACCGACATGCCAGGAGGGCCGCTGACGCCCCCAGGTGGTGGCGCTGACGGCGCTGACGGCACTGACCGCGCCGCCGCCGTGGCGGGCGGCGCGGTGGCGGGCGGTGCCGTGGCTGGCGTCCAGATCACCGCGGTCGGCGAGACGCCGGTCGTGCTCGACAGCGCCGACTCCTCCCTCCGGGCGTTGGGCCGGCGGTTTGCTCTGCCCGACGCCACCGGAGCGGTGCTCCAGCAGCCGGGCCCGGCCGCCGACTCGGTGGTGATCGCGACCACCGCTGCACTGCTCAGCGTCGGGCTCGATGACGGCACCGTCCGAACGCTCGCGGAGGGCTCCGGTAGCCCGGTGGCGCCGGCGGTGAACGGTGGGTGCACGTACGGAGCCTGGATCGGTGGGGCCCCCGCGTCGTCCGGCGGCACAGGGGCCGGCGCCGACCAGTCGGGCAGCACCTCCGGCACCGGCAGCGCCAACAGCGCCGGCAGCACAGCCTGGGCCTTCGCCGCCTGCGGCGGGGAACCGGCGACGCCCGTCGCGCTCGTCGGCACCGGCAGCGATCCGACCGACCTGGAATCGGGCCCGGTCAGCTACCAGTTCCGTCAGCGTGGCTCCGCGCTGGTGCTCAACGACTCGGCATCGGGGCGATCCTGGGTCCCGGGCGGGGCCGGTAGCGGCTTCCGGCTGGTGTACAACTGGGCCGACGTTGCCCCGCCCGACCCCACCACCGACGACTCCGCCACCAAGGACGACCTGCAATCCACGGCCGACCTGCCGCGGCTGCCGCCGGATTGCACCGGCGTGCCGATCGGCGAGCCGCGGGCCGCTGACGACACGTTCGGGGTGCGGACGGGACGGGCCACCGTGCTGCGGGTGCTGGACAACGACCCCAGCGTGGACTGCACCTCGGTCGTCATCGACAGCGTCTCGGCGTTGCCGGCGGCCGCCGCTGAGGTGGCCATCGTCGCCGGAGGTACCGCGATCCAAGTGACCCCGGCGCCCGGCGTCGGCGGAGATCTGCCACCCATCGAATACCAGGTCGACAACGGCCGGGGCGGCACGGCGACCGCTTACGTGCAGCTGTCCGTCGTCCCGGCCGACGAGTCGGACCCGCCCAGGCGGGTGCGCCGGTCCGCCGCGTCCGTCGAGGTGAACTCGACGGTGTCCTACAACGTGCTGGACGACTACGTGTCTCCGACCGGGGACGACCTCTATCTGGTCTCGGCCAGCACCGAGGGGGGTGACGCCGTGTCGTTCCGGCCGGACGGCACGATCACCTTCCGGAATGTCGGCAGTGGTGCGGGCACCGATCGGCGGGTGGAGTTCGTCGTCACCGACGGAACGGAGCAGGCGAGCGGCACGCTGACCGTCGCGATCGCGTCCGAGCACTCCACCTCGCCGGTGGTCTACCCGGTTGTCACCAGGGCGATCGTCGGCGCGACGGCCACCGCTACGCCGCTGCGCAGCATCAGCAGCGGTGCCCCCGATCCGGTGATCATCGGCTCGGTCGAGCCGCAGCCCGGCAGCGAGGCGGCGTCGGCCAGGGTTGACGCCGCTCGCTCTACCGTGCAGGTCACCTCGACCGGCGCGGGCACGTACTACTTCACCTTCGAGGCGTCGACCGGTGACCGGAACGTCACCGGCGTGCTGCGTGCCGACTTCGTGGAGCCCACCGAGCAATCGAGCGCGGTGGTGCCGATGGCCGACGTCGCCTACCTGCCGGCCGGCGGCAGCGTCGTGATCGACCCGCTGGCCAACGACACCGATCCGGACGGCGAGGGTCTGGCGGTGCGCGAGATCGACCTGACCGGGCAGGCGCCGTTGAGTGCCGCGGTGATGGACCTGCACCTGGTGCAGGTGTCCGCCGCCCGCCCGCCGAAGGGCACGGTGATGTTCGGCTACAGCGTGTTCGACGGTGAGAACGCCGGGGGGAGCGGTGCCGGAGCCGAGAAGGTGGGCCAGATCCGGGTGGTCCCGGTACCCGCCCCGAAGAAGGCGCCGCCGCCGCTGGCCAGCCCGATCACCGCGACGGTGCGCGCCGGCGACGCGCTGACCGTCGAGGTGGCGAGGTACGCCTCGACGCAGGACGGGTCGCCGGTGACGGCGGAACTGGACGAGGCCCAGGTCGCGGGGCTGCCCGGACGAGCGTTCTCCACCGGTGACACCATCCGCTACCTCGCGCCGGTCGACCAGCCGCCGGGCCGGCTGACCTTCAGCTACACCGCGACCTCCGCGAACGGTTCGCCCCTGGAGCCGGTACAGCCGGTCGGCACGGTCAGCACGGTCAGCATCACCGTCACCGATCCGGACCCGGCGCGCAACAGCGCGCCGGAGCCGCCGCCGGACGTCACCGCGCGGGTGTTCGCCGGGGGGTCCATCGCCGTCGCGGTGCCGTTGGCGGGGATCGACCCGGACGGCGACTGGGTGGTGCTGGCCTCCCTGGACCAGCCGGACGCGCCGCTCGGGCAGGTGTCCATCGCGGGCCCGGACACGTTGTCCTACCAGGCGTTCGGCGTCCCGGGCGTCGACCGGATCCGGTACGTGGCGACCGATACCGCAGGTGCCACGGTCACCGGAGTGGTCACCGTGCTGGTGGTCGATCCCGGCGAATCCGCACGTCCGCCGGTCGCCCCGGACCTGAGCGTGTCGGTCCGGCCGGGCGCCAGCGTCCGGATCGATCCGCTGGCCGCCGTGGTGGATCCGGGCGGTCAGCACATCCAGCTGGCCGACCCCGCGTTCACCGCCACGCCGGGGCTGGTGGTGGCGCTGGACGGACAGAGTCTGATCGTCACGGCGCCGGAGGTGGCCACCGTGGCCGGCCTGCGGTACACCGTCATCAACGCCAAGGGGCTCAGCGCGTCAGGGTCGGTGACGATCACCGTGTCCAAGGACGCGCCGCTGCTCCCGCCGGTGGTCAAGGATGTTTTCGTCCGTCCTGCCGACCTGGCCGACAGCACCGGTGAGAACGCCACGGTGGACGTCGACGTGTCGGGATCGATCGTCAACCGCAGTGGCCGGACGGCTGACCTGACCGTGACGGTCGATCCGCTGTCGGCCCGGCAGGCGACGATGGCCGGATCGCACACGGTGCGGGTCACGGTCGGTTCGTCCCGGCAGGTCGTCGCCTACCAGGTCAGGGACCTGTACGGGGCGAGCGCCACCGCCTTGATCGTGGTGCCGCCGCGCGCGCAGGTGCTCGCCCCCCAGCTGATCGCCGATGCCGGGCCGATCGAGGTGGACGCCGGGGATTCCGTGGAGGTGGCGATCGCCGATTACGTGACGGTCGGCGGCAGCGGCGACCCGGTGATCGCCAGGTCGCCGGCGCCGCGGGCCACCCAGGGCAGCGCGGTCCGGAACTCGGCGTCCTCGTTGACCCTGACGGTGCCCGCGTCCGCCGCCGGGTCAGCGGCGCTCTACGTCCCGATCGAAAGCCCGATCGACAGTCCGATTCCCGGTGGCGCCGGTGACGTCGCGGTGCTGGCGTTGCCGGTGCAGATCGCGCCGCGGGTGATCCCGCCGCCGGAGCTGGATTCGTCGGAGCTGCAGGTCGAGGCGGGCAGCTCGGGTTCGGTGGACCTGGCGTCGCTGACCAGGACGTTCGACGAGGGGCAGGCGGCGTCGCTGACATATTCGGCCGGCCAGCCGGCCGGCGGTCTGCAGGTCTCCCAGCAGGGCAGCGTGCTGACCGTGACGGTGCCGCCGGAGGTGCCGCGCGGCACCTCGGTGACGGTGCCGATCGAGGTGGTGGACGGCGACGGCAAGAGCGGTAAGGCCGCACTCGCCGTGACCGTGACCGGATCGCGGTTGCCACTGGCGACGGTGCCCGACCAGAGCGTCGAGGACGGTCGCGGCGGCGTGCCGGTCGCCGTCGACATGCTCACCGGCAGCGTGGATCCCATCGGCCGCGGGCTGACCGTCAGCAAGGCGACCGCCCTGGAAGGAGCAGCCGGCGCGCTCGCCGGCCCCACGCTGGACGGCTCCACGGTGCGGCTCACCCCGGCCCCCGGGTTCGTCGGCGACATCGTGGTCGCCGTCGACGTCACCGACGGCACCAGGGATCCGGAACGGACGGTGACGGCCACCCTGCGGGTCGGCATCCAGGACCGGCCGTCGGCACCGGGCGCTCCCGCGGTCATCGACGGCACCACCACCGCGACGAGCGTGCAACTGGTGTGGGCGCCGGCCGAGGCCAACGGTTCGGTGATCACGGGGTACACGGTCGAGAGTGACGGCATCACCCAGAGCTGCCCCGGCTTGGCCACCTCCTGCGTCGTCACGGGTCTGACGCCGGGGCTGGCCTATGTCTTCGTGGTCACCGCGAGCAACGCGGTCGGCGATTCCGATCCGTCGCCGCCGTCGGCGGCCGTCGTGCCGGACAGCGCGCCGGGTCGGCCCGCCGCACCCTCGGTGGCCTACCTGGGCCGTGGTCGGCTGTCCGTGAGCTGGACCGATCCGACCGGCGATTTCACCCCGGTGACGGCGGCGGCCCTGCAGATCCTGCGTGGCGACCAGGTCGTCCAGACCCGCGAGGACGTGCGCAGCCCGTTGACCCTGGACGGGTTGGATCCGGGCTCGGCCTACCGCTTCCAGGTCAGGGCCGGCAATCGGGCGGGCGTGGGTCCGTGGTCCGATCCGAGCGCGCCGGTGCTGCCCTCCGGCGTGCCGTCGGCGCCGACCGGGCTGACCGCCGCGTTCGGTTACGACGGCACGCTGCGGCAGGTCGACGTCAGGTGGCAGCCGCCGCAGGACGCCGGTGGCGAACCCGTCCAGGGCTACCGAGTGCTGGTGAACAACGCGGAGGTCCTCTCCGGAGGAGCCGACGTCACTTCGGCGTCGGTGCCCGTCGCAGGCGACGAACCGATGTCGTTCTCGGTGGTCGCGCGCAACTCCAGGGGTGAGGGCCCGGCCACGGACGCGGTCACCGTTGCGCCGTTCAGCCGTCCACCGGCCGTGCAGAACCTGACGGTGACCCCGGCGGATTCAGCGTTGGAGCTGAGCTGGAGCGTCGTCGTTCCCGGTATCGATCACTACGAGTACCGGCTGGACGGTGGCGGCTGGACGTCGACGGGGGCCTCGGCGTCCGGCCGACTGGACGGCTTGACCAATGGCACGACGTACCAGGTGCAGGTGCGCGCCTGCAACGGCCAGACCGCGTTCACCGAGCAGGTGCGGTGCGGGCCGGCCGGCGATCCCGTGCCGGGGCGCCCGTTCGGGCCGCTGGCCGACCCTACGGTGACGGCCGCGTTGACCACCCGCTGGGGATCGTCGGTGACCGTGGAATTCTCCTTCCCGGACAGCAATGGACGCGCGGTCACCAGCACGAGGGTCGAAGTCTCCGGGGTCGGCCAGGTGGACGTCGCACCCGGTTCGTGGACCGGCGACATCGGCTTCGGCAAGAGCGTGGCGATCACGGCGAGCTGGTGTGTGGCCGATCCGCAGGAATGCTCGACGACGACCGTGCAGAGCCCCACCACCGCCACCCCGGTACCGTTGCCTACTGTCGGCCCGGCGCCGCTGACGGGGACGTGCGGAGTGGTCGCGCCCAACCCTGGCACCTGGCGAACGCAGCCCGAGTGCCCGCATGACTGGGTGGCGGCGCCCGATCCCGTGCGGGTGCTGTGTACCGACTCCGGCCCAAGCTACCCCGAGGACCCTTCGGGTTCGGACTCGCCGGGTGGCCCTGTCGCTCAGGTCGACACCTGGTACCTCGCGGTGAACGGCCTGTGGTACCGCACGCCCGGGCTGGCCGATCCGGGTGACGGGCAGGTGCCGAGATGCTGACCGAGCCCGATGTGGTTGGTGTTCGTGCCGACGGCACCAGCCTCCTGCCGAAGAACCTTTCGGCGAGTGTGAACGACGGAAAGGCGTGCCCATCGTGACGACAACCCGCCCTGCGTCGCAGGCTGATCCGCCGGAAATGTGGGGAGCGCCGGGCGCCAGGGGACCGGTGCGGGCCAGCGAGGCGGCGGGCGTGCACACCTTCGGCGAGCACGCCGCGCACACCCTTTCCCCCGAGGAAGCGGTGGCGTTCGCGGCACGATTCTCGGCGGTCGGCGCGGCCATCGGCCGCGCGCTGGTGGGGAAGCAGGATGCGATCCGGCTCTCGCTGGTCTGCCTGGTCTCCGAGGGCCACCTGCTGTTGGAGGACGTCCCCGGCACCGGGAAGACGACACTGGCCAAGGCGCTGGCCGCGACCATCAACGGCACCACCTCGCGGATTCAGTTCACCCCGGACCTGCTGCCCTCTGACGTCACCGGCGTCACCATCTACGACCAGTCGTTGGGCGCCTTCGAATTCCATCCTGGGCCGATCTTCGCGTCCGTCGTGCTGGCCGACGAGATCAACCGCGCTTCGCCCAAGACCCAGGCGGCCTTGCTGGAGGCCATGGAGGAGTCGGCGGTGACGGTCGACGGCGTCACCCGGCCGGTGGGCTCGCCGTTCATGGTGATCGGTACCCAGAACCCGATCGAGCAGTCCGGCACCTACCGGCTGCCGGAGGCGCAGCTGGATCGGTTCCTGCTGAAGACGGGCATCGGGCACCCGGATACCGATTCGGCGCTGGCCATCATGCGGGCGGTGGGCACCAGGGCAAGCCGACCGCACGTCGAGCCGATGCTGAGCTCGGCTGAGGTCGGAGAACTCGTCGAGCTGGCCGGCCGGGTGTATGTCGACCCGTCGATCTTGCGGTACATCCTCGGCATCGTCGAGGCCACCCGGACCGCGCCGGGCGTGACGCTCGGCGTTTCGCAGCGCGGCGCGATCGCGTTGCTGCGCACCGGCAAGACGCTCGCTGCCGCCCGCAGACGGCATTTCGTCATCCCGGACGACATCAAGGCTCTGGCCGAGCCGGCGCTGGCGCATCGCATCATGATCGAGCCGGAGGCCGAGTTCAACGGCGTCCGACCCGAGGGTGTCATCGCCCAGGTGCTGAAGGACGTGCCGCCGCCGCGGAGCGAAGGCTGATGACGCAGGCCCCGAGCCCCGGAGAGCGCGGGCCGGCCGCTACCGACCCGCAGCGGGGCGAGCCGCCCCAACCGGACGCGACCCAACCGGCGGAACCGACGAACCCGGACGGCTGGCAGTCCCGCTCCCGGCAGCGACTGCGGGCCGGTTGGCGGACCGTGACGTCCCGCGGCCGGGTCGCGCTGCTGCTGGCAGTGCTTGCCGCGCTGCTGGGCGCCGTGACCGGGTGGCGGGAGTGGACCGGTATCGCCGCCGCGCTGGCCGTGCTGCTGCTGGCGGCGGTCGTCAGCGCGCTCGGCCGTTCGTCGTGTGCAGTCACCCTCGAACTGGACCGCAGAAGGTTCGTCGTCGGTGATGTCGGCACCAGCGTCGTGCAGGTCAGCAACACCGCGAACCGGCGGATGTTTCCGCTGCGGATGGAGCTGGAGGTGGCCGGCCTGCCGATGACGGTGCGGGTTCCATCGCTTGCCGCGGGCGGTACGCACCGGGTGGAGATCCCGCTGCCGACGGCGCGCCGCGCGGTGGTCAAGATCGGCCCGTTGCGGGCGGTCCGCGGCGACGTTTTCGGGTTGATCAGGCGCGTGGTGCACTGGCCGGTCGACGAGCGGGTGTTCGTGCACCCGCGGACCGTGCGGCCCTCCGGTGCGCTGCCCGGATTCGTCCGCGATCTGGAGGGTGAGGAATCGACAAGGCGGGCCGCGAGTGACCTCTCCTTCCACACCCTGCGGGAGTACGTCCCCGGCGACGATCGGCGGTTCATCCACTGGAAGTCCACCGCCCGCAACGGCACGCTGCAGGTCAGGGAGTTCCGGGAAACGCACCGGTCGCTGATCGCCGTGGTGGTCTCCGGCAACCGCGGGGACTTCTACGGACCCGGCACCGACCCTGCCGCCGTCGATGACGCCGCGTCGACCGCCACCGAGCGATCCGGCGTCGGGTGGATCGCTCGGTGCTGGTCGGCGAGGTGGCGGCGACGAACGACGGGCGCTGAGGATGGCGACTCTCGAGGCCCGAGCTCGGCAACAGGCGGTTCCACAGACGCTGCCGGGGTCGCCGCTGCCGGGGTCGCCGCTGCAGTGAACGCCGCACCCGCGGACCGGATCGAGGGTGATGAGTTCGAGCTCGCGGTCGGCTGCGCGGCCTCGATCGTCGCCGAGTTGGTCCGCGGCGGACGCGATGTCGTCACCGACGCCGCCGGGACGCCGATCCGCGCGGTGACCGCCCAGGGCGTACTCGACCAGTTCAGTGGCATCGGGACCACGCCCACCTCACCGGACCTGGTATTCGACGCCCGCCGAGCGTCGCGTCGGTATCCCCGGATGTCGCTGCTGGTGCTGGTGTTCGGCTCGACCGTCGGCGCGGGCCGGGTGCGGGCGGCCATCCGTGCCTGCCCGCCCGGAGTGTCCGTCCTCGCCGTCCGGGCGAGGGTCGACGACTCGCCGAATCCGGCACGGCTGAGCGGCTCGGACGCGTTCACCGTGTTGACCGTCGGCGAGCTGGAACTGTTGCCGATGGCCCTGCGGTCGGCAGCGTGAGCGGCCGGATCCGCGGGCGGGCGCGGGACCGCGACCCGCGCGTTGTACCGAGTACGCGGCGCTGGTGGGCCGCCGCCGACGTGCTGGTGTTGGGCGGGTTGGTGATACTCGCCTCGGTGCTGCTGATACCTGCCTACGGCGGGGCGGCGCCGGTGACGGCGACCGCCGTCGGCGCCGCGATCGCCCTTGTCGTGTTGCTGGCGATCGACGGCCTGGGGTTCTCGCCGTGGTGGGCGGTTCCGGCCGTGCTCGTCGGATTGGTGCTCGTCGGACCGGCCGTGGTCGCGCCGCGCCAGCTGGCGTTCGGTCCGGTGCCGAACCAGGCCGGCATTGCCATCGTCCGGGACGGTCTGCTCGGCGGCTGGCGGGAGATGCTGACGGTGGCGACGCCGATCGGCGTCAGCGGCGGGCTGCTGGTTCCGCCGCTGGTGATCGGCGCGGTTTGCACCGTTCTCGCGGGCCTCGTTGCTGCCACCAGCCGCCCGCAACTGGCGCTGGCGTTCCCGGGTGCGGCTTTGGTGGCCTGCGCACTGCTCGGGGACTCTCGGGCCGTTCCGGTCACGGCGGCGCTGATCTGCGCGGCCGCTGTGGCCGGTGCGGTGGCCTGGTCGGCCTGGGTGGAGCTGCGGGCCGCTCGGATCCGCGCTGCGGCCCGATGGGGGACCGTCGCAGTTGCCGGCGATGACGCCCGGCGTGAGCTGGCAGTCCGCCGACTGCCAGTCCGCCGGATGGCGGTCGGAGCGGGCGTGCTGGTCATCGCCGCCGGAGTCGGTGCGGTGGCGGCCGCTGCCGCCGATGCGCCGCGCGCCGCTTTGCGGAACGTCGTCGAGGTCCCTGTCGACCCCACTGCGTTCTCCAGCCCGCTGAGCGACTTCCGTCGCTACACCAAGGATCTCGCCGACCACGTGCTGCTGACGGTCACCGGACTGCCCGCAGGCGCCCGGCTGCGCCTGGCCGCGGTGGACGCCTACGACGGTCAACAGTTCGTCACCAGCTCCGGCGCAGGTCCGTTCATCCGCGTCGGTGAGCAGCGCGCGGTCGCGGCGACCGGCACGAGCGTGACCGTGACGGTGCAGCTCGATGACTACCGCGGGCCGTTCCTCCCGGTGCCCGGCGAGGTTGCCGATCTGCAATTCGACGGTCCGCGGGCCGACGCGCTCGCCGACGCCCTTCGCTACTCCGGGCCTGCCGCGACCGGCCTCGTTCCCGACGGTTTCACCGCCGGGGACAGCTACACCGTGACGGCGGTGAGCTCGGCGGATGTCCGTCCGGCCGATCTGGCGAACCTGCGTCCGGCGGCCGTGCCGTTCCCCGCGACCGTTGTGCTGCCCGACGCGCTGCGCGCCGCCGCCGGCCGGTACGCCACCGGGGCGACGGGCGCGGCCGAACAGGTGGAAGCCATTCGAGCGGGTCTGGCGAGCGACGGGTTCTTCAGTCACGGCCGACCCGGGGAGCTGCGTTCCGCCTCCGGGCACGGCCTGGATCGGATGGGCCTGATGCTGAGCGGGTCCCCGATGGTGGGTGACCAGGAGCAGTATGCGGCGTTGATGGCGCTGATGGTGCGGTCGATCGGGCTGCCGGCGAGGGTGGTGGTGGGGTTCGCGCCGACGATTCCGGGCTCGGGCTCGGGCTCTGGTGCTGGTGCTGGTGCTGGTGCTGTCGCTGGTGCTGGTGCTGGTGCTGGTGCTGGTGGCTGTCGCTGGTGCTGGTGCTGGTGCTGGTGCTGTCTCGAGCTCGGGTGCAGTCTCGAGCTCGGGCACTGTCTCTGGTTCGGGTTCGAGCTCCGACGCGGGCGCAGGTGCGGGCACGGGCATGACCAGTCCGATCGACGTCCGCGGCTCCGATCTCAGCGCGTGGGTCGAAGTGCCCTTCGACGGCGTGGGATGGGTGGCCTTCGACCCCTCCCCGTCGCCCGACAAACCGGGGACGCCGCCCGAGCCGCCCGCAGCGACTGAACGGCGCGCGGTTGCGGTCGATGTGCCGCCGGCTCTACCGCAGGCCGACCCGGGAGCGGTCAACGCCGAGAGCGCGGCGCAGAGCCCGGTGGACATTCCGTCCGATGGCGCGGCCCCGATCACCGACAGGTCCGGGCTCGAGGTCGCACTGTGGGTGTTGGCCGGTTTCGCTGCCTTCTGTGCGCTGCTTGCCTTGCCTGCGGTGATCATCCTCGCGGTCAAGAGCGCGCGTCGTCGCCGGCGACGACGCGCGCCGACGACCCACGCCCAGATTGCCGGCGGATGGCAGCAGCTGGTGGATTCCGCGGTGGACGCCGGCTACCGGCCCGCGCCATGGCACACACGGACGGAGACGGCCGCGGACGTGGAGAACGAACTCGGCCTGCCGCTCGCCGAACTGGTTCCAGAGGCAGACGCCGCTGACTTCGCCGACGGGTCACCCGATCCCCAACAGGGGGCCGGCTACTGGTTGCGCGTCGACGAACGGACCGCGGTGCTGCTCGCTGGGTTCGGCCGCTGGCGCCGGTGGCGCGCACGGCTGTCCCTCGCGTCGATGTGGAACAGACCGCATCCGTCGCGTGATTGATTCCGAGGGGCGTCGCGCGGGCACTGTCGAGCAAGCCCGCGTCGGGACTCCGCGCCTCGGGAATTCCTGTTGTCCGGAATTCCTGTTGTCCGGAATTCCTGTTGTCCGGAATTCCTGTTGTCCGGAATTGCTCTTGTCCGGAATTCCTGTTGTCCGGAATTCCTGTTGTCCGGAATTCCTGTTGTCCGGAATTCCTGTTCGCCGAATCCCATGCGCTGAAATCCATTCCTGAACCGGCCCTGCGTGCTCAACTCGGTGAGAGCTCGCCACGCAATCGGGCCGCCATTCGGGTGCGTCGCCAGTTGGACACGAGGAAGAACGGCGAGGCCAACACGTAGAAAGCGATTCCGAGGACGGCGATCACACCGGAAACCGGGTCGTCACCGAGCTTCTCCGTGTCCGCGATGCCGCCGATGCTGCGGCCACATTCGGTGATCGCCGCCTCTCCCGGCAGGCACGGCCGCAGGTACAGATGGGAGCCGTCGACCAACTGGATCTTGATCACCCACGGCCGGAGCGCACGGCCGACGGAGACGACCCGCACGGGATCCCAGGGGCCATCGCGATCGGTCCGCAACGCGATGGCGCCGCCGGCGCGGATGCGCAGCGCCGCGACCCGGTACTTCAGGTGCACCATGGTCACTCCGGCCAGCAGCTGATTCCGCCGGTTGTGCGATTCCTGTTGTGTCGACGGGTTGGTGTCCGTCATCCGAGCGCCCCCACTCCGGAGGCCGCAGGCTGAGGCAGTGTCGTGGTGTCGGTCGGTGGCACGGGGACGGGTGCGGTCGTCGTCATGGTGCGACCACCGCCGCCGCTGCTGGATCCAGGACCGGCCCGATCGGGAGCAAACCCATCACCGCCGCCGGTAGCTGCGCCACGCTCACGCCCGACAACCCTAGTTGCTGCAGCGCGCGCGCTCCGGCCAAGGGGTACCGCTGCCCGGATTCGGTGACCAGGCAGATCATCGGACTGGGCATGGAGCTGGAGTTCCGCGCTCCCCCGGCCGGAACGGATCCGTTGGCACTCGACGTCGTCGCTGGCGGAGTCCTCACGATCGCGTCCGCGGGCCCCGCGGGCGCGTTCGACACCTCCGAGCCCCCGTGAGCGGCGTTCGGGCCCGCGTTCGTCGCTGCTGCACCGGTATCGGGTGTGGAGCCGGCGTTCCCGGAGGACTCACGTGCCCCGGGACCGCCCGTCGCGCTGGTCGTCGTTGGCGAAACCTGTCCGCCTTGGGGTGCGCCGGTGTCGGATCTGACCGTGACCAGGGCGCCGCCACCAGTTGACAACTGGACGGTGCCGGCGGCGGTCAGCATCGACGGGTCGGATTCGGCGACGACGATGGCCGGCGGACCGTCGGCCGGATAGCGGACACAGAGTTGCCGGTCACCCGGCGGTAGGGCGGAAGGCGTTGGTGCCGCCACCGGGGCCTGCGCACTCGCCCGGAGCCGCGGCGGTGGCAGGGCCGCTTCCGTGATCCGAGCCTGGCTGATCGGCACGGCGGTTGGAATGTTCCCGGAGTAGGCGGAGCGGAGATCCGGGTCGGCCAACAAGAGATCCGATTGCAGCGGGGTCAGCGTTGCCAGGCCTGCTCGGGTCATCACGTAGTGCACGTCGAGGCGATCGACGAACACGGTGCCGACCGGGGTCGGATCCGAAGATCCCGGCAGCGGTGGCCCGCGCTCGCCCAGCCCAGGAACAGGCAAAGGCGCGATCGGCTCTCCCGGCGGTAACGAGTTCACGAAGTCATTCCCCACCTCGATGCCCGGTGCGCCACGGTAGCCGAGGACGGCCAGCCATCGATCGGCGATCGGGTAGGCGTGACCCTGCGCAACAAGGAAGGTCCCACCATCGGTGGTGCGCAGCAGGTAACCCATCCCGCCGGGCACCTCGTCGCCATCCGTCGACCGCCCGGGAAAGATGGCCGTGCGGAACGGACCGCCGTCGGAGGCATCACCGACAGCGCACACCGACCACGTCGAACCGGCCATGTGCGCGGCGTCGGGCAGGGAGTCGGGCGCCGATGTGATGCCGACCGGCGGGCCGT